>ERZ802819.1678-NODE-1678-length-13301-cov-13.4194_pt1 | contig 13301 bp, 11 predicted proteins | sample MGYA00345647_ERZ802819 | MGnify/ENA primary metagenome ERZ802819 (study PRJEB30503, sample SAMEA104212355) | marine metagenome | biome: Westerlies Biome; feature: [SRF] surface water layer (ENVO:00010504) within the epipelagic zone...; material: water... | reverse complement strand
GAAAGCAACAGATTTTATTAGTTTAATTATTTTCATTTTCTATTTCTCCTTAAATTAAAATGCGTAAGATACAGATGCAGAAACGTAATCCATATCGTATCCTAAGTTATCTTCCTTATCACCCATTTGGTTGACATAATTCAAACTTGCCTTAACAGAACCTTTTGTCAAAGTACTTGATAAAGACAGTGATTGTCTACCTGGAACAAATCCACCCATACTAGATGGTGCATAACCATTAAAGTCATGTGACCACACTACTGAGTTGGATAAATTCCATGGCGTGTTTGCAATGTTATTGTAAGATGCTGAACCAATGAGACGATAAGTCATCGCAAAGTCATCAGCATTGTTTTTGGATTCACAATAACCACCATTACCAAATAATGGATCCGTTTGCGATGAACCGAGGTGTGTTGCGCCAACAAGCGCTACCATAGAAGCACCACCAAATGCAGTTGAATTTCCGTTGCCCTTGGTAACACCTCCACATTTTTCGCCACCAACACCATCACGGTAACCATTACGAGCTACCGGGCTGCTATCATCTAAATCTGGAACATATACAAATCCAATTTCAGATAAGAACACAGTACTGTCTGCACCAAGAGCCAGAGTTAATGGATGTGATGCGGCGAATGCAGAGGTTGTGCCCACTGTACCAGACCAAACATCATACTCAAAATAAGGCGTGGTATAATAATCACCCGCTGCAACTGTTGCAGCTGAGATAGTTGGTAAGTTTGAACGCTTAAAGGCTGTTACGGCGTTGAGTACATCCCCAAATGATGAGCCTGACACACCATTTCCAGTATTATAGTAACTTGCTACTAGAGCAGATAAACTTGCATCGAAATATCCTTTAGCTGTAGCTTGAGATAGTAGATTAGTTGTTCCAGCAGCATCGGATATTTGCTGACCTTGGTCAGTACCGTCTGTTGCTAATGGGAAATCCGGTCTATAAGTAAGCTCAAGTTGAAGTGCCGTTGAACCAACGTTGGTGTTAGCACTGATACCCATTGCTAGTAAATTTTCTGGATAAATAAATTCATACTCTGCTGCATTTAAAGGTGTAACCGCTGCGCCTAATAGAGCTGCGGCTGCACTTTGTGTAGCAGCAGTACCCCATACTGCTCCATTGGTCGCACACTTAGTAGCGTCATGATAAAGTTTACCATTTATCGCTGTATAGTTGTAACGCTGAAGCGCAAGATTTATCTCATCATCAGTATATGCACTTGCAGTTGTACCACGACCATATAACGCATTTGCTGCCGCACCTTTTTGATAAGCGCCACAAGCTGCTTCACCATATGCAACATTACCTAATCCACCTAATATCTGAGTAAAAGCTGCTGTTTCAGCAGTGGTCAATGTAATAGCACTAGATCCTGTTAGCACGGCACTTCCCAAATAAGCAGCAAGCGTTGCTTCACTACCTGAAGCATGCGCACCCGCTAGCGTAAACAAGCCTAATAAGTCTCCAGCTATTAAACCTTGTTGACCTTTAATTCTTAAGTATGGAACTTTACTGTCATATTGTGTAACATGAAATCCAAGATCGATACCCGTACCAACATCTGGTAAGAATTTTCTCAAAGATAATCCGAACTGTTCTTCACCATCGGCGAAAATATGATTGCCACCTGAGAAATCAACAGCACCTGATTTACGACCTTTTTTTCGGGTCCATTCATCATAACCAGCAAATGCAGCTGCGACAGTCACAGCACCAGAACCTGAAACAGCAATTGCAGGTACATTACCAGCAACACCGCCCCAGGCTGTTGCTGCTCCAGTGCCGGCAATACCAGACTTAAGAGCAACTTGAATAGCATTATCACTAGCACCTAATGTGTTAGCACCTGTTTGGATAAGATACATATCATTAGTCATAGTTCCTGTTGTAGTAGCAAAAAAAGCTAATGCATTTGTAGTACAGCCTTGGTTTGCTCCACCAGAAGCTGTCGGCATAGAAATTAGGAAACTACATCCAGCAGCACGTGCTTGATCGTTGCCACTGTATTGTCCTGAGACAACTAATCTGTCACCTGATGCCACATCACTGCCGTAGAATTGACCTTCTTCGTCAATTTCAACATGTGCTTCATTAAATTGATAGTAAGCTTCATACGACCAACCGTCACTTAAGAAACCTTCCAGGGTAATTTGTTCAGTGGGGATTAGTGCCTCTTTAATTGATGCACCTGGAGTTCTTAAAGATGTTAAGTTAATCGCATTGGTAGTTAAACCATTCATTCCAATTGGAATAAAAGTTGATTCACCCCAGCTCGTTACAAAACGTCCAATTGTAACGGAGTGATCCATGTTTAAGTCTTGAGCTACATAAGCATTTAATAATCTTAAGTCAGTTTCAATTTCATCTTGTTGTTTAGAATCAAATGGAGCAAACTCGGGGTTGCCACTTACATCAACGAGGGGGTTGTAAGTACCGACAACAGATAAATTTATAGACGTGCCACTGTCAGTTTCACCAGTGACTTCTGAATAAACTCTTTGAGTTACATCAAAGATATCACCACCATCAAAGTTTGTTCTACCACCATCACTATTGGCACCAATTAAATTTTGTGGGCCACTTGTTACTAATCCAGTATTACCATAACCATCTGTACGATGTGGTGCACATCCTTCACCATCAACTTTGAAAGCTGCATCAAATGAGGCAGTTGCAGTCGCGTAAGCGCCGCCTGTATCGCCATCAAGGTATTTCGTACCTCTAACACTTTCGCAGTCTCTTTCAACACGCACAGAGATACCATGAGTGACAGTTGTATTGATGGTTCCAGTAAAACCAGGTAAATTTAATTCCTCCGCAGAAGCAAATGAATTAATAGATAGGATTAAAGCTAAACTGCTTAGCAAAGTTAATATTTTTGACTTAAATAGATTCATTATTGTTTCCCCCGTAAAAATCTATATTTACTGAAAGTTAACAATGCATTGATTGCATTAACCTGCAGATGTGCCATTACACGAAAAAACTAAAGAATAGTCAAGAATTATATCTAATAATTAATTATAGTTATTAGAAATTTAATATGCACACATTATATATGTATGTATATAGCTGAATATTGGTAAATTTAGTATTTTTTGCTTACATACTTGCAGATATTAGGCAACTGCAACATTGACCTTTTCAACTAGTAACCAGCTAGTTTCTATTAATACTTCTTATTAAATCGCTCTCATTAGGCTGTTTAGCAACATATACACTTTTAAATTGCTTATGTATAAGAGGCTTTGCGACCCTATAACTAATGCAATATACAGGCAGCTTTTTAGCTTTTTTTAAGATTTTATCTTTAGAAGCAAGAGCTAGGAAAGTATCTACTGCAAGCTTCGAATAAAAAGTGATGCCAGTTATATTATTGAGAGCAAAACTATCATTTAATTTTTTTGTGAAACTTTTAATGGCAATAGTTTTATAAACACGAATTTTTTTAATATTAATCTTCTGCTTATTTGCTTTAATAAAAAAATCTTCATTTACAATATTGCTACAAAAATAAATAAATTTATCATCTTTTTTTGGATAGCTTTGAAGAGTTTTTAATAATGTCTTACCATCATGAAAAATCGATATAATATTTTTACAACCTGATGCAACTAATGCTTTGTTAACCTGTTCACCAATTACAAATATTTTTGCATCTTTAAATTTGGTAATTTGTTTATTTTTTTTTAAACTATTAACAGCATGAATACTTGGAAATATGTAATAATTAGTTTTCTTGTAGGAGACCTTTTTTTTATAATATTTAAAACTATAAAAGCTTTCTTGAAAGATTTTAAAGCCTCTAGTAGTAAGCTTTAATTTGAGTTTTTTTGATTGGCCTTTAGGTCGAGTAATTAAAATCATCTTTTAAAATATCCAAATTTTTAATGTAATCAATTCCCACCTGATCGATAATCACACTGCCAGCTCTATCAGCAAGGTTTATTGACTCTTCAATGCTGCCCGATACATCAGCAATGTATTTTTCATTGCCATCATGACTAAATAATTCAACTTTCAATGTAAGTGTGTCATCGTTAATAGAAGCAAGGACGCCAATAGGGCTATTGCAGTTTGCGCGCAGTACCTCTAAAACTTTTCTCTCTGTTGTGCCTATGGTTGCAGAATTTATGTGATTTGTTTTTGCAATGCAGTTGATCAACTCATTTTCTTCATCAATAGTTTGAATCCCGATTGACGCCTGACAAGCTGGTGGCAAGATTTCGTTTGTTTTAAAAACGTATGAAACACGCTTTTCAAGATTAAGTCTTTGAATGCCACCATAACCGAGTATAAGAGCATCATATTCCCCCTGATCAAGCTTACTAATTCTTGTATCAATATTACCTCTGATGAGCTTAATTACGAGATCGCGGCGCATGTTTAATATTTGAGATCTTCTTCTAATTGAACTAGTGCCTATTATAGAATGGGGTTTAAGTTCCATTATTGATTGTGCATGGTCATTAACCAAGACCTCACGATGATCTCCTCTGGGAAGCCATGCAGTAATCTTTAGGCCTGGAGTCATAATGGTAGGCATATCCTTCATTGAATGAACCGCCACATCAATCGTTCGATCTAAAAGCTCTTGCTCTATTTCTCTGACAAATAGTCCTTTTCCACCTATTAAATCTAATCGATCTTTTTGATTAATATCCCCAGAAGTGGTGACAGTTTTTATTTCTATATTTTGTCTTTCAAATTCCGGGTTTTTTTGTAAAAAAATATCAATAAATTCATTGGTTTGTGCAATTGCCATTCTACTTTTTCGTGATCCAACAATTAGTTTTTTCATAAATTTACTAATATTTTCTATAAATTGTGTAAGTGTTATTTGTATTAATTTTTTTGGTTTATCTATTTATATTTATCTATACTTTTATAAGGGAAATTTAATAAATCGCGAGTTTTTTTGGTCAAAGTTAAGTATGCATAAAAATAGAATAGTGCTGGGAATTGAAACGAGTTGTGATGAAACTTCAGTATCTATTGTAAAAGAAAAAACAAAGTTTGAACAAGAAATACTATCAAATATAGTCAACTCACAAGTAAAAATTCATGAAAAATCTGGCGGCGTTATCCCAGAGATGGCAGCTCGATCGCATTCTACCGTAATTGATAAGCTTATTATTACTGCTGTAAATAAGGCCAATATTAAACTTAACGAAATTGACGCAGTTGCAGCTACTGCGGGGCCTGGATTGCTTGGGGGTTTAATTGTAGGCGTGGTTGCAGCTAAGACCCTTGCCTCTGTATTGAATAAACCATTCATTGCCATAAACCATCTTGAAGGCCACGCTCTTTCTGCAAAATTGGAGCATAAAATTAAATACCCTTATCTACTATTATTAGTTTCAGGTGGTCACACTGAATTCACAATTATTAATGGTTTTAATGATTATCATAGAATTGGAACTACTCTGGATGACGCCCTTGGTGAGGCATTTGATAAAAGTGCTAGAGTTTTAGGTTTTAAATATCCTGGTGGTCCTGAAATTGAAAAGCATGCAAAGAAAGGTGATAAAAATAAATATAAATTTCCTAAACCCATCATAAGTCAAAAGAATTGTCACTTTTCATTTTCTGGTTTGAAAACTGCAGTAGCACATACTGTAGCAAGTAACAAAAATATAAATGCAAAATTTAAAAATGATATTGCTGCATCATTTCAAAAAACCATATGTGATATTTTAGAAATAAAAACAAAGCGTGCCATTTTCGAATTTAAAAATAAGTATCCAAATAAAAAAACGACTATTGTAGTAGCTGGTGGTGTTGCCGCAAATCAAGAAATTAAAAAAATATTTAAAAATATGGGTAAAGAAAGTAATTATGATGTTTTTTTCCCCTCACTTTATTTATGTACAGATAATGCTGCAATGATTGCCTATGCAGGACTTGAAAGGCTTAGACAAAAAAAAATCAATAGTCTCAAATTTGCACCTAAACCAAGATGGCCACTAGATAAAGATGCTGCATTTTTAAAAGGAAAACGAATTGACGCAAAATAATTCAACTATTGGAGTTATTGGAGCCGGGGCATGGGGTACTGCTATTGCAAAATTATTGAGTGACAAAAATTCGAATGTGTTGTTGTGGGCAAAAGAAATTAAGGTAAAAAAAGATATTGAAAAAACTCGAATTAATAAAACTTATTTAGATAAGATTGAACTTGGTAAGTCATTAAAAGTAACGAACTGTTTAGAGGAATTAAAAGGATTTGATATAATATTTGTTGTAGTTCCTACTCAATATATTCAAGCAACTCTCAAGCCTTTAAAAAAAATAATTAATAAAAAATGTATTTTGGTGAATTGTGCAAAAGGAATTGACATAAAATCAACATCTTTAATAAGTGAAGTTATAAGCAAAGTATTCCCAGATAATAGATTGGCAGTTATGTCTGGGCCAAATTTTGCACTAGAGATTGCTCTGGGCAAACCTACGGCCTCTCTGATCGCAGCACAAAAAATATCAGATGCCAAATTTATTGCAAATTTAATAAGTTCAAAGTCATTCCGACCATACTTATCCAATGATATAATTGGTGCTCAGATTTGTGGTGCTATGAAAAATATCTATGCGATTGGATGTGGTATTATAGTTGGTAAAAATTTTGGTGAAAATGCAGTGGCCTCTGTTATTTCAAGAAGCTTTGCAGAAATAAAAACTGTTGGTAAAAAATTAGGTGCGCAACCAGAGACGCTTTCAGGTTTATCCGGTTTAGGTGATCTCTTTCTTACCTGTTCTTCAAAAAAATCTAGAAATTTTTCTCTTGGTTTTGATTTAGCAAAAGGTAGGAAATTAAACAATATATTGAGGAGTAAAAAAACAGTTGCTGAGGGTGCCTATACAGTAAAAGCCATAAAAAAATTAGGATTAAAATTAAAAGTATCGTTACCACTTAATGACGCTATATATAAAATTTTATATTTAGAAAAAAATATTGATAAAACTATCGGTGAATTATTAAGTCGACCAATAATTAAGGAGAATTAAAATGGAGTATTGGCTAATGAAATCTGAACCAAGTACATGGTCTTGGGAACAACAGGTTAAAGTTGGATCCAAAGGAGAAGGATGGGATGGTGTAAGAAATTATCAAGCATCCAATAATATGAAAAAAATGAAAAAAGGTGATTTGTGTTTTTTTTATCACTCTGTAAAAGAGCGAGACATTATCGGCATAGTTAAAGTAAAAAAAGAATATCATCCAGATCCTACAGATAAAACTAAGCGTTTTGGAATGGTGTCGGTAGTAGCTGTAAAATCTCTAAAAACCAGAGTGAATCTAGATCAAATCAAAAATGATAAAAGATTATGCCATTTGGCTTTAGTAAAACAATCAAGGCTCTCCGTTATGCCTATAGATGCTAAGTCTTGGAAGATCATTTGCAATTTAGGTGGGATTAAATAAGATATTTTCTATGTCAGATAATAAAATTTTTAAGGTAAATGCAGAATGGTCAAAAAATGCTCTGATTAATGCACATCAATATGAATCTGATTACACAAAATCTTTTGATAACAATGAGGAATTCTGGAAAGACCAGGGTAATAGGATTGATTGGATAACTCCTTATACCAAAGTCAAAGATGTTTCATATCAACAAAAAGATTTTAAAATAAAATGGTATTATGATGGTGAGTTAAATGCATCAACTAACTGTATTGATAGACATCTTGCAACTAAAGCAAATCAAACTGCTATTATTTGGGAGGGAGATGATCCATCTCAATCAAAGCATATTACTTATAAAGAATTACATGAAGAAGTTTGTAAATTAGCCAATGGACTAAAGTCACTTGGTGCTAAAAAAGGTGATCGTATAACAATTTATATGCCAATGATCCCTGAAGCTACTTATGCAATGCTTGCCTGTGCACGCATCGGCGCAATACACTCAGTAGTATTTGGTGGCTTTTCACCAGATGCTCTTGCTGGTCGAATTAGTGATTGTAAATCTGATATTGTAATAACTGCTGATGAAGGTGTTAGGGGCAATAAAGCTATTCCTCTAAAAGCAAATACTGATGCCGCAATGAATATTGCTGGTAACGTAAGACATTGTGTCGTTGTAAAGCGAACTGGCAATAAAATTGATTGGAAAGAAGGCAGAGATGTTTGGTATGAAGATTTAGTGAACCAATCTTCTTCTAATTGTGTTCCAGAAGTAATGGCAGCTGAGGATCCACTATTTATTCTTTATACTTCTGGATCAACCGGAAAACCAAAAGGTGTTTTACATACAACTGGTGGCTATATGGTTTATGCGTCAATGACACATGAATACGTCTTTGATTATAAACCTGGAGATGTTTATTGGTGTACTGCTGATGTTGGTTGGGTTACTGGGCACAGCTATATTGTTTATGGCCCACTTGCAAATGGTGCTACTACCCTAATGTTTGAAGGAGTTCCAAATTATCCAGATGCCTCAAGGTTTTGGCAAGTAGTTGACAAACATAAAGTAAATATTTTTTATACCGCACCAACTGCATTAAGAGCCCTAATGCGTGAAGGCGACAGTCCAGTTAATAAAACTGATCGTTCGAGTTTAAAATTGCTAGGTTCAGTGGGGGAGCCTATCAATCCTGAAGCTTGGATGTGGTATTATAATGTAATCGGTGAAAAGAAGTGTCCTATTGTTGATACCTGGTGGCAAACTGAAACTGGTGGAATTCTAATCTCAGCATTACCAGGAGCAATCGACCAAAAGCCAGGTTCTGCAACTAAGCCTTTCTTTGGAATTAAGCCAGAAATTGTTGATGCTGAAGGCAAGGTACTTGACGGTGCATGTGAAGGATCTTTATGTTTAGCCGACTCTTGGCCTGGACAAATGCGATCAGTTTACGGTGATCATGAAAGATTTATAGCTACTTATTTTTCTCAGTTTGCAGGTAAATATTTTACAGGTGATGGATGTCGACGTGATGAAGATGGTTATTATTGGATCACTGGTAGAGTTGATGATGTTATAAATGTGTCCGGACACCGAATGGGCACTGCGGAAGTAGAGTCAGCTTTAGTTGCTCATCCAAAAGTTAGTGAAGCTGCGGTTGTTGGCTATCCACATGATATTAAAGGACAAGGTATTTATGCTTATGTTACACTGAATGCTGGTGAACAAACTTCTGATGAACTTTATAAAGAATTGATTACATGGGTTAGAAAAGAAATTGGACCAATCGCATCACCAGATCTGATCCAATGGGCCCCTGGTCTTCCTAAAACAAGATCAGGAAAAATCATGAGAAGAATTTTAAGAAAGATAGCTGAAAATGATTATGGTAATCTAGGTGATACATCAACACTTGCCGATCCTACGGTGGTAGATGATCTAATTAATAATCGTATGAATAAATAGTTTAAAAGTCTGAGGTAATTCCTTTTTTTTCCCAATCACCAAATCTGGTTGGCTCAGGACCATCTTGACCTCCAATTTCTTTTTTTAAAGTTTTTTTCTTATCTTTGTTTATTTCGTTTTCTTTTTTATCAGAAACTTTTTTTAAATCGTCAGCTTCCATTTTTAATTTGCTCCAATAATGCCTTTGCTAGTTTCTTTGATTTACCAGGATATTTAATTTTAGCTACTTGATCAAAATTTGACAAATCATTATCAACCACTACAAAAGCTATCATACCTAAACCATAGTGAGGGGTACAATTATAAGCATAAATTCCTGAAGTCATAAAAGTATATTCGGCATCGGCGTTAATGTTTGACCTGAATAGATCTACACCTTCAGGTACACCCTTTTTGGTAAAAGCAATGTTGTGTCCCTTGTCTGCTGAGATCCATTTCACAGTATCACCAGAATTAATATAGATAATGCTAGGATTAAAGACATTGCGGTCTTTTTCCAGCTTGTTGAGCATTTGCACCTCATAGGTATCCGCAAACGCGGGTGAAATCAAAAATAGAGTTAGTGCAAAAATGTATGTTGTTATATTTTTCATAACTTTCTATATAATTCTTATTTATTAACCGTCAACAATTCAATGTCTCAAATAGTCGACCAACGCACCGTAACATTGGAAATTGCCAATGAATTTACATGTGGCAAAACGCCACTTAATGAAATCATAGATGATTTTTATAATACAAAAGTAGCTAATGAAATTAAAAATAAAAGATCAGAAACAAAATTTATTTTATCCGCTTTATTTAGGAAGCTTTTTGAAATCGATAATATCATTGATCAATTAACTGATAAAAATATCTCACCACGCAATATCATGGTCAGAAACTGTATTCGTATTGCCCTCATTGAACTTATTGATTTAGAACGGCCTGCTTATGCTGTTATTAATTCTTGGGTAGAAATTGCAAAAAATAAAAAACGCTTGATGCATTTTAGCAAATTAATTAATGCCATATTAAGAAAATTTTTAAAAGATAATACTAAATCAAACTTAGCTGTTTCAAAAAAAATTCCTAGTTGGTTGTGGAACTCTTGGTCTAATACTTATGGCAAAACTATCGCAAATAAAATAATTGAGGCGTCATTAATAGAACCTCCACTAGATATTAGCTATGTTGATCAAGAAAATAATTTTCTTCAGTTACAAAATACACTGCCAGGTAGCTTTAGATTAAAAAATCCAGGCAAAGTAAATGAGATTGAAGGTTTTAAAGAAGGCAAGTGGTGGGTACAGGATTCGGGTGCAACTATTCCTGTAAATATATTAGGTGATGTAAATAATAGAGAAGTACTTGATTTATGTTCAGCTCCTGGAGGTAAAGCAATGCAACTATTAGCTAAAGGTGCAAATGTGACATGCATTGAAATATCTAAAAAAAGAGTTGAAACTATGAAAAAAAACTTTCAACGCACAAAATTAAAACCAGAAATTATTTGTGCCGATATTTTAAAATGGGGTTCTGATAAAAAATATGATTTTATTTTATTAGATGCACCCTGCTCTGCCACAGGAACCATCAGAAAAAACCCTGATCTAATTCATATAAAAGACCAAAATGATCTGAAAAAAAATATTCATCTACAAAAACAATTACTCCAGTGTGCGTATAATTTTTTGAATATTAATGGTGTTTTGGTTTATTGTGTATGTTCTTTAGAAATAGAGGAAGGTGAAGATCAAATTGAAGCATTTTTGGCGGAAAATGTAGCCATGTCTCTTATGCCTATAGAAGAAAATGCATTTCCTGAATATAGAAATTTTATTAAACCCAGTGGATATTTGAGAACACTCCCACATTTACAAGCTGATGGTGGAATTGATGGATTTTTTATCTCAAAACTGTATAAAAAGTTTTAATGTCTTAATGCTTTTGGTATAAGAATAATATCTTCATGACAAATAAAATTAAAGTTTCACCATCAATTTTAGCTTCAGATTTTTCCAAGTTAGGGGATGAAGTTGCAGCTTTGGCAAAAGCAGGTGCTGACTATATTCATGTAGATGTTATGGACGGTCACTTTGTTCCAAATATTTCAATGGGACCTAGTATAGTCAAGTCAGTAAGAGATAGAACTTCAATTCCTTTTGACGTTCATCTAATGATTGATCCTGTCGAACCTTATATTGAAGAGTTTGTAAAAGCTGGTGCTAATATTATTTCAATTCATCCAGAGGCAAATGATGATACTGAAAAATGCATTGATAAAATAAAAGCACATGATGTTAAGGCAGGACTTGCTATTAATCCCGATACTGATTGGGAAGTTGTTTTACCTTTTTTAGATAAACTTGACATAATTATTGTAATGAGTGTTCACCCAGGATTTGGAGGGCAAAAGTTTATACCTTCGGCATTAAAAAAATTAGAAGCTCTAAGAAAAAAATTAGATGAAACCCATCCACATATTGAGCTTGAGATAGATGGTGGCGTTAATTTTGATAATATCGATTCAATTTTAAGTGCAGGGGCTAATGTTATTGTTGCTGGAACCACTACCTTTGCAGGTGGGGAAAAAGAGTATGCTCACAATATATCTAAATTGAGAGGCTAGCAAACTTGGAGATCAAAATTAAGTCTGCCCTAATATCTGTTTCAGACAAATCTGGTTTAGAACCCCTCTTAAAAAAACTAAATGAGTTGAAAGTTAACATTATTTCAACTGGTGGAACTTCAAAATTTATCGAAGAGCTAAACATATCTGTTACCGATATTAGTGAGTTAACAAAGTTTCCAGAAATGATGGATGGCAGAGTTAAAACACTACATCCAAACGTTCATGGTGGACTTTTAGCAATTAGAGACAATGAAGAGCATAAAAAATCCCAAGATAAATTTGGCATAACAGACATTGATTTGCTAATTTCTAATTTATACCCTTTTGAAAAAACTATTAATACCAATAATGATTTTGAAACATGCATTGAGAATATTGATATTGGGGGACCTGCAATGCTCCGCTCTGCTTCAAAAAACCATAATTATGTCTGTGTCATTAGTGATATTAGCGACTATGCAGAGCTTATTAGAGAGCTTGGAGATAAAGGATCAACATCTCTTGAGTTTAGAACTAATTGTGCAGCAAAAACATTTGAACGAACGGCACATTATGACGGAATGATTAGTCATTGGTTCAAAAGCAATAGCAATATTAAAAATCAAAAATTTATCAAGCCAGCAGAGGTTAGCTCTGAGTTGCGTTATGGAGAAAATCCACATCAAAGCGCACGTATTTTTCAGAATTCTTTTAATCAATCTGGAATACCTAGCGCTCATTTAGTTCAAGGAAAAGATTTGAGTTATAATAATATAAATGATGCCGATGCTGCCTTACAATTAATAAAAGAGTTTGGACCTGCTGAAGATGCAGCTGTAGCAATTATTAAGCATGCAAATCCATGTGGTGTTGCCAGTGGAGAAAGTTTGAACGACGCATACCATAAAGCTTTTGCATGTGATCCTAACAGTGCTTTTGGTGGTATAATTGCAGTTAACAAAAAACTTGATGCTGAGACAGCAAAATCAATAACTAAAATTTTTACAGAAGTTATTATTGCTCCAGATGTTACTGATGATGCAAAAAGTATAATTGCTTTAAAAAAGAATTTACGATTACTGGTTTGCAAAAATATGTTTAAACAAAATGATGAAAGTAATTTTAAAAGTATTCAAGGTGGAATTTTGTATCAATCAAATGATAATCATCAAATCAATAAATCTGACCTCAAGATAGTTACTGAGATCAAACCAAATGATCAACAAATAGATGATATGCTATTTGCATTTAAGGTATGTAAGCATGTTAAATCAAATGCAATTGTGTACGTGAAAAATAAGAAAACTATTGGTAT
>ERZ802819.1677-NODE-1677-length-13301-cov-53.1291_pt1 | contig 13301 bp, 10 predicted proteins | sample MGYA00345647_ERZ802819 | MGnify/ENA primary metagenome ERZ802819 (study PRJEB30503, sample SAMEA104212355) | marine metagenome | biome: Westerlies Biome; feature: [SRF] surface water layer (ENVO:00010504) within the epipelagic zone...; material: water... | reverse complement strand
GGGATCAAATTATGCAATCGACCTATGAGTTTGCCGAGCCGGGAGTGATTTTCATAGATCGGATCAATCAGGCCAATAATTTGAGCTATTGCGAAACCATCGCAGCCACAAATCCCTGCGGGGAACAACCTTTGCCACCCTATGGGGCCTGTTTGTTGGGCTCGATCAATCTGGCGCGCCTGGTAGAGGCGCCCTTTGAACGCGGCGCGCAATTAAGCGCGGCGGCGCTTCAGGATCTGGTGGCAACCGCCGTGCGGATGATGGATAATGTGGTGGATGCCTCAAATTTTCCGCTTGAGGCGCAGGCGCTTGAGGCGCGCAATAAGCGCCGGATCGGGCTTGGGGTGACCGGCTTGGCCGATGCGTTATTGATGCTTGGCTTGCGCTATGGCTCCGAGGCGGCGGCGCGGCAAACCGAAGATTGGTTGCACGCGATCGCGCGCGCCGCCTATCTGGCCTCGGTGCAATTGGCCAAGGAAAAGGGCGCGTTTCCGCTCTTTGAGGCAGATCCTTATCTGGCCTCGGGCGCGATGCAGGGAATGGATGAGGATGTGCGCGCCGAAATTGCAACGCATGGCATTAGAAACGCTTTGCTTACCTCCATCGCCCCAACCGGCACGATCAGCCTTTATGCCGGCAATGTCAGTTCGGGGATCGAGCCGGTTTTTGCTTATGCCTATACGCGCAAAGTGCTGCAAAAAGACGGATCGCGCCGCGAAGAAGAAGTTGTGGATTACGCCGTGCAAATGTGGCGCGACAAATTCGGTGATGCCGATCTGCCCGATTATTTTGTCAACGCGCAAACCCTGGCCCCGAAAGATCACGTGAAAATGCAGGCGGCGGCGCAAAAATGGGTGGATAGCTCAATCTCGAAAACCATCAACTGCCCCGAAGATATCAGCTTTGAGGCGTTCAAAGAAGTCTATAGCGCCGCCTATGAAAGCGGCTGTAAAGGCTGCACGACCTATCGACCCAACGCGGTGACCGGCTCGGTGCTAAGCGTGTCTGAAAGCAGCGAGACCACGCCCGAAACCGATCAGGGCGCCGAGGTGATCTATATGTCCGAGCCGCTGGACCGCCCGCAGGCCTTAGAAGGGCAGACCTATAAGCTGAAATGGCCCGATAGCGAGCATGCGATTTATCTTACGGTGAATGATGTGGTGGTGAATGGTCACCGGCGCCCGTTTGAAGTGTTCATTAATTCGAAAAACATGGAGCATTTTGCATGGACGGTGGCGCTGACGCGGATGATTTCCGCCGTGTTCCGGCGCGGGGGCGATGTGTCTTTCGTGGTGGAAGAGCTGAAGGCCGTGTTTGATCCGCGTGGCGGCGCCTGGATTAAAGGCAAATATATCCCCTCGATCCTGGCGGCGATTGGCGGTGTTTTGGAAACCCATATGGTGGCGATCGGATTTTTGGAAGGCGAAGGGCTGGGGCTCAAGCAAGATCCGCAGGCCGTGATGCCGGCAGGGGCCTCGGGCAAGGGCAAAGCCTGTTCCAGCTGTGGGCAATATGATTTGCGCATGGTGGAAGGCTGCATGACCTGCGCCAGTTGCGGCTATTCCAAATGTGGCTGAGTTACTGTGGTTCTCGCTTTGATGTTTGAGGCGAGTTAGCGCGGTTTTGCCAATCAGCAATGCGCAAACTCACGGCCCAGTCCGCTGTGTTCAGGCGCGCTAATATCAAAGCGCCGGTTTGCCCTGCCCTAAAACGGCCATTATTCTTTGCTTTAACTGATGCGTTTTTAACGAGTGGTAGTTTATGCGGTATATTTTCATCTTGGCGCTTTGCGCATTAATGGGTTGTGAGGAAAAAGAGGTAATCGAACCTTTGGCCATTACGCCGTCCGGTTGGCCCGAGGCTATTTTTAAAAACAAAAGCCGAAAATCATTATCCGAAACCTTTGCTGTCGCTTGCGTTAAGATTGGCGCGACGATTGTCGAAGAATCCGAAACCTGCGTAAAATGCGATGAAAATATTAGCGAAGGCGTGAAAAGCTGGGGCCGCGCGTTTCTGGGCACGGGCCATTCCAGCGATATCCATGCGTATATTCAATTTAATCTGATCAAACGCGGCGCGGATACGCATGTGCAAGTTCTGAATTGGATGCAGCTGCAAATGCCAGGGGGGCAGATCCGGCGCAAAGACTATAATACGCCTTATTACAATAATGATGCGCAAGCCTATTTGTATAAAATTGGGGGGCAGCCGGTTTAACCGCCCTGCGGTTTTGGACTGGCCCCGAAATGCTGACGCATCGGGCGATCCAATTGCCCCGCCATTATTCCGCCCTTTACCACATCCAAAATGGTGATCTCCAAGCCTTGGCCATCGGCGCTGGGGCGCGATTCGACCTCTGTATGCGCGGCTTGATTGTAAATATTTACCTTCATCCCGCCCGGCGCTTGCGCGCCGCCGCTGCTGCCCACCAGCCCACCGGTTGCAAGCCCGCCTAACGCCTTTTTCAAACTGGCGTTTCGCGGCGTTGCAAATTACAACACAGCATGGCTAAACACATGGAAGATTTCAAAATTGAGGCGCTGCTTGAGTGCAGGCTTTGCGCAGATCAATTCGCCGCAACGCAAAATGCGCATCAGCCAAGGCCGGTTTTTCAGGGCAATCCGCGCGCGCAAATTTTAATCGCAGGGCAGGCGCCGGGTGCGCGGGTGCATCGCTCGGGCGTTCCGTTTAGCGATCCCTCGGGTGATCGATTGCGGGCGTGGATGGGGCTTGCGCCCGACCAATTTTATGATCCAGAGCGTATTGCGATTTTACCAATGGCGTTTTGCTTTCCGGGCTATTCCGCGCAAGGCGCCGATTTGCCACCGCCCAAAATCTGCGCGGCCACGTGGCGCGCGCAAATGCTTGCCCGTTATCCAAAGCTCAAACTGCAGCTTCTGGTGGGGGGCTATGCGCAGAAATGGCATTTGAACACCAAGGCCAGTTTGGGGCAGGTGATGGCGCAGTGGCGCCGCGACCTGGCAATTTTACCCTTGCCGCACCCGTCCTGGCGCAATAATGCGTGGCTCAAGAAAAACCTGTGGTTTGAAGCCGATCTGCTGCCCGAGTTGCAGCGGCGCGTGAAGGAGCTGATGCGATGAGCGTTGAAACGCCGCTTGATCGGGCGCATGCCAAGATGCAATCTGCATCTGACCAAGATGCGGCGCGATTGGGCTTTTATGAGCGGCTGGCGGATGCCGAATTGTTTTTGCTGCTGACGCAGCCGCCGGTTGGAGAAGCGGTAGAGCCAGAGATTTTCGATCTGCAAGAGCATTCTTATGTTTTGGTTTTTGACCGTGAAGACCGGCTGTCAGAATTTACCGGCCAAATTTCGCCCTATGTGGCGCTTTCCGGGCGCGCGGTTATCGCGATGCTGGTGGACCAAAAGCTTGGCCTTGGGGTGAATTTAGACGTGGCCCCCTCGCAAATGCTTTTGCCGCCCGAGGCGATTGGCTGGTTGTCGCAAACATTGGCGCAAACAGCCGAGGAAGTCTCTTTGCAGCCTATGGCGTTTTATACGCCCTCCGATATTCCGCAAGCGGTCTTGGAAAGTTTGGATAGCAAATTGGTGTCTGCGGCGGGTCTGGTGAAAGAGGTTTGGCTGACCTCTGTGACCTATGCGGGGGATCAAAGGGGCCATCTTTTGGCGTTTATTGACGCGGTTGCCGGGGCCGAGCCAGCGCTGACAACGGCGGCGCAAGAGGCGCTGACCTTTTCTGGTATCGAGGCGGGCAGCATCGATGTGGGGTTTTTCACCTCAGAGGATAAAGTGTATAAAACCTTATCGGCGCATGGGCTTAGGTTTGATTTACCGCAGCCAGAGCCAGCGGTGGCGCAAAACCCATCAGCGCCGGGCCGCGACCCCGCCAAGCCGCCGATTTTGCGTTAAGAGGGCTTGGGGCTCTGCGTCACCCATTTGACATCGCTTAAAAAAATATATCCGGCCCCGTAAATGGTTTTGATCAGCTGCGGGTTTTTTGGGTCTTCACGCAATTTTGTGCGCAATCGCGAGATCCGAACATCCATCGCCCGATCGAAACTTTCACTGGCCCCGCCGCCCAGCGTTTCCTGCATTTGGGCGCGGCTTATCAAGCGCTTGGGGCTTTGTAAAAACATTCGTAACACTTCGGATTCAGCGTGTGAAAAGGGGGTTTCAAGCCCATTTTCATCTTCCAGACTATAGCGATCGAAATGCGCCACCCAAGTTGAAAAATAGGCGCTGGTACCTGTATGCGCGCCGGTGCGATCTTGGCGCAGGCGGGCGCGAATGCGCGCCACCACTTCGGTCGGATCGAACGGCTTGATGATGTAATCATCTGCGCCCAACTCTAAACCTGTAACCCGATCTTGAACCTGCGCGCGCCCAGAAATAATGATAACCACCGCCCCTTTTTCAAGCGCCAAGCGATGCACCAGCGTTAACCCGTCGCGGTCAGGCAGGCTGAGATCTACCAAACAGACATCGGGTGTGGCCGTTTTCAGCGCGGCTTCAAATTCGGTGGCGCGCGAAAAACTAATGGTGCGAAACCCGGCATCCTCTAAGGCTTTGACCAACATGGCTCTGATTTCAGGTTCATCATCGAGAATAGACACCAAAGGAAGAGTCATAAAGAGGGCCCGCCGGATAAAATCGTTTCAAGGGTGCGTTGTGAAAACGGTTTGGACAAAACGGGCGCTAAAGTCAAAGCATCTTGATGCAATGGATCTGCAATCGGCAGCGATGTCATAAAAATCAATTCGGCCGATGGGTGCGGGCGCGCTTTGGCAAGCGCGGTGCCGTTTTCATCGCCCTCAAGGTTTAAATCGCATAAAATCAGCGCAATATCGGGCAAGTTTTGGCACAGGTCTAAGGCTTCGCTGACCGAGCTGGCTTCAATTACCAAATGCCCAAGATCTGTCAGCATGACGCGCATATCTTTTCGCAAACTGGGATCATCTTCAACAATCAAGACCATCGCTTTATGCGGCATTGCGGGCACTTTTCGCAGCGGTAAGCGCAATTGTGCACGGGCACCAGAAAAGCTATTGCTAAGCCGCAAATCACCCCCGGCGAGCTTGGCGGCATCATAAACCATGGTCAGACCAAGCCCGTTCCCATCAAGGCCTTTGGTCGTGTAAAACGGGTCTAAGGCGTGCTTTAAGGCTTTTGCGCTAAATCCAGATCCTGAATCCGTGACGATAAAATCGAGCCAGATATCCGCCACAGGGCGGATTGAAAGCTTGATCCGCCCTCCTGCGCCACAAGCGTCTTTGGCATTTAGAATTAGATTGAGCAGCGCATCCTGAAGCATCCCAGAATCAAGAAAATACGCTTCATCCGGCACTGTGTTGTGGATTTTCAAAATGATGCTTTTGGGCAGCGCAGCCTCAGCCAATGGAAGCAGTTTTTCAAGAAGCGCCTCAATATGCGTTGGTGTCGGGTTTAAATTGCGGGTTCCTGTCATATCGCCAATCGTGTTCAGCAGGCTTCCGCCGCGGGTTGCCGCAGTTTTGGTAGCCTCGATCAAGGCCAGTGATTCTGCATCATGCACGCGGCCGGTGAGCCGACTTTGTGCGCCCAAAATAATGGTAAGGAGGTTTGCAAAATCATGCGCCAAACCGCTGGTCAGCTGAGCGGCAAGTTCGCGTTTGGCGACCTGTTGCAAGGCGTTGCGCGCTTGCGTTTCCTCGGTGATATCCATCGACAGGATATAAGCGCCTTCGATGCCCGTTTCTTTTACATCAGGCGTGAAGGCCACGCGAATGCGCCTGGCGCTGAGATCATCGGTGAATTCCAGCACGCTTGGAGTCCCCAAAAACGCTTCGCGTAATTTTGGCGAAATTTGGTTATAGGTGGGCGCACCGAGCACCTCGGAAATATGCCGGCCAATAATGTCATTCGGTCTTTCCGGCAACACCATAGATAGACGTCGGTTGGAATACTGATAGCGCCCTTGGCGATCCACATGCGCCACATGGGCCGGAATCATTTCGCTTGTCAGGCGGGTGCGCGATTCGATTTCTGTAAGTTCGCGCTTGGCTTCCTCGAGCGCTGCGATACTGGACTCTAATTGCCGATTTTTCGCGGCCAGTTCCTCTGAATAGGATAAAAGCTGGTCTGAAAGCTCTTCAGAGCGCAGGCGCAATAAGTTTTCTTGTTTTTTTGTTTGTGTTATGTCGGTGTAGACGGTGACCCAACCGCCTTGCGGCAAAGGGGCGCCTTCGATGCTGATCACTTGCCCATTGGCGCGGATACGTTCTACGTAATGCGGCTCGAAGGCTTTTGCGATATCAACTTTTTCCTGAATAAAGGCTTCGGCATTTTCCACATCACCATATTCTCCGCTTTCAACCAAATAGCGGATCGTGTCTTCAAATTTGGCACCCGGTGTTGTTAGGGATTTAGGGAGGTTAAACATTTCCCCGTGGCGTTGATTGCACAAAGCAAGCTCAAGATCTTTGTTATAGATCGACAGCGCTTGTTGAATCAAATTTAGCCCCGCCTGCGTCATGGCATTGGGATCGGTAAAGCGCTGCTCCATGGTGATGTCCTTCGGTTACGCCAAAGGGAAACGTGAAACATTCGAAAAAACAAGGGGCTGCTCAAAAAAAACCACTGATTGAAACAATTTGTAAGATTTCAGAAATTATCAAGAAACGATTGTCGCGCAGGTTTCTGTTGGAACAGAAGAGATGGCAAAAGCCGCAGCCCTGTTCGCAAGGGAGGATAAACATTTTGACACAGACGTCACAGGCGCTTGATGATCTGCGCTCTTTGCCGCATTTGCTGCGCAAAAATGCCAGCCGGTTTCCTGATCGCCCTGCCTTGCGGGAGAAGGAATTGGGTATTTGGCAAACCTGGACATGGGCGCAGGCCGAGCGCGAGATCACGAATATGGCATTGGGCTTGATTGAGCTTGGCGTCAAAGAGGGCGATTATGTTGCTGTGATCGGGCGCAATCGCCCCTATATTTACGGATCACTTGTGGCCGTTCAAATGGCGGGCGCTGTGCCCGTGCCGCTCTATCAAGACGCTGTGGCCGAAGAAATGTCGTATGTTTTAGAACATTGTGGCGCGCGGTTTGTGATTGCAGGCGATCAAGAGCAGGTTGATAAAGTTCTTGAAATTCAAGATGATTTAAAGGATTTTGAACATCTCATTTATCTCGATGCGCGGGGCATGCGCAAATACGATCACAGCAGATTGCATGATTTAAGAGCGCTGCAGCAAAGCGGTCTGGCTGCGGCCGACGGTTTGCAAAAAGAACTGGATTCCCGTGTTGAGGCGCAAACCTTTGAGACAACATGCGTGATGCTTTATACATCAGGCACGACGGGTAAGCCCAAAGGGGTTGTGTTAAGCAACCGAAATATCATCATTTCGGCAAAGAATGCCTGCGAATTTGATGGGCTGAAGGAAACCGATAGCTTGCTGTCTTATTTGCCGATCGCGTGGGTGGGCGATTTCATTTTCTCGGTCGGGCAATCTTATTATGCGGCCTTGTGCATAAATTGCCCTGAAAGCCAGGAAACGGTTCTGTCTGATTTGCGTGAAATCGGACCCAGCTATTATTTTGCGCCGCCGCGGGTTTTTGAAAGCATGCTCACGTCGGTGGTGTTGCGGATGCAGGATGCAAGCCGCATCAAGCAAGGCCTGTACCGATATTTCATGGCGCATGCCAGCAGGGTGGGTCAGGATATTCTGGATGGCAACGCGGTTTCGGCTTTGGATCGCTTGACCTATCTGATTGGTGATGCGGTCATTTACAGCCCACTTAAAAACGCGCTTGGGCTTAGCCGGGTGCGCGTTGGATATACCGCAGGCGAGGCTATCGGGCCTGAAATATTTGATTTCTTCCGCTCTATGGGGATCAATCTGAAGCAGCTTTATGGGCAAACGGAAGCGTCGGTTTTTGTAACTGTCCAACCTGATGGGCAAGTTTATTCGGATACGGTTGGGGTGCCCGCGCCGGATGTTGAAGTGAAAATCGCGGAGAGTGGAGAGGTGTTCTATCGATCGCCCGGGGCCTTTGTCGAATATTATAAAAGCCCTGAAAGTACGGCCGAAACGAAAGATCCCGAAGGTTGGGTGGCCACGGGGGATGCGGGCTTCTTTGATCCTGACAATGGTCATCTTAGAATTATTGATCGCGCAAAAGACGTTGCTAAAATGACTAATGGATCAATGTTTGCGCCTAAATATGTGGAAAATAAACTTAAATTTTACCCAAATATTTTGGAATGCGTGGTGTTTGGTGCGGGCCGAGATCGGTGCATGGCTTTCGTTAATATCGATCTGGCCGCTGTTGGCAATTGGGCCGAGCGCAATAATATTGCCTATTCAAGCTATCAGGAATTGGCGGGCCATCCAGAGGTGCTGCGCGTTATCCAGGGCCATATCGAAGAGGTGAATGTTAAAATTGCGCAGGATGCGATGTTGTCGGGCTGCCAAGTACATCGGTTTTTGGTGCTTCATAAAGAGCTGGATGCGGATGATGGGGAAATGACCCGCACGCGCAAAGTGCGCCGCAAGGTGATTTCAGAAAAATTCTCGGATCTGGTTGAGGCGCTGTATAGCGGCGTTCAGAATGTCTTTACCGAAACAGAGGTCACCTATGAAGACGGACGAAAAGGTAAAATTTCGGCCACTCTGGAAATTCGAGATGTCAAAACCGTAGCGGTCTCGGGCCGCATCGCGGCAGAATAAGGCGGGCAGAGGTGTTGGATAGTCAGGTAACGCAAACCACGGCTGATGGGCGTAAAATCGGCGGTGTCATGATGGAAATGAAAAATATCACCCTGCGCTTTGGAGGCGTGGTGGCGATCAAGGATATTTCCTTTGATATTCTTGAAGGCGAGATCCGCGCCATTATAGGGCCCAACGGCGCCGGTAAATCATCAATGCTCAACGTGATTTCTGGATTTTACCATCCCCAGGATGGGGAAGTGTGGTTTCATGGAGAAAAACGCCCTGCGGTGAAGCCTTATGAAGTGGCCCGGCAGGGCATCGCGCGCACCTTTCAAAACATTGCGCTGTTCGAAGGGATGACGGTGCTGGACAATGTGATGACGGGCCGGTTGACGCAGATGAAATCGGGGGTGTTTCAACAGGCGCTCTGGTGGGGCGCCGCCGAGCGCGAAGAGCTGGAAAATCGAGAGATATGTGAAAAGGTAATTGATTTCTTGGAAATTCAATCGATCCGCAAAACCCCTGTGGCGCGTTTGCCTTATGGTTTGAAAAAGCGCGTAGAGCTGGCCCGTGCGCTGGCCTCTGAGCCAAAGCTGCTGCTGCTTGACGAGCCGATGGCTGGGATGAATGTAGAAGAAAAAGAAGATATGTCGCGCTTTATTCTGGATGTGAATGATGAATTTGGCACCACAATCGCATTAATCGAGCATGATATGGGGGTTGTGATGGATTTATCAGATCGTGTTGTAGTTATGGATTATGGCCGGAAAATCGGAGATGGCACGCCTGAGGAGGTACGTAATAATCAGGCGGTGATTGATGCGTATTTGGGAGTGAGCCATGATTGAGACCAGCGCGCGATTGGATGCCATGAAGCTGATGTGTAACGTTGCACAGTCTGAAAGGACAATCTGATGCCAGAACAGGTGATTTTTGGAATGGAAGTGTTTTTGAACGGCCTGATGGCTGGCGTTCTCTATGCTTTGGTCGCCTTGGGCTTTGTGCTCATTTACAAAGCTTCGGGTATTTTCAATTATGCACAAGGTGTTATGGCCCTGTTTGCAGCGATGACCTTAGTGGGCATTATGGAAGGCAGGGTACCTTTTGCACATTTGATTAACGCGATTCTCGGTACTAAAATCCATCATTTTGGATGGCATGTGAACGCTGTATTCGGCCTAATCCTAACCATGTTGATAATGCTATTGCTTGCCGTTTTAGTGCAAAAGGTGATTTTCAAACATCTGGTGAATCAAGAGGGAATCATTTTGTTCATGGCCACCATCGGCCTTGCCTATTTTATGGAGGGTATGGGCGATTTAATGTGGGGAGGTGACATCAAAAAATTGGATGTTGGCCTTCCGCAAGGCATCAATTTGTGGATCGATGAAACCACATATAATATTTTTGATTATGGGTTTTTCATCGATAACCTAGATATCTACGCAACTGTCATTGCCTTTATCTTGGTTTTGGCTCTGATAGGCTTTTCTCAATATACCAAGCAAGGGCGCGCGATGCGTGCAGTGGCCGATGATCATCAGGCCGCTCTCTCTGTCGGGGTTTCGCTGAATTTTATTTGGATTATGGTGTGGACGCTTGCCGGCTTCGTGGCATTGGTAGCTGGGATTGTTTGGGGAACCAAATCGGGCGTTCAATTTTCATTATCGCTGATCGCGCTAAAAGCGTTGCCGGTCCTTATGCTGGGTGGATTTACTTCTATTCCTGGAGCTATTGTCGGGGGTCTGATCATTGGTGTGGGAGAGAAAATGTTTGAGTTTCTGGTCGGCCCGTTGATCGGTGGCGCAACCGAAAACTGGTTTGCATATGTTTTGGCCCTGCTGTTTCTCGTCTTTAGGCCACAAGGCCTATTTGGCGAAAAAATTATCGAAAGGGTGTAAATTATGCTGTATCGCGAAGCCGGTGATTTCAAAAAATCCTATAAGGAAGATAATCACACTTTCCCTATCAAGTTTGATCGATATCGCTACTATTTAGTGGTGGTTGTTGCTTTCGGTGTCATTCCTTTCCTTGTGAATGACTATTGGGCTAATGCAATTTTCCTACCCTTCCTGATCTATTCGATTGCCGCGATTGGGTTAAATATCTTGGTAGGTTATTGTGGGCAGGTTTCGCTGGGAACTGGCGGGTTTATGGCGGTAGGCGCCTATGCTGTTTATAAGCTTATGACGTCTTTTCCCGATGTAAATATAATTATCCATATCATTCTGGCCGGGGGAGTTACGGCGATGGTCGGGGTTTTATTCGGATTGCCCAGTCTCCGTATCAAAGGCTTCTATCTTGCGGTAGCAACGCTCGCGGCGCAATTCTTTTTGGTTTGGGTCTTCAACAGGGTTCCGTGGTTTTACAATTATTCGGCCTCAGGCCAAATTAACGCACCGGAACGGCTATTATTTGGAGTTCCGATCACCGGATCCAACACGGATGCTTGGGTGTCCTATTTGATCTGTCTGATATTTGTGACGGTGAGCGCTATAATTGCCCGTAATATGACGCGTGGTGCGCTAGGCCGCTCTTGGATGGCGATACGTGATATGGATATCGCTGCAGAAATTATTGGGGTTAATCCGTTGCGCGCAAAGCTAACTGCTTTTGCGGCCAGCTCCTTTTTTGTAGGAATTTCGGGCGCTCTTTATTTTGTTGTTTATCTTGGCGCTATTGAAGTGGGAGAAGTATTTGGCATCACAAAATCATTCTTAGTCTTGTTCATGATTATTATTGGAGGTCTGGGATCGATTTTTGGTAGTTTTGCAGGGGCCGCATTTCTCGTTTTGCTGCCGGTTCTGTTGAAGAATGTTCTTGTAGGGTTTTGGGGATGGCAGACCGATGTTGCTGCGCATCTTGAGTTTATGATTGTCGGGGGGTTGATTGTGGGCTTTTTAATTCTTGAACCTCACGGATTGGCGCAGCTTTGGAAATTAGGGAAAGAGAAGCTTCGTGCTTGGCCTTTTCCTTACTAAGACCCGGCTCTCACGGTTTGAGGGGCGGTACTACATGAATCGGATTGAACTGGGAGGAAAATACCGATGTTTAAGAAGACATTAACAGCGACGGTGGCTACGATTATGTTCGCCGCGCCCGCGATGGCGGAACTAGTAGTTCCGTGGTTTGCATATAGAACAGGGGCCTATGCACCGAGCGGCATTCCTTTGGTGGACGGGATCAATGATTATTTCACCATGGTGAATGAGCGTGATGGTGGTATCGGTGGTGTTCCCGTGCGTGTTCTAGAATGTGAAACGGGATACAACACGGAAAAAAGTGTTGAATGTTATGAATCAACCAAAGCAGAAGGCTCTTTGGTTTATCAGCCTATGAGTACGGGCGTGACTTATCAGTTGATTCCTAAAGCGACGGCCGATGGAATTGCCCTTCATACATTAGGTTATGGGCGGACATCCGCTGCCAATGGGCGTGTGTTCTCTAATGTTTTTAACTATCCTGCGAATTACTGGACAGGGGCTTCTGTGGCGGTGAACCACCTGCTCGATCTGAACGGTGGTGATATGGCTGGCAAAAAGGTAACGCTGGTTTATCATAACTCTGCTTATGGGAGAGAGCCGATCCGGGTGCTTGAGACTCTTTCTGAAAAGCATGGGTTCGATTTTAACGCGATTCCAGTTGACCATCCCGGCCAAGAGCAAAAATCGCAATGGCTACAAATTCGTCGTGAAAAGCCTGATTATGTGTTGATGTGGGGCTGGGGAGTGATGAACTCAGTAGCGATCAACGAAGCGGCTAATATCCGCTTTCCTATGGAAAACTTCATCGGCGTATGGTGGTCAGGTTCTGAAAACGATGTAATTCCAGCCGGCATCCGCGCGGATGGATATAAATCACTCGCGTTGAATGCACCGGGAATGGAATATGGTATTTTTGATGAACTCAAAACGCATGTATTTGACAAAGGACTTACAGCAGGCGCTGGTGATCAGATAGGCTCGGTTATTTATAATCGCGCTCTTTATATTGGCTTCTTAACCCATATGGCGATTGCTAAAGCGCAGGAAGTCACTGGCGTAGCTGATATTTCTCAAGCCGACATGATCAAGGGTATGGAGGCGCTGGACATCACAGACGAATTGATGGCTGCAAATGGCTTATCAGGTTTTGCTCCATCATTCAGTGTTTCTTGTGAAGATCACGGTGGCTCAGGTCTGGGCGCCGTTCAGCAATGGGATGCCAAGGCAGGGACTTGGGGCTTGATCACCGATTTTATTGAGCCCGATATGGGAGTGATTGCACCGCTGATCAAAGAAGATTCTGAGGCGTTCGCTAAAGAAAACAACATTTCAATGAGATGTAACTAAATAGTCCAAGCGGCCGCATCCAGGTGTGGCCGCTTGTTTTTTGAGGATAATGGATATGGAATCGAAGGCAGATAACTCTTCAATCTTGTTGGATGTGAACAATATTGAAGTGATTTACAATCATGTGATCCTCGTTTTGCGTGGCGTTTCCCTAGCTGTGCCCAAAGGTGGAATTGTGGCCTTGCTAGGGGGGAACGGGGCAGGAAAAACTACTACGTTGAAGGCTGTTTCAAACCTTCTGCATTCTGAGCGTGGCGAGGTAACTAAAGGCTTTGTCAGTTACCGGGGGACAGAAATTCATG
>ERZ802819.1667-NODE-1667-length-13343-cov-32.3529_pt1 | contig 13343 bp, 12 predicted proteins | sample MGYA00345647_ERZ802819 | MGnify/ENA primary metagenome ERZ802819 (study PRJEB30503, sample SAMEA104212355) | marine metagenome | biome: Westerlies Biome; feature: [SRF] surface water layer (ENVO:00010504) within the epipelagic zone...; material: water... | reverse complement strand
GCGCTATTCTGGCCGAAACCACCAATATCGAGCCTGAATGGCAAAACCGGTTTCACCGCAATTTAAACGAGGATAGCCGGCGGTTAGCAGCTGCAGCCCAAGCCTTGGTAGGATTTTTAGATCCCGAGGATGCAGACCAAAACAATATCTTATCGCCGCGCGAAGAACTTGATGGGCTTTTGGCCACGCGGCGGTATTACTTTGAAGAATTTGAAGAAAGCGGAGGCGATGTGACACGTCGTGTCGAGGCGCATCCTCAATTGTCGGTCCAAGCACAAAAGTTATTGCAGGATTACCTTGCGCAGTATCAAAAAGATGCTCTTGCGTTGCCGCAAACCACGTTGTCGCGTATTTTGAATGAGTTTGGCAGCGATCCTGTCGAGGCTGCCCGCCGCTCAGGCCAAGCCTTGCCAGTGGTTATGCGGCGCATGGCATCTCTGGGCGCCCAGATTTTAAACGTTGAGGTGGGCCTATTGATTTGTGATGCCTCAGGAAGCGTGCTGTTCAACAAACCCGTTCCAGGGTTTAAATTGCCCATATCGGCTGGGTTTTGTGCTATTTGGCCAGTTTTTGAAGCGCTGCAACTTCCAATGCGTCCGATCCGCCTCAAGCTTCAACAAAATGGGCGTGAAGGAGGGCTGTTTCAAAGCGTTTCCTTCGCCCAGCTTCCGGAAATTCCAGCGCGCGCTGATCCTGTGTTACCCGTGGGCTATATGCTGCTTCAGCCCCACGAAAGCGTACCTCAGGAGCCATCTGCAGAAATGCCACACGCGCAGATGCCGCGTGAAGTTGGCTTAACCTGCCGGCTTTGCACGCGCGCAGATTGTTTTGCGCGCCGCGAAATTTCTGTGTTCGCCGAAGAGTTTTGACATCCGTTGAAGAAATATTGTTAAGTATCGCTTAAGCCGTGCTGGTCACAGCAGTCAGTTTTGGGAGGAACGATGGCGAAGACGGTTCTGCTTATCGAGGATGAGCCAAACATCATTGAGGCGGTGCAATATATTCTGTCGCGCGATGGATGGCAGGTCAAGACGCATGCGAATGGGCATGATGCCAATGCTGTCATTAAAACCAGCCTGCCCGATTTGATTATTTTGGATGTGATGCTTCCAGGCAAAAGCGGTTATGATATTTTAAGAGAAATTCGGCTTACCCCTGAATGTTTGGAGATTCCAGTATTGATGTTGACGGCGCGAGGCCAGACGAAAGACCGTCAAATGGCCGAAGCTCTAGGCGCAAGCCGGTTCATGACAAAGCCGTTTTCCAATCAAGAGATGTTAGACGCTGTCCGCGAATTGGCTGGGGCATAAGCATGCCACAAGGACCCGTTTTTTTAGAACTGCGCAATTACAAGGCGCGTAGAGTGATTGACGCGGCGCATATTCTGCCACTGTTGGGCATTTTTTTATGGAGCGTGCCATTCCTATGGCAGTCTATCGAAAAGCCGTCGATCTTAATTTCCAGCGCGGGTCTTTATGTGTTTGGCGTCTGGCTCCTGTTGATCGTAAGTCAGTTTGTTTTGTCTTGGAAATTGCGGCATTTGCCCGAGGATGTTCAGCGCTCGATAGATGTATCGGGTTCCGATAAGGCCGAACTCTAATGTTGAACCTCCTCATTTTCGTGTGCTTACTTTATGTTGGGTTGTTGTTCGCAGTAGCGTTTATTGCGGAAAAAGCCGCGATGCGCGGCCGCGGGCGATGGTTGCGCAGCGCCTGGATTTATACTTTATCCATTTCAATATATTGCACTGCCTGGACCTTTTATGGCGCCGTTGGCTATGCTGCGCGCTCTGGGTTAGAGTTTCTGACAATTTACATCGGACCGTCATTGGTCATGTTTGGCTGGTGGTGGGTTTTGCGCAAGCTGGTGCGCATCGGTCGCAGCCAAAGGGTCACCTCGATAGCGGATTTATTATCGTCTCGATTTGGAAAATCAAACAGTTTGGCGGCTTTGATCACATTGTTGGCTGTGGTCGGCACAACCCCCTATATCGCGCTGCAACTGCAATCTGTCACCCTATCCTTTGAAGTGTTCGCAGCGTCGGGAGAGGTTGGACAAAGCGCAACATTGGGGGGCAATACGGCGTTTTGGGTTGCGGTTGGTTTGGCTTTATTCACCATCGTTTTTGGAACCCGAAACTTGGATGTGAATGAACGACATCACGGCGTGGTGATTGCGATTGCGGTTGAGGCGATTGTGAAGCTGTTTGCGCTTTTGGCGGTTGGTGTCTTCGTTGTCTGGGGTGTTATGGGAGGAATCGGCCAGACATTTGCAAAAATTGATCAGTCGTCTTTGGCGCATTGGAGCGTTGATAACAGCCGCTGGGCCAGCCTGACATTCTTGTCAGCGGCGGCATTTTTATGCCTGCCTCGGATGTTTCAGGTTTTGGTGGTTGAAAATGAAGATGAGGCATTTTTGGAAACCGCCTCATGGGCCTTTCCGCTCTATTTGCTGTTGATGTCGCTTTTCGTGGTGCCAATTGCGGTTGTGGGGCTTGATATCTTGCCATCGGACGCCAATCCGGATCTGTTCGTTTTGACCTTGCCGTTGTCTCAGGGGCAAGACAGTCTGGCCATTCTAGCCTTTTTAGGCGGGTTCTCATCGGCCACCTCAATGGTGATTGTGGCCTCAATCGCCTTATCAACGATGGTTTCCAACCACGTGGTGATGCCACTTTTTCTGCGGGTCAGTGGCAATATGCTGAGCATGTCGGGCGATGTACGTAAAGTGGTTTTAATGGCGCGGCGTTTGTCAATCGCGGTGATTTTGTTCTTGGGGTATCTGTATTATTCGTTGTCGGGCGGGGGCGCTGCGCTGGCCGCTATTGGCTTGGTGTCATTTACCGGTGTTGTACAAGTATTGCCGGCCTTGATTGGTGGTATCTTCTGGCGCGGGGCAACTCGACTTGGAGCTTTATGGGGGGTTGGCACGGGCTTTGGTATTTGGCTTTATACTCTTTTTATTCCAAGTTTGGGTTTGGATCTTGGATTTTTGCTGCAGCTTATGCAGCTGGGTCCGTTTGAAATTTCTTGGTTGCGCCCACAGGCTTTATTTGGAATTTCGGGTTTAGATCCCTTGGTGCATGCGGTGTTCTGGAGCATCTCTTTGAACAGCTTGGTATTTGTTTTTGTGTCATTGATCAGTTTTCCATCACCCCTGGAACGGCTGCAGGCGGTACAATTCGTGAATACCTTTGATTACGCTCCCAGCCCGCATAGTTGGAATGGCCGGGTTGGGCAAAGCGAAGAGCTGATGGTTATGGCGCAACGGATCTTGGGATCCCTCGAAGCGCAGGCTTTGTTTCAAAGTGAAGTTGTGAAGCAAGGTGGGGCTGGATATCTTCCCGAACCCACACCAGAGTTTTTACAAAAACTAGAGCGGGCGCTTGCAGGATCGGTTGGGGCGGCGACGGCGCATGCGATGATGGGAAAAATAATGGGTGGTCTTGCCGTCTCTGTTCAGGATCTGATGGCGGTGGCCGATGAAACGGCCCAAATGCTTGAATATTCAAGTCGGCTTGAAATGAAATCGGATGAATTGGTGCGCACGGCGGGCCAATTGCGGCGCGCAAACGATAAACTGACCAGGCTATCCGTGCAAAAAGATGCCTTTCTGTCCCAGATCAGCCATGAGCTGCGCACCCCAATGACTTCTATATTGGCTTTTGCCGAAATTTTGCGCGATGGCCCCGATTTATCCACGGATGATTTGAACAAATATGCGGGAATCATTCACGAAGAATCGCTCAGGCTAACCCAGCTTTTGGACGACCTGCTTGATTTGAGCGTGCTAGAGAATGGGCAAGTCACGTTAAAGATTAGCAGCACCGCGATTGAGCCCTTGTTGCAACGCGCAGCGTTGACAGTCGGTGGTGGAGCCGAGCTTGATAAATTAGCGTTGCGGGTAAAGCTGCCCGAAAACTGCCCTGAGATAAAAACCGACGATATGCGGCTTGGCCAAGTGTTCATCAATTTAATCGCCAACGCGGTTAAATATTGTGAAGCGGCGGCGCCATCCCTTACCGTAACAGGATTTCAAAGAGGTCGTCAGTTGGTTTTGGACTTCGTGGATAATGGCCGCGGTATCCCAAAGGATCAGCAAGATCTGATTTTTGAGAAATTTTCACGGGCTGGGGATCAAAAAGCTGGCGGTGCGGGATTGGGATTGGCGATCTGCAAAGAAATAATGCAGCGCTTGGGCGGAGATATTTCGTATTTGCCGGGCCAAGGTGGCGCAGGGTTTCGGGTTTTATTGCCCTTGGATGATGGCGGCTCCTCAAAACGCGTTTAAAGGAAATTTTAAGCATCTCAAGGCTAAAGCTTTTCTCACAGGGTCGGAAACGTCATCTTGCTAAGGAAAAGCGCGATCGAAAGAGCCGTCAATATATTGCGCCAAAAAGCCAGCTTGGCGCGCCCACAAGGAAAGCAGGTCCACCGGATCATCAGTGAAGGTTTGCAAATCGCTTTTGCCAAATCAGCACTCGGGCAGATGAACTTAGCATTGCGTCCAGCGCATCACGACTCGCAGCTGCTTTTAGCGCAGGATATCGCTATAGCTTTGAAAGATTTTGTTCTGATTGGTCCCCTAAAGGGCGAAGATGAGGCATTAGGTTTTGCGGCCTTGAACTGGACTTCGCTCAGGTGTTTGATCGAAATCCAAACATTGGGGCGCGTTTCGGGGCGCGCTTTGGCCCGCGGACGCGACTCAACGCGCACTGATTTTGCGTTGGTCGCCCCCTTCATAGATGATGTTTTGCGATCAATGCCGCTGAAGGGGCTTTCTGCGCGCTTGCAAGAAGCTTTGAAAGGATTGCGCTTGACGTTTCCCGCAAAGGATCCAGACGCTTTGAGCTTGTGGTTAAGCAGTTCTCATTTCACGATATTTCAAACCAGTTTTTCCGTTGAGGATGTCGCGGATAATTTAGTGATTATGGTTGGAGTTCCTTGCGAAATAATGAGTTTGGGCGCAGTGATGCAAAACGGCGAAGGTTTAAAATTGGGCGCACAAACCGATTTGATGTCACTCCAGGCAAATTTACGCGCAGAGCTGCATCGCTTTTCAATACCTTGGAACGCGCTTGAAAAATGGCGGAAAGGCACGATCTTACCCCTTCCTCAAACGGTTTTTGACAACGCGTTGCTTAGGCCCGAAGGGGGCGCTGCGCCTTTGCCGGTGAGGTTAGGGAAAATAGGGCTGCGGCGCGCGGTCGTTTTAAACGCCCTTGAAACTGAGCTTACTGAGCCTGTGTCGAATCCTGAGCAGGGTGAGTCGCAGGGGGGAGCGCTGCTGAGGGGCAATGAAACGCCGGCCGAGGGCCATGAAGGCGAGGTTTGAGCGGACTTTTGCGTTTGCCTTCGGTTTAAACTCCAAGCAAATGGCAATCTAACCTGCTATTGAAGCAAAGCCCGGCGTGGCTTTTAAGCTATGAACTTTTGGTAAGATAAGGCCGCAGCCCGTCCAATGGATAGCCCGCTTGTGCGGTTAAGGATAAAATTTCCTCTGCGTCACGCAGACCCGCTTGTGATAAGGCCCAGATTATCGTGCATCGTGTTCCAGAGGCACAATAGGCCAGAACGGGCCCTTGTGATTGCTCTACCAGTTCAAATTGATGGGCAATGGCGTTTCGGTCCATGCTGTGGCTGCTCAGTGGCAACACTTCGAACCGCATTCCAGCCGCTTCAACTGCGACTTTTATAACCTCGGATTGCAGTTCTAAAGGAACTTCAAAATCTGGTCGGTTACAGATTATAGTCGTGAAGCCGGCTTTTTTTAAACCATCAACATCCGCTACATCGATTTGCGGAGAAACGTGATAACGGCCATATATATGTTGTGCAGTCATGAAGATCCGATAACTTTTGTGGTTGATATTGTCAAATTTATCCACCACAGCCTAAGCCGGATTTCAATCATAGCATATTGAAAAATATGCATAATGATCAGATAATTTAGGGTAAAATATATAACCAGCACCAGACGGTTATGATCGATGCTGAGGTGCTGAATAAGACTGCCGAGGCTGCAACGCGTCGCGCAGCCCCATACATATTGGCAAAGACATAGCTGTTGATGCCCGGGGCCATCGCGCTGGTTAACACAGCCGAGCGCAGCCCCGCTTGCTCAAGTGACAGTGCTTGCCCGCTTATCCAGACCAAAGAGGGATGCAGCAGCAAGGCCACCGCCATAACCCATAAAATTGGCCCTGTATCGCCTTCAGGCCGGTATTGGTACAAAACGCCCCCCATCCCGAAGAGAGCTGCCGGTAAGGCGGCTTGGATCAACATGTCAACGGCTTCGGTGACAGGGCTGGGCAGCGGGACTTTTAGAATATTGACGGCAAAGCCGACCAGAATGCCTAGAAAGAGAGCATTTTTGAACATGGCGATAAAGACGCTTTTTACAACGGGCATCACCGATTTTGACCGGTTGCGCACAATTTCCATGGTTAAGATGCCAAGGCAGTAGCAAAAAGGGGCATGCAAGGCGACGATCGCGTAATTTGAGGTCAATGCGGCCGCGCCATAGGCGCGTTCGGTAATCGCCAAACCGAGCATGAGTGAATTGGAAAACAGACAGCAAAAGCCAATCGCAACGCAATCTTCCCAAGGCCGCTGGAACAAAAGCCTTGCTCCAAATAATCCGGCCAGAAAACAGACCGTTGCTCCACTGTAAAAACTAAACAGAAGCGCAAAATCAAAAACTTGGCTCAAATCAAGCGAGGCGATCGCACCAAATAAAAGGCATGGGATTGCAAAGTTTTGTGTGAAACGCATCAATCCATCAACAGATTCTGTCGAGAAAAAGCCTGCCCAGACCGCAGCATAGCCGAACCCGATGACCAAAAAAACCGGAAAAATAACTTCAATTAACGCGTGCATGGCCGGGGCTTAAACAGATCAAAGATCATAGGAGAGAACCATCCCGTCAAAAGCGGGCAGAATATGTTTGGGAAGCTCCACCTGCAAGGTGGCATAATCTAAATCATTATGCATATTGGTTAAAACGGCGCGCGCAACGTTTGATTGATCAATCCACTCAATGCTTTGGGCCAGATGGGAATGTGAGGGGTGCGGATCACGGCGCAACGCGTCCAGTATCCAGCAGTCAATGCCAGCCAGAGCTTCCCATGCAGCAGGGGGCATGGCTGAAACATCGGGTAAGTAAGCCACGGGACCGATCCGGAACCCCAATGCAGTGATTTGCCCATGCGCAACTTCAAACGGCGTAAATTCAATCTGGCCGCCTGCGCCATCAACCTTCACTGGCCCTTCGATGTGATTGAGCTGCAAGATGGGAGGGTAGGCAGAGCCCTCAGGTTGTTTGAACGCATAGGAAAAGCGGCTGAGCAGGCCGGCGCTTGTAACTTGGTTGGCCCAAACGGGCAGGCGGCTACGCCGGTTGAACACAATCATGCGTAAATCATCCAGCCCGTGCACATGATCGGCGTGGTCATGCGTGTAGAGCACCGCATCCAAACGGCCCACTTGCGCCTGTAAAAGCTGCGCGCGCATATCCGGTGAGGTGTCAATCAGCACTTGTGTTCGGCCATTTTCACCTTGGCGTTCAACCAAAAGCGAGCAGCGCGTTCGGGCATTTTTGGGATTATTGGGATCGCAAGCCCCCCAATTTCCGCCAAGCCGCGGCACCCCACCCGAGGACCCACATCCCAAAATTCGAAACCGTAACTGGTCTGTCATTGCATGGTCTCATAGGCGGCAGCTTTTACAAAAAGTCGGTTAAAATTTTTCTCAACCTGAGCTGCGAACGCAGCATAGTCTTGCCCAAAGAAAGTCGCCGCTGCGCGGGCGGTGAGCGCTACATAAGCAGGTTCATTGCGCCTGCCACGATGGGGTGGCGGCGCCAAATAAGGGCTGTCGGTTTCGACCAAAAGCCGCTCTTGCGGCGCGAATTTGAAAATTGCCCGTAGCTGATCGCTTTTGGGGAAGGCTGTGATTCCAGAGAGCGATAGGTAAAACCCCAAATCCAAACATCTGCGCGCCAAGGTCTCGCCAGAGGAAAAACAATGCATGACGCAAGAATAGGGCGCATTTTTATACTCAGCGCTCAAAATGTCTGCGATGTCTTCATCCGCTGCGCGGGCATGAATAATCAGGGGCAACCCGCTTTGTTGCGCTGCGCGTATATGCACCAAAAGCGAGGTTTTTTGAATCTCGGCGCTGTCGCTTGAATAATGATAATCAAGACCGGTTTCCCCGATCCCCACCATTTTTTTGTGCTTACAAAGCGCCAGTAGCTCATCAAGGGTGACCAAAGGCTCATCTGCTGCGCTCATCGGATGGGTGCCAGCCGCGTAAAAAACAGGTGCATATCGCGCGGCGATGGCGCGTACAGAGGGTTCATTCTGTAATTTTGTACAAATCGTTACCATGCGATGAACGCCCGCGGCCTGCGCTCGGCTTATTATAGTGTCAAGCTCATCGGCAAAATCTGGGAAATCCAGATGGCAATGGCTATCAGTGATCGCGGGGGGTATGTTCATTCACGGCCTTTGGCTCTTACAATGCTGCAGCGCATTTTTCTATCTTGAAGAACATATCTAGGATCAATGTCACCGGGTCAAGGTTGACCGCCCGCCCATGACGCATTCGTTGTGAAATATCTTGCTGCAAGAGGGCCCATTTACGGGCGCCTATTGGCCCTTTATGAAGTGTTGTGAACAGCTTTTGGTCAGGCGGTGTAGGATCCGGGTCCGGATCCAGCGGGATAAGCGATGTTTTCGCAGCTTGCCCTAAAATATAATCGATAAGGTCTATCAACAAATCAAAACGCTCTGAATTCGCTTGCCCTGCAAAGCTTTCAGCCAGTTTTAAAGCGGCGCTTTGGTTCAGGCTGGGCAACGTTTGCAGGGTTGAAATTAGCGCGCTGTAAAGCGTATCTCCATCAAGCTGAGCCAAACGGATCGCTTGACCGGCTGACCCTGCAGAGAGGCGCGTGAAGAGTGAGCTTTGTTCTTCAGAAAGGTGAATTTTTGCCTGAGTTAAAGCTTGCTGCATCATATCATGCGATAAGGCTGAGAGGCGCAGCTCTCGGCAGCGCGACCGTAGCGTTGGTAAAAGGGCGGCCGGTTGATGGCTGATCAAAAACAAAAAGGCGTTTTTGGGCGGCTCTTCCAGCATTTTCAACAGCGCATTGGCGGCGCTATCCGTCATATCATCGGCGGCATCAATTATCACCACGCGTGCGCCACCATCGGCCGCTGACAGGCCGAAAAAGCTTTTTAGGCTGCGCACATCATCAACCGTAATATTTTGCTTAAAGCGTTTGCGTTTTTCATCATAGCTGCGCCTAAGCACGCAAAGCGCTGGCTCTGAACCGGCCAGTATACGGGGCAGGGTGGGGTGGTCTGGTGGTGTTTCCAAATTCGATACGTGTTGAATCATCGCGCCAAACAGGCCGTCTTGGGCCGGCGCATTTGGCGTTGTGAGCAAGAATTTGGCAATTTTCCAAACAAGCGTTGCTTTGCCAACGCCGCGCGGGCCGCTCAGCAACCATGCGTGATGCAACCTGCCCCTGTCAAAAGCATTTAAAAATTGTTGTTGAGCGCTATCCTGACCAAAAATTGTGGTGGCTTCAGAGGGATGCGGCGCCCCGGAAATTTTATCGGACAGCGGCAGCGGCTCAAGATCTTTCATGAGAGCGCCAGTTTAACGCGTTGATATATGGTTTCGGCCAGTTCTACGATATCACGATTGCCGTCTACAACCGCGATACGCGTTTCGAATTCACGCGCCAGCTCTAAAAATCCGCTGCGCATGCGTTGTTGCAGATCGAGGCCAAAATCTTCAAAACGTTCCTCTGCTGTTGCGCGCGCTTTCGCCCGTTTCAATCCGATTTCTGGATCCATATCGATTAAAATCGTAATATTGGGATCATATGGGATCATAAGCCGGTGCAACTGATCCACAAGCGTCCGCAGATCGCCCCGACTTATACCTTGATACATGCGGGTTGAATCCGCAAAGCGATCGCAGATGACGATTTTGCCTTGAATGAGCGCGGGTAAAATCGTGCGTTCGATGTGATCACGCCGGGCCGCAGTGAATAATAGTATTTCGGTTTCAGCGGACCATCTATCGGTTGCCCCTTGTAGAACAAGATCGCGAATTTCTTCTGCACCTTCTGAGCCACCGGGCTCGCGCGTCAAAATAATATCATAGCCTTCGTCTTGCAAGCGCGCCGCCAAAAGCTTGGTTTGCGTTGATTTGCCAGACCCATCTATGCCCTCAAACGTGATGAAACGCCCGGGATAAGTCAAAATGCCGCCTCTGGACCGTCGATCAGCATGTTTTTCAAGGTGATCGCCGCGGTTCTCAGCCGCGCAGAAAACCCACCAACTGAAATTGAGGTTGCCGCGAAAAGATCGTAGCGGCTGTCGGGTAAACCATCAGATGAAACGATCAAATCCGCTATTTTATCACCTTGTTTGATAGGGGCGGGGATGGGCCCCTTATATTCAATCCGCAAGGTCAAACTGTCTTTGCTCATTACGGGTACCAGAATTTGTAGGTCTTGGTTCAAGGACAAAGCAACTGATTTTTCGCTGCCATTCCAAACCGGCGCCAATGCCAGCGGGGTACCTTTTGATCTGAGGGGGCGCAGCGAGAATTGTCGGTAGGCCCAATTCACCATCGCTTCTGCTTCCTCCGCGCGCTCGCGCGCCGAACCCAAGCCTGAAAGCACAAACACAATACGGCGCTCGCCCTGTACGGCCGATCCTACAAGCCCATATCCGGCCTCTTTTGTATGACCCGTTTTTAACCCGTCGGCTCCGATCTGCAATTTCAACAAAGGGTTACGGTTTTGTGTGTTTGCAGGGGCTCTTCCATCAAATTCAAATCGTTGTTCGGCGAAAAGCGGGTAAAACTCTGGAAAGTCTTTGATCAGAGCGGATGCTAAAAGACCTAGATCATGCGCGCTCATCGCGTGTCCGATCTGTGGCCAGCCATTTGAATTTGTAAAAGTTGACTGAGTCATGCCAAGTTGTTTCGCGCGCTGCGTCATCATAGTGGCAAAGCCCGCTTCGGTTCCATCGGGCGATAGGGCTTCGGCGATGACCGCGCAGGCATCATTTCCAGACAGTACAATAATCCCGCGCAAGAGATCTTCGACCGTGACGCGATCGGATGTATCCAGAAACATTGTTGAGCCACCATAGCTGGCTGCATGATCAGAAACAGGCAGCTTTTCATCCAGGTTTAAACGGCCCGCCCGGATAAACTCGAACGCCATATAAAGCGTCATCAGTTTTGACATAGAAGCTGGTGGCAAGGGCGTTTCTGAGTTTTTTGACAGCAGCACGGAACCGCTGGTTATATCAATCGCGTAGGCGGCTTTGGCTTTGGTGTCAAACGACCAGGCAACCTGCCCCAAAAAGGCGCAGATGCAAAACATAAAAAATGTGATTGCCCCTGCTTTTTTAATTTGAAGTGGTGAAAACCGCCAGAACATTGCTCTACCTATACCTGATATGCCGTAAACACAGTTTATCGGTTAATGATGAAGTTTCAATGCCGGCTGCTGGCTCATGGGGTTAATCTTTTAGAAGAGCTGATTGTTTTTCAGCCGCGCAAACATAAACAGCGAATGGGAATGGAGGTTTTTGGTGTGAGGTCGCGCCATGATATTGATTTTAAGCCTATTTGGCTACGAAAGTCTGTTTTATTTAAGATTGGCTCTTTTAGAATCAATCTTCTGCAGCTATGCGGGGTTCGTCGGAGGAGTGGCAGAGTGGTTGAATGCACCGGTCTTGAAAACCGACGTAGGTGAAAGTCTACCGTGGGTTCGAATCCCACCTCCTCCGCCATTGACCCTCCTCCCATAAATATTCATTGTTTATTTGAAGAATAAGTGCTTTTAAGCATTAACATGGACATTATTTTGGACATTATAAAAGATGGATATCAAACCTACTTTGGTGCAGGCAAAAGGCAAGTGGTATGTTTGCGTAACTGTGCCTGTAGAACTGCGCCAAAGCTTTAAGGGCCAAAAGCAGATCAAACGGAGTACTGGCACGAGTGATAAAAAACTCGCTGAGAAAAGACTGATCCAGAAGGCTAATGAAATTCTTAACGAGTTGGAGGGCGCCCTAGCGGAAAATCACCCTTACGTTAAGGCTGGTCAAAAGATTATAGATCTGACCTCTGAGATAAAGCATGGATTTTCTGCAGATCAGCTGCTTAAAAAGTCAACATCTTTAGAGGCCATGCGGGATATAATGGAGCGTGCATCTTATGCCAAAAGCTTAGATTGGATGGGCGAAGGGGATCCTGAAACAGCTATTGGCATTGCTCATATGCAGGAAGGGATGGAAAAAGCATTACAGGATTTTGAAGAGCAAGCCGATCTATTTTTTTCCACAAACAAGATTGAAGGTTTTCGGTTAAGCGATAAGCCTCTTATTTCTGAAGTTTTGGAGCAATGGTTAGATAATCCAAACGTTAGCCGTACAAAAACTATTAATACATACGCTTCGCACGTGAAGCGGTTTATTAAATTTGGAGGTGACCAAACAGTCGATGCGGTCACGAAGGTAGAAGCCAACCACTATGTTCAGCATTTAGTAAAATTTGGGCTTGCCCACAGCACTTTGGAAACTGCAGTTGCCGCAATGCGTGGTTTGCTGAATTTTGCTGAAGAAAAAGGTTACGTGGACTTTAATAGTTTTGCTGGATTACGTCTTAAAGGCAAGGGGAAGCCTCCTAGGAAACGTGTGCCATTTACTCAAAAGCAATTAACTAGGCTTTTTCAGTTGCCTATGAAGCAGAGGGATAAATTGTGCCTGCAAATTCTCGCTTGTACTGGAATGCGATTAGACGAAGTGGCACTACTTACATTCGATGATATTAAAATCGACGAAGATACGGGTATTCGCTTTTTTGATTTGACTGACGAAGCGAAACTTTTGAAGAATGATGAGGCATCTAGGCGTAAGGTTCCTGTACCCGATAAATTAAAGTTGCCTACAGGGCAGGGGCGCCTTTTCAATTATCCCAAAGATGTTGATGGAAAGTCGCAAAACGCAGCTTCTAAGGCCTTACTGCGCCAAATAAGGTTAGTTCGTAGTTCATCCGATCAAAACTTAGTAGTGCACAGCTTGCGGCACACGTACAAGGACATGCTGCGGGATGCTGGCGTTCCAAAAGATTTACAGGATTTTTTACTAGGGCATGCTGCCAGTTCAGTGGGTGAGAGCTATGGGCAGGGCTATTCTCTAAAATCAAAGAAAGAGGCAATCGACAGGTTAGATTTATCGTTTTTGTAATCTGCTAATTAATGAATAATTTTATACTTTACAATTTAATTTCAGCGTGTTGCGGGTTGAT
>ERZ802819.1663-NODE-1663-length-13377-cov-10.6826_pt1 | contig 13377 bp, 8 predicted proteins | sample MGYA00345647_ERZ802819 | MGnify/ENA primary metagenome ERZ802819 (study PRJEB30503, sample SAMEA104212355) | marine metagenome | biome: Westerlies Biome; feature: [SRF] surface water layer (ENVO:00010504) within the epipelagic zone...; material: water... | reverse complement strand
TTCGCTATAACTGTAGTATAAAGAAACATTTTCTTGAGGTTTGAATATCACACCTGCTCTAAGAGAAAATTCATCATCTTCTCTAGACTGAGAAGTTCCAGCCTTTACATCATCTACAGTGATATCAAACTGATCCAAACGACCACCTAATAAAACTATCAAATTATCTGATAATTCTATCTGGTCCTGAAAATAAACTGAAGTTACTTCAATTTCTGATGCAGTTCTTCGATTCAAGTCAGAGGTGAAATCAAGAACTGTAGCAACGCCTGCAGCATTTGTAGATATATCCAGGGTTCCGCTCATGCTTGAAGGAATATTAAAAACTTCTCTATCTGTTCCAGTAGTAGAGAAATAAGAATCATATCTTTCATTTTTATTATCGGTATCTATAAGCTCAGCACCGAACAAAATGGTATGTGTTGTATTTCCTATTTGTAGTTCATTTACTAGATTGGCGGACACAATTAGATTTTCACGTTCAGTAGGGTCTCTATATCCATCTACTCTTACAGTATTGGCCGTGTTATCTGCAGCATCATATCTTTGTGCATATAAGTTTTGATATAGTTTTTCAAACTCGCTTGAAGTAACTGAAAAAATACCTTTTGAGGTTTCAGAATAATCTGTCGTCATTGTAGCTCTAAAAATATCTGCTTCTGCAGTTTGGTAATTAACAGCTGATGTACCAAAAACAACATCTTTTAATGGCTCATAAGGCTTGCCATTCAATGTAGGGATACCTCTGTCAATAAATCTTTCATGATCTACATACTCATAAGATAAATCTAGTGTTGTTGCATCACTCATTTGAATTCTAAGCGTTGGATTGAAACCGGTTCGATCTCCATCATAAGAATCTCTGTGATTTTCTAATTGATCACTGTGTATGTTTATACGAAGAGCAGTGCTATCTCCTGTGGAAGTATTGTAATCAGCTGCAAAATCAAAAGCTCCGAAGTCATCAGCGCCTATATCAAATGATCCAAATGTTTCACCAATCTGTGCTTTCTTAGAAACACGATTGATTATTCCACCAGTTCCACCTCTTCCAAAAAGAAGTGCATTAGGTCCTCTTAGGACCTCTACTTGATCGACATTGTAAAGAGAACGATAGTATTGAACATCATCTCTTGCTCCATCTTGGTAAAAGTCTGCAGTAGATCTAACGCCTCTGAAGACTACTGAATCTCTATGCCCTTCACCCTGTGAAGTGTTTACACCCGGAGTATAGCGAACTATGTCTCCTAACTCTCTGATACCTTGCTTACGTATTTCTTCATCTGTAACGATAGATAAAGATTGAGGTACATCTATGATTGCTGTTGGTGTTTTAAGCGCTGTAACTTGATCTGAATAAAGTACTTTGCCCTTAACCACTATTTCTTCTACTGGTTCATCAGAATACAAATTGGTTGTAAGAACCAAAGTTGTGAACATTAATGCCTTATATAAAGCTTTAATTATTTGCATCATCTTTTTAACTCCCGTTGTGTTAAATAATTAATAAGAATCAAATGAGAATGAGAATGAGAATGATTATTATTATTGGGCGGCATTATAGATGAGAATGATTCTCATATGCAACAACTTAATGAAGTTTTTTTAAATAATGGGAATTTTGTACTTCAGCCGGAATGAAATGCTCATTTAAAAGCTATTCATCCAGTTCTTTATCCAAGTCAAAAGCATCATGCAATGCTGCTACTGCTTTGGTCTTTTCTGATTTTTTAATAACAACTGAGATTTTTATTTCCGATGTTGTAATCATTGAAATATTTATCTCACTTTTTGCTAGTGCCTGGAACATCTTGCTTGCAACACCTGCATGAGCCCTCATACCTCTTCCGACTATACTAATCTTTGCTATATCATCATCTACATCTATTAAACCTCCACCTAGGGTAGTAGATGTTTTTTTGAGAATCTCCTCAGCCTGTTTTGTATCATCTTCATTGACGGTAAATGTAAAATCAGTGGTGTTATCAGCCCCAATATTCTGGACAATCACATCAACCTCGATACCTGCGTCACTTATAGGACTTAAAATCTTTGCTGCAATACCTGGAATATCTGGCACGCCTCTGATTGTTAGCTTGGCCTCAGAGTCTATACTGCTTATTCCTGAAACAATTGGTCGTTCCATAATATTTTTCTCCTCTTGAACTAATGTTCCTTCGCCTTCGTTAAAACTAGACAAAACCCTAATTGGTAAATTAAATTTACTGGCATATTCCACTGCTCTTAATTGTAAAACTTTTGCGCCAGAACTTGATAATTCTAACATTTCTTCAAAACTGACCTCCTTAAGAAGCCTAGCTTTGTCATAAACTCTTGGGTCTGTGGTAAAAATGCCATCTACATCTGTATAAATTTGACACTCATCAGCATTCAAAGCTGCAGCAAGAGCAACCCCAGTAGTGTCAGACCCTCCCCTTCCAAGAGTTGTAATGTCTCCAGACTCATTCATTCCTTGAAAACCAGTAATTACTGGCACAACACCTTCATTTAATTCAGAAGTAATCTTACTTACTTCAACATCCAATATTCTTGCCCTACTATGGCTTGAATTGGTTTTTATACCTAATTGATATGCAGTGTAAGACTTACCTTTTATTCCTCTTTTAAGGAGGGCCATTGCCAACAAAGCTACCGATATTTGCTCACCCGTAGATACAAGAGCATCATATTCTCGAAGATCGGGTTCAGGATTAATCTCTTTTGCTAATTTTATAAGTTCGTCCGTACTATCTCCCATTGCAGAGAGAACCACAGTTACTTTATTTCCCGCATGAATTTCAGATTCAATGTTATCCGCCACAGCTTCAATGCGTTCTGCATCAGCAACTGAGGTACCTCCGAACTTTTTAACGATTAATTTGCCCATAAAAAAGGCGAGTATTCTATATTATTGATTATTTAATGAAACAATTAAGTCTGCAACTGAAGTTAAAGCTAAATCTAAATCATTAATATTCTCTACTCCACCTTGAGCAAAGTCTGACCTTCCTCCTCCACTTCCACCTAATTGATTAATTAAATGTTTCATTATTTCTCTTGCATCAATATCTACATCTTTAGAACAAGCAACTATCGCAGGTGCTTTATCTTCAGATATCGAAATCAATACAATAATAGAGTTCTCACTTTTATTTCTCAGCCTATCGGCGATTTCCCTTAATTCTTTTGAGTCAGTATCTTCAAAAGTACTAGTAATGAGCTGATATCCCTCTACAAGCAAAGATGAATCAATTAGAGCCTGAATGGATGACCCTATATCTTCGGATTGAAGTTGCTTTGCTTCTTTTTTCAAAGAATTATTTGTATTCATTAGATTTTCAATTGCCTCTATGCAGGTATCAAAGATTTTAAATTCTAAAGGTGCTCTATTTAACTCTTTCAACAGGTCATTGTTTTCTTCTTTTATCTGAATAATCTTTTTTAAAACTTGATCATTTGAGCAATTAAGGGCTTTTGCAAAAGAAATATTTTCTTCTTCTAGAAAACGTAAGTAATCCAATGCATCAACTCCATCTCTAGAATCAATATCTTCAACAAAAAGTTCATTAGAGATAGCAGAATAATTTTGAGAAAGCTCATCCAATAATAAATTAGCGCCAGCGCCAGTTACTGCCTCTATTCTTCTTACACCAGCAGATACTCCTGATTCAGAAGTAATCTTTAGCATGCCTATTTCGCCAGTCCTCTCAACATGAGTTCCACCACAAAGCTCAATAGAAAAACCATTTCCAATATTGAGGACACGAACCTCTTCACCATATTTATCACCAAAAAAGGCTATGGCACCTTTTTCAATAGCTTCACTAATAGGTAAAATCTCAGTGACTGATTCAGAATTCTTCTTAATCTCTGCATTAATTAAATCTTCAATAGCAAGAATATCTTCAGCATCGATAGAACTATTATGAGCAAAATCAAATCTCAATCTGGATTCTTCAACTAATGAGCCTTTTTGTTCCACATGATCGCCCAACACTTCTCTCAGAGCGGCATGAAGTAAATGGGTAGCACTATGATTACCCTTTATTCTGTTTCTTTGTTCAGAATTTATCTCCGCAACTACTGAATCACTCTTTTTCAGAGATCCTGATTTAACATGTCCTAAATGAAGAAAATGGTCCCCTTTTTTTTGAGTGTCATACACTTCGAAAATAGAATTATTTGATTTTATGAGTCCTGTATCTCCAACTTGACCACCCGACTCAGCATAAAATGGTGTTTGATCAAGCAATATCAAAGCTTCTTCACCTTCATTAATTTCTTCTTGGGAAGAAGAGTTCGAAATTATTTCAATCACATTTGAAGTTGACGAATAAGACTCATAACCTAAGAAATCTGTTTCACCTTTTATATCCAGAGATTCAGGAATTATAGAGTTGAAATTAGAGGAAGATCTTGCCCGTTCCTTTTGCTTTTGCATCAAGACTTCGTATGTATCTTCGTCTATAGTTAAGTTTCTTTCTCTGGCAAAATCCGCTGTCATATCAGCTGGAAAGCCATAGGTATCATAGAGTTTGAAGACAATTTCTCCTGAAATTTCATTACCTTCTAAATTCTCTAATTCTGACTCAAGAAGCTGCATACCTTGCTCTAGAGTAAGCGCAAATTGTTTCTCTTCTTTTAAGAGATTGGCTTTTATGATCTCTGAATTCTTTATTAACAGAGGATATGTCTCACCCATTTGATCTTCAAGAGTAGAAACAAGTTGAGAAAGGATGGGATCTTTCATTTCAAGTTTATAAGCATGTCTAAGAGCACGTCGGATGATCCTTCGTAATACATAACCTCTTCCGTCATTAGAAGGAATCACACCATCGGCAATCAAAAATGAAGCAGCTCTAAGATGATCAGCTATTACTCTTAGCGAAGGGTTTGAAAAATCCTCTTTTTTTGTTAACTCTCCTGCCTTAACAACAATGGCCTTTAGTATGTCCGTATCATAATTGTTATGTTCGTTTTGCAATACAGCTGCCATCCTTTCCAAGCCCATGCCCGTATCGACGCATGGATTAGGTAATGGCTTCAAAGATCCATCTTGACCTTTATCAAATTGAGTAAAAACAAGGTTCCAAATTTCTATATATCGGTCTCCTGGTTCATTTCCTGGTCTTGGAGGATCGCCTTCTAGATGATCACCATGATCATAAAATATTTCACTGCATGGTCCACAAGGTCCTGTATCTCCCATTGTCCAAAAATTGTCATCATCACCGAGTCTTGAAACTCTTTCAGGATCAATACCTATCTTTTTGATCCAAATTTCTTCAGACTCATCATCACTATCATGGACGGTTATCCAAAGTTTTTTTGGGTCTAATTTGTATCTTTCAGTTAAAAGTTCCCATGCAAAAGAAATTGCATCTTCTTTGAAGTAATCTCCAAAACTAAAATTGCCGAGCATTTCAAAAAAGGTATGGTGTCTAGCGGTATAACCGACATTATCAAGATCATTGTGCTTTCCTCCTGCCCGCATACACCTTTGTGAACTGACCGCTCTTGTATAATTTCTTTTTTCCACTCCTAATAAAAGATCTTTAAAAGGTGCCATTCCAGCATTGATGAATAACAAGGTGGGGTCATTCAAAGGAACTAATGAAGCACTCTCAACGAGTGTGTGACCTTTCTCTTCAAAAAAGTCTAAATAAATCTTTCTTACTTCATTCGTTGTAAGAGGGGAAGTTGCCATTAGAATATTTCTGAAAAAAAGTTCATCATTGACTGCCAAGATCTTTTATCAGCATTTTGATTGTATTGAACACCAAAATCTAAATCGTCGGCGCCTGGATTAGTGAAAGCATGATATGCATTACCATAACTATGTAATTGCCAGTCAGCTCCAGCTTCGGTCATCTCTTTTTGAAATTCGTCCACCATAGCTAGAGGGACCATTGGATCCCGTTCACCATGTAAAACGAGTATCTTTGCATTTATACCATCACTAGAGATTTCCGATCCCATTAATAGACCATGAAAGCTTACAACACCGTTTATATCAGTTCCTGACCTGGCTAAATCAAGTACCACTAAACCGCCAAAACAATATCCTATTGCTGCAATCTTGGAAGAATCAACACCCTCAAGTTCTTTTCCTGCTTGCAAGGCAGCATTAATAACTGACTTAAGCTTTTCTCTATCATCTACAAGCGGAGCCATCATAGATTGATTTTCTTCAGTAGAAGAGCCAACCCTGCCATCGCCATACATATCTACCGCCATTGCAATAAATCCTTCCTCGGCAAGCTCTCGTGCTTTAAGCTCAACAAAATCATCTTTTCCAGCCCAAGTGTGTGCTATTAAAATTAAAGGTGCTTTATCTAGCTCAGGATGCGCAACATAAGCTTTGAAGTTTTGATCGCCCAAGCTGTAATTAATTTCTTGTGTTTTCATATCATTTATCTAAGGATTGAAGTTCAGATTTAAATCTTATTGAATTTTGTACATAATGCTTCGCAGATAAAATCAAGCCTTGTTGTTGGTCTTCATTTAGCTCACCTTTTACCTTTCCAGGAGACCCCATCACCAGAGAACCATCGGGTACTTCCATACCCTCGGTGATTAAAGAATTTGCTCCGATCAAACAACCTTTTCCAATTTTTGCTCCATTTAAAATTACCGAGTTTATTCCAATTAGACTGCCGTCACCTATGGTGCAGCCATGCAACATGACTTTATGACCAACTGTTACATCTTTTCCTATATTTAGAGGAAATCCCATATCTGTATGCAAAACAGAGCATTCTTGCACGTTTGATCCTTCACCTATTGTAATGAGTTCTGTATCACCTCTCAAAACAGCACCAAACCAAACACTTGAATCATTACATAATCTAACCTTACCCAAAACAGTCGCAGATTCAGCAACATAAAAATTGCCATCAATAATTGGTTCATGTTCTCCAAGTCTATAAAGCATAATTTTTCCTCTAAACTAATTACCTTTTGTTTTTAAATCTATGTTTGCGTCTAAAGCTACATTCAAAAAATCGACAGTCATCATAGCTGTAAGGCCCCATATTATATAAGAGTCATACTCATAAGCGGGCATAAAAAATTTATCACCATCTCTATTAATTTCGTCATTTCGATGTCTCTTGTCTTCTAAAAGGAACTTAACAGGAACTCTAAAACAAGCTTCTATTTCTTCAGAATTATCATTCAATACAACATTCTCAGGGACTAAGCCCACATAAGGCGTAACGCTAATATTAAATCTTGAAACTACGGTGTCTATGGGTCCAATCACGTTAACTTTTGTTTTATCCAGTCCTGTTTCTTCCTCAGTCTCTCTAAGAGCTGTATTTTCTAGATCAACATCTTCCTTTTCATACATGCCCCCCGGAAATGAGACCTCTCCTCCATGTGTGCCAACTTTATTAGAGCGTAAGGTATAAATAAGCTCTGGCTCATCAGATTCTGTGACAGCTATTAGCACTGCCGCTTTTCTTAACTCAGCTACAGGGGGTTTTCCAGAGTAGGCTTGTATTTTATTCGCAATTTTATCTAACATCATTAAATGTAATATCTCATTGAAGATAGTTTATACTTCTGGCGCCTTAAATCGAAATATAATAAGTAAAATGAAATACTGCAGCGTGTGTGGTTCCCTGACGGTGAGAAAGATACCTGAGGGTGACAATAGGGAAAGAGACTGTTGTGAAAACTGCGGCACCATACACTATACAAATCCTAAAATTATTGTTGGAACTATTCCTTATAAAGACTCCGCAGTACTCTTGTGTAAAAGAGGTATTGAACCTAGATATGGAAAGTGGACTTTACCTGGAGGCTTCTTAGAAAATGGAGAAACTGTTTCTCAAGGAGCTTTTAGAGAAACTCTTGAAGAAACAAATACAGAAGTAGAAATGGGCGAGCTGTATGCAATCTACAATGTTCCTCAAATCAATCAAGTTTATATGCTTCACCTAGCAAGAGTCATTGCAGATGATTTTTCACCAACTTCGGAAAGTCTGGAAGTACAGTTTTTTAAAGAAGACGAGATACCATGGGATGAACTAGCCTTTCCTTTTGTTCCAATGACTCTTAAAAACTTCTTTTCTGATCATAAGGTTGGTGAGTACCCTCTAACCACTCAAACAATTGAAAGAAAAAAATAATCTCAGCCAATAAACTCTCTTGCATTATTAAAGAACTTTATCCAGGGACTGTAATGTGTCCATTCATCAGGACTCCAAGAATGTTGATCTTTTAGAAATGCTCTTTCGGGATGGGGCATCATAATAGTAACCGTTCCACTGATATTAGTTACACCAGCGATACCATTTAAAGACCCATTGGGATTCGCGGGATAATCTTCAGTAAAGCTCCCTTTATCATCTGAATATGTAATCGTTGTGTAATGATTGTTATTTAATTCAGAAATATCACTGACAGATGCATCTACCCTGCCTTCTCCATGTGCCACTGGAACTGTGATAATCGAATCTCTCATATCTTTAAAGAAGATTGAAGATGATTCTTTTACAGAAACTTGAACTAATCTTGCTTCAAATTTCTCTGATTTATTTCTCTTGAAATCTGGCCAATTAGTCGCTCCAGGTATTAAAGATTTCAATAAGGACAATGTCTGACATCCATTACATACTCCCAGTGAAAATACATTTTCGTTATGAAAAAAGTCTCCAAATTGTGTCCTTAAGTCTTTATTAAAGAGAATACTATTTGCCCAACCGCCCCCTGCACCTAAGACATCACCATATGAAAATCCTCCACAAGCAACTAAACCTTCAAATTCAGCTAGGGTGTGCCTAGCTGATATCAGATCAGTCATATGTACATCAATGCAATTAAAACCAACTTCGTTAAAAGCAGCAGCCATCTCGTTTTGACCATTAACTCCTTGTTCTCTTAGTATGGCAACTCTTGGTCTAGTGCTATTTAATTGAATTTTTTTAGGTATAGAAAAATTTATTTTCGGTCTCAATCCTGAATTATTGATATCAGTGTCGTTTCTAAATTCCGCCTCTGCTGTGACAGGGTTATCTCTTAGAGACTGAATTTCAAAACCTACTTTATGCCAGTTTTCTAGTAAAGCTTTAAGAGGAAAAGATAATATTTTCTTGTCTCTATAACTAAAATTAATTTCTTTGTTTGCAGAAATGCAGCCAAGGTTATGAGAATGATCTTTGAGACCCGATTCATCAAGTAGATCATAAACACAATCTAGATCTTTTGTAGCAACCTGTATCACTACTCCTAATTCTTCATTAAAAAGAAAATCTATTAATTTCTTATCGTCCTCCAAAGCAGTATCTAAATTAATTTCTAAGCCCAATCTGCTTGCAAATGACATCTCGGTTAAAGTGGTTATAAGTCCACCATCGGATCGGTCATGGTAAGCCAATATCTTTTTATCAGTTAAAAGCTTGTGAATAGATTCAACAAAGTTTGGCATTTCTTGCAGGCATTCTACGTCGGGCGAGTCGCCTCCTGTCTGTTTATTAACTTGAGCTAAAATGCTACCTCCCATTCTTTTTTTACCCTTTGCTAGATCTATAAAAATTAAGGAAGTATCTTTATCTGCCTTTAATTGAGGAGTTGTCGCAATGCTGATGTCCTCAACAGCAGCAAAACCAGAAACTATTAATGATAATGGAGATATTACTGACTTATCATTTTTACCATCAGTCCATTCTGTGGACATTGATAAGGAATCCTTTCCAACAGGAATAGTTATATTCCATTTAGGACACAGATCCATTCCAATAGCTTCTACCGCCTCAAATAGGTCTTTATTTCCATCTAATTTTCCAGGTGAGCCCATCCAATTAGCAGAAAGTTTTATATCTGAAAGCTTAGCAATACCAGAAGGAATTATATTTGTGATGACCTCAGCTACAGAAATTTTTGCAGCCGACTTAGAGCTTATCAATGATAGTGGAGTTCGCTCACCTATCGCCATAGCCTCACCAGACTTGCCTGCAAAGCTAGTTTTACATAAGCCGTAATCTGAAACTGGAACCTGCCAAGGGCCCACAAACTGGTCTCGAGCGATTAAACCTGTAACGGATCTATCTCCAATGGTAATTAAAAAACCTTTGCTTGCGACAGTTGGATGTCTGAGTACTTCGCAAAGTAAATCCTCTGTAATTTTTTCAGGCAAATTTAATGTGGAACTATTTTTATTTGAACTCTGAAAAGCTAAATGAGTTTTTGGAGGCTTTCCAAAGAGAATCTCTAAGGAGATACTTATAGGATAATTATCAAAATGGGAATCATAGACTTCAAGATTATTACCATTTGTAATCTCACCAACAACAGAATAGGGACATCTCTCTCTTAAACAGATAGAAGAGAATCTTTCTAAATCATCTTCATCAATAGCTAATACATATCTCTCTTGAGATTCGTTGCACCATATTTCCATCGGACTCATTCCTGGCTCTGAGTTTGGAATATCACGCAGATTTATTAGACCACCATGTCCACTATCTTTTACAAGTTCAGGGATAGCATTAGAGAGACCTCCTGCACCAACATCATGAATAAATAATATTGGGTTATTTTCATCCTGCCAGCACCTATCAAGCACCTCCTGACATCTTCTTTCCATCTCAGGATTTTCTCTTTGAACCGAAGCAAAGTCTAAATCTGTATCGCCTTCTCCTGAAGATAAAGATGATGCAGAACCTCCGCCTAATCCAATTAGCATTGCAGGCCCTCCAAGGACAACTAATTTCGAACCTACTGGAACTTTCTTCTTAAATGCATGCTCTTTTCTTATATTGCCTAATCCACCTGCCAGCATTATTGGTTTGTGATATCCAAAATGGATATCGCTAGTTTTAGCTTCGTAAGTTCTAAAATATCCAAGGATATTTGGTCTTCCAAACTCATTATTAAATGAGGCTGCTCCAATAGGTGCATCAATCATTATCTCCAGAGGTGAAGCTATACGGTCTGGTTTATCTTCATCTATTTCCCATCTCTCTTTTAGACTTGGTAAACGCAAGTTAGAAACGGAGAATCCGGTTAAGCCTGCCTTAGGTTTAGCTCCAATTCCTGTTGCACCCTCATCCCTAATTTCACCCCCTGAACCAGTGGAAGCTCCTGAAAATGGAGATATAGCAGTTGGATGGTTATGTGTTTCTACCTTTATTACCAAATCAACATCTTCTTCATGTGACGAATACTTACCATCTCGTGGATAAAACCTTTCTGCTTTATTTCCTGAAAGAATTGCAGCATTGTCTTCATAAGCAGATATGACACCTTCGGAATAATTAATATGAGTATTTCTTATCATATCGAAGAGACTCTTCGGCTGGGAATTTCCATCTATTGTCCAACTGGCATTGAAGATTTTATGCCTACAGTGTTCGGAGTTCGCTTGAGCAAACATCATCAACTCTGCATCTGTTGGATCCTTGTTAGTCTTTGAATAACTATCGAATAAATACATTATTTCTTCATCATTAAGTGCCAAACCTAGCTCGAGATTTGCTTGTTGAAGAGCTGATAATTGTTTCGAAGATATATCTATATCCTCTATAGGGCTTGGGTGAAGATCAGAAAAGAGGTCAGAAATATCATTTAAATTCAAAATAACATCTTGAGTCATTCTGTCTGCTATAGATTTTCCTACAACCTTTAAATCTTGCATTTCAATTTCTTTTGACCACTTGAAACATTCTCCTTTTTCAACTCTGTCAATAAAAGAAAGCCCGCAGTTTTTTAAAATTTCAGTAGCTTTTGAAGACCAAGGAGAAATTGTTCCTATTCTAGGTGTTATAAAAAAGAAACTCTTCTCTGGGAAATTCTGATTATCATTGGCATTTAATAGACTTAGTAATTCAAGTAATTCATTTTCTTTAATCGAAGAAATATTTCTGTTTAGCATGCAAAAATAAATTTCTTGGGTCTCAATATCTCCTGCATTATCTAACTGAATAGATTGTCTTAATTGGTTTAATCTAAATTCAGAATTATTTTCATAACCTAATATGGCAATGATTTGTGGTGAAACTTCGATTATAGAGTTCATTGATGACAGTTCCACATTGTAATAAAAGCCCTTGCTAAGTAAATACCTTATCTAGTGGTTTGTACAATAAAAACACACTACATATAGTATTTTTTTAGTATTATTGACTTTGAGGGTGGAAATTTTTTATATATCACCTAAAATGCAGAAAAATTTGGGGAGTCACGTTGAATAATTTTAAATTTCGATACTCTTTTATAGCTTTCCTTAGCCTATTGACTGTTCTGAGTTTGGAGGCCCCTATCCTTGCGTCCTATTCGGAAGAGAATAAATCGCTTCTTCAGGATGATTTAGATTTTTTATGGAAAGAAGATAAAGCAGGCTTTAGTACTTTTCTTAAAAGAGCAGATACAAGGCTACCGAAATATAAAACTCATTTTCAAGAGGCCGCAAGGAATATAGATGTTCATTGGACTCTCATTGCAGCTATTAGTTATCAGGAATCGCATTGGAATCCTAAAGCTATTTCTAATACTGGCGTTCGTGGAATGATGATGTTGACACAAAAAACAGCTAAAGAAATGGGCATAAAGAAAAGAACCCATGTAGGAGATAGCATTTCAGGGGGAGCTAAGTACTTTCAAAAAACAATGGACAAATTCCCAAGTGAAATTTCTAAACTAGACAGAATTTGGATGTCATTAGCTGCATATAACCTAGGCTATAAGAATATTGAATTAGCAAGAGATCTCGCAAAATCAGTTAGTTTAAATCCCAACTTGTGGTCTGAAGTCTCAATGGCACTAGAAGTAATATTGGTAGATCGCTATGGGGAAGAGTCAAGGGAATTTGTTAAATTTGATCAAGTCATGCAGTACGTGGAGCGTATAGATTTATACTACAGAACTTTGTCAATGCTCTACAAAGATGAAGAACTTCTCTTATTAGCTCAGAAGTAGTTTGTCCTTCAGTTCTTCTACTCTATCCCTATAACTTGCTGCTTCCTCGAATTCTAAATTCTTTGCATATTTATACATTTGATCTTCAAGTCTAATTATTTCTTTCTTAACTTTATCGGGATTATCAAAACTCTCAATTGGATCAAAATCTATAGCCCCAAGTTTGTCTAGTTTTCTTCTTGTTTTAGATTTTCCTTTTACAGATCTTGCTCCTTCCATAATGTCCCCAATACTTTTCTTAATTCCAACGGGTTTTATAGAATTCTCTTTATTAAAAGTCTCTTGTATTTCACGTCTTCTATTAGTTTCCTCGATAGCCCTTTCCATAGATCCAGTAATTTTATCCGCATAAAGTATAGCTTTACCTTCTAGGTGTCTGGCTGCTCTTCCAATTGTTTGGATTAGAGAACTTTCAGACCTAAGAAAGCCTTCTTTATCTGCATCTAAAATTGCCAC
>ERZ802819.1662-NODE-1662-length-13383-cov-9.87447_pt1 | contig 13383 bp, 11 predicted proteins | sample MGYA00345647_ERZ802819 | MGnify/ENA primary metagenome ERZ802819 (study PRJEB30503, sample SAMEA104212355) | marine metagenome | biome: Westerlies Biome; feature: [SRF] surface water layer (ENVO:00010504) within the epipelagic zone...; material: water... | reverse complement strand
TATCAAAACGGGCGTTTGGTGTAATTAAATCCAACCAGATCCATAGCGCTCATGGCAAGACAACCCCCACGCGTGCGCTTAAGTCCTACCGAAGCATGTCGTTAGTCCTTTTGCAACTCTCTAGGTTCTTTCAAGGTTCGCTCGCAGTCCCTGATCACCGGCGAGCATTCTCTTATGCTCGACGTCAACGTCATGAGGGTCAGATAAACGGGCCATCAAACCACACCGTCAGAACAATTAAGAAAATTTTAAGAAGCTGAATTCAACTCGGCGGGCCTCGGACTTAAACGCAACCTGCTCAGCGCGGCAAGCAATACACCAAGCGACTTAGATGATAGGTTTTGATTCTGCCGCGTAATTTCTATGGCAAAGCCTTGAACGTATCGGTCGTCATCTTCAAGGGTCAGCGCCAACAGTTTTTCAATTTGCTCGGCGGAAAATTCATGGTTACAGGCCGCCTGCAGCAAACTGTAAGCAATAGACTGCCTGACCGTAGACCTTGGAAATAACGCAACAGAAGTATTGTTAGGCTCAACCCCGGGCGCCAACCTTTGAATAAGCGCGTCTATTACCACGCTAAAATCTGCATCTTTGCAGCGGAGGATTTGACCCATGGCATAAGCTGCGTTCGAGCGAACCAGATCATCTTGGTCTTTGATTAAAGCCGCCAACACAACCTCAACAACCTGAGCATTCAGGCCGTTGGTGGACTCACCCAGCGCATAAACCGCCAAACGCCGAATGCTAACGCGCTGATTACCCACAAAGGGCAATATCTTGTTCGCCTGAGCAGCACCGGATATTTTCAGCCCGTAGCAGGAGGCTCGCCGAACCGACTCTTCGGGGTGCGTTAATCCTTCAAGCAGCAGATCTGCAGACTCATCCGACTGCATCGCCCCTAACAGGTAAGCGGCCTCGACCCGTTTTGTTTCATCCCCACTAAACAGCGATTGTTTTAACTCAACCAAAGACACAGACGCCGAAGCCGCAGATTCAAAATTGCCCGACCAGCCCCAAATATTACGCACAATCGGTTGAACCTGTGGCAAAAGCTTCTGCATGTATTTCTTCTCATCAAACCCCGGCCGATGCTGCCAAGCCGCGCTGGTGGGCTCTTGAGTGCGCATAAAATGGAACTTATACATAAAGCGGTCTGCGGCCCCTAAAAATTTACGCGAGCCTCTGTGCAAAATGTCGTAATGACAGAGCACCACACTGCCTTTGGGTACGGTTACAGACTTACGCTGCAAGTCCGGTATACCCAACGAGGCAACGGATTCGTCTAACCTACGATCGCGAAAGCCCAGGTCTTCATTGGCCAATTCCTCGCGAGTGAAGGCGCGGTCTATACCGTCGAAGGAATGCCAGGTACCGTCTGTTTTTTCAAAATCTCTAGTCCAGTACTGGGTACCTAAAATAACCTCGGTGGGCCCATTTTCAGCAGTCACGTCCTGAGGGTAATAAAAAAGCAACGCCCAATCCGGGCGGTGCGCCCGGTAATGTCCGCGCTCATTCCACGGCAGGTTGCCGTCTTGGTGAAAGACCTGATCTGCATCAGAACTTTTATGCACAAAATTGTGCGGGTGAATAACATAGTCGTCGCCAAGCACACTGCGCAATGCCCCGCTCACCAGCGGGTCTTCAAATAATCGGTCTATCTCCGGAATACGTGCTCGTAGACTGTCGCCAATAATATCTAAGTGCGCGGTCTTGCTGCGGGAATTTTCGACCAAGGCATAGATTTGCTGGGCGCTTCGGTATAGATGGTCATGAAAGGCATCGTCCAGGCTTTCGGGCTGAATGACTAAAATCCCGTCAGATAGATATTGAGCATATTGCTCGTCGGTTAATAAATTCTTCATGTCTGATGGCTTCGCACTCTTCACTTTAGGCGCTGTGAGTTTCGATTCTGCCTCGTTTGGAGGTATATCTACCGAATTCTGTGTAAATAACGCCATGTATACCACCGAACGAACGGCGTATCCAAAGAGATTTAACAAGGACCAAGGAGACGCAACCGCGCGATAAAAGTCAATTAAAATAAAGATTTCTGAAAGATGTGGGACTTTATGGGATATCGAAGTGGTCGAGACGCAGGATTTGAATAAACTCCCAAAAAACCCGCATAGCTCGTAATTGCGCCGTTGGAATCTATTTATACCCCCAGAAATACCCCCAAATATTAAGGGACGATCATTCCTGCGCGAGCGCTCGTGTCCCGCTGCTACCCGACTCGCTTGACTCTTCTTGATTTAATTTTCTGGGTGCTGCGGATTAGATCGATAATCACCTGCGCCATCTGATCCGGGGCATTTTCCTGCACAAAGTGACCGCCGCCCGCGAAAAACCTGCAACACCTCTCCTGTTATCGGCGTTATACGCCCGTGCCTATACGTCGAAAAGGGAAGTAATGTCGCAGGTGTTGCAGGATGGGTCAAAAGAGGGCGCACACAACCGCGAGACACTGGGATTACTCACCCTGGGGGGCTGAAAACTGGAAAAATGAAAAACTGGATGACGTTATCCAATCAATACGCATTGCTATGAACCATAAAAAAAGTGGTACAACCTCTAGAGCGTAATACCAAGCAATTCGCCATCTTGACCTTTGATCGAGACCTTCACCACGGGATCCTCTGGCTTGTCCCAATTTATTCTGATCAGACCATAGTTCGGTTCAATAACTTTGTCTGTTATTGCTAGGCTATTAGTTTCCTCGTATTTACGTCTCCATACATTTGTCAGGCCACTAGAAGTCACGTCCATTAGTGGGCTCTTCCACCCCGATAATTCCAAGGCAGAAATTTCCGCAGCGTGCCTGTCTCCCGAAATCACAAGTGTTTTACCGCTTGCATAATCGTTTAACAGGTCAAGAAAACGAGCTCGTTCGTTCGGAAAATTCGCCCATTTCTCGAAGCGGTGTTCTTGAGCCAATAGCTGTATCGAACTGACAATTACAGTTACGGCTGCCGTGTTACCCTTGAGCTCTTTTTCTAGCCACCTCCATTGCGCCCCACCCAACAATGTGCCGGTTTTATTGGGCAGGTATGTAGAATTAGATCCCGACGTTTTTTCTAATGGATCTCGAAACCATCGCGTATCAAGAAGAATCACTTTGACGGTTCGCTCCCCAGTCCCATACTGAGCGCTTCGATATACGCCGTCTCGACTGTTAGACGGTTCTGATTTGGGAACTCCCAAAAATCTGTACAGCTCAGCTTTTGCAAGTTCCTTGGCTGGAAACTCTGAGCCACCATCGTTGACGCCGTAATCATGGTCATCCCAAGTACCAGTTACGTGGGGCACACTATCAATAAAGTCTAAATAATCGAGGTTAGATAATTGACGCTCGTAGGCGCGACGAAAAAGTGCAGGATCCTGCGTGTCCGCGTAAACGTTATCTCCAGTCCATATCCAAATATCTGGATGGTCCTGCTTGATCACCGACCATAGCGGTTGCGGTTTGTTCTGGGAGTTGCACGAACCGAAAGCTATCGTATCGATGGTTTGCAGCGATATTTCGTTAGCAGGAAGGGCTGAGGCCCACAAAGAAACTAAAAGGGCCAAGCAAGTTCTCATTCTCACGCTCCTACATTTGTACGATTCGGGTAATAAAAATTAACAGCCGTGCTGCTTTGGTTAACACGGGTCTGTTACGTTCGTATGGCAGCACAAGAAAAGACACCGTCCGCTTAGAGGTAACCCCGACAAAAAATGCCAGCCCCAAAAAAGAACCCACGAGAGATGACTCCGACCCATTACCCTTTAACTGCAGCGCCTTTGGGTTGGTTGATGGCATAGACCATGAGCACGACAACTTGATAGCAACGCGACGCTTTCAGCCCTCGAAGCTGGCGTGGGCGAACTACCTCGTATTCAAGGATGCCCGCTCGACTGAGAAAATCTGCTAACCACATGATGGTAAAGCCTATCAGTTTGCAGCAGCGCATCCCTACCAGGTTGGCACGGGGCGCCGATCCGAATTTGATAGCGCTTTTGTCGCGGCAGCAACAACTCTCGAAATAGCGTTAAATCCTTTAGCTCGGTATGGCAAAAAAACAGCAAGTAGTAAAGGAGCGAGTTCCGGGCTTTGATATTTATAGGGACGATCGGCAGGCCGTGCCTTTGCGCAATCGCAACTGCGCTAGGCGCCCACGGCCGCTCGCGAAGACCAAATAAGGTCGGCTGCGCGAGACGACCCGAAGGAAAAATGACGATTAATCTCTCATTGCTAATTGCGGCGCTTATCGCTTTGAGCGTTTCTCTGCTTTTTGCCCGGCTGCGCCGTGCTGCCGCCCATTCCACAGGAATAATTACGTCCTGCAGTTGCGGTGCGCACCGGGTGGCATCTCGGTTGGCAAAAAAACAGATATCCGGGCGCTTCTGCCGGAGGGCCTCGTAAAGCGCTATCCCATCGGCAATACCGGCCGGGTGGTTAGCGACCACAACCGCCGCACCATGATCAGGCAGGCGTTCCAAACCCAGCAAGTCCACATTGAGACGGGTACGTTTGGCGACTTCAGCCATGATCGTCTGCGCCGACGCTTCTTTGAACCCATCAACCAATAATACAGCTTGATGATAATAGAGCAGAGAGAAACAATACTTTTTCAGCCAGCGCCACACGCGAGGTCTTCGCACTAAGCGCTCAGCGCGTTCCTCGATCAACATATCGACAATATGTTTCGTCATCAGTCCAGGTATTCGAGCATCGCTGCCACCAATGGATGTCGAATAACATCGTCTTTTTGAAACGAGATGATATTCACGGATGGTAGACTTTTTAATCGGCCCAACAGTTCTGGCAACCCTGACATGCCCGGCAACAAGTCGCTTTGATCGGGATCACCAGCCAACACCAAAGTACTATTCCAGCCGTATCTAGTAACGAGCATCTTCAACTGAATGTATGTGCAGTTTTGTGCCTCGTCCACTACAACAAAGGCATTGTTGAAGGTCCGACCACGTAGGTAAGCAATCGGTGCAATTTCAATAACGCCCTCTGCCATCAAAGTTTTGACACGTTTTGCACCGAGTCGCTCGGTCAGCACGTCGTACATTGGTCGTAGATAGGGCGCCAGCTTTGCTTCGATGTTACCGGGCAGGAAGCCGATCGTCTCGCCCGCCTCGATAGCTGGCCTACAAAGCACAATTCGGTCAACTCTACCCTGCTCCAAGGATTCGATAGCTTTAGCAATCGACAAATAAGTTTTACCAGTTCCTGCAGGCCCCACCGCTATCGACACGCCTTCATGTTCGAGAGCAACAATTAGACGGCCCTGCTCCGGAGTCTTAGCGATGATGTTCTTTTTGTAGCTATGTGACGGGGGCGAGACCCGCTCAATGCCGAAGACTTCGGTAGGATGTTCTGCGAGTTTACGAGACCGCCGATCAAACTGGTCGCGCTTTCGGCTGTTGACCTTACCCACGTACACTCCTTTAAGGTTTGATGAGTTGGCTTTGCCTGCATAAGCTGGCCTGAGAGACCAAGCTTTAACCGCTTATAGATTAGTTTCCAAATATTGCGATCACGTTAACCTCCGACAGAAATTAACGGCTCAAACTCCAGCAACCTGGTAAGCACTAAAATTGGTAGCTCACCTGCACATACGAATACAAGGCTTTCGCAGCTTGCGGACCACCAGCAACATTTTTGGCGAACTCCCCGAACCAAAAAATCGACAAACCGCTCTCAAGCTCAAGTTGAAAATTAGAGGGCCGGTAGCGCCAGCGAGTATCAAGCGCATGGCCCAACCGCTTGCCCGAAAGACCAGATCTGTCCCGTAGCTTAGCGACCGACCAAGAATCCGTGGCACTCGCAAGTGAGGGCATCGTGTATTTCAAACGTAAGTCGTGCTCTGCACCAAAGTTGGTTTCGAATCGCAGTGCCGGCGCAGACAAATTTGCCGGTGTCATTGGTCCATGTAAAGACGTATTGTTCAGGTCTGTACGCCGCGCGCCAAACAGACGCTCGTACTGTTCGTAGTTGCCGTCGTGGGGGTTACGGTCACCACTGGCGAAGTAATATTCAAGAGCAAGACGAGACCGACCCTTAACTGCGAATGTGCGGCCGATTTGCGCCACCCCCATCCAAGCCCTTACCGCAAGGGAGTCCCTATTGGGTAAGTCGTGGGCTGATTCCGCCAGACGACTACCGCGGCGCCAAGCAGCCTCAATATCTAAATCCCAAATACCCATTGCTGGCGCGCGATACAGCCTAAATCCGAAAGTGCGCAAAGCGCGCCTCTGGGTTACTCCAGTGGCAGTATCGTTTTCGGTAAGGCCATAGACAAAGGCCTCTGCACTAAGCGCTTCCTGCTGGCTCAAAGCAAAGGTCGCCCGACGATAATGTAGTGCCCATATTTTTCGGCGCCATTGCTCGCCGTCGAAGACCATCGCATTGTCTAGCAAGCTATCAATATCGTTAGGCATCCGCCGAATTGGTGTTACAACCAGCAAGTGCAGTTCATCATTAGCACCATCGGTCGATATAATATGAGCCCCCGTATAGCTCTTGATCACGTTAGCAAAGTTAACGCGCTCGATCTGGCGTTTCGATCCAATAGAAACCGTTTGTCGACCAACTTTGATAAGACTTTGCGAGTCTGTTCCCAAGATACCGGGCAAACCTTCATACACAACATAGGCCTGCAACACGTCTAGCGGATTTACCAAACTACTCGACATTGGAGTGCCGTAGTCGCCATGGTAGCTGCGGCTGTCTTGTAGTTCTATGTTTAGCGCCAAGGAGTTTTGTTGCGCAACTAACGTGGCGAGGGTTCGCGCCAATATAAGCTGATCACTACCCTGAAGCTCTGCACGAAACTGCCCGTCGAGCGTCTCCGCTCGAATCCGTGTCTCCAACGACCATTGCAACGAGCCCGACCACGCGGGCGCTCCCGCGCAAATCAATAAGCTACCGAGCAATACCTTAGTATGTAGTTTCATCTTCCCCTATCCGACATTTTTTCACTCTTTGGCTCATTCTTTTGGAAAATTTTTTACCAGACGTATGACCTTTTCCTAAAAACACACGTCAATCACCTATAACTCCCGCTGCCCAGTCGGACAACGCCGTAACAAATCTGCAGCAGAATCCTGTTATTCAGGACTGATAGCAATGAATCGCTCCGGCGATCTAAACTTATGCACTGGAGGCAACAATACGTTGACTACTTTACTGTACTTTATTGGAGGCACTGCCCTCTTTGCTTCATCACTATTTTTACTACTGAAACTGTATCGCCGGCTGCAGTTGTCTTTTGCCAAGCATCCAACCCTGCAGGGTCATTCGAAAATGTTACGTATGTCGTCAAAATGGGTGCCCCGCTACAACATCAAGGGCGAGCAATTTTTCGGTTGCGACGGTGCCCCCATAGAAATTAGTAAAATCCGTCGCGGCGCATTCTTTAAACTCGCCGAGGAGCTGCGAGTTCAGCATCCACACTCGAGCAAATTAACCAAAGAACTCGAAAATGACATATCCGACCTAGATTTCACCAAACGCTATAGAGTCCCGTACCAATTCGCCGATTTCGTAAATAAACACTTAGCAATAAATACTTTCGTTGATAAATCTAAGCACACGCAGGTTCGCGACGTCGACGGCAACTGGTCTGATGACTTAGGCGGATCGTACGGCGTCAATGTTTTCGGATACGATTTTTACAAGGATTGTATGGAAGAGGCACAGCGGGCGGCCGGAAATATGGGACCGGTACTTGGTCCCTATCATCCTTTAATTGCACGCAATGTCAGTCGACTGAAAAAAATTTCTGGGCTCGACGAGGTTTCATTCCATATGTCGGGTACAGAAGCCGTAATGCAAGCAGTTCGACTCGCGCGGTATCACACGAATAAACGGCGCTTAGTGCAATTTTGCGGGGCCTATCATGGTTGGTGGGATGGTGTTCAGCCGGGCCTGGGCAACAATCGCAAGGTTCAAGACGTATACACACTCAGCGAAGACAGCGACGCTACTCTGCGCGTCTTGCGACAACGGGATGATATCGCCTGCGTATTAGTCAATCCCCTGCAGGCGCTGCATCCAAATCGCAATGCACCAAGCGATTCAACGCTTCTGCTAGCGCGAAAAGGCTTTTCATTCGATAAAGCTCGCTACACCAATTGGCTTCGTCGACTGCGCGAAGTTTGTTTCGACAAGGGCATTATCTTAATTTTTGACGAAGTCTTCGTCGGGTTCAGACTCGCCAAGGGCGGGGCACAAGAATTCTTCGGGGTCAAAGCAGACCTAGTCACCTATGGCAAAACTTTGGGGGGTGGTTATCCCGTGGGCGTGGTATGCGGCCGTGCTGACCTAATGCGCCGGTATAAGCAAGATCAACCTACCAACATTTGCTTCGCGCGCGGCACCTTCAACTCACACCCATATGTAATGGCTTCAATGGATGCCTTCTTGAACCGTCTTGATTGTAAGGAGATGGACCTAACCTACCAAAACCTAGAAACGCAATGGAACTCCAGAGCAGAATACCTAAACGCGAGGCTGATCGAGGAAAATCTGCCGATCCGCGTCGTTAACATGCTCTCGATCTGGACAATCATATTCCCGCGGGCCGGCAGATATCATTGGTTATTACAGTATTACTTTAAAAGCGAAGGGATCACTCTAGGTTGGGTAGGCACTGGCAAACTTCTATTTAGCCATAATTTTTCCGATGAGGACTTCAAACGTATTGCCGCAAAAATAATCCGAGCCACGAGACGAATGCAGGAAGATAATTGGTTTTGGGCGCCCTCCAAAGGTCTGGGCACATTAGTAGCCAAAGAGTTCACTAAAGCACTCTGGCGCCCCCAATCCAACCAATAACACCGCTGCTTATTGACGCGCATGCAGCATCGGATCAATCAGTTCACCACGTGCCAAGCTTAAAGGCGCCCTGTAATACATTTTTAGGTCATGGAACGGATCTGTGAGTATTTTTGTACACCATACAACCCCTGTCCTTATGTCAGCGGTAATCCAGAGCTGAATCGTACGAAAAGCTAGCGCGGCGATCGCTAGTACCATCCAGGAAGTACCAAGATTTTGCCAAAAATCTGCACCGGAAGAGTCAGGGAAAACCCCGAAAGAGGTAGGCCAAACGAGAAGAAAAACCGGAATACTGGCCCAGATTGCCAGCAGTACTACTTTGCGATGCAAATTGTACCCTACCTTGATACGTTCTTTTTCGGCGTGCTCCAACTTATTAACATCATCGAAGTCCTTTGGCTCGAAAAAGAAATGGCCCACCTGCCGGAGCCACATAGCAATAGTCCAACCGATTAAAGCCGCCGCTGTAGGATTGATATAACACAGTATATAGCAACTGATGAACGTCAATGCACTGATAAGGTGAAGCGTCTGGTTGATTCGGCTATGGTGATAGAGGCGATGATCATCCCAGCGCTGTTTTCGAAGTTCTTCGTAAAAGGCCACGTCTACTCCTTGAGCTTAGTTACCTATAACGTATTGCCGTTATGTTTCAGTTCAATGAATCCAGCTCTAATAGCGGTTCCCCCATTTTGATTATATTTCCCTCAACGACGTTTGATGTGAACTTCAAATTTCCTGCAGAAAGAACAATGATTGTTGACCCGTGCTCAAAGTAGCCCAACTCATCGCCCTTTTTAAACGCTCTATTTAATGCGAGCGGGTTTGCACCTTTATAACGAAGATCAAGCGGAGCGGTTAAACCATGGATGCGCATGCTCGCCACTAAAATAGCAGCAACAGGTACCAACAAAAGGCGGGTATTCTCAATGTCCGTAATAATAGGCAGGACTGCTCTTTCATTTTTACAAAAAAGCTGCGGCACTCGTTTAAGCGCGATAGGGTTTACATTCCAAACATCGCCGGAAATGTATTTGACTGCCTTCGTATGACCATCGTACGGTGCGTGAAATCGATGGTACATCGTTGACTTTAGTCTCAAAGTAACGAAATAACCGGCGCTAAAGCTTTCGACTAATTCCTCATCAAGCAACAAATCCACTATTGAGTAAGGAGCGCCTTTGATCTGCAATGCTATATCGTTCTGCAATTGGCCAAACGCTCCAATAACTGCATCGCAGGGGCTGATGATTACGTTTTTCCTCAGATCAACAGGTCGCAACCCAGGCTTTAGCTCCCGTATGAAGCAGTCATGCAGGCTTTTGAACTCCCGCTGCTTCGCCTCGTTAAGATTAAGTCCATCAGTAAAAGACCTCCACAAAAATAAGGCTAACTTGACTAGCAGCGGATTCTCAACGCGACTTAACCATCCAAAAAAAAATGTTAGGGCACGACGCGGAACTCTATTAGTCAATGCAAAGTTGACCGATTCAATATTAGTAAGCTGTTCAAGAAGCTTCATATCATCACTACCTGGCTACGATGCGCTCAAGTCAACGGCCTCAAACGCCATCTCCTAGAGTAACAAAGCTTGAATAAAACATGTTGTTGATTCACTACCCGGCACGGCGAGTCCATAGAAATCATAACTAGCACTGCAGGTAGTTTTAGAGCCGGCAAAAAACAGTTCGTGCACAAATCAAAAAGCCGCCGCGCTACCAAAAACCACCCAGTGCGGCTAGTCTGCACTTGCAGCACGTTGGAGACAGGGATAGAGCCAGACCATTGCGCGGAAATTTTAGGCCACTCGTTGCAAATCTTCTTCACAACCTACGTAAATTGGGTTGATGCCGAAGAGACAAAAACGCAGGAGAAAATTATAAGCTCACTTAAGTCAGCTGTTTTTACTGGCACCGAACTGGCACCAAAATAATTTATAGAATAAAAATCTCTGTAAATCAGACAGTAAAGTGGTCGGGACGGCGGCGTTCGAATAAGCACTCTAAACCCATGTTTCGATGAGATTTACAATTCAATTCCGCAACTTTATACCGTCATTTATACCGCCAATATCGTGCCCTAGTGGCAAAAGATACTGACTACGATTTGACGACGGAAACAAAAATAGGGTTTGAGTAAAACCATAAATCCGACCAAGGATCCTCTCGGTCTGGATCCTCCGATGGCTCTAGCTCTCCTGTGTTGGTGCCCCGCAAACGAAGGTAAAAGGAGCTCTCCACATTCTCGACTGTATAGGTTAGCGACAAATAGTCACCCGATAGCGCCAGATCTGATCGCTCAGCGCGAAGCACAACTTTGGTCGATGGGTTCTCATTGGTATCGGACGGCACAGTCTCAGCGGAGACATCACCTTTTATGATATCTATTCTCTGCAGCGTAGGATTGTCGTTGTTGAAATTCATCGACTGCGGATCTCGTACCCTTACAGTGACACGTACATCGCTGCCGGCCAAAACCTTCACGGTGTCGCCGATGCCAGCTACATTGGATTCAGATTCAACAAGGAACCAAAGCTCGTCAATAAGATCGCCGGTTACGACAAATATCTTGCCGGCACGAATAGCATCAAAGATCGCGGCGCCAGTCTTCTGTGCGAGCACATAGGTTTTTGAGTACTCACCGGGCCAGAAGTCAACGCCTCCGTCTTTCCAGTGAACGTGGCTGTCAGAATTGGCGGTTATCCACCAGCGACGGCCTTCGCCCAACATGGAGTCCCAGAACCCGCCGAGCTTCGCGGTCATCTGATCGAAACCACCCATAGTAGGAAAACCGCCCAAGAAACCACCGTAAAACCCCCTGGGTCGCTTATCGCCGATGTACTGGCCGTACTTCGACTCGCCAAACCGGTCCACCAGCTGCGCGATAGCCTGATGACCCGGCGCGCCTTCCATACCCACGGCAATGTCCGGTGCGGTGTCGTTCCACGCTCTGAGCTCAGACGGTTCGGTCATGCCATATTTACCAAAGCCTCGGGCCGAACGCGACGGATGATGCGCTACAACCAAGGGCGTCTTGTCGAGCGTCTGCATGAATTTCAGCGCTGCTGTCATTCGTGATTCTGCATCCCAGGTCGGATCGGCAGGCCAAGGCTCACGCTTGCTAAAGCGACGCTCGATTTCGTATAAATCCAACGCCTCTCGCTCGTGCAACGGCATTATCAAGCTCGAATGGTCTGCTCCGGGCGTGTCAAATTCCATGCCCATGTACTGCACGACCTCGGGAACCGCAACTCGCGATTCCAACAAATCTGGATAAGCATGCTCGAGATTGATCTTGGCGTGATTAGGACCACCATGATCGGTGCTTACCATCCAGTCTAGGCCAAATCTTTTGCCCATCGCGGCGTTCATCGCAACAGGATATGCCGCATCGCCGCCCATTTTCGGACTGGGCGGATTAGTCGAATCATCCCAACCCACACTGAAGCGGCTGTGTATGTGATGGTCACCGGCAAGCCAGCGTGCTCCACCACCGGTCGGCGCCGGCATAGTGTTTTCCACGTGGGTTAGGTTCGGTTGCGGCTCAGGCTCCCAACCGCACCCAGCAGCAAAGATACCGGCCAAGGTAAGAGCGCTAACCTTTTTCAAAATGATAAGTGGCTGCATGACATCAGGGTCTTATGGTTGATAAAAAAACAGGGGATCTTATGCAGATCCCCTGTTTCACATACGAGAGTTCCGAAGGGGGCGTGGGAAGGGGCGGAAACTCTCATATTCGTAATTGGCACAAATGGCTCGAATTCGACAGACTGGACAGCACTGCAAAAAACACATCGATTAGAAGCTGGCTCGAATACCAAGAGTGTAGCGCGCACCGTACGTTTCGATCTGATTCGGATTTCGTGCATTGCCCGTATATCGAACGTCCTCATAGTCGGAGAGGTTCATGAGGTCTGCATATAAAATCGCTTTGTATCCGGTGAGGTCTTCAAGGTCGTAGCGCAAGGATAACTCAACCCTCTCTTGCTCATCCCAATAGTTGCCATCGCCCACGTCAGCCTCGGTGGTGTCTAACCAAGCGTCTCGGTATCGATAGTTGAGCCTAATAGAAATGTTATATTGCTCGTAAAATATCGATGCGTTGTAAGTTAGATCCGACGTTCCTGGAAGCGAATACTCGTTTCCATCTGGCGCCGTAAAGCTTGAATCTATCGCTGCTAAATTTAGCTCTACCCCAAACCCGGACAGCGGGCCTGTTATGTAATGATCGAGCCGATCGATAAAATTCAACTCAATACCCTTGAGCTCACCGTCCGTGCCATTCGCGCTTCCCGACAAAGTCCACTGCTCGCCCGGTTGAGCAGCCGGTGAGTAGACTGATCCGTCAACTGTAGTGGAGCCAGCAACAATGACGTTATCAACTTCTCTGTAAAACGCTGAAGCTGCGAAAATGCTTGCTTCCCCAAAATACCATTCGTAGGCCAAATCAAGGCCCCAGGACTCTTCTGGCTCGAGGTAGGGATTTCCACCTGACACACTCTGATTGACAGGACTGATGCCCGCGCTTGCCCTGGCTTCGTTGTAACCCGG
>ERZ802819.1655-NODE-1655-length-13443-cov-57.7005_pt1 | contig 13443 bp, 9 predicted proteins | sample MGYA00345647_ERZ802819 | MGnify/ENA primary metagenome ERZ802819 (study PRJEB30503, sample SAMEA104212355) | marine metagenome | biome: Westerlies Biome; feature: [SRF] surface water layer (ENVO:00010504) within the epipelagic zone...; material: water... | reverse complement strand
AAGGCGCTTTTAGAAGCAACAGATAACATCCGCAACCCCCTTTCGATAACTATTTATATCTTTTTTTACTTTCATGGAAAATTCTTGGTTCAAGACGAACCCACAAAGCACAATTTGCCATAAAACACGGTGTTTTTGGGGGGTTCACTGCTTTGCAGACCCCTTAACGACTTTTAAAGCGTTGGCGCTTTGGGCTTTCTATCCGCTGCGAACATACGCCATTTGCCAATATCGACCCGCGCCAAAAGTAAAAACAGAATCGATCCTAAGTAAAGAAGCGGTTCGATCTGGAGACCTTTGCGCAGCATGACAAAATGCAGCCCCCCCAAGATACAGATCCCATAGGTTAGCCGATGCAATTGACGCCATCTTGAACCCAGCCGGCGTTGCGCAACATTATTTGACGTGAGCGCCAAAGGAATCAGCCCCAACAGCGCCAGCATCCCAATCGTTATATAAGGGCGTTTCATTATATCCGCCCAAACCCGATTGAGATCTCCAAGATCGAGCAAGGCCCAGGTTAGAACATGCAGGAGCACGTAGCCAAACGCAATCAATCCAATCGCCCGCCGAAACTTAAACAGGTTGATCCCAAAGATACGGCGTAGCGGTGTAATCGCCAACCCAAAAACCAACATTTGCAGCGCAAATTCGCCCAGCAAATGTTCTAATTTCGCAATCGGCTCTGGACCCAGCTCGTTGCGAACACCGAGCATGATAAAATAAACACCGGGCGCCGCCCCGATTAAGTATATAAGCCAAACAGGAAGTTTGCGGCTTAAATGATTTATGTGCTCCACCACGCGCAGATCACCCCTCAACTCTCAGGCTTGTTAGATAAACTTTGTCAGATCCATGTCCTTATACAATTCTGCAACATCCTCTTGATAGCCATTGAACATCAATGTGGGCTGGCGTTTGGCAAAAAGGCCTCCTCCGATGCGCCGCTCTGTTGCCTGCGACCAACGCGGGTGATCAACCTGTGGGTTCACATTGCTGTAAAACCCGTATTCCCGCGCATTCGCCAAAGACCAACTGGTGGGGGGCATCGTATCGGTCAGGGTAATCTTTACGATCGATTTAATTGATTTAAACCCATATTTCCATGGCACCACCAGACGCAGCGGCGCGCCGTTTTGATTGGGAATTTGTTTCCCGTAAATACCATTTGCCATCATCGTCAGCGGGTGCATTGCCTCATCAAGCCGCAGCCCCTCTACATATGGCCAATCAAGCACTGGATAATTTTGTCCGCGCATCTCTTCGGGCCGGTATAAAGTTTGAAAGGCCACATAGTTCGCCTGCGATTGAACCCCTGCCATATTCAAAAGATCCGCCAGTTCGAACCCGTTCCACGGCACCACCATTGACCATGCCTCGACGCAGCGAAACCGGTAAATGCGTTCTTCAATCGTCATCTTTTGGAGAATATCTTCAAGGTGATATACCGCAGGGCGATCCACCAACCCATTGATTTCCACGCTCCACGGAGTGGTGCTTAAAGCGCCTGCATATTTGGCGGGATCACTTTTTCCCGTGCCGAATTCATAGTAATTGTTATAGTTGGTAATATCGTCCCATTCATTCGGCACCAGCTCTTCAGCGCGTTGCGCTGCGCTTGACGCAGAGGCCAAACCACCTGCCAACCCAATCCCCACCAGACCGGCGAGCAAATGCCTTCTGTTTACAAAAACCTGCTCATCGGTCACCTCCGACTGTTTCAGATCAGATCTCCAACGATGCCCCATGACAAATCCCTTTTACACCATCTCCACCGTGAACTTAGCGCGTTCCGCAGCATCTTCAAAAAACAACCTTTTTCACAAAAACGTGTTGTTTTAGTGAAGTACCGCATCCTGCGGCGTCACCGCCATGGGTTTCGCTAGCTGTCCAGCAATCACGAGCCCCGCATCCTCTGCGGAAATAGGCACCTGCTGATCCTCAGCGATTTCACCAGAGAGCAACAGCTCCGCCAAAGCATCTTGAACATGGCGTTGAAGAACCCGTTTCAGCGGCCGCGCGCCAAAGCTGGCATCATAGCCATGCTGCGCCAACCAACTTTTGGCCTTCGCATCAACCTCAAGCGAAATATTGCGGCCAGAAAGTCGCGCCTGTAGCCGCGCAAGCTGAATATCAACGATTGCCCCCATATGCGCAGGCTGCAAGCGGTTGAAGACCACCATTTCATCAAGGCGATTCAAGAATTCAGGCCGAAAATGACCACGCACGGCCGCCATCACATCTTCATTCGTCGCAAAGCGATTTTGAGACTCGGGCGCGTCATTCAAAGGTTGCGAGCCCAGATTTGACGTTAGAATGATCAGCGTTTGCTTAAAATCAACGTGATGGCCCAGACTATCGGTGAGCATCCCCTCATCCATAACCTGCAATAACAGATTAAACACATCCGGATGCGCTTTTTCCACCTCATCAAACAGCACCACTTGATAGGGCCGTCGGCGCACCGCTTCTGTTAAGACACCGCCCTCTTCATAACCGACATAGCCCGGAGGCGCCCCGATAAGGCGCGCAACGGAATGCTTTTCCATATATTCCGACATATCGATGCGCACCATCGCGGCATCATCATCAAATAAGAATTGCGCAACGGCTTTCGTCAATTCGGTTTTGCCAACCCCCGTCGGGCCCAGAAACAAAAAGGACCCCAAGGGCCGGTTTTCATCATTCAATCCGGCGCGCGCCCGCCGCACCGCGTTTGCGACAGCGGCTAAAGCAACATCCTGACCGATCACCCGCTGGCTCAGCGCGGCCTCCATGCGCAGCAACTTATCACGCTCTCCCTCAAGCATCTTGCTGGTGGGAATGCCCGTCCAACGCTCGACCACCGTGGCGATATGTTCGGGGCGTACCGCCTCTGTGATCAGCGCGCCTGCAGAATCAACGTGCTCGGCATCGGAAAGTTGCTTTTCCAATTGCGGAATAACCCCGTATGACAATTCACCCGCCCGCGCCAAATCGCTTTGGCGCGTTGCCTGATCCAATTCCGCCCGCGCCCGATCCAATTGTTCTTTAATGCTACGCCTGCCGGCCATTTTATCGCGCTCTGCCTGCCATTGCGCGGTAAAAACAGCGCTTTCATCCTGCAGCATCCCCAAAGCTTTCTCAATATCTGCAAGCCGCGCAAGGGATGCGGCATCATCTTCGCGGCGCAGCGCTTCCACCTCGATTTGCTTTTGCAAAATTTCGCGATCAAGCGCGTCTAAGTTTTCCGGCTTGCTGTCAACTTGCATCCGCAACCGGCTGGCCGCCTCATCCATCAAATCAATGGCTTTATCAGGTAAAAACCGATCTGTGATATACCGGCTAGACAAAGTAGCCGCTGCAACCAGCGCCGAATCGGAAATACGCACGCCATGATGCAACTCATATTTCTCCTTGATTCCGCGCAAAATGCTAACGGTGTCTTCCAAGGTTGGTTCGCTGACCATAAGCGGCTGAAAACGCCGCGCCAGCGCGGCATCTTTTTCAACATATTGCCGGTATTCATTCAATGTAGTGGCGCCAATGCAATGCAACTCACCGCGCGCCAGCGCTGGCTTAATCATATTCGCCGCATCCATGGCGCCATCCGCCTTACCAGCCCCAATTAAAGTGTGCATTTCATCGATGAACAAAATGATCTCGCCCGCTGCGGCGGTGATTTCCTTTAAAATTGCGGTGAGGCGCTCTTCAAATTCGCCGCGATATTTGGCGCCTGCAATCAAAGCCCCCAAATCCAACGCCATCAGACGTTTATTCTGCAGAGATTCGGGCACATCACCGTTCACAATGCGCAAGGCCAAGCCTTCGGCGATGGCAGTTTTGCCAACGCCGGGATCGCCAATCAAAACTGGGTTGTTTTTGGTGCGCCGCGAGAGCACTTGCATCGCGCGCCGAATCTCTTCATCGCGCCCAATGATGGGATCGATGCCGCCAGAGCGGGCGCGCTCGGTCAGATCCAACGCATATTTATCCAAGGCTTCAAAACCATCTTCGGCATGCGCGGTTTCTGCAGTGCGCCCTTGACGCATTTCTGCAACCGCGCGGGTCAGGCTTTGAGCTGTAACGCTGCCCGTCGCCAACACGGCCTGCGCCGGTGATTTCACCAAAGCCAAACCCACAAGAAGACGCTCAACAGTGACAAAGCGATCCTGGGCTTTTTGTGCCTGATCCTGCGCCTCTGAAAGCACTTTTAAAACGCTGCTATCCAGTTTTAACTGCCCCGACTCGCCCGAAACTTTTGGTAATTTTCTGAGTTCAGCCTCGACAGCAGTGGTGATAGCCGCAGGGCGCCCTTGCGCCCGCTCGATCAGATTGCGCGTCAATCCTTCGGGGTCATCCATCAAAGCTTTTAATAAATGTACCGGCATAAACCGTTGATGATCTTGCACCGTCGCTAGGGTTTGCGCATTTTGAATAACCCCGCGTGCGCGTTCCGTGAACTTGCTTAAGTCCATCGCACTCTCCTTTACTAAAGCGCCTATTACGTCAAACACCCGGCTTTCGGCATATTTACACATCAGGCCTTTCTGAGATGTGATATGGGCAATCGACCAATTGGTTTCAAGAAAACTCAGTTTATTTTGCTGATGAGGCGTTACAAGCGATGCCGATCACGGGTCAATGGCTTGACGGCAAGCCCATGCCAAGCTTAGACCCGCAACAACCCAAAAAGGACCAAAATAATGCCAGATTCCAGATTAATTGTTGCCCTTGATGTTACCGACGCGCTTGCCGGATTGGCCTTGGCGCAAAAACTTGGCGATCAGGTGGGATTTTATAAAATTGGGCTGGGCATGTTGACAGGGGGCGGTTTGGCGCTGGCCAATGAATTGAAGCAAGAGCACGGCAAACAGATCTTCCTTGATATGAAGCTGTTCGATATTTCAGCAACGATCGAACATGCCACGCGCGGATTGGCGCAATATGATATTGATTTTTTGACCGTTCATGGGGATCCGCATGTGGTCAGAGCGGCAAAAGCAGGGGCCGCGGGCAAGAATTTGAAGATTCTTGCCGTGACAATCCTTACATCGCTTGATCGCGCAGATTTAGATGCTTGTATGATAAAAGGCGGCGCCATTTCCGATCTTGTCATCGAACGGGCCACCCGCGCATTCGACGCTGGCGCCGATGGGGTTATTGCCTCTCCGCAAGAAGCTGCTTTGATCCGCAGCCTTCCGATCAGCGCTGGTAAATTAATCGTCACGCCAGGCGTGCGCCCAACTGGCGCTGCTCTGGGGGATCAAAAGCGCGTCATGACACCCGCTGAGGCGATTGCCGGCGGCGCCGATCATCTGGTGATTGGCCGGCCGATTACCGCAGCCAACGATCCCGCAGCGGCCGCAGCGGCAATTCTCGCTGAAATCGAAGGCATAAAATGAAAAACCCCGCCAAGATGGCGGGGCGTTTCGAAAGCTTACTGACCCTGTGGGTTCAGCCCTGACGGGCTTTGAACCGAGGTTGCGTCTTGTTAATGACGTATACGCGGCCTTTGCGGCGCACGACACGACAGTCGCGGTGACGCTGCTTCAGCGAGCGGAGTGAGTTTTTGACCTTCATGGCCTTCTCCTTCAATCGCGGCGCGTCTTTGCGCCAGTTGCTGTTGACCCCATAATGAGGGGCCGTGAAACCCGTGGTGGGCGGTACTGGGATCGAACCAGTGACCCCTACGATGTCAACGTAGTGCTCTACCGCTGAGCTAACCGCCCGTCTTGGCGATGCGCGCAGCACCAAAAAACGGAGCGCGGCGAGCCGCGCCGGTGGAGGGTCTATAAAAGGTTGGTTGCGCGGGATCAAGGGCTTTTGCAATTCTCTATTTTTAAGCTATCGTGAACCCATGGAAAACCTGCCCTTGGACCATTGCGCCTATAAAATTGTTGAACCCGAGGCTTTAACATCCTCTGTGGTGTTTGCCTCCCCCCATAGCGGGCGCGCGTATCAGGGCAGCTTTTTGAAAAGCTCTATTCTCGATGACTTAACGATTCGCAGTTCGGAGGATGCTTATGTCGATCAACTGATCGCCTGCGTCCCAGGTTTTGGCGCGCCGCTTTTAACCGCCAAAGCGCCCCGATCCTTTTTGGATCTTAACCGCGCTGAAGATGAGCTGGATCCAGCCCTGATTACCGGCGTTCCGAGCGCCAAGCAAAATCCACGGATTGCCTCAGGGCTGGGGATCATCCCGCGCGTCGTTGCAAATGGGCGCGCGATCTACCGCGGGAAAATGTCTAAAGAAACCGCGCAAGCGCGCATAGACACCTATTGGAAGCCCTATCATAAGGCTTTGAAAGCGCTTCTGGCGCGCGCGCAGACCAAATTTGGGCGCGCAATTTTGATCGATGTGCATTCAATGCCCCACGAAGCCGTTGCGCCAACCGGCCGCGTACAGCAAACCACCGAGATCGTTATCGGGGATCGCTTTGGGGCCTCTGCCGAGTCGCGACTGGCGGAGAATGTGCTTGATATTTTTAGTAGCCACGGATTTCGCGTGGCGCGCAACGCGCCTTTTGCCGGTGCTTATATCACCCAGCGCTATGGCCGCCCCCATTTCAATCAACATGTTTTGCAAATCGAAATTGACCGCGCGCTTTATCTGAATGAGGCCAATATCACCCCCTCTGAGCAATTTGAGTTTTTTCGCCAACGATTGCGCAAAGTGCTGGCCGAGATCGCAAAAACCGGCGCAGCAGAAAGACGCCTCGCCGCCGAATAGCCACTAGCGCAGCGCCCGGCCTTTAAGAATCGCATCCTCGCCAAATTTTTTGCGGATTTTATCCGTGGCACGCTCTGCAGCGCCGCGCTGATGGGCCTGTGGGTCCAAAAGATCCCCAGATCGCTCCGCCTGGCTGGCCTCGCATAAATCTGACAGACCCGCTCCGATCAGCCGGTAGGCTTGCCCTGCTGGAATTTGCGACAGCATGGCCCGCGATACGCGGTAGACACGATCGGCCAATTGCGTCGCATCCTCCAACGTTTGACGTTTGGTAATAATTTTATGGCCAGCGGTTTTAAGCTTCAGCGTTACCACACGCCCCGCCAACTCTTTTGCCTTTGCCCGATCCGATACCTTTTCGCACATCCGCCATAAATGACCGTCCAATAAATCAGGATCGGCGGTATCTTCAAAAAATGTGGTTTCATTAGAAATCGATTTCACCGGTGTGTTTCGGCTAATCCGGCGATGATCTTGGCCCCGCGCAAGATGCCAAAGCCTTTCGCCCATCGACCCAAATTTTTGCGTCAAATCATCGCGTTGCCACCGCAACAAATCGGTAAAACTGCGAATGCCGGCCTGCGCCAAAGCGGCTTGCGTGGCGCTGCCTACCCCCCAGATCATCCGCACGGGCTTATCCTGCAAAAACGCCGCCGTATCGTCTTTTCCGATCACAGAAAACCCGCGGGGTTTGTTTAAATCAGAGGCCACTTTTGCCAGAAACTTATTATGCGACAACCCGATCGATCCGGTCAGACCCAACTCTTGGCGCATCCGATACACCAGGCGCGCCAACATCTCTGCGGGGGGCGCTCCATGCAATTTTTCTGTCCCGCGTAAATCGAGAAAAGCTTCATCTAAAGAAAGGGGCTCAATGGCCGGCGTCAGATCTTCCATCATCTGCCGGATTGCGCGGCTGACCTCTGCATAAACCGCCATTCTAGGCTTTATAATCACCGCGTCGGGGCAAAGCTTTAAGGCTTGGAACATCGGCATGGCGGATTTCACGCCCCGAATCCGAGCCACATAGCAGGCGGTGGACACCACACCGCGCCGCCCACCGCCAATGATCACCGGTTTATCTGCCAAATCAGGATGATCGCGCTTTTCCACGCTGGCGTAAAAGGCATCGCAATCCATATGCGCGATACTCAGCGTAAAAAGCTCTGGATGCGTTACGATATTGGGCGCATGGCAACGCGGGCAGCGCCGGCCCGTTTCAAACGGCTGGCAGCATTCTTGGCACAGGCTAGGCATTAACCTGCCTTGCATCTGCCCATGGCGCCCGATATTGCGGCGCTTGTTTCAGGAAGAAGCTCACACTCATATCCATCGGCCCAACGATTGGCGTATTTCAAATCTTGCCGACGATAACAAAAAACGCCGCGCAGGCAAAATGCAAAATCAACCCTTTTCGCGCCATGCATTCACGATAGGGTAGCGCCGATCCAGCCAAAAACCCCGCGCCGATAGCCGCGTTCCGGGCGCCGCTTGGAAGCGTTTATATTCGCTTGCGTATAACAGGTTTTGCACGCGCAACGCCTCCTGTCGTGAAAACCCTTGCGCCACACACTCATCAATTGATTGATCCTCATCCACCAATAGCGTCAAAATCGCATCCAGAACGGGATAATCGGGCAAGCTGTCGCTGTCTTTTTGATCGGGACGCAATTCGGCACTGGGGGGCTTATCAAGGATAGTTTGGGGAATAATAGCACCGGGTGGGCCCTGCATCCACTCGCGATGATGCGCATTGCGCCACTGACAAATTTCAAAAACGCGGGTTTTATAAAGATCTTTGATCGGATTATAGCCACCGGCCATATCGCCATAAATTGTGGCATATCCCACGGCCACTTCTGATTTATTTCCCGTTGTCAGCAGCATTTCCCCAAATTTATTTGAGAGCGCCATTAAGAACAGGCCCCGCAAACGCGATTGTATGTTTTCTTCCGTTAAATCGGGCTGTGCGCCCTCAAAAAGCGGGGCAAGGCTATCTTGTATGGCCGCTTGGCCCTGCGAAATCGGTAGAAAATCATACCGGCATTTCAGATTTTCAGCCAAATCTTTGGCATCCTGCAAAGAGCCTTCGGACGTATAATCTGAAGGTAACATAACAGTACGCAGATTCTCAGCGCCCAGCGCATCGGCGGCAATTGCCGCCACCAAAGCGCTGTCAACACCCCCGGACAGGCCCAGCAGAACCCGCGGAAACCCGCTTTTTGCGCAATAATCACGCAAGCCTGACACCATCGCATGATAATCCGCCTCTAGGCTGCTGGGCAAAGACGCCAAAGCGCCTTGCATCGCGCTCCAACCCGAGCCCTGCTTTATCAGAACCACATGCGCAAGTGCCGATTCAAACATCGGCATCTGCACAGCCAATGCCCCGCCGGGATTCAGCACAAAGCTGCCCCCGTCAAACACCTGATCATCTTGGCCACCCACCATATTTAGGTAAATCAACGGCAAGCCCGTTTCGATCACACGCGCCACCATAACATTCTGCCGCTCTTCAGATTTCTGGCGGTGATAGGGGGACCCGTTGGGCACCAATAAAAACTCGGCGCCGGTTTCCTGCAAGGTTTCGGCCACATCCGGATGCCATGCATCTTCACAAATCGGGCTGCCAATCCGCGTATTCCCCACCGAATAGGGCCCCGCAATTTCACCAGAGGAGAAAATACGTACCTCATCAAATACGGATTGATTGGGCAAATGATGCTTTTCAACCACAGACACAATACGGCCATCATTCAAGATAAAATACGCGTTAAATAAAGCGCCCGCTTCCACCCAAGGCCCGCCGATCGCCAAAGCTGGACCTTCTTTGCACGCCTGCGCCAACCCTTCAATTTCAGCAATTGCCGCCCGCTGAAAGGCCGGTTTCATCACAAGATCCTGCGCGTTATAGCCAGTGATAAACATTTCGGGAAAGGCGACCAGATCACTGCCCGCCGCTTTTGCCTGGCCCCAGGCCTCTTTGGCCAATCTGGCATTGCCCTGCAAATCCCCAACCGTAGGGTTTATTTGGGCCAGCGTTATTTGAAATCTATCGCTCATCGCTTCGCTTTGCTCTTAACCTTTATCCTGTGTGACTTAGCAGAATACGACTAAAGGGAAAGTACCCTGACAGGGTTCAGCGTAAAAAACCGCCTAAAGCTCTTCTACCTGTAACACACCACCCAAACTTTTGATCGCGCCTTTGATTTGCGGTGTAACGGGAAATTCCTGACCAATGTCAATTTCAACTTCGCCGGGCAAATCCGCATTCAACAAGCAAAAATAAATCGGCCCTTTGCCGCCGCGTTTGCTGGTGCCCGCCGCCTGCTGCAACACCGAAGCCACAGAGGGCACGCTGTCCAAATTATCGATAAAAATACGCAAACCCGTCGCCCCCGCATCCGCAATCGCCCCATCTAACGGCACCACCGAACGCGCCAAAAGCTTCAACTGATCCGCTTCAAGGCTGGCCTCAACCCCCACCAGAACCTGCGCGCCCGCTTCTAAAAACTCTCTGCTTTTTTCCAGCGCATCGGAAAATAACGTTACCTCATAGGCGCCGCTCACATCGCTCAGTTGCGCAAAGGCAAAGCGATTGCCTTTTGCTGATTTGCGCTCCTGCCGGCCCGCAACAACGCCTGCCAGTTTTGCAACCAGCGGACCATTTTGGGCTTTTTTCTGAAGCTCTTCCAATGTCATCACGCCTTTGCGCCGCAACGGCGCCATGTAATCATCCAGCGGATGCCCCGATAGATAAAAGCCGATTGCAGAAAATTCTTCAGACAAACGTTCTGCGGGCAGCCAATCTTCCATTGAGATCAGTCGCGGTTCGGGCAGATCCTCACCCGCCTCGCCGAATAAAGAGACCTGGTTAGAGGCTTTTTGTTCATGAATTGCGGCTGAATAGCCGACCAAAGCATCTAGGCTGGAAAAGACTCTGCGCCGATTGCCGTCCAGTTGGTCAAACGCCCCCGCCCGGGCCAGCATCTCCAATGGCCGCTTGCCAACGCGCTTCAGATCCACCCGCCGCGCCACATCAAACAAGGTTACAAAAGGCCGCTCAACGCCCTCTACATGACGCGCCTGCGTAAACAGCCGCATCGCCTCCACGCCCACATTCTTTAACGCCCCAAGCGCATAGACCAGCGCGCCCTCACGCACGTCAAACGTAGCTTGCGAGCGGTTGATGCAGGGCGGTACGAACGGTAATGACAGACCTTTGCGTACCTCTTCAAAATAAACCGCCAGCTTATCTGTTAAGTGCAGATCACAATTCATCACTCCGGCCATGAATTCGACCGGATGGTTGGCTTTGAGCCACGCGGTTTGATAGCTGACCACGGCATAAGCGGCGGCATGCGATTTGTTAAACCCGTAATTGGCGAATTTCTCCAACAAATCGAAAACTTCAGAGGCTTTTTTTGCGTCCACTCCATTTTCCGCCGCACCCTTTTCAAATTTGGGGCGTTCGGCATCCATCGCCTCTTTGATCTTTTTCCCCATCGCGCGGCGTAATAGATCGGCCCCGCCAAGGCTATAATTCGCCATCACCTGCGCGATCTGCATCACTTGTTCCTGATAGACGATAATGCCTTGGGTTTCTTCCAAGATATCATCGATAAGGGGGTGGATAGAGACCCGGTCTTTCAAGCCGTTTTTCACTTCGCAATAGGTTGGAATATTTTCCATCGGACCCGGGCGGTACAAAGCTACAAGCGCCACAATATCTTCAATACAAGTCGGCTTCATCCGCTTTAGCGCGTCCATCATACCGCTGGATTCCACCTGAAACACCGCGATTGTTTGTGCCGCCGCATAGAGCGCGTATGATTTTTCATCATCAAGCGGGATCGCCGCAATATCATCCTGCGTACCCGTCGCTGGCTCATATAAACTGCTGCCATCCGCCGCGATATGCAGTGCCCGGCCAGATTTAATCACCAAATCAACCGCGTTTTGAATCACGGTTAGGGTTTTCAACCCCAGAAAGTCGAATTTCACCAGACCGGCTTGTTCTACCCATTTCATATTGAACTGCGTGGCGGGCATATCCGATCTGGGATCCTGATATAGGGGCACCAGCGCATCCAGCGGCCGATCGCCGATCACCACCCCGGCCGCATGGGTCGAAGCATTGCGCAACAACCCCTCGACCTGTTGCCCGTAAGTCAGCAAACGGTCCACAACCTCTTCATTTTGCGCCTCTTCGCGCAAACGTGGCTCATCAGCCAAAGCTTTTTCAATGCTGACGGGCTTCACCCCTTCCACCGGAATCATTTTGGAAAGGCGGTCGACCTGACCATAGGGCATTTGCAAAACCCGCCCGATATCTCGAACAGCCGCTTTTGATAAAAGCGCCCCAAAGGTGATGATCTGGCCCACTTTATCACGGCCATATTTTTCTTGAACATATTGGATCACTTCATCGCGGCGATCCATACAGAAATCGATATCAAAATCCGGCATGCTCACGCGTTCTGGATTTAAAAACCGTTCAAACAAAAGCGAATAGCGCAACGGATCCAAATCGGTAATGGTCAGCGAATACGCCACCAAACTGCCCGCTCCAGATCCACGCCCGGGACCAACCGGTATGTTCTTTTCTTTCGCCCATTTGATAAAATCTGCCACGATCAGAAAATAACCTGGAAAGCCCATGCCTTCGATAATCTTCAACTCAAATTCAAGACGCTTTTCATAGGCCTCCACCGTATCCGCATGCGGAATAATCGCCAAACGCGCGGCCAATCCCTCTTGCGCCTGGCGGCGTAATTCCTGAACCTCATCGGTTGCAAATTTTGGCAAAATCGGATCCCGCCGATAAGCCATGAAGGCGCAGCGGCGCGCGATTTCTAGCGTATTGGCAACGGCTTCGGGAAGATCGGCAAATAGCGTCACCATTTCTTGGGGCGTTTTGAAATAATGCTGCGCGCTGAGCCGGCGGCGCGGTGCTTGCTGATCCACATAAGCCCCTTCGGCGATGCAAATCAATGCGTCATGCGCCTCATACATATCGGGTTTGGGGAAATATACGTCATTGGTGGCCACCAAAGGCAAATCCATGCGATACGCAAATTCGATAAATCCGGCCTCTGTCAGCCGTTCGGCCTCGGGAAGCCCCGTCTCCTCGGGATGGCGCTGTAACTCAACATATAGGCGATCCCCATAAATTTCGGAAAATTGCTGCATCAACGCTTCTGCTGCTGGCGCTTGGCCCGCTCTGAGCAAGCAGCCCACAGGACCATCTGCGCCCCCCGTTAAGCAAATCAGATCTTTATGAAAACGCTTCAAATCCTCTAAGCTGACTTGCGGCAGCTCGCCATCAGCCTTGAGATATAGGCAAGAGTTCAATTTGAGTAAGTTTTCATATCCCGTTTCCGATTGCGCCAGCAGCACGATCGGCGCCGGCGGTGGTTTGCGCCCACCCAGCGGCACAGGCGCATAAGTCAGATCAATCTGACAGCCCAGAATGGGTTGCACACCGGCCGCACTGGCAGAAACCGAAAATTCAAGCGCAGCGAATAAATTATTGCTATCTGTCAGCGCAACGGCCGGCATCGCCATGTTTTGGCATAAATCCGGAAGCTTTTTCAGCCGCATCGCCCCTTCAAGAAGGGAATACTCGCTGTGCAATCTCAGATGGATGAATTGGGCATTTTTTGTCATAAATTTAGAATAGACCAGCCGCGGCACGACCCCAATGCCTTATTTCAAAATTTGCCCTAAAA
>ERZ802819.1648-NODE-1648-length-13489-cov-15.7498_pt1 | contig 13489 bp, 9 predicted proteins | sample MGYA00345647_ERZ802819 | MGnify/ENA primary metagenome ERZ802819 (study PRJEB30503, sample SAMEA104212355) | marine metagenome | biome: Westerlies Biome; feature: [SRF] surface water layer (ENVO:00010504) within the epipelagic zone...; material: water... | reverse complement strand
CATTATCTTGCATAACTAAAGTTTTTAAATTTGAACTTTCATGTAACCCTTGATTGGTAAAGAGACCACCAACTTGGCACCTTTCGCAACCTAATCCAACAACTAAAGATGAAGCTACGTTTGGATGATTTATATATCCTCCCAGAGTTCTATGAAGCAGGTCCATAGGCTCTCCAGAAAGTTCCATTCCACATCCAGTAGAATGACTAAACGCAGCTACACCGTCAACATTAGGATAATTTTTAAGTATTTCGTCAGTAAAATGTGCTGCAATTTCATGTACTACAGTCGCAGAACAATTTACTGTTGAAACTACTGCAATAAAGTTTCTAGTACCTACATTTCCATCTGGTCTTTTATATCCCAAAAATGTTCTTTCACTTGATGCGTTTACAAATCTAGTTGGTTGATATTTTGAACAGTATTCGTGGTCTCTAATAAATTCTTTAAAAACAACATTTGAATTAGTTAAAACCTGACCTTTAACTATGTTGGAATCAGCAAAACCAATGATTGTTCCATATTTATATATTGGGCTGTCTTTAGAAATATTAACTCTTGCAATCTTCTGTCCAGATAATATCGGTGAATCTATAATAACATCAAAATTTTTTAAATACTGTCCAGCTTTCATATTGTCTAATGCAATAATTATGTTATCTGAATCATTTAAAATTATACTTTTTGAGTGTTCCTCATAAGTCTGATTATAATCCATATGATTTAACTCCCCTTACTTATGAAATATATACTTTAATTACTCTTTGACCAATCCTCAAAATCACTTTTCTCTTTTTCATCTGTTAATGGATATAATCCTTTTATTGACGAACCTTTTCGAACTTTTTCAATAACGTAATCCTCATAAATTGTCATAGATTTTACCTCATCAGCAATCTCTTTTACTAAATGAGCTGGTATTACCACTACTCCTTCTTTATCGCCTACCAATAAATCTCCGGGCCATACTGCTACATCACCACAACCTATCGGCACATTTATGTCCACAGCCTGATGCAATGTAAGGTTAGTAGGAGACGATGCCCTATTATGATATGAGGGTATTTGCAAATTTTTTATCTCATTTGAGTCTCTAAAACCACCGTCTGTCACTACCCCAGCACACCCTTTAACCATTAATCTAGTAACCAAAATAGCGCCTGCAGAAGCAGCTCTTGGATCTTTACGACTATCAAATATTAAAACATAGTCCTTTGGACATTTCTCAACTGCAACACGTTGAGGATGATTAGGATTTTTGAAAACTTCTAACGTATTGAGATCTTCTCTTGCTGGAATATATCTAACAGTAAACGCCAAACCAACCATATTTGGGAGATTTGGGTTAAGAGGAAAAATACCTTGAATAAACTGGTTTCGAAACCCTCTTTTAAATAATGCTGTACATATTGTTGCGACACTTGAATTTAAGTAAATTTTTTTTATTTCTTTATTTATCATCTGACACCTTAAAAAATGTCTGGTTCTTTAGCAGATTTTCCAAAATTTGTTTCTAAAAAATCAAAGTCACAACCATTATTTGCTTGTGTTACGTGATTACTATACATCCATAACCATCCTCTCCCCGCTTTAGGTTCTTTAGGTTTAATTTTTTTTCTTCTTAAGGATAAAGTTTCTTTTTCAACCAACATATTAATTGAGCGCAATTCGATGTCAATTTCAATAATATCGCCGGTCTCTAACAAGGATAATGGACCACCTATAAAACTTTCAGGAGCCACGTGAAGAATACACGCTCCATAGCTAGTGCCGCTCATTCTAGCATCTGAAATCCTAACCATGTCTCTAACCCCTTTTTTGAGAAGTTTTTTTGGAATTGGCATCATACCCCATTCAGGCATACCAGGACCACCAACCGGACCAACATTTCTTAGCACTAAAATATGATTTTCTGTGACATTAAAATCATCTCTATCAATTATATCTTTCATTTCAGGATAACTATCAAAAACTATAGCTGGACCTTTATGTTTAAAAAATTTCATATCGCATGCAGCTGGTTTAATCACACAACCATCAGGAGCTAGATTACCTTTGAGCACTGCTAATGATCCTTCTTTATAAATTGGATTATCCAATGGACGAATTATATCATCGTTGATAGTTCTTGTTTCAGAAATAATTTTTCTTAAACTTAGGCCTGAAACTGTTATTTCATCTAAATTAAGTTTTTCTTTCAATTCATGCATTAGAGCTAAAATACCACCTGCATAAAAAAAGTCTTCCATTAAATAGTCTTTACCCGATGGTCTAATATTAGCAATAAGAGGAATTTCTCTTCCTTTTTGATCTAAATCATCCATTGTCAAATTAACACTAGCTCGCCTTGCCATAGCAATTAAGTGAATAATAGCATTTGTAGAACAACCCATTGCCATAGCTACAGTAACAGCATTATCAACTGATTTTTCAGTTATTATTTTAGATGGAGTTAAATCCTCCCAAACCATTTCAACAATTCTTCTTCCTACATCTGTTGACATTCTTATATGGTTTGAGTCTGCGGCTGGAATAGAACTGGCACCTGGTAAGGATAACCCAAGAGCCTCTGTTATAGCAGTCATTGTACTTGCAGTTCCCATTGTCATACAATGTCCGTAGGATCTAGCAATTCCAGCTTCAACCTCTTCCCAATCTTTATTACTTATATTGCCTGCTCTTAATTCGTCCCAATATTTCCAACCATCAGAACCACTTCCTAAAAATTTCCCTTTAAAATTACCTCTTAACATTGGACCAGCTGGTAAAAAAATCATGGGTAAATCTAAAGTTATTGATCCCATTGTTAAAGCTGGTGCTGTTTTATCACAACCCCCCATTAAAACAACACCATCTATAGGATGGGATCTTATTAACTCTTCAACTTCCATTGAAAGCATATTTCTATAAAGCATGGTAGTAGGTTTTACATACATCTCTGCAAGAGAAATAGCGGGAAGTTCAACTGGAAACCCTCCAGATTGATAGATACCCTTTTTAACATCTTCAACTCTCTGTTTAAAATGTGTATGACAAGGTTGTATATCAGACCACGTGTTAATTATACCTATGAGTGGTTTGTTTTCCCAGTCATCTTTGCTCAAACCCATCTGCATTGCTCTGGATCTATGACCAAAAGACCTAACGTCTTGAGGAGAAAACCATCTTGCACTTCTTAAATCTTTATATTTTTTTTTAGTCATTTTTACCCTTAAAGATTTTATAATTTAAATAATCATAAAATATATTAATTAAAATTTCTCTAAAAAAATAATCAAGGATATTTTTTGGAAAATGGTAGGCCTGGAGGGACTTGAACCCCCAACCACTCCGTTATGAGCGGAGGGCTCTAACCAGTTGAGCTACAGGCCTGTATAATTATGATTTACTCATAATATTCACGCTGGTTTATACAATCACAAATTAATTATGTAAAGAGTAAGTGTATAAAGATTGAAACTTAGTTTTCTAGAAATGACCTTAATTTTCTTGATCTTGTTGGGTGTTTCAACTTTCTTAAGGCTTTAGCCTCAATCTGACGAATTCTTTCTCTGGTGACACTAAATTGTTGTCCAACTTCTTCTAAAGTGTGATCAGTATTCATACCAATACCAAATCGCATTCTTAAAACTCTTTCTTCTCTTGGTGTTAGACTAGCTAATATTCTAGTAGTAGTCTCTCGTAAATTAGCATGAATAGCAGCTTCAAGAGGCTGAACTGCCATTTTATCCTCTATGAAATCTCCCAAATGACTGTCATCCTCGTCACCTACTGGCGTTTCAAGTGAAATTGGCTCTTTAGCAATTTTTAAAACTTTTCTTACTTTATCAAGTGGCATTGAAATCTTTTCAGACAATTCTTCAGGGGTTGGTTCCCTACCTATTTCATGAAGCATTTGTCTTGATGTTCTAACAAGTTTATTGATTGTTTCAATCATATGAACTGGTATTCTGATAGTTCTTGCCTGATCTGCAATCGAACGTGTTATGGCTTGTCTTATCCACCATGTAGCATATGTCGAAAACTTATAACCCCTTCTATATTCAAATTTGTCAACTGCTTTCATTAGACCTATATTACCTTCTTGAATTAAATCTAAAAATTGAAGACCTCTATTCGTATATTTTTTAGCAATAGATATTACTAGTCTTAAATTAGCTTCTACCATTTCTTTTTTAGCTCGAGCAGCTTCACGCTCTCCCCTTTGTATTATTTGTATAAGTTTTTTGTATTCTTGAATAGGCAAACTAACATTATTTACAAAGTCAAATACCTGATCGCAAATTCCTACTATTTGATCATTATATTCTGAAGCAAATTTAACCCAATTTTTTGACTTTCCAGGGTTTATTGCCCAATTGTGGTTAATTTCATTACCTACCCAGCTACTAATAAAATCTTTTCTTTTTACACCAGAGTTTTCAGCTAACCTTAACAAAGATCCTTCTACGTTAGTTATTTGCCTGTTTAGACCATACATCTGATCTATAAGCTCTTCTTGTCTATTATTGTTGAGGTAAATCTTTTCCATTTGTTCAATAAGTAAAATCCTTAGTTCGTGTAATCTTTTTTCAGATCTTGGAACTAAACTTTCACCTTTTCTTAATCTTGCAATTCTTCTTTCACTAAGCGTAAGAATTTCTTTAAAAGTTTTAGCAACTTCATCTATCATTTTTAGAATTTGCTCTTTAATTTCTGCTTCCATAGCAACTAAAGACAAATTAATATCATCTTCCTCATTTTCGTCTTCACTATCATCTTCATTGACATCATCACTATCGCTATTGTTGTTTATTTTGTCTTTTTCCTTATTCTTTTCAAGAATATCATCACTTGTATTACTGACATTTATTTCATGTATTTTTAAAGTTGGATTTAACTGATTCGATTTATCACTTTTGAGATTATCATTTGAAACTTCTGGTTCATTAGCTCCACCGTTGATACGGGCATATGTTGTTTCAAGATCAATAATGTCTCTTAACAGCATTGTTCCATCATCAACTTCATCTCTCCATTTGACAAAGGCTCTCATAGCTAGGGGTGACTCATAAATTCCACCAACCATTAACTCTCTTCCAGCTTCAATTCTCTTTGCAATAGAAATTTCACCTTCTCTTGATAAAAGCTCAACTGACCCCATTTCTTTCAAGTACATTCTTACGGGGTCATCAGAACGAGCGCCCTCTTCGTCAGATAAATTTCCAGCATTTTTATCATCTGATTCTTCTAAAGAAGTTTCCTCTTGCTGGTCAACTATATTTAAGCCCATATCATTAATCGCGGAATGAATATCTTCAATCTGTTCTGAAGAATATTCTCCTGGTGGTAAAGCAGAGTTTAAATCGTCTAACGTAACATAACCGTTTACCTTACCCTTTTTAATAAGTGATTTAATAGCTGAATTATTAAGATCTAAAATAGGGCTATCATTAATATTTTTATTAGTATTTCTTTTATTTTCAGTTTTGGCCAGCATACATTATCTCATTTTAATTTTGATTATTCTCAGAAAAACTAATCTTCCTTATATCAACTAAGTCCAATAGTTCCTGAAAAATTTTTTTTACCTTTTCATCATTTATTTCATTCAAATCTAAGTCCAATCTTGAAGGATAATTACTTTGCATAAATTTTTTAATTTGGATAGTAAAACCTTTAGTTATCATATCTTGCTGTAAATCTATAGAATTTATTTGAGGTGATTTACTAACTGATTTTAGAATTGCTTGCTTCAATTCATTTAAATCTGCTTTTCTAAAATCAATTAAAGAAATTTTTTCATCAAATTCTAAAATTATTTTTGGGGACAATAACATAATATAAATAATTGCTCCAATTTTAATTTCAATTCCAGTTTTAGGTAGATTTCTTTTAATTGAAAATAAATTAGAATTAAAAACTTCTAGATTATTAGATTTATTAAATGGATTGCTATTTTTCTTTCTAAATAATTTAATTCTTTTTTCAATTTCATCTCTAAAAGCTTGTTTAATATTAATATTTTCAATTAAATTAACTTTACTTCTCAAATAATTCCAAAATAAAGCATGACTTTCAGGATCATTTTCTTTAATTTTTTTTAAACCTTGCATCCATATCATGTCTAGAGCACCCATTGCTCCATCTAAAATTTTTTCAAATTCATTTAAGCCATTTTTATTGATAAATTCTTCTGGATCAAGACGGTCTGGTAGAAAAACAAATTTTAATTTTTTATTCAATTTCAACTTTGGAAGATATTTTTCGAATACTCTTAATGTGGCATTTTGACCTGCATTATCTCCGTCAAAAACCAGAAAAGCTTCATCAGATATATTAAAAATATTTTCAATCTGATTTTCTGTTAATGCTGTGCCTAACGAAGCAACAGCAGGGTATCCATGTGAAGTTAATGAAATAACATCCATATAACCTTCGCAAACGACTAATCTTTTATTATTCAGATATTTTTTTGCATTCATAACTCCAAATAATTGTTTACTCTTGTGAAATAAAAATGTTTCAGGAGAGTTTAAATATTTAGGGTTACCTTCTCCTATTAATCTACCACCAAAAGCAATTACCTTTCCTGAGTTATTTAAAATAGGAATCATAAGCCTCTGCTGAAAATAAAAAGTATGCTTTTTGTTTTGATTTTCTTTAACTAAACCAATTTCAATCATATCAGAAATAGAAAAGCCTTCTTCTTTCAAACGTAATACCAAATAATCATTTGATTTTAAATTGCCAGAATAACCTATTCTAAAATTTTGAATTATAGATTTATTTATTCCTCTTTCGTACAAATAGTTTCTTACCTTTTCTCCAATAGGGGCATTTAGATTTTGTACATAAGAATCAGAAACCCTCTTTAAAAGATGAAGTTGATTTTTTAATTTTGGATTTTCAGAAAACGTATCATAATTATAATTTATTCCTGCTTGATCTGCCAATTTCTTCAAAGCATCTACAAAAGTTACATTTTCCATTTCCATCAAATAAGTGAAAATGTCACCATTTTTCCCACATCCAAAACAATGAAAAAAACCTTTATCATCTGAAACATTGAAAGAAGGTGTTTTTTCTTTATGAAAAGGACATAGAGCAATGTAATTAGATTTATCACGTCTTTTCAGAGATATATTTTTTCCAATAACCTCAGATAATCTAATTGAATTTTTGATTTCTTCTTTTATATCCATTTTATACTTATTTTTTATCAATTAAATCTATTAGCTAGTTAGCTTATTTTTAACGATTTTACCAACATACCCAAAGTTCATTTCTCCATTGTGCTTTTTTTTTAATAAATTTATTACCTTACCCATATCTTTCATAGAAGAGGCTTCACATGATTTTATAGTCATATCAATAATATCGTTTATTTCTTCCTTAGATAATTGTTTGGGTAAAAACTTGGAAATTATTTCTATTTCATTTTGTTCTTTTTTTGCTAAATCTTCTCTTTTACCCTCCAAATACATGTCTATAGACGATTTTCTTTGTTTTATCATTGTCTGAAGAAGGGATATTATTTCTTCATCATTAATGCCTGAGTCATTTCCTTTACCTTTAGCTATTATATCTCTATCTTTAATTGAAGCTATAACTAGTCTTAAGGCACTAATTAAATCGACATTTTTTTTTATCATTGCTTCTTTTAAATTATTTTTTATATCTTCTCTTATAGTCATTGCTTTTTCCTCAATTTTGTTATTGATGTTAAAAGTATTAATGCAAATAAAAATATATAAAATCTGTATTAATTTAACTAATTTTTTTTAATTTTATTGACGAAAATAATAATACATTCTAATTACATCTTTGATGAAAAAAATACGAAAAAATTATTTAGTTTTTATTCCCAAAATTTTATTAATACATTATTTCTTATGCTTGAACTTGTAAGTAAAAATTAAAGGGTGGAATGAAAAAATCAAATCAAAAAAAAGAATTTCCAGATAACGGTTATATTCCATTTGATTTAAACAAAATTAATAAAAAAATATTAGATAGTATATTAATTTTAAGTGACGGTTCACATTTTTTCGGAACATCTTTTGGTTCAAAAAAAAGAAGCCTAGGCGAATTATGTTTTAATACTTCATTTACAGGCTATCAAGAAATAGTAACAGATCCTTCTTATGCGGGTCAAATAATTACGTTTACCTTTCCTCATATTGGAAATATAGGTTCTAATAGTTCTGATGATGAAGGACAAACTGGATCTGTGGCAGGAATTGTTGTAAGGCAACCTCCATCATCTCCATCTAATTGGCGTTCTGAAAAAAGCTTTAATGATTGGTTAATTTTTAACAACATTCCTGGGATTTCTGGGATTGATACACGCTTACTAACTAAAACTATACGCAAATATAAAAGTTGTAATGCGATGATATGTTATGATGAAAACGGTAATTTTGATTTAAATGAATTGAAATCTGAATTAAATAAACACCCTAAAATGGATGGTTTGAATCTCTCGTCTTTGGTAACTACAAAGAAGCAATACAAATTTACTGAACATCCTCACAAATTATTATCCAAAAAAAATAGAGAAAATAGAAATTTTAAACCCAAAATAGTTGTCATCGATTTTGGTGTCAAACGAAATATACTAAGGCACCTAGTAAATTTAAATGCTGATATTGTTGTGTTACCAGAAGATACAAATTTTGAAAAAATTGAAAATTTTGAACCAGACGGAATTTTCTTATCTAACGGACCAGGAGATCCTGCAGCAACAGAATCAAAATGTAGAAAACTACTTAAATCAATATTCAAATTAAATATTCCTGTTTTTGGAATATGTATTGGGCATCAATTAATTGGGCTATCTTTTGGGGCTACAACTAGTAAAATGTCTCAAGGACATAGAGGGGCTAATCACCCAGTTAAAAATTTAATAAATAACAAAGTTGAAATAACAAGCCAAAATCACGGTTATCAGATAGATATAAATTCTCTTCCTAAGTGTTTTGAAATTACTCACACTTCTTTGTTTGATAGCTCAATAGAAGGCCTCAAACATAAAGATCTTCCAATCTTTTCTGTACAATACCATCCTGAAGCCTCTCCTGGACCAACTGAGTCTTCTTATCTATTTGAAGAATTTTTAAATCATATAAAAGTATCAAAAAATGCCAAAACGTAGTGATATAAAATCGGTTTTAATTATTGGAGCGGGTCCTATTGTTATTGGTCAAGCTTGCGAATTTGACTACTCAGGTGCTCAAGCATGTAAAGCTCTTATGGAAGAAGGTATAAGAGTAATTTTAATAAATTCTAACCCTGCTACTATTATGACAGACCCAATAATGGCTGATGCAACTTATATTGAGCCTATAGAAAAAAATACAATTGAAAAAATCATACAAATAGAAAAACCTGATGCAATTCTTCCAACTATGGGTGGACAAACAGCTTTAAATGCTACCTTGGACTTGTATAATTCAGGTATTCTTAAGAAAAATGACGTAGAAATTATTGGTGCCAAACCAGTCTCTATTAATAAAGCTGAGGATAGAGAATTATTTAAAAAGAGTATGAACAAAATTGGATTAGATTCAGCAAGAGCAAAAATTGCCAAAAATCTCGATGAGGCTAATTCAGCATTAGATTTTGTAGGATTACCAGCTATTATTAGGCCATCCTTCACCCTTGGTGGAGAAGGAGGTGGCATAGCATATAATAAAGAAGAATTTATTGAGATTGTTTCTAATGGACTTAAATTATCTCCAAACACAGAAGTACTTATTGAAGAGTCTCTTCTTGGCTGGAAAGAGTATGAAATGGAAGTTGTTAGAGATCATTCTGATAACTGTATAATTATATGTTCTATTGAAAATGTAGATCCAATGGGCGTGCATACTGGAGATTCAATAACTGTGGCTCCGGCACTAACTCTTTCTGACAAAGAATATCAAAAAATGCGTAATGCCAGTATTGCGGTACTTAGAGAAATTGGTGTTGATACTGGTGGATCAAATGTACAATTTGCGCTTAATCCAATTGATGGAAGATTAATTGTAATCGAAATGAATCCAAGAGTTAGTAGATCATCTGCCTTAGCTTCTAAAGCGACTGGTTTTCCTATAGCTAAAGTTGCTGCCAAACTTGCCATTGGATATAATTTAGACGAATTACAAAATGATATTACAAAATCTACACCTGCAAGTTTTGAGCCTACTATAGACTATGTGGTTACAAAAATACCTCGTTTTACATTTGAAAAATTTCCTGGAAGTAACAATTTTTTATCAACTTCCATGAAATCTGTAGGAGAGGCAATGGCCATTGGAAGATCATTTCAAGAATCTCTTCAAAAAGCTCTTAGATCTCTAGAAACAGATTTATCTGGTTTAAATGATGTACCTTTTCCATCTCAAAATGAAGCATTAAATGACAAAGACAATATATCTGGCTGGTTAGCTGAACAAGTTCCTGAAAGAATTTTAAGAATATCAACAGCATTAAGATGTAAAGTCTCAATTGAAGATATTTCAAAAATTACTGGATGGGATAAATGGTTTTTAGAACAAATAGCCGGTATAATAAATGTTGAGGAAAAATTAAAAGAAAATTTATTTCCTCTAGAGGAAATATTTCTAAGAAACATAAAGTCTATGGGTTTTTCTGATAAACGTATATCAGAATTAACTAACTTAAGCGTCCAGAAAATATCTGAGCTTCGTTATAAACTTAAAATTTTTCCATCTTACAAGAGAGTTGATACATGTGCTGCCGAATTTTTTTCTGAAACAGCTTACCTGTATAGTTCTTATGAGCAAAATAATATTAATGAATGCGAGGTTTACCCTTCCACAAAAAATAAAGTTATTATTCTTGGAGGAGGTCCAAATAGAATAGGTCAGGGTATAGAGTTTGACTATTGTTGTGTTCACGCAGCGTACAGTTTAACAGAAGCAGGCTACGAGACTATTATGATCAATTGTAACCCTGAAACAGTTTCTACTGATTATGATACGTCCGATAAGCTATATTTTGAACCTCTAACTCATGAAGATGTTCTTTCTATTATTGAAAAAGAAAATAAAAATGGAAAGGTAATTGGAGCAATAGTGCAATTAGGAGGACAAACACCTCTAAAAATTTCATCCGGTCTAGAAAAAGCAGGAATAAAAATTTTAGGAACATCTGTAAAAGCAATAGACTTAGCTGAAGATAGAAAGAGCTTTAAAGAACTACTACAAACATTAGAACTTAATCAGCCATTAAATGATGTTGCAAGTAGTAAAAACGAGGCTATTGAAATAGCTAATAAAATTGGTTTTCCAGTTGTGATAAGACCTAGTTATGTTCTTGGTGGTCGTGCTATGGAAATAGTATATAATAATGACCAGTTGCGAATATATATAAATGACGCTGTAAAGGTATCTGGAAATAATCCTGTACTCATAGATAGTTTTTTAAAAAACGCAATTGAAGTTGATGTTGACGCTATATCTGATGGAGAAGAAACATTTATTGCAGGCATTATGGAACATATAGAGGAAGCAGGCATACATTCTGGTGATTCAGCTTGTGCTCTTCCGCCTCAAACCCTTGATAAACAAATTATTAACGAAATAATTTTACAAACTAAAAAACTTGCTAAAGGATTAAAGGTCATCGGTTTTATTAATATACAATTCGCAATTCAAAGTAATAAAATTTTTATACTAGAGGTAAATCCCAGAGGTAGCAGAACCATCCCTTTCGTTGCTAAATCAACTGGTATTCCTCTTGTAAAAATAGCATCTCAAATTATGACAGGAAAAAAATTATCAGAATTTAAACTTACCCAAAATAAAATGAAACACATATCTGTAAAAGAAGCTGTTTTTCCTTTTGCAAGGTTCCCAGGAACAGATGTAATTCTGGGACCAGAAATGAAGTCTACTGGTGAAGTCATGGGAATAGGATCAACTTTTGGTGAAGCTTTTGCAAAAAGTCAGCTTGGTGCAAACATTAATTTACCACTAAAAGGTCAAGTTTTTATTTCCATCAAGGATGATGATAAAAAGAATATTATTGCGATTGCAAAGGACTTTGAAAATTTAGGTTTCAAAATATGCGCTACAAGTGGAACAGCTAAGAAATTAAATGATAATAATGTTGATACTAAATATATTAAAAAAGTAATTGAGGGTAGACCAAATGCAGTTGATTCAATGTTATCTAAAGAAATACAGCTTGTTATTAATACTGCAGAAGGAACAAATTCAATTAAAGACAGTTTCTCTCTAAGACAAACTGCACTTATAAATAAAATACCTTATTATACTACTCTTCAAGGTGCAAAAGCAGCTGCATTAGCTATAAAATCCATAAAAAGTAAACATTTAAAAATCAAATCCCTTCAATCATACTTTGAATAGTGTATAGTTTGTATTATAAGTTTAGAAAATGATTTATTTTTTTTGGGAAATTTAATATGGACAAAATACCATTTACTTTATCTGGGCTTGAAAAGATTAAATCTGAACTTAGTGATTTAAAAAAATCTGAACGACCTAAGGTAATACAGGCAATTGCCGTTGCCAGAGAACATGGTGATCTTAAAGAAAATGCTGAATACCACGCTGCAAAAGATAAACAATCATTCATTGAAGGAAGAATTACAGAACTCGAGGATGTAACTAGTAGAGCCGAAGTAATAAATCTTAGTAAATTATCAGGTGAAACTGTAACTTTTGGGACTAAAGTCAAAATCTTAGATGAAGAGAATAATCAGGAAATAGATTATCAAATAGTGGGACCATATGAAGCTAATCTGGAGTTGAAACTCATATCAACAGCTTCACCAATAGCTAAAGCATTAATAGGTAAAGAAGAAGGTGCATCCGTTGTTGTTTCCACTCCTGGTGGAACTAAACATTATGAAATATTGTCAATTGAAGTTATTCCGACATAATTTCAAATGGAATTTCTGGTAAACTTTTAATACTTCTTATATTTAATGAAGTTTTAACATTACTAACTTTAGGAGCTTGAGTAAGATTTTTTGTTAAGAATGTTTGAAAATGATCCCAATCTTTAGCAACAATTTTTAAGAGGAAATCAACTTCTCCAACAAGCATATAGCACTCTCTTACTTCAGGAAAAAGAGAGATATAATTTTCAAAAATTTTTAGATCAGTTTCAGCTTGACTTTCAAGTCCTACATGAGCAAATACTGTTACTTTAAAACCTAAGAGTTCTGGGTTTAAAATAGCGTTATAACCTCGAATGAAATTCCTGTTCTCTAAAGATTTAACTCGTCTTAAACATGATGGGGGAGAAATGTTAACTATATGAGCTAGTTCTACATTACTGATTTTACCATTTTTTTGTAATTCGCTTAGTATCGTAAGATCAATACTATCCAACTTAGTTTTTTCGTTTTTCATTTTATTAATATTTCTTTATAGTATTTAGTAAATAAATTGTAATAATATTACTATAATGAGTATATATTTACAATTTTATTTCATAAAATAATTTAATTATAGAATATAATAAATTT
>ERZ802819.1644-NODE-1644-length-13519-cov-60.8018_pt1 | contig 13519 bp, 13 predicted proteins | sample MGYA00345647_ERZ802819 | MGnify/ENA primary metagenome ERZ802819 (study PRJEB30503, sample SAMEA104212355) | marine metagenome | biome: Westerlies Biome; feature: [SRF] surface water layer (ENVO:00010504) within the epipelagic zone...; material: water... | reverse complement strand
ACCCGCAGACCTATGAGGTGTTCGCCGACGGTGAACTGCTCACCTGCGAGCCCGCCGAGGTGCTGCCCCTCGCCCAGCGCTATCTGTTGCTGTAATCAAGAGGACACCGCAAGGTGTTCTGCATCACCAATTCAATAGAAAAATCAAATTGGTATCAAGTTGAACAACATTCAAGAATTCATCCCCTGCATAATTGTTTTGTAGCAACTGCTACAGACGTTCACCTTGCCAGCCTCGGCAAGGCGCAGTTCGACTCAGGCCATGGAACGGGGACCTGAGCTTGCTTCGAGGAACCACCATGACGACTCTTCTCTACAGAGGTCACGCCTACCAGCAGGTCAAAGACGCTGCTCAACAGCAGGGCGTGCAACTCACCTACCGCCGCAACGTGTATCAAGCCCGCCAGGCTGATGTGCGTCAGGCCCAGGTTCAGCTCACCTATCGGGGTGTCAGCTACCTGCGCTGAAACCCGCTTCTTCAGGCGACAAGCCGGTTGAGCATGGGCAATTCCAGCAGTTCATCGCGCCACTGCTGAGCCCATCGATCCTGGCTGCGTTCGTAGAGCTCCATCAGCTCCTCGACCGCACCGGCGCGGAAGTCAACGCGAAGGTCCAGCAACGGAAATGCCGCTTCGCCGCTCACCTGCAGAGCGGCGGAGGTGCAGCTTGGTGAACGTTGGTCGCCACCAGCCTGCTCTCCTGCATGGAGGGCCGTCATCAAACGACGGCCCAGTTTCCAGTTGGGATCACTGGTGAGAAACGTCTGTTCCATCGCCTCCAGCACCACTTCGCCAGCCAAGCAGTTACCCGCAACCGAAAGGTTGGGATGATGCCGATGACCGGCCCATCCGCCGCACTCAACTCCAGTCCAGCAAGCCGTGCGCCCATCAAGATCGATCAGATGGAACTGGCGCCAATCCCGTTGGGGGTCATCCAGCAGAAGGCTGTTCAGCACATCCTGCGCATCCGCATGCTGTTCAAGACGCTCCAGTCCGCAAATTCCCAGATAAGGATTGGTGTGAGCTTGGGTTGCGACGGCACCAACTCCAGATCGGATGTGGGGAACAGTGGAGCCCACGGCCAGGTGACAGGTCGCCACGGCAACGCCGAAACGACCGTTGTTGGGATCTCGCGCCAGGATTGAGAAGGTCAAGACAGCTCGCGATCCAAACGCTGCAGCGTCCCCAGCAAGACGGCAGCCCCAGCCCAGCACTGCTCGTCACTGGTGAATTCCTTGGCTGAGTGGCTGAGCCCACCACGGCTGGGGACGAAGATCATTCCCATCGGCCAGCGACGCCCGATCTCCTGAGCATCGTGACTGGCACGGCTGGGGAGGTGGCTATGCGACAACCCCAGATCCTCTGCAGCAGAGACGATCGCTGCCATCACTCCATCCGCTGCAGCTGTGGGTTCCACCTCAAATTGCGGTTCCAACTGGATTGGGCATCCGGTTTCGGCACCGATCCGCTCCACCTGCTGCATCAACTCAGCCACCAACTGATCGAGCACAACTGAGTTCACATCCCGAAGGTCAACGGTCAGTGCCACTGAGCCCGGCACCACATTGGCGGCGTTGGGCCAAACCTCGAGTCGACCAACTGTGGCAACGGGATCGCCCGGGTGCTGTCGTGCCATCGTCTCCACTGCCAGCACGATCCGGGACGCCGCCACCAGAGCGTCCTGCCGCAGCGTCATCGGCGTGGTGCCGGCGTGGTTCGGCTGACCATCCACCTGGATGCTGAAACGGCGTTGTCCCACAACGCCCTCCACCACACCGATGGCGTCACCGCGTTGCTCAAGCACGCCTCCCTGTTCCACATGGAGCTCAAGAAAAGCAGCACACGCATCGTCCGCCCGACGCGCTGAGGCCAACGATGGCCAGTGACCACCGATACGAGCGAGATTGTCCTCGATCGGTTCCCGATTGCTGGTGGCATAGGCCTTGGGGTCACAGGAAGCCGTTCCGGCCATGCCCTTGCACCCGACCATCGTCGATTCCTCATCGGCGAAGGCGATCAACTCGAGATCGTGCTGAAGACGAATGCTGTTGTCCTGCAGGGAGCGACAGACTTCAAGACCTGCCAGAACCCCCAACACACCGTCAAAGCGACCACCGGTGGGAACGGTGTCGAGGTGGGAACCGGTCATCAGTGCTGGGCGATCCGGATCCAACCCCTGAAGCCGACCGATCAGGTTGCCCGCCATATCGATCCGAACCTGAAGGCCAGCCTCGTTCATCCATCGGGCCAACAAGGCACGTCCCGCAACGTCCTCAGTCGAGAAACCCCGTCGACAGACGCTGCCATCGGGCTGCAGCCCAATGGCAGCCATTTCAGCCAAGGAATGCATCAGACGCTCACGGTTGGGTCGAATGCCCACCTGTGCGTTCGACCGAGCAGTGACCTGGCGTGTGGTCAGGAGGGACGGCAATGCAGTGGCCTTCAGATCAAAAGATCTCTTCACCATCGCCGCAGCGACCCAAACGGCCTGTCGTCAATGCGACGTTTTAACCCTCACCAAAGAATTCAAACGGGCATCAGCACCCGCCACCCGAGGCGATCGGCCTGCTCACGAGCCTGGGCTGGCACATCGGCCGCTACAAACATCCGATGCAGCATCTGGACACCCAGGAGGTGGTTGATGACGGCGTCCATCTGAACCCGCTCGGCGTCGGTGGTGGCAGGGTCGTCGTGGCGCGCAAACAAGGCACGCACCCCCTCTTTGCTCAACAACCCAGCCGCATCAATCGCCTCATCACTCAGGTAGTCATCAGCCAACTGCTTCATCTGCGCCCACTTCTCGGGCTCCGTGTGGGCCGGGGGCGCCATGAAGGCAAATTTTTCGCGCTTGTAGAGCACCTCCGGCAGTAGGCCCGCCATGGCCTCCCGCAGCACATATTTCTCAGTTTTCCCCTTGATCCGCAGCTCTGGAGGCACCTGAACCGCCGCGGCCGCCAGATGGTGATCCAGGAAAGCCGGCCGTGCCTCCATGGAGTTGGCCATGTCGACGCGATCACCTCCCCAGGTGAGGATCTGGCCTTCCAACATCGTTTTGATCCAGACGTACTGAGCTTTGTCGAGGGCATGGCGGCCCTCGAGTTGCTGGGGATTCAACTGCTCAGCAATGGCCTTACCTGGCGAATACTCCACTAACGCCTGACGGTGCTCGTCAGCCAGAAGATCAGGCACCAGCGGCGCGCAGGCCAGCCAGGGCTGCAGACAGCTGGGGGTGAAGCCCACCACGGCATCAAGATCGGGATCATCCACCTGATCAGCCGCCAGCATTGCTCCCTGCACCAGGGAATTGTTGGTCTGCAGCAGAGACTCCCAATCCTGGCGATCGTTCTGCGGCAGGTCCTCCAGACCATGGAGGAACATGTCACGCCGAAACGCGGGATAGCCACCGAACAGCTCGTCTGACCCTTCCCCGGTCATCACGACTTTGTAGTCGACACTGTTGACATGGCGACTCATCAAGTATTTGGCCACAGCCAAGGTGTTGTAGATCGTGCGCTCGGTGTGCCAGAGCGTTTGTTCCATGTGGCCGTACAACTCACGACCCGACAGACGCATGACGTCCTGCTCGGCACCGGTGGCCTCCGCCATCTCGGCAGCAATGGGTGTTTCGTCGTAGCGCGCATCATCGAAGCCGATCGTGAAGGCCTTGACGGGACCCTGACTCACCGCCGACGCAAGACCGAGGATCGAACAACTGTCGATGCCGCCTGAGAGGTAACAACCCACGGGCACGTCGGCCACCATCCGCATTTCCACCGCTTCCAGCAAAGCAGCACGAACATTGGCGATGTGATCAGCCTCCGTGAGGGTGCTGTCCCGCTGATCCAAACGTGGAAAATCGACATCCCAATAGGTCGACTCCGACACCTCCAGCCGGTCACCCCTGCGCTGCACCTTCAGCACATGACCGGGCTGAACCTGGTGCACCCCGGCGAAGGCGGTCGTTCCCGGGACCATGGTCTGCATCAACTGATGAAAAAGACCCTCCGACGTGAAACGTCGCTCCACGGCCGGGTGAGCAAACAGCACCTTCAACTCGGAGCCGAACACCAACCCCTCCGGCGTCATCGTCCAGTACTGGGGCTTGATGCCGAAGCGATCCCTCACCAGATAGAGACAGTCATCCGCCGCATCAAATAGCGCAAAGGCGAATTCCCCCCGCAGCAAAGGCAACGTGGACTCGAGACCCTGCCGTTGATACAGGCGCAGCAAAATCTCGGAATCACTCTTCGAGGAGAAACGCACCCCCTGGGCGGTGAGATCAGCTCGGATGCGCTGAAAGTCGTAGAACTCGCCGTTGTGCGCCATCAGCACCTGACGGTCGTTGCTGAGAAACGGCTGACGTGCCCGGGATTCGTTCAAATCAATGATCGACAAGCGGGCATGACAGAAGCCGACACCGGCTGCGTCGAGGCATTCCACACCGAAACCATCCGGTCCGCGATGGGACTGGATGGCCGCCATGTTGACCAACAGCTGGCGATCCAACGTCTGATGACGATCCGCCAGAAACACACCTCCGATTCCGCACATCAGTTCGCCTCAGATCACATCCATCACGCGCTCGGCACGGTTCACCATGCAGGTGAGCAGTGCCATGCGCAGAAACACCGCCCCACGCGCCTGGCTGAAATACCAGTTGTGCGGCGTCTCATCGAGACAGGTGCTCAGCTCTGGACCCCGGGCCAAGGGATGCAGCACGATCGCCTCCGGCTTGAACGGCAGATCCCGGGTGAGACGAAATCCACCGCCGTGCACCTCGTAGCTGTCGCCAACCCAGGCAATCGCATTGATGTAAACGACATCCAGATCGGGAATCTCAGCAGCCAGATCTGAACTGCAGCGGATGGACATCCCGCTTGCTTCCAGTTCCTCCAGCTGGCCTGGATCAAACAAAGGCGCTTCCGACTCCACCTCGGGCGCATGGATCACCACCACCTCCTCCAGGATCTGGGGGAATTTGCTGAGGATCCGCAGCAGCGAGCGCACGGTGCGCATCCGCGACGGCAAGCCGATCACCCCGATGCGGATCCGATCCTCCGGGGAGACCTCTTTCGAAGCAAGGCTTGGACGCCATTTGAACATCGTGTAGAGATCCGCCATCGCCTGTGTCGGATGCTCATCAATGCCATTACCGGCATTGATGATCGGAATCCGCAGGGTGGAACTCATGGCGTACACGGCCTCCGGATTGCTGTCGCGCAGCACCACACAGTCGCCGTAGTTGTTGAACATGTGCGCCACATCCTCCAGCGACTCCCCCTTGGCGATCCCGGTGGTGCTGCGGTCGGTGATGTTGATCGAATCGCCGCCGAGGCGATGCCAGGCGCTGTCGAAGGAGAGGCGTGTGCGCGTGCTGGGCTCGTAGAACGCGTTGATCAGGATCTTGCCGGTGAGCGGCGTGTTGTGCCGGCAGTAACGGTCTGGGTTGCTTTCGAATTTCGCCGCCAGTCGAAACAGCTGGAGCAGGGTTTCAGCGCGAAATGCCTGAATCGACACCACGTGTTGATCGACGAGATCCACCAACGGCTCGCCGTCTTCAGCGATTGCGGCCAAAAGCTCCTGCGGCTGATTGTGGCCGAACACATCAGGACCCATCGGCTGGAAGCGGAGCGGCGCCGAAGCTTCCTCGATCACGGCTGTGCGGGGTTGTGCCATAAGCAGTTGCATCAACACCCGATTTGCCAGATCGCGTGATGTGCCATGAATCACATCATCCTTCGCTAACAACGCACCAACACCCCTGGCCAGCTTCAAAGAAGTTCTTTATACAAATTTCTAGAAAATAGTTCGGATGAATACTAAATCCGCCACAAATTGTTCAGCTTGAACATTCACCAGACGCGTCCATTGCGCCACTCGAACCACCAAATCACCAGCAACGCGAGCACAGAACAGACGAGCGCCACCTGGCTTCCCACCAGGACCAGACCGAACCAGTGTTGATCCACCAGAACCGTGAGCAGCAACGCATTGGCCATGGCGTTCACACCCCCTCTTGCAGACGATTGAAATCAAACCCTTCCGGCTGCCAGCGGCTGCCCACCACCATCACGACAGCCGAAACGGCTGCGGAGAACACCGCCGCGCAATAAGGAGCAATCAGAACGTAGGCCGACAGTCCCACGGCACTGCCGGCTGCCATGGCGACGATCGCTGCCCAACGATTGGCAGAAGACCAGTAGAGACCGCAAGCCACAGGCCAGACCGTGGAGGCCACCAACGCACCGGTGAAGAACAGCACCGACGCCAACGAATCCAGTCGCGGCCAGGACAGGGCCAGGGTGAGAACAGACAGGCCAACCACCATCTGCCGGGCCGCCTGCTTGAGCTGTGCATCGCTCGCCTGAGGGCGCAGCAGACGGAAATAGACGTCTTCCGCCAGCAGATCCGCCGTGGACGCCAACAGCGAATCCAGGGTGGAGGTGAGTGACGCGAAGACCACCACAAACACCAGTGCCGCCCCACCCGCGCCGAGCAGATCCGCTGCCATCACAGGGAACACCATGTTCACCTGCTCCAGCGGCAAGTCCCTGGCCAGCGCCACCAGTCCGATCGATCCCGTCACCAGGGGGACACTCATCCAGGCCAATCCCCCCAAGACAAACGAGGTCATCACCACACTGCGCCGGCTGGCGAACACCCGCGACCACCAGATGTTGTTGTGAAAGACCTCACCCATCGAGAACAGGGCGGAATTCCAGGCGATCAGCAGACCAGCCGGAAGCAAGAGATCCAGCCGGTCAGGGTGCGCACTGATCAAGCGGGCATGCACCTCCGGCATCGGGAACTGACGGAACGCCAGCACCGCCACCACCGCCAGCAACACCATGATCAGCAGCGACTGGATGAAATCGGTTCCGATCACTGCCCGCATGCCACCGAACAGGGTGTAAACGGTGGCGACGCCGATCACCACCACCATGCCTACGTGGTAATCGAAGCCGGAGAGCGCCTGAAGCAACAGACCGGCCCCCATGGCCTGGGTCATCAGAAAACCGAGGGTGTACACAGCGGTGATCACCATGAACACCCACCACGCCAGGCGCCCGTAACGCAACCGGATGAAATCGCCACTGGTGCGGCCATGCGGCATCAGCTGCTTGATCCGCACGGCCAGCGGCGCGAACAGGATCAGCCCCAGACCGGCCAGGGCATAACTGAACATGCCCCAAAGACCAGTTCTGTAGCCAAATTCCGGAGCCAGCAGTGTGGTGTTTCCGGTCACCCAGGAGGCCATCAGCGTGGCCGTGCTCAACGCCAACCCGATGTTGCGTCCGGCCAGCATGTAGTCGTCGGCATCTCCTTTACCGCGGCGGCCCCAGACGATCCCCAAGGCGATCCACAGCACGGAAAACAACACAACCAGGGCCCAGGCGATGCCAGGCGCCAGAAAAGGTGCGGCGTCAGCGGGCATCGACCGACCCCCGATCACGCCAGTGCAAGTGGCCCTGAATGATCATCGCCACCGTTGCCAGGGTCACCGCAGCACCGAGGGCAAAGATCAGTCCAGCCCAGAGATTGTCATCCAAAGCGAATCTCCTCTTCAGCAGATCTCAGACAAGCAAATCGCGGTGTTCGCGAGCTTGCATTCACGGAGAACAAGTCGCTGGCGCTACCCAAATCACAGGCTGTCAGTGCACTGATGCCTTCAATCTCGAAATGTGTAGCAATCACAACCCGCGGGGCCCTGATCGAGTTTTTGGATGCGCCTATTCATCGTTCAGGCAATGTTCACCGAGTACCGACCAACCCATGGGTACGACGAATACTTTTGCCGTGAACAGTCCGCTCCCCGCGCTGATCTGGAGCCGCTGCTGTCCTCTCTTGGCGCCATGGGACTGGCGGAACTGAATCGCAGTCATGCATCAGCGAGCAATCTGTTGCGACGCCTTGGCGCCACCTTCCGACTCAACGGATCAGGTCTGCATGGCGGAGAGCGGATCCTTCCCTTCGATCCACTGCCAAGACTCATTCACCGTCAGGAATGGTCCGTTCTGGAGCGCGGATTGGTGCAACGCCTGGAGGCCATTGATCAGTTTCTGGCGGACGTTTATGGACCCCAACGGATCCTCAACGATGGCGTGATCCCCCGTGAGGATGTGGAGAGCTCCCAGGGCTGGCGGCCCCAGATGCAGGACATCGCCGTGCCGCTCAACCGCTGGTGCCACATCTCAGGTCTGGATCTGATCCGCGATGGCGACGGCACCTGGAGGGTTCTGGAGGACAACCTGCGCTGCCCCTCCGGCGTGGCTTATTTCCTTGAGAACCGTCGGGTGATGAAGCGGTTGTTCCCCAGCCTGTTCCAAGGGCGAACCGTGCAGCCAATCGACGATTACCCCTCCCATCTCTTGCGCACGTTGCAGGATCTGGCCCCTTGGAGTGATGCCCCACGGGTGGTGCTGCTCACCCCCGGCGTGTTCAACAGCGCCTACTTCGAGCACAGCTATCTGGCCCAGCAGATGGGCATTGCCCTGGTGGAAGGCCGCGATCTGATCTGTGAGGACGGACGCGTCTGGATGCGCAGCACTGCCGGTCGGGAACCTGTGGATGTGATCTACCGGCGCATCGATGACGATTTCCTCGATCCGAACGTGTTCCGGCGTGATTCGATGCTCGGGGTCCCTGGCCTTATCGATGCCATGCGCTCCGGTCGGGTAGCCATCGCCAACGCCCCTGGGAGCGGGGTCGCCGACGACAAGCTGATCTATGCCTACGTGCCGGCCATGATCCGTTACTACCTCAACGAAGAACCGATCATCGACAACGTCCCCACCTATCTCTGTTCAAGGGACGACGACCTCCGTTTTGTGCTCGAGCATCTCAACGAGCTGGTGGTGAAATCAGTCGCCGAAGCCGGCGGCTACGGAATGTTGATCGGGCCCCACGCCAGCACTGTGGAGATTGAGAGCTTTGCGGTGAAGATCAAAGCTCACCCGCGCAATTTCATCGCCCAGCCCACGCTGCAGTTATCCACAGTTCCATCCCTCAGCGAAGGGGAGCTGTACCCCTGCCATGTGGATCTGCGCCCCTACGTTCTCAGGGGTAAGAGCGACTGGGTCAGCCCCGGCGGCCTGACTCGTGTAGCCCTGAAACGCGGTTCCCTTGTGGTGAACTCCTCCCAGGGGGGCGGCTGCAAGGACACCTGGGTGGTCAGCGACAGTGCCGTAACGACCGAGAAACCGGAGCTCGTGCCGTGCTGAGCCGTGTGGCCGATTCGCTGTACTGGATCAACCGGTATGTCGAGCGGGCCGAAAACATCTCCCGGTTTCTGGAAGTGAGCGAAGCCATGGCCCTGGACTGCCCCCCCGGCAGCGCTGAGCCCTGGCTTCCCCTGGTGGATGCCAATGGGGACCGCAAGCGGTTTGACGAGGCCTATCCCCAGGGCACCCCACGGGACGTCGTCAGCTTTCTGCTGCTGGATCGCGACAACCCCAACAGCATCGTGAGTTGCATCGCCAACGCCCGTGAGAACGCTCGCCAAATCCGCGATGTGATCACCACGGAAATGTGGGAGCAGCTCAATGACCTCTATTGGAACGTTCAAGACGGTGAGGCGCTCTGGCAGGAGCCGGATCAAGAACAGCTGCGCAGCATCCGACGCGGATGTCAGCTCTTCTACGGCATCACGGACGTGACCCTCAGTCGTGATCAAGCCTGGCTGTTCAGCCAGCTGGGACGGCTGATCGAACGGGCGGACAAAACCTCCCGCATCCTCGATGTGAAGTACTTCCTGCTGTTGCCAACGCCAACGGAGGTGGGCGGCGTTCTCGATGAATTGCAGTGGATCTCACTGCTTCGAACAGCTGGGGCTTATCAGATGTATCGCCAGAGCGTGCAGCAGGCGATCACACCAGCATCAGTGGCACGATTCCTGCTCCTGGATCCGATCTTTCCCCGTTCGGTTCGCTTCTGCCTGCAACAGATCAACGAGACGCTGCAACGCATTCAGACGAAACCCCACGCCGGCCCACCGGATGACCTGGAATGCCTGGGCGGTCAGTTGCTGGCCCAATGGAGCTACGTCCGCATCGACGCTCTGATCGAACGCGGACTGCATGAGGCCATCGATCAACTGCAAAGCGATCTGAACCGGCTGCATGGCCTCATCCACCGTTGCTACTTCACCACCACCGACCTGGGCTCCATCCCCACCGACCCGTCATGCGCGCTGAGCTGACCCATTGCCTCACGTACCGCTACGAGGCTCCGGTGCAGCTCGGAGAACACCGCCTCTGTCTGCGGCCCCGGGCCCAGGGTCATCAACGGCTGATCCACCACACACTGCAGATCACACCGGAACCCTTCCACAGCCATGAGCTGTTGGCCGCCAGTGGCGATGCGATCGAGCGCGTGCGCTTCCGAGGCAGCACCGATTTGCTGCAGCTCGAAGCCAGGAGCTTGGTGGAAACCCGGCAGGCCGCACCGCTGCTCACATGTTTCAACGGACTTGAACCCTCGCTTCCCTATCCGCGCGGTCTGCTGAACCACGACCTGCTGGGGGCTCTGGAAGGGTGGTTGCCCAACGGTCAACACGACCCCTCAGCTGTGGAACTGGCGCAGGACGCTCTGATGGGAAGCAATCAGCAGGTGCTGCCTTTTCTCCAGCAACTGATGGAGATGATCCAGGACCGGGTCAAGTACACCCAGCGCCATGTGGGCCCAGCCTGGCCAGCGGGCCGGACTCTGCGGGAGCGTGTGGGCTCATGCCGTGATCTGGCGATGCTGATGATGGAGTGCTGCCGCAGCGTGGGGCTGCCGGCTCGGTTTGTGAGTGGTTACCACCTGGCCGAACCAGCACCTGAGACCTACGACCTGCACGCCTGGACCGAGATTTATCTGCCAGGTGCCGGCTGGCGCGGTTTTGATCCCAGTGCTGGTGGTGAAATCAGCTCGCGATACATCGTGCTCGCCAGTTCCTCCAAACCGGATCTCAGTGCAGCGGTTCAGGGAAGCTTTACAGGACCCCCAGCAACGACAAGCCACCTCAGCTGGACCATTGACGCGGATGTCGAACCCCGACCGGTCGCTTCGTCCAGCCAAACCATGGTTCAGGCCGCCTGAAGCAGCGGCTCGACACCATGGAGACGGGGAGGCGGAGCCTGAATCGAGGTGACCGCCAACAGCGCTGGAATGCGTGCACTGTTGTAGACGCGGAATTCCTGCACCAACGACACCCCCTCCTCCCGGACCGCCTGGTTGAGAACCACCGAGCCGTCGGGATCCGACACCGACCGGTGAAACGTGCCGGGTGGAATACGCAGGATGTCGCCGCCACTGTCGAGACGCACGATGTGGAACGGCTGATCCCAGGCCAGGTTGACGAGGTAGAACGTTCGCCCACCACTGGCGGCCAGAAGATTGTCTTCCTGGTGCGGATGGAGATAGAACTGCCAGGCCCCACTGGCTGCATCGTTGGGAGGGCTGACCGCCGGGCCACTGTGGATCACCAGATCGCGGGCATTGGAGGTGTCCACCGTGACGTCGAAAAAACGCACCGCTGGTGTGTCGCGGAAGCGTTCGTAGGCCAGCAGTTCAAACATCTCCAGGGGCGTGGCAAAGCCCGAGCTCTGACATGGTTGTACTGGGGTTATCCGAGCAAAACGGTGACGATGGCAACGGTTCAACCACCGAGATAAGCCATTTCGGCATGGGGCATGGAACCGGTCGTCCGCTGGCGCTCCTCGCTGTAACGGTCGTCACGGCGCCGCCAGAGATCAGCAACCAGCCGCAGCAATTCCGCCTCACAGTGCAGAGCGGGTTTCAGATCAGTCCCCACCGACGCGAAGAGGCAGCGGAACGCCTGTCCATCAGCTGTGACCCGCAGTCGATTGCAATCCCCGCAGAACGGCTCGCTGATCGAGGCGATCACGCCGAGATGTCCACCACCATCGACGTAACGCCAACGCTGAGCTGTTCCGCCGGTGGGTCGGCCAACTGCCTGAAGCGGCCACCGTGCCCTGATCCGCGTCACCATCTCCGCCGCTGACAGCACCTGATCCGGCCTCCACTGATTGCGGTTGCCTACATCCATGTACTCAATCAGGCGCAATTCCACACCTTGATCACGAGCCAGATCCGCCAGAGGCAGAAGCTGATCCTCATTCACCCCCCGTTGGATCACGGCATTGAGCTTGAGTTCCCCCGCCAAAGGGTCAAAACCAGCGGAACGAGCCGAAGCCAATCCACCGAGCACCTTCTGCACCAATGAATCCCCCGCTGTGGCAGTTGGTCGTCCTGCCATCCGCGCCACCACAGCCCCATCCACGCCATCAAGGCTCACGGTGATGCGATCCAAACCGGCCTGCCTGAGATCGCAAGCTCGCTGGTCGCTCAGCAAGGTCCCATTGGTGGTGAGGGCCACCTGCTGAAGACCCTGCAGTGGATCGCCAGGCGTTGCCCGTGCTGCCGCGATTGCCTGCAACAGGGGGAGAAGCCGAGCACTGAGCAACGGCTCGCCACCGGTGAGCCGCAGGGTGTGAATCCCCAGCCGGCAGGCAACACGAATCAGGCGCAGCTGCTGCTCGAGGCTGAGCAAATCCGGCGGATCCTCGAGATCCGGACAGCAGTAAGGACAGGCCAGGTTGCAGCGGGCCGTCAACGACAACCGAAGCACCCTCAACGGCCGCGACCGCTGATCGACAAGCGCTGAAGCTGGTGTCATGCCATCAACGCTGCCAGATCCTCCGGATGGTTGGCATTCAGCAAGGCCTGAGACGGCAGCACCACCGGCCGATGGGGCACCGACGCCAACCAAGCCATCCAACGCCGTTCACCGCGGGCCAACTGCTCAGCGAGCCTGGTTTGAAACGGTTCTCCCGTTGGAATCACCGCCAGCAATGGCTGCAGGCGCTTCCCATCCTGGGCAACGGCGATCTGATCAGGCTTCTCATACCAGGCGTTGATCAACTGCTGAAGAACAGCAGCGCTGAGCCGAGGCATGTCCACGGGCAGCACCAGCAGTGCTTCAGCAGGGGTACCAGGCAACACGCGGCCGAGAGCCTGAAGCGGCCCCTGCCAGGGCGGTGGCTCCTGCACAACGGTGACGCCGGGGCGATCAGCCAGTTGATCCCCATGGGCTGGATGACGGCTGACCACCTGCAACGGCAAACCGAGAAGCCTCACCTGATCCACCAGGGCGGTTAGCCAGAGCCCTCCACTGGGGTGCGGCAGCAGAGCTTTGTCCTGACCCATGCGCCGGCTCTCTCCACCGCTGAACAAGCAGGCACACAACATCAACGCGCACCGATCTCCAGCATTCATTGATTCCATCTCAGCAAAACCCATTCCCCGCGGTGACAACCGCTACCAAGCAAAAACTGAACGCGGATGCTGATCAATCGGATAAGCCCAAGCGATGTTCCGCTGATCACACAAACCCTTCCATTGGTAGCAATTCCAACGAAGTCGTTCCCTGTTGATTGATTAACTGCCTTCGTTAACGGATTTTTTTCGACCGTTTCGCCACCCACGGGCACCCTTTCGTTTTGAAGCCCGCGGTTT
>ERZ802819.1643-NODE-1643-length-13523-cov-8.08056_pt1 | contig 13523 bp, 15 predicted proteins | sample MGYA00345647_ERZ802819 | MGnify/ENA primary metagenome ERZ802819 (study PRJEB30503, sample SAMEA104212355) | marine metagenome | biome: Westerlies Biome; feature: [SRF] surface water layer (ENVO:00010504) within the epipelagic zone...; material: water... | reverse complement strand
CTGGAGGATCAGGGATCTGTCTATAACGGCGGCGAAAGGTCCTAGCTGTGGATTCACGGTCAAAGTATTTTTGTCTACTTTTAGCTGAGACCGGTGCCAAGCTCACGGTTGAAGGCTCAGCACGTTAGCTTCGCCTTTTGCATAAACCCCGAAGTTTAGACTCCATGGTTTATCGGTCGAATAATTGAGTGCGTACATGGTGAGATCCTACAGTTTTATGGCGAAATTTATGCATTGGGCGTTTATCGCGGTTTTTGCCTTTGGTGTTGTGAATCAGGTAGACGAGGTGGAGGAGCTTGAGGACGCTGCTCTGCTTGTGGAAGAGGTAGTGTTTGCGGTTATTTTTCTCGCTTTGTTGCTCGTCCGTTTTATCTATATGCGTGCGGTTCGAGAAGGTATGCCGGAACTCGAGATGCCTAACAAACTTATTCTGCTTGCGCGCGCTGTGCATCTGGGAATGTACATTAGTCTTGCGTTGATCGCTTTGAGCGGACTGATGATCGGAGGGCTGTACTATTTTGGCCTTAAGGACGGTGTGGTATTAGGAACTATCCTGTTGTTGCATGAGATATTTTTCTGGACAAGCGTAAATCTTATGGCTTGGCACGTTGTGGGCGCGATTTATCATCGTTTGCAGGGCGATGGTGTTTGGAGTGCCATGGTTCCGCTATGGAAGGAAGCGCCAGATGAGTGAGGCTGCTATCGCCATTTTGGGTTTTTCGGTTTGCCACGCTTACCGGCCCCCTGACTGTTTTGAACAATTGGCAATATTCCAAATGACCGATTATGGGTAAGGAGCCTCTGCTTGACCGTCGGCCTGACGTTAAGCCTAGAGATATACTTCTTGGTTTGACGAAGCCCGAGAATGTAGGGTTTCCGTTGCGCTGGGGTATCGTCGGAGGTGGCGAAATTTCGCGCCAATTTGTGTTTGCATCGCGGGAATGCAGTGGAGCTACGATGGCTGGAGTTGCAACCCGCTCGCTGGCGACTGCAGAAGCGTTTGCCGTCGCGCACGATATCGAAAAAGCCTACGACAGCATTGAAAGCATGGTGGCCTCAGCAGATATTGACATCGTTTATATAGGGACTCCCGACGAACTCCACAAAGACCACTGTATGTTGGCCATCAGCGCGGGCAAGCATGTCCTTTGTGAAAAGATGCTTGCTCTGAGTGTTGGTGATGCAGAGGAAATGTATGCCGCTGCGCAGAAATACAACGTAATGTTGCAAGACGGGGTTTGGACGCGGTTTTTTCCAGCCGTCGAGCAAGCCCGACAGATCATTGAATCTGGCGCGATCGGTGAGGTCGTTATGGTTCAATCCGATTTTGATCCGCTGTATACCGCTCAGGCAGCGACGCTGGCTTATGGTAAAGATGTGAAGCTGGTTGATATGCGTGTAAGCGGCATGCTCGGCGGGCCCGGGGGGGCGATTTTAGAATTTGAAAATAATCGATACGCAAATTTGACCTTCATAGCCTATCCCAGTGAATTTCCCGAGGTAACTGAAATAACAGGAACCAAGGGGCGCATTACGCTTGAACAGCCGGCCCATTGCCCAACTGCGTTGACAGTGCGCATTCCTTCGGCGACGCCCTCACGTTATCAAGGAGGTAATACGCCATCGCCGTTACAGCGATTTGAGTACCCGCTCCCAGCCGTGGTCAGTATGCCGAACGCATTTCCTAACCAACAGGGTTTCTATTACATGACAGAGGCGGTTCACAGATGTTTGGCCGCAGGCCTGCTTGAATGTCCGCAATTTGGTAAAGCCGAATCGTTACACCTGCTCGAAATCGTTTGTGCGATCAATGCTAAGCGCAGGGAGAACGCTGAAATTGGTCGTCCCTTATGATGTCAGTGAAATTCGAAAAAGCTGTTCGCCAGTCGAATAAAGTCAAACTTTCGAAACCTCACTATACTATCAGCGATATGAGCGGGGCGAAAATAATCACCAAATCGTTTAAGGGCCATTAACAATGAGTTTAACTATACGGCTTGCCGAAGCGGGGGATCAGGGTAGGTGTTTGGAGCTATTGAACCTTTTGGTGGGTGTAAGCGACAACAAGCATGAAACTTTCGACGCGAAAACGTTTAACGAGTTGATTTCCAATACGCGCGGCAGTTTGGTTGTTGTCGAGGAACGCAGCGATCTACTTGGGATGGCCTCTATCTCCTTTAACTTGGCGTTGAGATACAACGGCGAGTATTGTCAGTTAGAGGAGCTGGTGGTTGATCCGAGGGCTCGGGGCAAGAATGTCGGCGGGTTGTTGCTGGAGGAAAGTATCCGAATGGCAAAGGCCAGAGGGTGTAAAGAGTTTGGCCTGTATCTCCTCGAATCGACCAAACACAATGAGCCTTTCTACGCTAAATATGGATTCGTAAATCTAGGTGCTGAGATGCGCCAGACTTTATAGTCTTGGGATCGCCATATTGGCCGGGCATAAATGCTTAAAAACAAGAATCAACGCGAGAATAAGCCATGAGTAGCAAATCGACGAACAGTCCACACTTTATATCGCTGGAAGAAGCAGCGGCAATGACCGAAGGCACCCGAATTACCTTCATTCCCGGTGTTCAAGCCTTGTTTGCAGAAGCGCTGAAAAATATATGTTTCGTTAAAGATATTCCCGTAATTAGGGCGTTGCATCCGCTTATGGGCGTTGATAAGGAAACTGGGCAGGACCGTCAGGCTCGGTTGTACGAGCTCACCAGCCAAACCGGCCTGCCGACTATGTTCTACGCTCAAGAGCGACCGCGCAATGTCTGGACCGAACAGCTTGGATTGGCGGAGAGAATTGGCAGCCCAAGTAGTCCTGCGTTGATTCCCGAAGATTTTGCGCAGCGAGTAGAAATGTTTGGTCTGTGCGCCGTGGTGTTAGCAGAAGACGGTATTGTGTGGAACATGCGTATTCTTAATGATGGGCCGTTGGGTCGTAAGTATGGATACAGCGATGCGGCCAGTGCTGCAGCACCCGCTAAGATCGCCGAGGCGATCGCGTTGATCGACAGCCGTTTGGCGCAGCAAGCCGAGCGGGGCTCTCCATATCTGGTTGGCGATGCACTGTCGGCTGCCGATATTTATTGGGCAACCATGAGCATGAGTGTCACCGCCACACCGCCTGAAATCATGCCGGTTACCGAGCAAAACAAAGGCATGCTGGGGTTCTTTGCTTCTAACGCGAAGATCCCAGAGATCGCTAATGTGCTTTCTGAACGTATAGAGGAGCATCAGCGATACATTCTCACAACTTATTGCGAGACGCCGGCGGTATTGGGGGGCGACCCTCTTTAGAGCCCTCATTCGATTCGAGCATAGCTACGCTTGAATTCCACAGAGGCGTGGGCTGCCGTAGATGGGCAGTTGAAGTGGGAACATTCGTAAGTTGGTAATAGGATGAAAGGAATAAGTCCACAGGAAGTTTGAGGGCGGGGAATGCATCTCCACGCAAGCGTATTTGCTAGTTTCGCGTGATCAGCTTGGCGGATGCTATGAACTGGTTGCGAGCCGAGTAAAACCTTGGCACAAATACGTATTCAAATAGGGGAGAGCAAATGATTAATTTCGATGTAGAGCCAGAGTTTCAAGAGCAGATTGATTGGGTTGAAAAATTTGCCAAAGAGGAAATAGAGCCGTTAGACAATTTCTTTAGGATTGGTAAAACGAAAGATGGCAAGCCTGTTACCAAGGAGGGATGGACCGCGATACGCAAACACATCGAGCATCTTAAGGCGCAGGTTAAAGATCAGGGTCTTTGGGGTTTTCACTTGGGGCCAGAATTGGGTGGACCTGGGCTGGGTCAAGTAAAGCTCTGTTTGCTGAATGAAAAACTTGGGCGAACCCGAATGGGGCCGACGCTATTTGGCTGTCAGGCGCCGGATACAGGCAATATGGAATTGATCGCGCACAACGGCACTGAGGATCAGAAAAAGAACTATATGCAGCCGCTGCTAGCAGGTACGAAACGATCTGCTTATTCAATGACAGAACCACACGCTGGCGAGCCGGGAGAGTTTATATGCTCGGCGCAGCGCGATGGTGACCAGTGGGTGATCAGCGGAGAAAAATGGTTCACTTCAAACGGCGCTAATGCTGACTTTTTAATCGTGATGGCGATAACCAACCCCGATGCGCCATTGACGGAGCGCGCGTCCATGTTTTTGGTTGATCGCGACACCCCTGGAGTAGAGATAGTTCGCAATGTTCATACCATCGGGACTTCTCTGCAGGAAAATTACAATACCAGTGGTGGCGGTGGGCATGCATACATTCGCTATAACGACGTAAGGATTCCAAGAGAAAATCTTCTCGGCGAGGAAGGCGCAGGGTTTGTGGGTTCTCAGACCCGATTGAGCGGTGGGCGCGTGCATCATGCGATGCGAGCGGTTGGCACCTGTACCAAGGCTCTGGACATGATGTGCGAGCGTGCCCTGAGTCGAAAATCCAAGGGGCAGTTGCTGAGTGAACTGCAGATGGTCCAGCAGGATATAGCCGACTCATATGTCGAGTTAACGCAATTTAGGCTGCACGTTCTCTATACGGCTTGGTTGATCGACAAAACTCAAGCCTATAGCCGAGAAATTAGAAAGCATATTGCTTCAATCAAGATTACCGCTGCAAAGCTCAACCATGACATCGTATATCGAGCGATTCATCTGCACGGTGCATTAGGAATGTCGAACGAAACGCCTTTAGCGGATATGTGGATGGCTGCGCCTCAGATGGGTATTCAGGACGGAGCGACCGAGGCGCATAAGTCGAATCTGACTAAGCTGTTGCTGCGCGACTATGATGCATCGCCTGACTTGTTTCCGACTTACCACCTGCCCAAATTGATTGAGGCAGCGCAAGATAAAATTGAAAGCATTATCTCGGCGTGATCTGCGGCCGGCCGAGCCAGCCTCCTGTTTTGAGCCGCGCATAGACGTCATGCTCGAACTAAGGGACTGAATTGCCAAGCCGGCGCGTCTGCCAGATTGTGAATTCGCTTTTGCTTATTTTGTGCTTGGTCGTTTATCTGCAGCAGCAAGCTAAGTTGGCGAGTCGGGATTACCAACTGGGGCGATCGATCGCGAGCGCATGGGATTGGCTCAGAACTAGGGCAATTTATGCGGAATCTGTCTTAGGCAATTTGATGTTTCGATAGGTTCTGGCATGCTCCTCAGTCGTTGTAGCGCGCCGGATTTTTCTGCACGGCGCAATTGGTTTGGAGGGCCTTATGCAAGCTTCGGCAATAGCACCAGACGCGGAACTTATCGGTCATGCGCAACAGTTACAGGCAGAGCTTGAGCGGCGCAGTGGCGAAATCGATCAGTTGCGCCAATTGCCCCAAGATTTGGCCGAAAAATTGGCCACACTGGGTTTTTATCGTTTAGTTGTGCCCGAACGTTTAGGGGGGCTGGGGACCTCTCCTGACACGTTTTGCGAGATCTGTGAAACTCTTGCCATGGCCAATGGCTCTACTGCGTGGTGCGTCTTTATCGGCGCCACATCGCAGTACTTATTTGGCGCGTTGCCACCGTCTCAATTGAAGAAAATGCTGGCAAATCCCAACGTTATTACCAGTGGTGTCTTCGCCGACAGCGGCACGGCGTGCGCGGAATCGCGCGATGGTGTTGCAGGGTACCGGATCAATGGCCACTGGCGCTGGGGATCGGGGTGCCGTAATGCGCGGTGGATTTCTGGTGGCATCCATGAAGTTGATCAGGCAGATGAACCGGTGCAGCGCGCGGCACCGCTGACTCGGGTGTTCTTTCGGCCAGAAGAAATAGATATCCAAGACAACTGGCACGTATCGGGTCTGCGAGGCTCGGGTTCTAGTGATTATATTGCTGAAGATGTTTGGGTGCCCGCCGAGCGCATGGCCGGTGACGTGGAAGATTCGATTCACGCCCGACTGCCGATCTACCGATTCCCGAAATTTGCGTTACTGGGTATACCGATTGGTGCGATCTGTCTGGGTATGGCTCAAGCCAGCATTACTGAAGTACTTAACGAGTCGAAAAAGAAAACACCCCAAGGTAGCCGTCGCGCGTTGTCGTTGCGGCCGTCCTTGCATATCGATGTCGCCGCAGCCGATACGGCGTTGCGCGCTGCCAGATCGCTTTTCTACGAGACCATTCGCCAAGGTTGGCAGCATGCCCAACTGGCGCCCGGCTCCTTGGAAGACCGGCGCCAGATGCGTACCGCGACAGTGCATGCGGTGAACACGTCGATCGATGTCATTGATCGTATGTACACACTCCTGGGCGGCACTTCGGTATATGAGACGTCGTGCTTACAGCGCCACTTTCGCGATGTTCATGTGGCGTCGCAACACATGATGGTGGGCGAGCCGGTAATGGAGTTGGCTGGGCGGGTTATGCTTGGACTCGATGATAAGGCTTTTGGTTTATAAACGTTTAGTGGTGAGCAGTAAACGAACCTAATTAAGGGGCGCTATGGAACTCAAATTTGGTCTCGCAACGCCGAGTAATCTCTGGGCATTAGACTGGCAGGCGCGGCAGCAAACCCTTGCCGGTATTGTAAATTCTGGCTTTGATCACGTGTTTATGGCCGATCATGTGTCTTTCCGTAATGGTTCTGGTACCGATGGCTTCGTCGAGGTGGCATCGCTTTCTCAATTGAATCCAGACATTGGTGTAATGATCAGCATTTACCTGCTGCCACTGCGGCATCCACTTCCGGTGGCTCGGCAACTGGCAAGCATGGCAAGGATTGCTCCGGGACGCATGATTTTTGGCGTGGGAATCGGCGGCGAAGATCGGCACGAGTCAGAAGTCTGCGGGGTTGATCCCCGCCGCCGTGGAGTCCGAGCGAATGAATCTTTGGAAATTATCAAAGGGGTGCTTAATGGCGACTCGGTGACTTTTGCAGGTCGTGAATTTGCCGTCACTGACGCGGTAATAAAACCCACGCCGCGTATTCCGATTCCAGTATTAGTAGGCGGACGGTCAGATGCGGCGCTCACTCGAGCGGCTAAATTCAGCGAGGGTTGGATCGGTGTATGGTGCTCGGCTCGCAGGTTTGCTGAGGCGGTTGAGATAGTACACAGCGAAGCCAGTGCATTGGGGCGTCACGATGTAGCTTGGTGTCATGGCTATCAGCCATGGGTCGGCGTAGATCTGAAGAACTCGAAGAAAGCCTATGATGCGGTTAAAACGGGTATGGAAAGCTTTTACCACATCCCTTTTGAAAAATTTGAGCGCTATACACCATCGGGAACGCCGGCTGAGGTTGCTGAGCAATTGGCACCGTATATCGAGTCTGGTTGCCGGCTGTTTAACCTAAAGATTTGTGCTGAACATGCCGAAGAGGAAGTAGCCTTGGGTGCTGAAGTGGTTGAGCAACTCCGGCGTCTTGCGCCCGCGCAGCTCGCTCAGGCATGAAGTTGCGGTAAGGTCTTTTCTATCGCCAGCCAGACCGAACATGGTGAGAGGGCATCTTGGGCGTATGGTCGGGTGATGCGTTTATAAATCACTTGCTGGTGGGTGTATCGCAGCGGATTTCTTATTAAGAATTTGCTGGTGATTCGCGATTCTCGTGTCAGGGATCAGCTTTGTTCAACGAAATCCTAGGATACTTGGGTTGTACTCACTCTGGGATGGCTGGCGGCCATTTTTATGTGTTGGAGATTGAATTGAATTACTTTCAACCGTTGTATCCATTCTTAATTGGTTGGGCGGTTATCCTTGTTTCGAATTCTTTTGCCGTTATCGGGCTCGTCAACGGTTTAGTCCAACTCGCCCTTTTTGCTCTGGTGGTGTGTGTGCCGATTTGGCGTACTGGCAGAATGAGCTATGTAGATATCGGCTGGCCGTGGGGTCTTGTGCTCATGGCTTTGCTCGCTTTTGGACTCAGCGACGGCTACTGGCTTCGCTCGCTCGTGATCAGTTTGTTATTGGCGGGGGTTGGTCTGCGCATGGGTCTAGGCGCGCTGAATTTTTGGCGCCTCGGCTTGCTGAAAAAAGAATTACCTCGGTATCAGTACCAGCGAATACGTTGGCAGGAAGAAGGTAAGCACCACGAAGGACTGGCGCTGCAGGTCGATGCCATCGCGCAGGGCCTGGCCAATGCGTCATTTTTAGCGCTACCTATTTTTATGCTTGCAGCGAATCCCAGTCAGCAGTTTTCATTATTGGAAGTGGTCGGCCTCAGCGTCAGTCTTGTGGCCCTGTGCTTGGAATCTTTAGCGGACGTCCAGAAAGTAAATTTTCTGCGCGCGATGAAACGGCAAGGTAAATACAATCAGGTATGCGATGTTGGGTTATGGCGTTATTGTCGACACCCGAATTATTTTTATGAGTGGATGGTATGGAACGGTATGGTGATTGCTGCAGTGCCATCTTGGCTTGCCCTGCAGGGAAGCGAGAGCCTGACGATTTGGGGCATGCTGGGTGTTGGATTGCTGTTCACGTCTAAAGTGATGTACAAGACCTTGGTGTACACCACGGGCGCGGTGCCCTCTGAATATTATTCAGAACAAAAGCGCGCTGGTTATCAGGACTATCAGCAGCGCACTAATCGGTTCTTCCCGGGCAGGCCGCGCCGGTCTAGTTAAAGCAAGCTAGACAGTCAGCAGAATGATGCTGATGGAGTAGATAAAAAAGAGCATAGACCAAAGTGGAAAACGTTTTGGCAGACTGATGACTAAGGCCATCAATCCGACGCCCAAAGACGGTATAACTAATGACGGTAACGCCGCGGTGTTATGCATTATGATGTTGACATAAGGGCCGACAAAAAAATAAAAAAGCATTGAAAGTGCTGAGAGACGCCCGATGTTTTGGCTTTCTTGGAGCATGTCCATGGTCTTTCTCTCGGGACTCGTCAGCGCCATTTCAGCAGCCCCGTAGATGCACGAAGAGCCGAATACCAAAATAATGAAATCAAGAAACGTCCAGTCCTCGATTACTCGTAAGCCCCAACCGACCCACCAAAGTTGCAAAATGTAGAGCATCACACTGAACGCCCAAAGACCGGATGACCAATGAAAGACCACCCGCTCTTTAGCGCGAATTAATGCCGCGGCGGTGCGCAATAAGCGCGTGATGGCCAGACCGAGGATGATGGAAACGGCAATAAAGATGTATTCATGCTGGGTCATGGGGTGCCCTGATGAATGCGATTAATGCCAAAGCGGCGGTTACCCACTCAAAAGCAAGCGCGCCATAGGAGTAAAAGGTGATGGGGTCTTGGATGGATAATAGAGCGACAAATCGGGCAGTGGCTAAGCTTCCCATCGTTAGCGCCAGAACGAGGAGGCCAGACCGATAATAGTCGCTTTTGAAAAAAGCCAATAAGCAAAACAGCCCGATACCCGTCTGTAAGCCACCATACATGCCGCTGACTTCGGCGAAACCATCGCCGCTGAGTATTTCGAATCCTGCTATGCCAGCGGGAATGGCAGGCGAATATAGGCATATGGCGCCGTAAGCGATAAAGATCAGCGCGGAAGCGCCGAGAAGGATGCGTCCAAACAAGATATTCATTTCCCCAATATTGAGCCACAAAGCTCGGTCATCATCTCGGTCGAACTAATAGTCCTTGGGTGACGGTTGGTTTAGTGTGAAAAGCGCGTTACAAACCGAGCCGATCCCTCTACTCTGAAAGTTGGCGTGGTGAAATTTTGGTTGTTAAAGGATTAATCAGAGAGTTGGATTTATGTGGAAATACCAAGGTAAAGAGCGGCCTGATTTTGCGCTGATTCCTGGGCCGGATCAGGAGTCGGTGTGGGACTATCCGCGGCCACCGGCATTGATGCCGGACAATCGAGGCGTGGAAGTAAGGAGCAAAGAAGGTGCCCTGATTGCTCGCAGCGACGGCAGTATTCGAGTCTTAGAAACGGCCAGCCCGCCGACATTTTATCTCGCACCAGAGGCCTTATTGGAACCACTAACAATTATCGAGGGTTCAAGTTTTTGCGAATGGAAGGGGCGCGCAACCTATTTTTCTTACCAGAATGTGCGATTGGCGTGGCGTTACGATAATCCGTCGGATCGATTTTCGCGCATCGATGGCTGGTACTCGTTCTATGCTTCGTTAGTCGACTGTTATGTTGACGGGATAAAGGTTGCAGCCCAACAAGGTGATTTCTACGGTGGCTGGATCACGCCAGAGGTGGTCGGGCCTTTTAAGGGGGATCCGGGGACGCTGGGTTGGTGAAAAAAATTGTTGGCGAGTGTCGGTGGTGCCGTCGGCTGTATTGGCGCTCGACCACAGGCAATAAACAGGACTAACGCTATGAAAGTGACTCGCTCCATGGTGCATGTTGACTTGCAGCCGCACTTTAACCGCGTTCGCCGCTTTGAGACATTATTTAAGTACAAGTGGCTGACAAAGCTGGCGAATAAGCTGCTCAGCCGGTTTTCGGCGGGCAGGGACCGACCAGGTTTGGGGTGTGACGAAGTGTATATTCCCAGTAGCGATGGGCGTTGGCAGATTCGTGCTCGAGTCTATAAACCTGAGCAGCAAGGGGGATCGTTGCCAGTGTTGCTTTACTTGCACGGCGGCGGCTACATATTGGGTAATCCTGAAATGTCTGCTGAGCTGATTGAACGATTCATCAATACAAGGCCCTGCGTCGTGGTTGCACCCGATTATCGTAAGGCGTACACCGAACCCTACCCGGCAGGCTTTAATGACTGCTACGACACTCTGCTGTGGGCGGTACAAAATGCTGCACAATTGGGTGCACATTCGGATGGGGTTATGGTGGCTGGACACAGCGCTGGGGGCGGCCTCGCTGCAGCGGTAACGCTAAAGGCGCGAGACACGCAGGACGTAAACGTCGCTTTTCAGATGCCTATTTATCCGATGATTGATGACGAGCAGCCGCAAGATGTTGAGCGCGATATCGACGTACCGGTTTGGAATACGCTGACCAACGGCATTGGCTGGGGGGCTTACTTAGCAGGCCTGCGGCAAAGCGAAACCGCGATCCCTGCTTATGCGGCACCTGCGCGAAACGATAACCATGCTGGGTTTCCACCAACGATTACATTTGTCGGTACGCTTGAGCCATTTTATCGGGAAACTCAATGGTATGTGCGGTCACTTGAAGACGCGGGTATTGAAGTGCGCTACCAAGAGTTTGAAGATTGTTTTCACGCTTTTGACATAATCGCGGCAGATTCTGACATCAGCAATGCGGCGCTGGACTTTACGTTTAACAGCTACGCTGATTTTTATGACCGTTTTGTAGGCCAGCCCGGCTCACCCGGAGCAATTTAGAGGGGTTAAGTGAATGTTCGATGGAAGCTATAAGTTATGGGGTAGTGAGCACAGTCTTTTTACTCGCAAACTGCAGGCGATGCTCAATTATCTGGATGTTGATTACGAGTTTTGTTTAAAAACTGAAGACGCTCGTGCCGACGTTGAAAATCGCTTGGGCACGCATTTTATTCCGGGATTGCAAACGCCAGAGGGCTGGTTTGTTCATGACACCACACCGATTGGGTTGATGCTTGACGCCAAATATCCACAGCGGCAGATCGTGCCGGCCACACCGGTGCAGCGAATTGCAGCGCACCTACTTGAAGACTGGTCGGACGAATGGTTTGGGCGTTATGCCATCAGCTCTCGCTGGTGTTACCCCCACAACATTGAGCATGTCGCCTTGGGCTTCTACGCCAATGCCATCGGTAAATTCGTCAGTGAGGGCTTAACGGCCGAAGAGCAGGCGACCGCCGTGCAAACCATCACTGCAGTGCGTGATAATTTTGGCCTGCGCGCCTGCGCCAACCGTGGCTGTGGGCCCGATCAGGCTGCGGCGGTTAAAGCGGATTTTCAGTCACTGATGACGCATGTTGACGCCCACTATCAGCAACATCAATTTTTGCTTGGTGATCGGGCGAGTCTTGGTGACTTTACCTTTGCGGGACTCTTTAAGGCGCATATGGCGGCTGATCCGGAGCCTAGAGCTTGGGTCGAAGCAAGTGCGCCACGCCTGTTGGACGCCATGGAGCGGGTTTTTCAGGCGCGTTCAGACGACGGTGGATATCTTGCGAATGACGAATTACCTACAACACTAGAACCGTTATTCGAGCATATGCGCCACACTTATCACCAGTTCCTGGTGGTGTCGCGGGAGGCGTTAGCTGCGGGTGAGAAATGGTGTGAAATAGACCTTGGTGAGGGCATGGTGCGGATGCGTTCACTTAAATACAGTGAGGTATCGCGGGCCCATATTCGCAATGAAATCGAAGGGCTGTCGGCTGCGGATCGTGCCGCGGTGGACCGAGTACTCGGACCTATGGGTGTGCTCGATGCTTATCTGTTACCGCCAATTTTGTAAGATAAATGTTGCTCGCTTTTAAAGAATTGGCTGAGCCCGCGTAATTGACGGCGACAGCGGTGGCAAGCGAGCGCCCAGGTTTTGCGACGATCGAAGCGCTCGCGAGCGAAAAGGTACGCTTAGTTGATTTTGCCTATGCCAGCATCGCTTGAACGGGTGTTGCATTTGCGCCTAAACGATTTCGTTCAGGGCTCGGATCGGGAAAATTTCACCACTTATTCTTGCGCTTCCCGGTGAAGCTAGAAAAAGGGTTAGATCTGCAACATTTTGTGGATCTGGTGGATATTCGAGCGGCGGAACCGGTGAGCCGTCTTCTCTGGTTTTTGCGGGCAGCCACTGGGCCACACCCTCGGTTGCTGTTAGCCCGGGGGCGATGCAGTTGACGTTGATGTTATGCGCACCCCAACACACTGCCATCGACTTTGTTAAATTGATCACCCCTGCTTTAGCGGCCCCGTAGTGGACGAACGCCGGAGAATTTTTAATGCCGGCAACCGATGAAATGTTGATTATGTGGCCGCTATTCTGGTCTATCATTCTCTCGCCAGCGGCTGCGCTGCAATAAAATACGCTGTTAAGGTTTAGATCGATGGCTGCTCGCCACTGCTCTGGGCGCAATTTTTCTGGTGGCTTTACAAACATCGCGCCCCCCGCGTTATTCACCAAGACATCAATTCGACCGAATTGCTCTACCGTATCCGCGACCAGTTTCTCGACCTGAACGGGATCGGTTACATCGCAGGTCAATGCAAGACAGGTCTTCCCATTACCAGTGATTGCGTCGGCGATTTTGTCCAGCTTGCCTTTATCCCTTCCCGCAATAACTACTCGAGCATCATGATTTGCAAATGTGTTGGCCATACGGCTGCCGATACCGCCGGCGCCTCCCGTGATAATTACGACTTGGTCTTTGTGTGGCTTGTCCATTTCTGTGCTCCAGCGTATTAGGTGTGAATGTCTGTGGGCCTTTATTTGGCGACGGCGGCAACCTCGGTTATAAACTTTTCCATTAAGTCTTGTTTAACCGTGTCTGCACCGATCAGGGTCCCGAGGGTAAAGTCCGGAATAATCAACTCTTTAACCCCGATCTCTTTTAATGTGGCAACGACCTCGATGACTTCGTTCACGTTACCAATTATGGCGGGCGAGCCGATTTCTGCTGCGCGTATTTTTTTCAGGTATTTTTCATTATCGCTGAGAAACAATAGCGCGACCGCAGAACAGATCG
>ERZ802819.1641-NODE-1641-length-13535-cov-18.187_pt1 | contig 13535 bp, 22 predicted proteins | sample MGYA00345647_ERZ802819 | MGnify/ENA primary metagenome ERZ802819 (study PRJEB30503, sample SAMEA104212355) | marine metagenome | biome: Westerlies Biome; feature: [SRF] surface water layer (ENVO:00010504) within the epipelagic zone...; material: water... | reverse complement strand
GCGGGGGCTTTTTGTTGGCAGCTAGATGAATCCATCAACGGCCTTTGGTCTCATCAAGACGGGCACTGGAGTTGGATACGAAGCTTGCATTCACCCAGCTCCTGTTGTTTTGAATCAGCCTTTGGAACTTGAGTCGCCTCCGAAGCTCCAACAGCTTTGTTTAGCCGTTGTTGGTCATATCGAATGGGTTGATTTTCTTGCCGTGGATCATTGGCCTCAACCGGGCTTGATTAGTCATGCCCAACAGCGGCTTGAGGAGCCGGCGGGTGCTGGGGCCGTGATTGCTGTTCAGTTGGCACAACTGGTGGATCGGCCTGTGCATTTCTTCACGGCCCTGGGACGTGATTCCGTTGGAGAAGCCTGTGTTCAGCGTCTTCAGAAGAGAGGTGTTGAAGTCCATGTGGCGTGGCGCGACGCTCCCACCCGTCGTGGCATCAGCTTGGTGGATGAAGGAGGAGATCGAGGAATCACGGTGATTGGTGATCGTCTGACTCCTGTTTCGAGCGATCCCTTGCCTTGGGATGTTTTGCGTGAATGTGATGGCGCGTTCGTCACGGCGGCCGATGCCGCTTTGGTGCAGATCGCCAGGACCGTGCCCGTACTGGCAGCAACGCCGCGGGTTGGTTTGGCGGTGTTGAAATCCGCTGGCGTCCAAATCGACGCCTTAATTGGAAGCGGACTGGATCCAGCAGAGATCGTGGAACCAGGAGCGTTGTCGCCTCTCCCAGCGGTTCAGATTTCCACGGAAGGTGAAGCGGGGGGGATGATCAGTACCGGTGATCGCTACAGCGCCAGTGCACTGCCGGGCCCGTTGATCGAAACCTATGGGTGCGGCGATAGTTTTGCCGCGGGTGTCTTTGCTGGTCTCGCAGCCCAGTGGCCGTTAGAGAGAGCCATTCAGCTGGGATGTCAGCTCGGCGCTGCATGTGCAACCCGTTTTGGGCCCTACGAGCGAAGCTGAGATGTGTGTTGTCGTTTTGTCTGAAGCATTGCTATTCATCAAGGGGAACCCTTGAACAGGACTAATGACGTTCGGCGATATTTTTCGCATCATCATTGCGCTATTTATTCCGCCGCTGGGTGTGTTTACCCAAGTTGGTCTAGGGAGAGCCTTTTGGATTAATCTACTGATCTATTTGTTTGCAGTCGGTGGATTTGGCTTCCCTGTGTTGTTTGGGATGTGGCCAGCAGCCGTCATTCATGCTTTGTTCATTATTCTGACGCGTAAATAAATTTAAGTATCTATGTTTTGTTTATAGAGGATTTTGATTGGGGAGGGCAGGAGCTCTATGTTGATCGCTCCTGCCCGAGTCTTCGCATTCGCGATAGATGCTCGTAAGAGTTAAGTCAGTCCGGAGAAATTCTTGGCGTAGAGAAGATTTCCTTTACATGAAACTGTTGAGACGTTGTCTTGGGAGATTCGAATTTGCCTTTGCGTTCCCCTTCAATGTCAGGTTCTGGTGGCGATATATTTTGAAGCGTGTCTTGCCCCAAGATTCGTTCAAGATTGAATTTTGTTGACTCTGGAGTGACGTCTTTGCCAGAGACAACTGTCATATTGATTCGTAGAACTTTCATCTGAAGTTTAAGGTTAGGGAAGTTTTTCCCCATTTTTTCGTTGATACGATCCTGGATATATTGCACTTGCTTGTAGCTTGGCGTTGTTGGGTCTGTGACTCTCACAACAACTTGCAGCTGAGGAGAACGATGTCGTTCCCAATAATCTGGCCAGTCGAAAGAAATGCTGGCAACATCCAGGGATTTGTTATTTCCAAAAGTAGTCGTTTGTCGTTTTAAATAGGATCGGATTCCCCCTTCAATGCGTACTTTCGCATCTTCGATTTTCACTGCATACACGTGTCGTTTCAGGCGTCCGTAAAGCTTTTCACCTACGGAAACAGCTAAGACGAGTGCAATCAGCAATGGCAATCGTGAACGGTTTTGCGTTTGAAGTTTTTCCCGAAAGTAGGGCTCACGGGTTGCAAGAACAATGATTCCGCCGATCAAAATTCCCAATAAGTTGGCAGAAAACAACAAACCCGCTCCTTGGGCGTCGTCTAATTCACCAGCCGCGAGCATGATTCCCATTACGCAAACTGGAGGTACGAGGGCCACCGCAATGGCTGTGCCGGCCATGGAACTCACAGCCCCAGGGTTCACCTTGGCGTAAGTGGCGATGGCTCCCGCGGCGAGAGCAATGCCGAGATCCAAAAGATTGGGTTGCAGGCGGGCTGTGATTTCTTTTGGAACAACCCTTAGTAGGTCCATGTTGCCGGCGATCAGTCCGAGCCCCATCGACAACAACGTGGTAATCGCCACTCCGATGCCAAGGGTGGCCACCGCGCGTAACAACAGTTTTCTATCGCCGATCAAGCTTCCGAACACCAGGGCTCGCAAGGGAAGAATCCACGGGGCGACAACCATTGCACCGATCACGACTGCAGCGTTATTGGCGAGGAGTCCAAGGGTTGCGATCAGGCTGGCGCCAATCGTTAAAACCACATACGACTCATCGACAGCGTCATCTCCGTCGTAGCTGCGGCGCAGCTTGTCGAGGCGGTCACCCTCCTCAAGAAGCTGCTCTTGATTCGCTATCAAAGATTTACTGGCTTAATTTCGACGACCAACAATGACTGGAGGGGTGCCGCCGGCGCTTCCAGGCAGTGCCGGTACAACCTCTGTTCTGCCATCCCACTTGTCGATAAACAGCTTGAACAACACCTGATCATCAAGGCTGCGATTGAGGGTGTCGTAACGGATCGCTTCTTGCTCTGCAATCTTCACTTCAGTTTGAGCGCGAAGAAGTTGCTGCTCTGCAATCTGCTTTTGTTCGATCGCCGCACGATATTCTTTGGCAATTTGTAGTCCGGTGAGGTCAAGACTTCTAACCTCTACATAATCAAATTTGTTTAGTTCTTCCGCAACGGTCCGTTCTACGATTGCAGAGATATCATTCCACTCAGTTGCGATCGTAATGAGTTCGTATTGGGAGAAAACTGATTTAAGAGCTTTGAGAAGTGAAGGTTGAATGATTCGTGGATAAATATCACGATCATTGCTTGCAATTGTTCTGTAAATTCTGCCAGCTTCTTCGGATCGAACCGCATATTTGACCGTTGCAGTGGCCTCAATCACCTGAAGATCCTTCGTAAGAGTTGAGAATTCTTCTGGTCGCACTTGGGTGCGAACGTCGAAAGGATTGACTGACTGGATTAGCGGGATTTTGATATTGAGTCCAGGGAGGCGGGACCCTCCACTCACTTTCCCTAACGTGGTCACCACGGCAACTTTGCCTGCTGGGACAATAAATAGAGCTTGACCGACAAGTAAGAGAGCGCTGAGCACGATGGCTACGAGCACAATCACTGTGTTTGCTGGGTCGTTGACGGGTCTTGGGGTCTGCATTACCACCAGTTCGATACTTTAATGATGTCGGATTTGTTGATGAGAACGTGTCGTTTCAGCGAACTCACATCGAAACCGACATCATTCCTTCCAATTTGCTGCGATGGGCTCTTTTCGCAATGAGATCAAATCCTTTTTTTACGTCACGGTTGCGGTTTGCGTAGCGTTGGTGGCGGTTGTTGCGGTGCGGATGGACGCCCGTGATGCTCATAACGATCGAATGCGCTCGCTTTGTGCTGTGTATTGGGGAGCACCCGATGGCAGTTCTGAAGAGTCCAATGCCTTGGTTCAAGCGGAGCGGTGGACAGGAATTTCGAATCTAGAAATGTTGAGCTACTGCCGTTTCTATGGTGATCAATAGGGACCCATCCATCCTTCGTCCCAGTTATGGCGCGATTTCACTGATCGGCCGGTTGGACTATCAGAATAGAAAAAAGTCATCGCAGAAATGGCGAAGCGCGTTAAACCCAAAGTGGAGTCCCAGCACAAGCGTCAAAAATCCCGATCGATCCCTTTAGAGCAGGTTTCACCCGCGGTTCTTACGGCAACTAGGGATGTGGCGTACATGTTGGAACAGCTTTCTATTATTCCTGGTCCGGAAGATGTACTGAAAGCTGTTTTAGACAGGGCAGAGCATCTCGAGGAGCAGGCGAGTGGAATTACGTTGTTTGAGGACTAATCGGTACATGGAGCATCTCAGCTTTTACGAATGCATTTCATGAGCTGGGGCTTTTTGTCCTCAGTGAGATGCATCGAGGAAACAAATGCATCACAGCAATGATCATTGGAACAAATCCTGACCCAATAACCAGATTCGTCCTGAGTGGGGATTACGTCGAATGTGGTTTCGTTCATCCTGTGATAGCGGCTTTAAGACTGGAGACTATGCCGATCAAAAGTCTGGTGAACGGTGCTGTCAAGCGAGTGGAATTGCTCAATAGCCTTTTCAGAAGTAGCTGCGTAGGCTTTGTTGCGATGAATTAAACCCTGTCTATGACCCTTGGACGATTTTTACTTTTTTTCGCTGCGGGACTTGTTCTGGCGATTGCCTTTCCGCCACTCAGTTGGCTGATCTGGCCTCTTGCGGCTTTGGCAGCTGTTGTGGTGGTGCGTTTAATTCGTCGCTAGTTCGCTTTAAAGGGATCTTTCAGGACAGCTATGCAGTTTTTTGGATTCATGCTGGGTGAGTTAGAAATTAGTAATCTCACCGCTGGTTTTCTTGGTTTAGTTGCATTGGTGTTTGTGGTCAGTTTCGGTGTGGTGTCGCTGCAAACAGGCGAGTTGATCAAGCCACCACCTAAGAAATAGATTGAGCGATGGATATGGGTGATGGCTTACCAAAACTTGCTGTCCCATCAATCTCAATCGGATTGATCTCCCGTGTTTGTGGTAGTCGTTCAGGCTTTCCCATATCAGGGATTTCGACTAAGGTCCGGCATCGATCTAATGAGTTTCATGCTGCGAAGCCTCTTCTCACTGGTTTTTGCGGCTGTCATGTGGGTTCAAGTACCCCAGTGGAAAGCCGATTGGTCGAAATGCGCTGTTGATGTCCCCGACGTCAGTTGTCATTGGTACGTTGTGGCACCGGACAACACCTTTGGTGAGGGTTTTGATTGGGCTACAGCACCATGGTTCGATGCCAATGGTCTGCAGGATGTTGCCCAACTAGAAAATACGATGCAAGGAATCCATGAGGATGCGTTGGCCTCGAGCTAGTCACCCTTCTCTTCGAGTTGCAAAGAGTTGAGTTGCGTTGTATGCATACATCTTATTTGTCAATAATTTATAGATATAAATACTCGTCAACGATTAAACTCTTCTGAGTATTTCTTGAGGAATATTTTTCGCTCCTTAGAGCTTGTAGACATTTTTGGTGATCTAGTAAGCCACTTCTCTTTGCCAGACCAGAGGCGAGTGGTGACAACCAGGTTTGAAATGATCCAACACTGAGGAGCTTTGCAGTGGTGTAACTCTCGTCGAATGATGGCTGACTGTCGACTTTTGGAATCACAACGGTGTGGTCTGCTGTGGGTTGGCGGTGCGCTGGCACTCCAACGGCTCCAAGAGCAAATTGTTTGATTTGGCATTAATGGCATGCGGATCATCCGTCTATCGCCAGAGTGATTCAAGTAGATCCGTTGCTATGCAAGACCTCGACCGTCAACTGAAGGATCTTGGATTCGACAAAGAAAAAAAAGAAGATGGTTCCATTAAGTACTTCCTCTTCCCTGGGGATGGCAATAAAGTTTTTTGGACGCAAATTACTGTCACCCCTGTTGGGGATTCCTGGCAAGTCACTTATGCCAGGTCAGAGAACCAGGTAGGGCTGTGGAAAATGTATAGTGTTGTTACTAAGATCGAAGTTCATGTTATCAATAAGATCAATAATATGATCTCAGAGATAACGGTTCAGAAGGCGAGAAAGCCAGGTTTTCTAAGGCGTTTATGTAATTAATGTATACCAAGCTGTTGTTGTGCTCGTCTTTTTCGTTTGTGAAAGGTTCTCTTGAATACAGATGACTTGTTTCGCAATCATCCGTGACTATATGAGTTGTAAGCGCTTTTGATTTCCGACAAGGGAATGAGCACTAGGTGGAGCTGGTACTTTCATTATGGATGTATGCTCATTGTCTTTCCGCTCTGCTGCTAACCACTGAAGCCCCGCATTGCGAAAAGACTGATGATATTTTCGTTCGCAGCTGAATTGCGATCATCGATGCAAGATACTTGGGGAAAGTGTTCAGGGTTGATTGTCTTTTAATTCAATCCCCACGTCCTTAAGCGATTTGACGGTGTCATCAACGGCTGGAACAAAAGCGATGCGTCGTCTGATTCGATCCAGAAATCTTTTCCATGTGCTGGACGTGATTTTTGTTGTGCTGAGAGTTTTGCTCTCTGGTGTTTGTTCTGTATCCATTGAAGTTGATGGATTAAGTCGCCTGTTTTCTGGTGATTGGGCTTTACTATGTCACTAGCTTGATAGAACTGTCTCACAATGGTGATTAGTGAGGCAGGCCTCTCATGAGCCAGCTCTCGTAAACAAAGAATAAAATAAAAAAGATTACGATGCCACCAACAAGTATCTTCCCATTCATCTATAGCTTTGTGATGACCTTTTCTATGTTAGCGATGATTGCTAGACCTGCGCTGGTCGGATTTCTTTTCAATAGTAGGGATGAGGCGCAACCATTGCCATTGGTGCCAATCGGATTGCTTGGGTGAGCTTGTCGTCCAGAGATCGCGGTGATCCAAACCTTTTGCAATGCAGCGAACGCCATGGGGCATGTTCATTTTGAGGTTGGTGATGGCACCAAGAGCAACGTTGATAAAACCTTTGGATATGTGTTTGGTGAAGCTGGAGACTTTCGCATTATTATTCATCAACACCCTTCACTGAATTTTGATGCATTCTGTTGGTGTTAAATGAGAATCGCTCTGACTGAAGAATGGAAGTATATTTTTGTCAGACGCAAGGATAGGCTTGACGGCTTCAGCTTCTAATTGAATCCCTGAAGCCAGAGATTAGGGCATGGCTGCTTTGCTCTAAGCAGCAAGAGCACGATTGATATGAGGATTTTGTTTGATATTTTTAATAGTTGAGGTCAGACGGTGTTATGCGATCCATTGGTCGGCGTCCATGATCGTTTTGATCAAGAGTCCTAGTCGTTTGAATTCGGCGAAGTTAAGGTCTTTGACTGCTTGATCAAGACCGCTATCAATCCATTGACGATCTCGTTTCTCATAAATGGTGAAGTCTTGATCAAGAGCCTCACGCTTAATGCAATAAGTGACTCCATCCTCATGGAGAAAATTCGCTGAGTGGAGTTGAAGACCCATCATCCTTGCCCCAGTGGAGCCACGCTTCAAGAAGATTAAGCGCTCATTTTATGGGTGATCGGTCAATGGTTGCACGCCTCTCAATCAATCACCTCAAGACCGCTTGACGAACCTCATTTCCATTGCTAGTACGGATGTACCTATAGTGGAAATGAGGCGTGGGGGAGGGTTGGTTGACGGACAGCGAGCGGTATTGGGCATGTCGCTTCCATCGTGATTCCCGGTCTTGGGCGCAGGATCCTCGTGTCTTTGTGGATCAAGGCCGGGAGATGCCCAATGGTGAGCCGGCGTTGCTGAAGTCGCGTCGATATCTCCGGGATGCAGAAGCCAGAAAGCTTTGGCTAGAACTTGTTCGCAAGGGATGGGCGCCGACTCCACCGCTATGGGGGAGCGATGCTGAGCCCTAGTGGCTATTTCAATAGTATTGAAAAAAACATTTTGACTATTGGTTGTGATGGCAGATGGCTACTGATCACTCAAACACTTCTTCTGTTCGTGTGAATTTGTTTTCTTATCCTTATCGCATGTTTAGTGTTTGCTTCTCTTTGTATTGTCTATGTCGGTGTTTGTATTGATGTGAGTCTGCATGATTCCATCTGTTGCTTTCATGATTGTTAAATCTGTCTTGTCTCCACGCAAGTCTCGAGCTTTCTTGATCGATTGATCAGCCAGGCGATTTGTTTGGGACTACAGTCACCTATTAAGCGCGAGGCAAGTGGCCAAGCTCGGTGAGATCAAGCTCAAGCAGATTCAACAGCTCAATACGGCTGATAGTTCGCTTGTCGTGCGTAAGCACAAGGAGGTTTTGAATCTGATGATGAGAACACTTCAACTTGATACCTATGGGTTGACTTGGGTTCAGTTCTCCAAGGGTGTCGGTGTTGGTGGCCTTCTAGTTTGGCTTTTGATGCGCTGAATCCAATGGTTGATCCCGTGCGATCAATACGCTTTGCGAGATGTTGGACAACCATTTCAAAGTGCTTGAAAGGGGTATTACTGACCGAGTGCTACGTCTTTTTCGAATCAGCAGCTGACTCAACCTGTTTGCGATCATTGCAGGTTGAGCAAAAGATTTTTCCCTTGTATTTTTTATAGGTCGCTAAAGACCTTTCGATGTACTGGCCGCAACCCAGGCAGCGAAAAATTGGACTCATTGATCAAACCTTGCACATCTTTTGGATGGCTGCTGTAGGTACTGCTGCAAAAAATTTAGGCACTTCGCGAGGCTTCGAACTGTGATCGCTGTCCGAGTGGGGCCCACTGAGATCGAAAGAAAGATGTCTAGGGCTTGATCCTTCCGACCCCATAACCAGTCAAAAGACCTGTAGCGCCTTCAAGGACTGCAGGCCCTGAATGGTCAATGGTGCTTTCGACAGCGATCACTCGGGTAAATCCTCAACAGCAACGTGCATGAAGCGTTTAACCAATGCCATAGGCCAACCTTCTCGCTGGAGACCCTCAGCAATCTTCTGAACTTGAAGGGAAATCTCCTCTGCCATCAGGTGTTCTAGTAGCTCAGAGGAGTGGTTATGAACTGTGGTTTGCGGAGCCGATGGAGCCATGTCAATCCTTCGTTGTTATGAGGTAGAAATTGTGGATTGGTCGCCTGGCGAATTTCAGCAATAACGACCATCGATCTGGCAGAGCCTTTGATTTGCAAACCATGCATTCCAGGTGGGTTGTGGCGCGCGATAAATAAATTTAAGGGGGAGTAAAACCAAATAAAGTAGGGCCTGAATTAAAAAATTCTCAAGGAAGGCAGATGTTTTGAGTGCAAGTGATTTCATTGCGATTCGTTCTGCTGATTGCATTCTGCGTTTTGAGCAATAGATGCGCATCCGTAGAAACTCACGAGCTTTCAGCTATGTCTGCTCCCGCGCTCTTTGATCTGGGTTGGGGTCGCCCGAAATGGCCCACCGAACACCTAGAAGCTGAGAGGTGTTTACAACCCGTAACAAATGGCTTAGTATTCGTTACAGAACTTCACGGCTCGGCTCAGATGACTGATTATTCAGGCGCCATCTTCGCTCTCGTTGCAATCACTTCCGTGCTTACGGCCGCAGTTGTCTTTGTGCTTGCTCAACCGACAGATCTTCCTGTTATCAAGAAAACACAAGGTTGATCAACCTTTTTTCCCATAATTCAAGATTTAAACAATGACTACTCAAGACCTTCTGGTTCTCCTTATCAGTTTCGGAACAGCTTGCTTTGCTTTGAATATTTATAAGATGAATCAAGCGCCTCAGAGCTAGTTAAAAGGAAAAGAGCCACGGCTTGTCCGATGGCGGTTCATTTTGTTGCTACATATTTATTAGGCATCGAAGGCTGAAGTGGTTATTGAAGTAATATATTGTAAATTTGACAATTGTGCTGCAGTCAATTTTTTAAATTGCAAAGCTTATTCGGCAGATACATTAGTCTTAGTAGAGTCAGTATTCAATTTGTGCCTAAAGTGGCAATGATTAATTACTGCTCTTTGTGAGATCGAGTGATGTTTATTGAATGGCTTGTTTAAATGCTTGATTGCTACTTAATTGCAGGCAGATGAAGAGTTCCCTGGATCACCGTGAAGGTTCCAGTCATTCAGAGATGTGGGCGCCGAAAAACTTTTGCTGTTGAGACACAGCCAGGATTGATCCTGCCGCATTGATTGATCCCACCGCATAGTTCCAATGCGAATAACGGCATGAATGGCATGACGTTGATTGCTTGATCCGCTCAGCCGAGCAATCATGGTGGTATCGACGCCCGGGAGCCCCCGCCGTGATCGGACTAACCAGAATTTATTGCAACCACCAAGAGGAGTTCCTACTCGTGGATGTTGCCTCTCAAAACGCCTCTCAGGTTGCTATCGAGCTCATTGAGGAGGGCTGGGAAATCGAAGCCGAGATCCCTGTCTGATCAGCCAGCTGCGATGAATGCTCCAGCATCGTTGGCGCTGTAGAGAGTGGATGCAACCGGCACGATTGAAGCGCTATGGCCGTGATGCCGGCCGGTTGCATGACAGAAGCGTCTAGGCCATCTTTGCGAACAGTTTTTTGTGATGGTCTACAACGTCTTGGCAACCGATAACAGGGGTGAAGTCCATTTCAATGCCGTATTGAGCGCGCCAAGGAGCGAAATGTTCAAAAATCTGTGCATCGCTTTCGGCTTTGAACAAACACGTCACACGACCAGCTCCTGGTGCATGGACGCGAAATAGCATTTCAAATCCAGGGAAATTATCTGCTTTTGCCATTTCACCTGAATCCCACAACTCGCAAAAACTCTTGTATGCAGCGAGTTGTCCCTCGATATCTGGAAAGATGCAGTCCGCAAGATACATCTGCATGGTTGGCTGAAGGCAAGGTCAATCCTTTGTTAGCCAGTGCTCATTCGATCTACAGCTCAAGTCACCACTTACTGACTGATCTTTTATGTGCAAAGAGCTGTCCCAGAACGCTTTTTGTAACTGGGTTGGATGAACGCCCCCTGTGTGATTCGAACACACGACCGACTGCTTAGAAGGCAGTTGCTCTATCCAGCTGAGCTAAGGGAGCACCATCTCAGTTTGACAGCATGGGCCGAGAGGTCAGGATGAACGTGGCCATTGGCTTCTAAACTTGATCACTGTGTAACAGCATTGGATGGCAGCGCGTCGTCTTAGCGATAGCGAGAAGCAAGAGCTTGTTGGCCGTTACAAGGCAGGTGAATCCACAGCAGCGCTGGCCGAGACATTTGGCTGTAGCCCAAATACGGTGAGCCGTACGGTTAAAGCTCTGTTGCCGCCTGAGGCTTACGCCGCATTGAAAGCCAGCCGGCAGAAGGGCGGAACGGTTGCCGTAGCGGCGCAACCCTTGCTTGAGATTCCACCGTTGGACGTGCCTTCAAGCGTGGACGCCGCATCGGCCGAAAGCGCCACACCAGAGACTTCGGCTGAGGAGCTCTCTGCGGATGAATCGAGCAGCCTTGCGCTTGATGATGCCGCTGATTTTGCGGAGGCGTCGGACGATCAGGGCTCAGCGTTGGAGGAGCTTGTCCCCATGGACGTGTTCACGGAGTTAGTGCCCTTGATTGGTGTTGCGGGACTAAGTGGCTCCGCACCGATGGAAACGCAGCCCCTCAGCCCCGGTGTTCTTCCAGACAGCGTTTATATGCTGGTCGACAAAGTTGTGGAGTTGGATGCTCGCCCCTTGAGGGATTTTCCTGAATTGGGTCCATTGGACACCGTTGATCAGGATCGTCAGGGCCTGTTTTTGTTTGCCAACCCTCGGGCCGCGAAACGCCAATGTGGTCGCAGCCAGCGTGTGATCAAGGTGCCTGACACCACTGTTTTTGAGCGAACGAGTTCTTACTTGTTGAAACGCGGCATCACACGGCTGGTGATGGAAGGCACGGTGGTTGCCCTCGATGCCTGATTAAGGATCGAGATTGGTTTCTTGTTGCTCTGGCATCAAAACCGCGGCCACGCTCCCTCCACTAATCACGCCCAATACCAGAGAGATGCCAACGAGAAATCCCGTTGGAAGTGGTACAAGACGAACCGACCCGATTTGGAGTTGATGACGCTGTTGCAAGTTTTGTGCGCCAAGGCAAAGCAGAAGCATCAGCAGGGCGCCCCCTCCAAAACTCCAGAGCAGTAGTCGTAAGCGAGGCAGCAAAGAATCCATTGATTTTTTTCAGTCTGACTCGTCTTGGTGCAGCAATGCGTAGAGCCTGCGCCGGGACAGTCCGGTTGTTGCGGCGAGTTGTCTGGCAGCATCGCTGGCACTGACTCCCTGCGCCATCAGCTGTTGCAGCTGCTCTGTGAGTTCGGCATCACTGGGGGCTGGCTGTGCCATGGGTGTGGCACCTCCTAAAACCAGGGTGAATTCCCCCTGGGGGCGGGTTTGTTGAAAATGAGCGAGCGCTGCTTCCACCGTGGGCCCCACCTGCTCTTCATGGCGTTTGGTGAGTTCTCGCGCTACTTGGATCGGACGATCGGGGCCGCAACAACTGGAAAGTTCGCCCAGCAACGTGAGTAATCGATGCGGCGCTTCATAAAGCACGGTGGTCCGATGTTCGCTCGAAAGCTGTTCCAAACGCTGTCGTCGTTCTTTACCTTTCGAGGGTAAAAACCCTTCAAAGCAAAAGCGTCCACTGGGAAGTCCACTGCTCACCAGAGCTGTTGTGGCCGCGCAAGGACCAGGAATACACAGCACGGGATACCCCGCCTGGCGTGCAGCCGTGGCCAGCTCTTCGCCGGGGTCGCTGATGCCTGGCAGGCCCGCATCACTAATCACAGCAAGGCTTTGGCCTTCTTCCAGAAATTCCAGAAGCTGGGGCAATCGCGTACGAATGTTGTGCTGATGAAAGGAGACTTTGCGACCGCGGGCCTGGAGATTGCTCAGCAACTGTCCGCTATGGCGTGTGTCTTCACATGCGATGACATCCACCGTTGTTAAAAGGTGACTGGCCCGAGGGGAAAGGTCTCCCATATGACCGATCGGAGTGCCGACGAGGTAAAGACTTCCGGCGGCTGGTTCATCCCGCTGCATCACAATGGCCAGCGCCCCTCTTAATCATGATGTCCAACTCCGCCATTCTCCCTGCTGGTGTCAGCACAGAAGCTTTGTTGACCGAGTTGAGACGATTGAGTTGGGGGGCAGCCGACATTCTGCGTGCGTACGCCCGTGGCGAACAGCCTCCCCATGGCTTTCCGAAAGCTTTGAGTGTCGATAACGGTGGAGAGGGGCCTGTGTCCGCGGCTGATCTGGCCGTGAACCAATGGCTCCTCGAGGGTTTATCGGGGGCTTTCCCCGATGCTGGTTGGACTCTGCTCAGTGAGGAAACCGCCAAAGAACAGCTCACCGAAGGTGAGCCTCTGCCCGCCGAATGGTTGTGGATCCTTGATCCGCTTGATGGCACCAAGGATTTTCTCCAAGGGACTGGGGAATATGCGGTGCACCTCGCTTTGGTGCGGGGGAATCGGCCTGTTTTAGGGGTGGTGCTGTTACCCGAAGCCGATGAGCTATGGATTGGCCTGGTGGGTGATGGCGCCTGGTGTGAAGACCGTGAAGGAACGCGTTCACCCGTTCGCTTCAGCCAACGCGAGGAATTGTCCGACTTGCTCCTAGTGGCGAGCCGTAGTCATCGCGATGACCGGCTTGAGAAATTGATCGGTGAACTGCAACTCGGTGGGTCGAAGGCGGTTGGCAGTGTGGGCTGCAAGGTGGCCACGATTCTTCGTGGAGAAACCGATCTCTACATCTCTCTCTCGGGCCGTAGTGCTCCAAAGGATTGGGATATGGCTGCACCGGAGGCTGTTTTGTTGG
>ERZ802819.1636-NODE-1636-length-13551-cov-11.5079_pt1 | contig 13551 bp, 10 predicted proteins | sample MGYA00345647_ERZ802819 | MGnify/ENA primary metagenome ERZ802819 (study PRJEB30503, sample SAMEA104212355) | marine metagenome | biome: Westerlies Biome; feature: [SRF] surface water layer (ENVO:00010504) within the epipelagic zone...; material: water... | reverse complement strand
TTCTGTCTGGCAAAATTAACAGAGAAACAGCCCTTATGAATGCCCAGAACAGAGCAGATAGTATCATGCGCTCCAAAGGGTATTATTGACTATTACTAACCATTACTAATAGGCTGCTTATTTAATAAAGCCACTATATAACACCCATGCTTAGGGATGACTGATAATTCTGGTAACATCTTTGGAAGGTAATAACACAAACCCTAATGCAATAAGAAGCAGGACAACCGCCATTCCATATCGCTCATTTCCGCTCATCATAACCAGCCAGCCAGATAAAAAGGGGCCCATACAGCTTGTTAGCTTGCCAGAGACCATATATAGGCCAAATAATCCGCCCTTATGTTTATCTGACGCTGTAAGGCTAAGATAGGTTCTAGAGGCAGATTGAACAGGGCCAACAAATAATCCAAGACCTACACCAACTATCCAAAATATCATTTTATAGGGTGTAATGATTGCAACTAATCCGCATAGAAACAGGCCAATCAAAGCTACTTTGATAGTTTTTATGGGCCCGATATTATCATCCAGAAAACCGCCTATAATAGCACCCATGCCAGCTGAAATATTAAGCCCAATAGCAAATAGTATTATTTCAAACTGGCTAAAGCTAAATACCTTTGCCGCATAAATACCGCCAAACGCAAACAATGTAATAAGCCCATCATTATACGCCATTCGTGCCAGCAAAAATCTTAGTAAATTTGGAATTTTGCGTGCCTCAATAATACTGGTCTTTAGGCTTAAAATAGCTGAATTTTTATTATTTTTGTTATTTTTCTGGCTAAAGGATGGTAGGTAAAACATCATTGGAAGGGAGAATATAATGGCCCAGCTTGCGGCAAATAACATTGTTGCACGTATATGTTCTGATTGAGATTTATCCAATGCAAAAAGGCTTTTATCAGGCATAATAAACACGACAAGAACCACTATCAATGCAATCACGGACCCGATATAACCACCGCCCCAAGCAAGCCCCGATAAAGAGCCGATATGGTCGCGCTGTATCATTTTACCAAGAATAGCATTGTAAAAGATAAAACTGCTTTCAAGAAAAAATATAGAGATTGCAGATAGAATTATAGCGTAGCTGATAAAAGCTTCATTTGGTTGTGCAAACCATAATAATCCGGTTGCAATCGAGCCAAGTGCAATAAATAGAACGATTAATTCTTTGAATTTGCCTGTGCTATCTGCATAGCTTCCTAATAAAGGTGCTATTAGAGCTATCGTAAATGCGGTGATACCAGTCATATACGCCCAAACAACCGAGCCTCCCTCTGGCATTATGACTGTTGTAAAATACACCGCAAAAATAAAAGTAGCATGCAGAGTTGGCACAGGAGAGGAGGCCCAATCATACAATGCCCAGCCTATTTGTGATTTTCTGGCCGGTGTTTTTCTGGCTGGTGTTTCTTCCAAGTGTAAATCGTCCATATGTATCAGCCTATATCAGAATAAACGTAATAGACAGAATATAGGCCATAAATGAATGTATCCATTTAAAATATGGATAATTAATCTCACTTTCTATTAGCGGCATTAATTAGTGTCTGGGTATAGGCATCTGACGGGGTATCTAAAATCTTCTGCACTGAGCCCATCTCAACAATTTCTCCGTCCTTCATAACGAACATAGTATGGCAAATAGTGCCAATTAACGAGATATCATGGCTAATAAAAATATAGCTTAACCCATGTCGCTGTTGGAGATTTAGAAGTAATTCAATGATTTGTTTCTGCACTGTAACGTCAAGGGCAGATGTGGGCTCATCAAAGATAATAACTTTAGGTCTTAAAATTAATGCGCGTGCGATAGCAATACGCTGTCTTTGTCCGCCAGAAAATTCATGTGGGTAACGGTCTTGAAAATCAGCTTCTAATCCCACTTCTTCTAAAACGTCTGTTACTCTTTGTTGAAGGGAGTAGCCATCGCCATCAACATCAACATGCGCCTTAGGGCCTTCTGCAATTATCTCACCAACAGATAATCGCGGCGATAAAGAGCCGAATGGGTCTTGAAACACTATCTGAACTGCTCGTCGGTAAGGCTTCAACATTGCCGAATATGTGCTGGTAACCGCATCACCTTTAAAATAAATATGTCCTGTGTGGGGTACAAGCTTGGTTAAAGCGCGCGCAAGCGTGGATTTGCCAGACCCACTCTCTCCTACAATTCCTAGGCTTTCGCTTGAGTGAAGTTGAAAGCTTGCATCTATTACCGCAGGGACAAACCCTGAAATGCGTTGCAGAAATCCTTTTCGAATAGGAAATTTAACTGTAATATTTCTTGCTTCTAGAATCACATCTTCTGGATTATCTAAAGCTGGTCTCCTTATGTTTGATTTTGCTTCCACTAAAGATTTTGTGTAGTCCGCTTTAGGTTTATTGAAAATTTGCGTCTTGCTACCCTGTTCGACGACCTTTCCATTTTTCATTACTATAACACGGTCTGCAAGCTGTCTTACTACCCCCAGATCATGAGAAATAAACAGCATTGCCATACCTGTTTCGCGTTGAATATCTTGGAGCAGGTCAATTATTTGCGCCTCGATTGTAACGTCAAGTGCGGTTGTGGGCTCATCTGCGATTAGTAATTTTGGATGATTTGCAAGCGCCATTGCAATCATTACACGCTGTCTTTGTCCGCCAGATAATTGATGTGGGTAACTTTCAAGACGATTTTCAGCATTTGGAATGCCCACCCTATCAAGGAGTTCGAGAATGCGGTGGCGCACTCTTGCTTTATCAAGCTTCTGATGAAGCCGAATGGCTTCACCTATTTGTTTTTCAATGGTATGGAGCGGATTTAAAGAGGTCATAGGCTCTTGAAATATAATGCCAGCTTCACTTCCCCGAATTGTAGATAGATCAGGTGCCTTACCTTTTATCTGTGTCTGACTATTCCAGTGAATGGAGCCAGTAACAATTGCACTGTCAGCCAAAAGCCCAAGGCAGGCAAGAGCAGATACCGATTTTCCAGAACCACTCTCGCCTACAATCGCAAGCGTTTCACCTGTATGGATATCAAATGATAAATCCTGAACTGCATAGGTATTTTGGCTGTCTCTTTGGAACAGAATATTAAGATTTTCGACTGATAATAATTCAGACGTCATGAATACGTCTTTCTAGGGTCGAATGCATCACGGATACCCTCAAATATAAATACCAGCATCATCAACATAAGGGCAAAAACGCTAAAAGCAGTGAGACCAAGCCATGGTGCTTGCAAATTTTGTTTGGCTTGAAGTGTTAATTCGCCAAGTGAAGGCGCAGAAGAAGGTAGTCCAAAACCAAGAAAATCCAAAGCAGCTAGTGAGCCAATAGCGCCTGTTACGATAAATGGAAGCATTGTTAATGTTGCAACCATCGCGTTTGGTAGAACATGGCGTATCATAATTCTAATGGGGGATACACCAAGTGCTTTTGCTGCTTGTACATATTCAAAATTTCTAGCTCTTAAAAACTCTGCACGTACGACCCCGACAAGCGCTGTCCAGCTAAATAAGATCATCAAAAACACTAAAAGCCAGAAATCCATTCGATAAATCGCAGCTACTATAATGATTACATATAATGACGGGGTTGCCCCCCAAATCTCTATTAATCTTTGCGCCAAAAGATCCGTTCTCCCGCCAAAATAACCTTGGACAGCGCCCATAAATATCCCAATAAAAGACGAGAATATAGAGACGATCAACGCAAATAATACAGAAAGTCGAAATCCATATATAACCCGTGCAAGAACATCTCTTGCCGTATCATCTGTGCCAAGAAGATGATTGTTATCTGGGGGCGAGGGCGCAGGTACATCAAGCGTGTCAACTGTTGAGAAGTGATACGGAATGAGCGGCCATATAACAAATCCGCGTTCTATTTTTCTACCATCAATGATGCCATCTTGAGAATCTGTAATGATTTGTTCAGGGGTATCCCAGCATTCTTCTAAGCCGCCGCTAATGATAAGACATTCAACTTCTATATCAGAATATATGGCTTCTGTTCTAAGATCTCCGCCAAATGTTTCTTCTGAATAAAAGGAGAGGACGGGCATATAGTAGGCGCCTTGATATTTGACCAAAAGAGGTCTGTCATTCGCTATAAATTCAGCACATAATGATATTACAAAACAAATTGTGAATATAATAAGCGACCAAAAAGCACGTTTATTCTGCTTAAAATTTCTCCAGCGCCGTTGATTAATTTTATTGAGTTTCACGACAGCCTCTTCTCAAAATCAATACGCGGGTCAATCCAGATATACATTAAATCAGATATCAGCCCGATAAGGAGTCCAATCAAACTAAATATAAATAAGGTGCCAAATACGACAGGATAATCGCGTGCAACAGCTGCTTCAAAACCCATTCGCCCTAATCCGTCAAGCGAGAATATGGTCTCAATAATCAAGGAGCTTCCAAAAAAAACAGATACAAAAACAGCCGGAAACCCAGCTATGACAATCAGCATAGCATTCCTGAATACATGACCGTAAAGCACGCCTTTTTCAGACAAACCTTTTGCACGGGCCGTAATAACATATTGCTTGCGAATTTCATCAAGGAAGGCGTTTTTGGTTAACAGTGTAAGGGTGGCAAATGCCGAAATGGTGGAGGCAAGAACAGGAAGTGCAATATGCCAGAAATAATCAAGCACCTTGTGCCAAAGACTGAGATCTGCAAAATCAGGTGATACCAAACCTCGAAGTGGAAATAATTTGAGATAAGAGCCACCTGCAAATAACACCAGCAGCAGGATCGCAAATAAAAAGCCTGGAATTGCATAGCCAATAATGATGAGACTAGAGGTCCAGCTATCAAAGGCAGTACCATCTCTTACCGCTTTTCTTATTCCAAGTGGGATGGAGATAAGATAGGCCAGTAAAGTAGTCCATAATCCTAATGAAAGGGAGACAGGCATTTTCTCTAATATCAGCTCAGTAACTGAAATTGACCTGAAATAACTCTCGCCGAAATCAAATCTTGCATAATCCCACAACATATCTAAAAATCGTGTCAAGGGCGGTTTATCGAAGCCAAATTGAACTTCTAGATCGGCAATAAAATCTTCTGGCAACCCTTTGCTTCCAAGATAGCTTTCTGCTTTGCTAATGTCTCTTATCTCTCCTGCGCCTCCTGCCATATTATCGAAAACACTTGCATCGCTTTCCAATCCAGCAATGATTTGCTCTATTGGTCCGCCAGGTACAAATTGAACAAGCGTGAAATTAATGAGCATAATGCCGAGAAGTGTCGGAAGAATGAGACAAAGTCGTCTTATGATGTAAGAGATCATGCAAGATTACCTTCGAAGCTGCTAGAAAGCACCTTCAGACTTAAGTTTATTAAATGCGGCTTCATCAAACCACCAAAAATCGAGCGTCCCAAGGTCATAGGGAGGGAGCTTATCTGGGTATCGATACATATCGTAATAAGCTACGGTATGTTTTTTCTTAAACCATTGAGGTATCCAGAAAACCTCAGCACGAAGCAGTCTATCCAAGGCGCGTGTGGCGTCATTTAATGTCTGCCGGTCCTTGGCTGCGAGTATATCCTCTATAAGATTGTCTGCTGCCTCACTGCTATATCCAGACAGATTAAATATAGAATAATCAGCAGATTCAGAGCCAAAATACTGTTTAAGTCCAGAGCCAGATGTTAATGAAGTTCTGAAATTTCCAACCACCATATCAAAATCAAAATTTCGTTCGCGCTCTGTCATTTGTGCATTATCAATGCGTGTGTGAACGGCATCCACGCCAAGACGTTGCAGATTTTCAACAAAAGGATTTATTACTCTATCAAAGGCTTGAGAGTCATTGAGTATTTCTAGTGTAAGTGTCTTACCTAGCTTATTGCGCCGGATGCCATCATCGCCAACTATCCATCCTGCATCGTCAAGCAAAGCAGAAGCTTTGCGAAGGTTCGTGCGGTCTAATTGTCGCTTCGAGGATGTAGGCGCTAATTCCGCTTCGGCTTTTAAAACTGTGTCAGGCAAGATGTTTTTTAACGGATTTAAAAAAGCAAGTTCACCATCACTTGGAAGACCAGTCGCTTTTAGGTAGCTGTTCTCCCAAAAAGACGAGATGCGCTCATAAATCCCATAGAACAAAGTCTTGTTTGACCATTCAAAATTAAACATAAGGCCAAGCGCTTTGCGAACGCGAATATCCGTAAATTGTTCTCGTCTAAGATTAAAAATGAAGGATTGTCCAGTAGCCAAGGTTCCATCTGGGGGAGTGTCTTTTACAACCCATCCTTTTTGTAAAGAAGGAAAGTCATATCCAGTTGCCCAAATTTTGGAAGATGCTTCGTTTCTGAAGTAATAAGCGCCTGCTTTAAAGCCTTCAAATGCGCTGTTATAATCTGCGAAATATTCCACTCTAATTCGATCAAAATTATGCCGGCCTCTATTAATGGCTAGATTGCGACCCCAATATTCAGGGTTTCGCTTGTAAATAATGTTCTGTCCTACATCAACTGTTTCTAAAACATACGGCCCAGAACCAATTGCGGGTGTAAGTGTAGAATCCTCAAAGTTCGCGCCAGTTTCCAGATAGTATTTTTTCGAGAATATTGGCAGGCCTCCCACCATTTGGGGCAAATCACGCGTTGGAACACCTTCTTTGAAGACAAATTTTACACGGGTTGCGCTTAATGCGGTTGCGCTTGCAACCTCACTCTCAATTACTGCTCTGAAAGAGGGAAGACCCTTATCGCGCAGAATTTCATACGAAAACACAACATCATCTGCTGTTAGTGGAGAGCCATCGGAAAAACGTGCCTCAGGGCGCAGATTAAATATAACCTCGCTTCTATCTTCTGGATATTCCATTGATGATGCTAGTAATCCATAAGCAGAATCTGGCTCGTCGGCTGTACCTTCCAGCAATGTTTCGAAAAATATGGATGATAGCCGTCCAGCTCTTCCCTTTGTGCTATAGGGATGCATAGAATCAAATGATCCAAATCCCCAAATTGACATCTCGCCACCCTTGGGCGCATTAGGATTTACATATTCTAGATGCTGAAAATCAGCCTCATATTTCAGCTCACCAAATGTAGAAATGCCGTGCGATGTAACTGTTTCGGCAAAAGAACGAGTGACCAAAAGGCTGCCAGAGATAGACAAAAGCGCTGCACATAAAATGCAATAACGAATGGGGGATAGAGGGGCATTAAAATACATAACAAAATTCCCAAAAACGAGCTGAAAAACGATACCGTGTGATTATTTCTGATTATAGGGCTGTTTTAAGGTAGAAGACAATATCGCGTTGTGTAGTATTATGCTGCGTATGCGATAATCTGTTTGGACACAAAAAACATGCGCAATAACAAGCGTTAACATGATATGTTTGATTAGCTTGTACTTCGTTGAGTGATTAACTGTATAATTTTTTTTATCTGAAGAGAACAAAAGTGACAAACCTCATCCTTATGCGCCATGCTAAATCAGACTGGTCAGAGAACGTAGCTGACTTTGAGCGTGTCCTCAATAAGCGTGGGCGGAAGAGCTGTCTGGCTCTTCGCGCTTGGTTTGCCGAAAATAATATTAAGCCAGATATCGCGCTTGTTTCTTCAGCAAAGAGAACACAACTCACCTTTGATACGATTTTTGGCATCCCCAAAATTCGGCCAGAAAATATTCAACATGACGATATGCTTTATGAAGGTGATAGCACGCAAATTATAAAAGCCATTCGCAGTACCGCCTCAACGCATAATACTATTCTTGTAATTGCCCATAATCCCTCGATTTCGCAGGTTGCACACTCGTTGTGTATATTAGGGCAAAAAGAAAACCTACCTATATTTCCAACGGGTGCGTTCGCTATGTTATCATTCCCTAATTCCGAATTTGAATATCATTCAGGTGAATTGATACATTTTATCGCCGCACGCACGCTGATGGCTGACAATGAATAACTAAGTCATTTTAGTGAGAATATTAGCTATACTGATTGGTGTAAAAACATCTTGTATAAGAAATTTTTTAAATTATTTTAAATTTGGTCGTACTTAAAAAGGCATATCCCTCCTAGGAAACAGGACAGCCCTAGGGCTGTCCTTTTTCATATAAAAGTGATGAATATACACCCTGCACCTTATTTTTTGTGCAGTTTAACCTATTTTAGCAGATTAATAGTCGTTGCAGGAGAGTATTTTGTCGGATTAACGCAATTCTGAATATGGTGAAGAGATTATCGATTATGTCTGTTCAAATTTAGTACTGTGAGATATTTATGTTGAATGTAACTCAAAGCCATCATTTCGGATTTGGAACACAAATTCGTAAATCGCCCTATTTTGAAGCAACCATGAGATGGGGTGCAAAAAGCTACTCGGTCTATAATCATATGTATATTCCCAGATCTTTTGGTAATCTGGAGGAAAATTTCTGGAATCTTGTGAACAAAGCAACTTTGAGTGATGTTTCGGTTCAAAGACAGGTAGAAATTACGGGTCCAGACGCAGCCCGTTTCGTGCAGCTTTTAACACCTCGGAATTTATCAAGCTGTGCAGTTGGTCAATGCAAATATATTCTCATTACAAATGCGCATGGCGGGATTTTAAATGACCCTGTTTTGCTTCGATTAGCAGAAAATCATTTTTGGCTCTCCCTGTCCGATAGTGATATTTTGTTATGGGCCAAGGGTATCGCTTTAAATTCGAGTCTTGATGTTGATATTTGTGAGCCTGATGTATCTCCGTTGCAGCTGCAAGGGCCGATTTCAGGAGATATTATGGCGGCTATGTTTGGGGAGACCATACGAGAGCTCAAATATTACCATTTAGCTGAATTTAATCTTCAAGGCATTCCTTTGATAATCTCAAGGACGGGATGGTCTAGTGAATTGGGGTATGAAATTTATCTGCGTGATAGCAATCGTGCAGATGACTTGTGGGAACATATCATGAAGGTGGGTCAGCCAATGGGACTAAAGCCTGGACATACTTCAGCTATTCGCAGAATTGAAGGTGGAATGCTATCATATCATGCTGATATGGATGCAAACACTAATCCATTTGAGTTGGGACTTGAAAGATTAGTAGATTTGGAAATGGAAGCTAATTTTATAGGTAAAAAAGCATTAAAGGAAATAGCAAAGCAAGGGGTGTCGCGAAAACAAGTTGGTATTGAAATCGATGGAGAAATGCTACCAGGCGCAAACAACGAGTTTTGGCAGATTGTTATGGAATCTATGCAAATCGGATATGTAACCTCTGCAATCCACTCCCCTAGGCTTCAAAAGAACATCGCATTGGCCATGGTTCACAATGATTATAGTGAAATAGGATTAGAAGCAGAATTACATACACCATTTGGGCAACGAGGAATAAAAATTGTACCTAAACCATTTTATGATCCTAAAAAAAAATTAGCTGTAGTGGGAAATTATACCGCCTCTAATAATAATTCTGGTCAAATTGTGCCTTCGTAGCATAAAATAATTCACTCATCACACTTATTGAAGCCCTAATGGGAGAGCCACAAATGACACCTAATAAAGAAGAAATTGTGCTAGAGGAGCTGTCTTCTGGAATTTTGCGGCTTACATTAAACGACGAAAAACGCAGGAACGCTTTATCGGAAAATATGCTTGATTTGCTTTATGCAAAAATGATGGCAGCTGCTGAAAATTCTCAGGTTAGGGTAATCATACTAGCAGCCAAAGGAAGGGTCTTTTGCGCCGGACATGACTTAAAAGAGATAACTCAAGCTCGCAAAAGCGAAGATAAAGGTATCACTTATTTTCAAAACTTATTTGATAAATGCAGCGAGGTGATGAAAGCAATTGTAACTCATCCCAAGCCCGTAATAGCAGAGGTGGACGGCACTGCAACAGCTGCTGGGTGCCAGATTGTGGCAAGTTGCGATTTGGCGATAGCCTCACATTCTTCAAGATTTGCTACCCCTGGCGTGAATATCGGTTTATTCTGTTCCACTCCTATGGTTGCGTTGTCTCGAAATGTATCAAATAAGCATGCCATGGAGATGCTATTGACAGGCGATATGGTTGATAGCAAACGAGCTGAGCAGATTGGACTGATTAATCGCGCCTGCGATGCTTCGTTGCTGACCGATGAGGTAAATGCAGTTGCAAACAAGATTGCCTCTAAATCAAGTTTAACCCTAGCTATTGGCAAAAAGGCATTTTACCAGCAATCAGAAATGACGCTTAGCAAAGCGTATCAATATTGCTGTGAAGTCATGGTGGATAATATGCTAAAAAGAGATGCTGAAGAAGGCATTTCAGCATTTTTGACAAAAAGAAAGCCAGAATGGCAGGATACATAATATAGCTTCAGAATAGGCAGAGCGTTTTTTTATGTCAGATATTTATAGCAAGAATTTAGAGCGTACCCCTGCAAATTATCAACCGCTTACACCAATATCATTCTTGGAACGTGCTGCGAGTGTGTATCCAGCCCGCATAGCTATCATTTATGGGGGGCAGAAATATAGTTATTCAGAATTTTATCTTCGTTGCCGAAAGCTTGCCTCATTCCTTACAATAAATGGGATTGGCTGGGGAGATACTGTTTCTGTAATGCTTGCAAATACGCCCTCTATGCTGGAGGCGCATTATGCTGTTCCAATGTGTGGCGGTGTTTTGCATGCTATTAATACAAGGCTTGATGCTTCTGCTATCGCATTTCAATTAGACCATGCTGAAAGCAAAATGCTTATAGCGGATACGGCTTTCTCTTCAATTGTATTAGAAGCCGCAACCATAATGACATGTAAACCTATAATCATAGATCATAATGATAAAGAGATTCAACAGGCATATTCTCAGATAGGTGAATATGATTATGAAGAAGCACTGCAAAGCGGTGATGAGGCCTATGACTGGCTAATGCCAAAAGATGAATGGGATGCGATTAGTGTAAATTACACCTCTGGTACGACAGGCAATCCAAAGGGGGTTGTCTATCACCATCGCGGCGCCTATTTGCTTGCGCAGGGAAATATTGTCACAGCTTCCATTAAAAAACACGCTGTTTATTTGTGGACTCTGCCAATGTTTCATTGCAATGGCTGGTGTTTTCCGTGGAGCATATCCGTTGTGGGTGGCACTCATATATGTCTAAGAGAGGTGAGATCAGAAGCTATTTGGCAGTTATTAAACCAACATAAGGTTACACATCTTTGTGGAGCACCTATTGTCATGTCAATAATTATGGATGCTGCAGAGGAGGTAAAACAAACTCTTGAGGAACCGGTCGAATTTTTTACTGCAGCAGCACCTCCCCCTGAAAAGCTACTAACAGACATGCATAATGCAGGATTTAATGTTACGCACCTTTATGGCCTTACAGAGGTTTATGGCCCTGCTGTTATAAATGACTGGCATCGCGAATGGTCAGAATTACCCAATGCATCTCAGGCCACCCTAAAAGCGCGTCAGGGGGTGCGATATCATGCGCTAGAAGGGCTTGATGTATTTAATTCTGAAAAGATGGAGCCCGTCCCGCGCGATGGCAAAACAATTGGCGAAGTAATGTTCCGAGGAAATATCGTTATGAAGGGATATTTAAAGAATGCTTCTGCAACCAGAGATGCTATGAAGGATGGATGGTTTCATTCTGGCGATTTGGGGGTGGTTTATCCTGATGGCTATATTCAACTCAAAGATAGACTTAAAGATATCATTATCTCTGGTGGCGAGAATATCTCATCTATCGAGATTGAAGAGGTGTTATATAAGCATTCGAATGTATCCTCAGTTGCTGTAGTTGCAGCGCCTCATGAAAAGTGGGGTGAGACTCCCTGTGCCTTTGTAGAATTAAAAACCGGATGCAGGCTTTCCAGTAGCGAGCTTAGAGAGTGGTGCAAACAGTATTTGGCAGGATTTAAACTACCAAGTTTGTTTGTTTTTGGCCCTATTAGCAAGACATCTACTGGGAAAGTTCAAAAAATGCAGCTACGCGCAAAAGCGTCTGAAATTGCGAAAGGTCAGTCTGGGAAGTGAGGTGTGAGCCACTACTTGATGCTTTTCGAGGCTCTGCTAAAATAATACGTATCGTCGGACATCGCGGTGCTCGGGGTCTCTTCCCAGAAAATAGTATGGTTGGATTCGAGAATATCTTGAAAATGGGCGTGACCCTTATAGAGTTAGATGTTGTATTTTCTAAAGATAAAACTCCCATAATTACCCATGATCATACCATCAACCCATCTACCAGCCGAGATGTTGATGGCGAATTTGTGAACGAGAATATTAAAGTCTCATCATTAACAGTTGAACAGATTAAAAACTACGAAATTGGTAGATTGGACCTTGATAGTGATTATGGAAAACGGTTTCCAGAACAAGCGCAGCTAGACGGCATTTATATGCCAACTCTTCAGGAATTGTTTGAAAAAATGCAACAGCCTGAATTTGAACAAATGCGTTTGATGGTTGAGATTAAATCAGAACCTAATTATTTGAGCCAAGATAGAGAAAATATAGCTAGCCTTGTTATAAAACAGATAAGAGAAGCTAATCTTTCAAACAAAGTTCTATTGCATAGTTTTGACTGGCTATTATTGAGCGAGTTCAAAAAAAAGGACCCAAAAATCACAACCTCATTTTTGACAAAAAAAGGCTATCAAAATGAGAGTGAAAACTATTACCCATCGCAGGTTTTTATGCAGGATGCGGCAGGATATTCCAATTCTGTTCCCGAAAAAATTAGCGCGTTAGGCGGGTCTGTTTGGTGTCCCTATTTCAAGGATATAACTCGTGATAGACTATTATCTGCTCGAGAGAATAATTTAATTGTAGTTGTTTGGACGCTCAATGAGCGTGATAATATAGAAGCTATGATTGAACTTGGTGTGGATGCCATCGTCACTGACTACCCGCCAAGAGTTATGTCGGCACTGATAGCTAGAGAAAAACACTGGCAGGACTAAGAAACAGGGTTATAGCGGACCAAAATTTGGGGGCGAAATTCGGCGCTTTGACGCATTTTCATAGGTAGAAGCAATTGATAATAATGTATCTTCTGTCCCTGGTTCGGAACGAAATACAAGAGAGAATGGTAAACCTGGCTCTTCTATTTTGGTTGGTTTATCACTCGCTTTGGAGATATATTTTGTACCATCAGCATTCAGCGTAAAAACAGGGTCATATGTTGTTGTAACAAACCCTGCTGGAACTAGTATTTCAGATAAACCAGCATTCGGGCCATATAAACTTTCTGGTCGTAAATTATGCATGGTGTCATATTGATGGGGCTGACCTATAATACCTGGTGCCCAAGGCGTATGAAGGCGAACAAAAGCATCTAGTTTATTCTCAATTAATACCATCATATCAATTCGTCTTAATAATTCGCGCAGCATAATGCGCTCATTCACGCCCTGTCTGCCGTCAAGGGCATTTCGTGGATCTGTCGTTTCTTCCCAATTCTTAAAGCCAGCACGCTGGTCGTCACCCCAGAATTTAGAGCGTGCATTTAATGACGCCCAGTTATCCAGCGCCTCATGGAAGCCAGCTGATTTCCAATCCTCTGCTCTGCGAAGTAGATACTGACTTATATGAAA
>ERZ802819.1631-NODE-1631-length-13573-cov-9.45073_pt1 | contig 13573 bp, 12 predicted proteins | sample MGYA00345647_ERZ802819 | MGnify/ENA primary metagenome ERZ802819 (study PRJEB30503, sample SAMEA104212355) | marine metagenome | biome: Westerlies Biome; feature: [SRF] surface water layer (ENVO:00010504) within the epipelagic zone...; material: water... | reverse complement strand
GCATCATGTAGGGTTTTTCTATCTACAGAGTTCATGGGTTCAAGCATGACTTCCTGATGATCCTCTAGAATCTGCTTGGTCAACCTCTCTGCATAAATTGTTAAAGCTTCTTTTCTTTTGACAGCATAATCGGCTACATCTAGTCGTAATCTTGTTCCTGCACCGGTTTTTCTCTGAATTACTGTTCTTGTAAGTTCGTGTAAAGACCTAATAATATTGCCTTTCTCACCAACTAAAGCTTCTGTTTGTTCACCTTTAATAGCAACTAAAAGGTTTTGATCGTCTAATTCACCGTTGACGGTTCCTTCTAGACCAAATGAATTTATCAAGCCTTCAAGAAACTTTATTGAGACATCGAGCTGCTCTTTGGGGTCTGCCTCAACTCTTGGTTTTTTCTCATAATCCCTTTTTTTATCATTGTTTCTTGGTGTTCTTTTGTTTTGGTTGTAGCTTCGTGAGTTTCCCCCTCTGCTGTTTCCGTTTTTATTATTATTTTTTATTCCATTTCTTACTGAAATACGAACTAGTGCTTTTGTGCCTCCAACACCAAAAACTCCGCCTTCAGGTTCTCTTAAGATATTAATATTTGCTTGCGTTGCATCTTCTAGACTTAATTCTTTTAATCCTGCTTTTATAGCGTCATCAATGGTTTTTGCTTCAACTTCTACCCATTTATTAGACATTATTTTCTCCTTCTTTTTTTTCTGTTTTTACGAGGATCATCTTTGTCATCTTTTTTATCAGTTAATGTTTCAGATGTATTGTTATCCTCTTTTTGATCTTTTTGATTAGCTTTATCTTTTTGGTTTTCTTCGATTTTAACTATTAGGGCTTGTTGTCCAATCCTAAATATATTTCCTGTTAAAAAATATACAACTAAACCTGATGGGAGCGTCCACGATATGAAACCAAAAAATAATGGCATTATTTTTCCAATCATTTGCATTTGTTGTGCTTGAGGGTTGTTTGAGTTTCCTGATTTTTTCGTTAATTGATTTTGTTGATATAAAGCAGTTAAAATAACAAATAAAATAAGCACTAAATATGGAATTCTTTCCACCCAGGTTGCTATTTCGGATGCTGGAATTTGTAGGTCCATTGTATAAAATAAAACGCTGGCTGGGTCGCCCAGCTGAGGAAAAAGCGAGGCATCTTTAGGTATAAAATTAAGTGGTTCTCTTAAAACTCGAAAAAGTGCAAACCAAACAGGCATTTGAATTATAAGTGGAAGAACACAACCAAGAGGGTTTATACCTTTTGTTTTATATAATTCTGCTATTTCTTTGTTTAATTGTTCTTTATTGTCTTTATGTTGTTTTTGAAGTTTTTTAAGTTCTGGTTGAATGTCTTGCATTCTTTTAGTAGATCTTGTTTGTCTTAGGGTCAAAGGAAATATGATTATATTGATAATAATTGTTAATGCGACTATTGAAAAACCATAAGAATTAGTGAAATCAAAAGAATAAGATAATAAAAATCCAATAGCAAGAGCAAATGGTTCTAAAATTGCCAATTTTTACCAAATTTCATATATATTGGGTTGCAAATATAAATTCTTTTTAAAATTGTAGGTATAGAATTTATTATTCCTCTATTTTCTATTGATTCTTCGATAACTTTGCTACATGTTGGATAATATAAACAATTTCCTTGACCAAATCCAAAGAAATTTAGCAATGATCTTGTTGATATATAAAGTATTTTTGAGATTTTCATTTATTTACAAGTTCAGGATGAGATTTTAATATTTTAGTTATATCTTTTAGGCTCATTTTCGAAGATTGAATTGAACCAATGATATAAATATCCATATTATCTTTTATCTCTAAATCCCGTACAGCCTCTTTTATCCTTCTTTTAAATTTATTTCTATTAACTGCATTTATTCCCTTGCTTGATATGTTTATTCCAAGCCTGGAATTTTCAAGGTTGTTTAATTTTAAATAAACTCTTAAACCGTTTGCCTTAATAGCGTTTTCGTCTTTTTTCAGGTTATTAAAATGTTGCCTAGTGTTTAGTGCAGTAAAGCTTACCAATTATTTACGCAGAAATTGTCTTGCGTCCTTTGCTTCTTCTCCTTTTAAGGATCTGTCGCCCAGCTCGGGTGCGCATTCTTAATCTAAAACCGTGTTTTCTACTTCTTTTTCTATTGCTAGGTTGATAAGTTCTTTTCATTTTTCTCCTGTTCAATCACAATAAAGGGATAAATTATTTAAACAAACTAAATATCTTTTTTTATTTAATGTTCGCGAAATCTAAATTATCCTCGCGAAAACTTAATTAACTAATAATCGTAATCTATAAAAAATGATAAATTTTTTGTAATATTTAATTTAAAAAAGCTTATAAATACTAGTTTTTTTACGAGTTGCTTATCTTTCTGTTTTATTAAGTTTGCTTTTCACACTCTATGAAAACTTTTACATCTTTATTAACTTTATATAGAACATGAATCAAAATCTTCAAACTTTTAAAGAGAAAATATCCAAAGAGCTGCTTAGTAAAACTGAAACATACTGGTTGGATCAAATAGAGTTTGAAATTACAAATAATGATCTAAATATTCTTGTAAATTCAGAATTTGTAAAGACATCTATTGAAAAGAAAATTTATGACAAAATTTTAAGTGTTTCCAATTCAATTTCTGGAATAAATAATTGTATATTTGTTTTAGATCCCAGCAAGAAGCCAAAAAATATTTATATTGAAACCAATTCTTTACCAACTCCTGTTAAAGAAAACACGAATCATGATAAAGAAACAATTATAGAAGTAGACCTTAAGGTTTTTGATAACCTTTTGGTTGGTAGTTCTAATAATTTAGCAATAACAGCGGCAAAAAACGTTGTTCAAAGCCCTGGTAGCAGGTTTAATCCATTGTTTATTCACGGTAAGCCTGGTGTTGGTAAGACTCATTTATTAAAAACCATGGAAGAGTCTTCTCGATCTTCTTATTATATTGACTCCGAGTCTTTTTTAGAGTCTTATGTTTCTGGAATTAAAAATCAAAGCATTGATCTGTTTAAAAATAAGATAAGGTCTGTTGATATATTGTTAATTGACGATATCCAGTTTTTTATGGGTAAAAAAGGTGTATCCGAAGAACTTTTTCATACAATTAATTATTTCTTAAACAACAACAAAGCAGTTGTTTTGGTTTCTGATCAAAAACCTCAAGACTTGCTGGGTTTTCCTGAAAGGTTAATCTCTCGCATATTGAATGGTTTGGTTACTGACATAGATGAGCCTGATACGGAAATGTTTAAAAACTTTTTAATTAACGTTAATAATGAGAACAATGGCAACCTCTTGACAGAATCGAACATAAAAGATTTGTCAGGTGTTGATATATCAAGTTTTAGAGATATTAATGGCATTGTCAACAGCCTTGTTATCAACAAGCAGACCGGAATTAATAATTCTGACTATATAATGGGTCTTATCTCATCTTCGTTAAACCAAAAAACTATTGAATTAACCCCTGAATATATTTTTGATTATGTTTCTAATGTCCACCAAGTTGACAAAAAGCTTATTTCTTCAAAAAATAGAAGTCTAGAAGTTCGTGCTGCAAGATATCTTTTAGTAGCGTTAATGAGAAAACACACAGACCTTTCATTGACTCAAATAGGCCTTTATCTTGGTGGTCGATCACACTCAACCGTTTTGTCTTATTTAAATGGTGCAAAAGCGTCAGCTGTTGTGTTAAAAGAAGTTAACAGTTTCGACAATAAACTCAATATGGTTGAGGCTTCGTAGTTTTTGTGTCTATTTTGTTCAAAGCTTTAAACAACCAAAACAAACATTTTTGGTCCCTAAAGAAACCTTTCAACATGTCCGACAGCTTTATTATTATTAAATATATATAGGAGTAAATTGAAGTTCAAAATAAAAACAGAAGACTTAAAGAAAGTTGTTTCAACGGTTTCTAGAATCGTGGACCCTCGTCCTGCAGCTCCAGCACTACAAGGGATCTACTTTAGGACAACAGAAGGCTCGGTTGAGGTAATTGGATCGGACCTTGACATAGTGATAAGAGCTAAAACAAAAGCAGAAGTTGAAATAGAAGGAAAAGCACTAATAAACGCAAGAGTACTTTCTGAAATGGTAAGAAAGCTGCCACGGGGAGAGGTAACTTTCTCTGATATAGGTAGCGAACTAAGGGTTGAACAAAACAAACTGAACTTCACCTTAAGAAAACTTGACGAAGAAACATATCCAGAAGCTCTACTCAATAAAAACTACGACGAAGAAAAAAGTCAAACTATAGAGCCAAACGATCTATTCGAGTCTCTTAAAAAAGTAGGCATAGCTGCCTCGCCAGAGGGGGGAAGACCAATCCTGACCGGAGTTTACTTTAACAACGAAGACGAAAAAACAGAAATAGCGGCAACAGACAGCTACAGGCTGACCACACACGACCTAACAAACTTTCCAATAAAAGACGCCGGAATACTTTCTTTTAGGTCTCTCAACGAAACAGCAAAGATCTTCGAACAAACAGAGGAAAAAATACAAATTAACTCTACAGAAAGAGAACTATATTTTTATGATGATCAATTTACTGTCTCAATTAGGAAACTAGAAGGAACCTTTCCTGAATATGGAAAACTTTTCCCCAAAGAAAACCTTTTTTCTGTAGAGGTAAAAAAGAATGAAATAATTGAAGCCCTAGATAGGGCAACTGTTGTAGCGGAGGGTTTTATTCCGGTAAAAATAGAAATTCTAGACACTGAAACTCTTAAAATAACAACAATCAATAAAGACATTGGGGGCGGAAACGAAGAGGTGTCTATAAAAATTTTGGGCTTAGACGTAGGTGATACAACCGGTTTTACAATGTCTTTCAACCCAAACTATCTAATACAAGGAATAGAGGTTTTAGATGGAAATACTGTTTACATGCGTTTTTCAGGGAATGAAAAACCTGTAGTTATTCAAGGGGAGCACGAAACCTTTAGATATTTACTCATGCCGGTAAGGCCAAATTAATTAATGGAATCAAAATATCCCACTAAAATAAACGCAGAAAAAAACGATTTAGGGATAAATTTTTCTAAATCTAAAAAAATAGATAGTTATTTTTCGAAAAATAAATACAAATGGTCTGACGAAATATCGGTTGGGCCAGTTTTAAACAATACGTCTGTAATTTACACAGAATCTTCAAGAGTGAAAAATTTAATTGAGCTCGAAGAACAAAAAATCCTTATAGACATTGAGAAAAAAGCAGGTGTAAAACTAATTTCTATAGATGTTCAAATCCTGAATAACCAACAATAGCTTTATATTTCTACTAAAATAAGAGTTCAGCATGGGGCTGTACACAAAAAAATATAGAAACGTTTCTTAGGAGATCTGTGCCAAAAAAAGATTCAAACACCTACGATTCTAAAGATATAAAAATTCTTGAGGGTCTTGAGGCTGTTCGCAAAAGACCTGCCATGTATATCGGTTCGACCGGTCCAATTGGCTTACACCATCTTATTTGGGAAGTTGTTGATAACTCTGTAGACGAAGCTATGGCTGGTAGGTGTACAGCTATAGAAATTCAACTAGAAAAAAATGGATCAGTAACTGTTTCTGACAACGGAAGCGGAATACCGGTCAAACCCCACCCAAAAACAAAAATTTCAGCTCTAACAACAGTGTTAACAACATTACATGCAGGCGGTAAATTTGAATCTGGTGCATATACAGTTAGTGGAGGTCTACACGGTGTTGGCATCTCTGTAGTTAATGCGCTTTCAACATTTGTAAAGGTCGAAGTTCAAAGAGACAACCATGTTTGGAACCAGGGTTTCGATTATGGAAAACCTACATCAAAGATTAAAAAAGGTAAGCCATCTAAAAAGACTGGCACAAAGGTAAATTTTCTTCCTGATCCAGAAATATTTACAGAAACACAAACCTTCGAATATAACACCGTATCAGAAAGAATAAGACAGACAGCCTTTCTAAACAAAGGTTTAAAAATAGTTTTAAAAGACAATAGAGTCAAGCCAGCAACAAAAGAGGAATTTCTATATAAGGGTGGTTTAATAGATTTCGTTGACTATTTAAACGAAGGACACGAAGTTCTACACGACAAAGTAATTTCATTCTCAGATAAAGCCAAAGATTCAGAGATCGAGGTAGCAATGCAGTGGAAATCAGAAGATGAAGTAACTATTAAAAGTTTTGCAAACAATATTCATACGCTAGAAGGCGGAACACACGAAGAGGGTTTGAGAACGGCTATTACTAAGGCTATAAACGATTTTGCAAAATCAAGAAACCTGCACTCTGATATATCGCTTACCGGTGACGACATAAGAGAAGGCTTAACAGGGATCGTCTCTGTAAGGGTTCAAGAACCACAATTTGAAGGTCAGACAAAAACTAAACTTGGCAACACTGAAATGAAGTCAAAAGTACAAGTTTTAGTGAACCAAGAATTTCCAAAATGGTTATCAAAAAACACCAAAGAAGGAAGAGCAATTGTAGAAAGATGTGCACTTGCAGCAAAAGCAAGAATGAGTGCTAAGAAAGCTAGAGAGCTAACAAAAAGAAAAAGCATACTTGAAACAGCAGGACTACCAGGAAAACTTGCAGACTGTTCTTCTAAAGATCCGTCTGAAAGCGAGTTGTTTATAGTTGAGGGAGACTCTGCTGCTGGTCCGGCAAAACAAGCACGGGAATCTAGAACACAAGCAATCCTTCCGATTCGTGGAAAAATTATAAACGTTCAAAAAGTAACAGAAAACAGAGCGCTTCAAAACGAGGAAATCAGTTCTCTTATTAAAGCAATTGGAACAGGTATAAACGCTGAATACAAAGGTGAAGAATCTAGATATGATAAAATTATTTTTCTTACAGACGCAGATGTTGACGGTGCTCACATCAGGACACTACTCCTAACTTTCTTTTTTAAATTTATGCCTGGGCTAATCAAAGAAGGAAAAGTTTGGATCGCAGAACCACCTTTATACAGAGCAAAATCAACAGGAGGTGTGAATTATCTTAAAGACGATGATGCGCTCGAACAGTTTAAAAAAGAGAATAAAAACAAAAAGTTTATTATTTCTCGATTTAAAGGGTTGGGTGAAATGAATGCCGCAGAGCTTTGGGACACAGCCATGAATCCAGAATCAAGAACGCTCATAAAGGTTAATATTGCAGATGGAAAAGCAGCCGAAGCAAAAGCAGCCGACATGTTTGAAGTTCTAATGGGGACTGATGTATCAAGAAGAAAAACATTTATCGAACAAAACGCAAAAGATGTTAGATTTCTGGATGTTTGATGGCTGAAAAAAAACCTACGTCCAAAAAACCAGCAGCTAAAAAACCAGCAGCTAAAAAACCAGCAGCTAAAAAACCAGCAGCTAAAAAAGATATTGATACGAAAGTAATTAATAACGAAACATCTATTCAAGTTGAGGATGAGATATCTAAATCATTTTTAGACTATGCAATGGCCGTAATCGTCTCAAGAGCTCTACCTGATGTAAAAGACGGTCTTAAACCAGTGCAAAGAAGGATTTTGTACTCAATGTATGAAACAGGAATAAGACCCACAGGCCCATTCCGAAAATGCTCAAAAGTTGTCGGTGATGTAATGGGTAACTATCATCCACATGGAAATGATGCAATTTATGGAACCCTGGTTAGGTTGGGCCAACACTTCAGTACACGTTATCCGTTAATAGAACCACAAGGAAACTTTGGTACTCCAGATGATCCACCTGCTGCAATGAGGTATACGGAGTCAAGAATGTCATCTCTTTCCTCACAACTCTTAGATGGAATTGATGAAGATACTGTTACCTTTGAGCCAAACTATTCAGGTGAAAGTTTTGAGCCAAAAGTTTTACCAGGAAGATTTCCAAACCTTCTTATTAATGGTGCAGAGGGTATCGCAGTTGCTATGGCAACAAATATGCCACCTTATAATTTAAGAGAAATTACAGAGGCCGTTAAATTTACACTGAATACTAAAAATCCAAAACCTTCAGATTATTTAAAGATAATAAAAGCACCGGATTTTCCTACAGGAGGTTTGGTTGTAGATACACCAACAATTAAAGAGGCGATTCTAAAAGGTAGGGGCTCCATTAAATTAAGAGCTGTTGCAGACGTTGAAGAACTTGGAAAAGGTAAATCTGCCATCATTGTAAAAGAACTTCCTTATCAAGCATCAATCGATAGAATTATGGAAAAAATTGCCTCACTAGTACAAGATAAAAAACTATCAGGTGTTTCTGACCTAAGAAACGAAAGCAGCGATAGAAACGGCACAAGACTTGTTATAGAACTCAAAAGAGACGCAGTTCCACAGGTTGTATTAAATCATCTTTTTAAACAAACACAACTACAAGACACTTTTGCCGTAAACTCAGTTGCTCTTGTTGATGGTGTACCAAAAGTTTTATCTGTTCCGCAATTAATTAATTATTACATTGAACACCAAATTGACGTAATACAAAGAAGAACTCAATATAGATTAAAAAAAGCAGAAGACAGACTCCATATCGTAGAAGGCTTGATTTTAGCTTTAGACAAAATAGACCAAATTATAAAAATTATTAGAGCGTCGAAAGATGTTGAAACAGCGAGAACATCTCTAATGAAAAAATTTAAACTTTCTGAAATCCAAGCATCACACATTCTTGATATGCCTTTAAGAAGATTAACTGCATTAGAACGAGAAAAACTTGAAGAGGAAAAAGTGGAACTTAAAAAAACCATAAAGGAACTAGGAATAATTCTTAAAAGTAGAAAAAAACAGAACGATATTTTGATTGAAGAACTTGAAGAAATAACAAAAAAATTTGGCGACGAACGAAGGTCACGAATTGTTCCAGATGTTGGCGAGGTCTCAATTGAAGACTTAATTGAAGACGAAGAAATTATTGTATCTGTTTCCTCAAACGGGTATGTAAAATCTGTTCCTTCAACTTCTTATAAAAAACAAGGAAGAGGTGGAAAGGGTGTAAAAGCAGCTTCATCTGATGAGGACGTTATAGAACACTTACTCTCTACTTCAGTACACGCTTATCTTTTATTTTTTACAGATCAAGGCAAGGTCTATAGAGCAAAAGCCCATGAACTACCAAAGACTACAAGAACAGCACAGGGATCTTTAATTCATAATGTTTTATCAATGTCTCAAGATGAAAAAGTGCAGGCAATCATCGACACAAGAGATTATGAGACTGAAAAGTTTCTACTAATTATGACTGAAAAAGGAACTATCAAAAAGTCAGCCTTTAAAGATTTTGATTCCAACTATAAATCTCTCCAAGCAATAAAGCTAAAGGATGATGACAAAGTTGTTTCCGTAAAAACTACATCAGGAACGGAAGACGTTATTTTGGTTTCTAGAAAAGGCCAGGCAATAAGATTTGATGAAAATAACCTTAAACCCCAAGGAAGAACAGCAATGGGAGTTAGGGGCATTAAACTTCGAGAGGGTGACAAGGTCGTTGGTGCTGCAACATCCAGAGACGAAACCCTATTGTTTATAACCGCTAAGGGATATGGAAAGAGAACAAATCTTGATGAATTTAGAAAAGCAGGTAGAGGCGGAATGGGAGTCAAGGCCTTAAAGGTTACAGAGGTAAAAGGAGATTTAATTGGAGCGCGTTCTGTAGATGAAGACACAGAGGTTATGCTTATGAGTACAGGTGGAACTGCTATAAGATGTGCAGTAAAGCAAATAAAAAAAATGAGTAGAGCCGCTCAAGGGGTAAAAGTTATGAAACTTGCTAAAGAAGAAGAGATATCTGCTTTCATCCCAATTAAGAGCGATTAATAATGGTAAAAGTAAACAGAGTAAGAAGAATAATTAGAAAGATTGATCCATGGACGGTCTTAAAAGTAACCTTTGTTTTAAACTTTATAGTCGCACTAACTATGGTCTTAGGTTTCTCAATACTTTGGGTTCTTTTAGTAAATGCTGGAGTCCCTCAGGGTCTCGAAGATATAGCTAGAAGATTAGCGTTATTAGATGCAGATGCCTCACTTGTCGGTAACGTTGAACCACTATTTTCATCTGTCGTATTTTTAGCAATAGTTTATTTATTAACACAAACAGCTTTGGCAACTATAGGAGCTTTTTTCTACAATCTTGTGTCTGATTTAGTCGGAGGTATTGAAGTAGTAGTTCTTGAAGAATCTTACAACGAGTCACAAGAAAAAATTTTAGAAAATACACGTGATGAAAATCAAGACAACAAAGAAACAATGATGATGACCTTTTCAAAAACACTTAAAAACTTTAAAAACGAGGAAGACGAAAACGAATAGTTTGGTATCATCCTTTAAACAAAGAAATTAAAAAGCGAAGTTAGTGAAATTCTAACACTGTCCCGCAACTGTAATTCGAAAGATAAGTCAGGTCGCCTTTTTGGTTTTATTAAAACAACAATCCTCGAGAGAAGGAATGGAGTATCAATCTTTTCTCGTGGTAAGAAAGGAAATTATGAAATATAAGATACTAATTCTTGCCGCGTTGATGACGATGTGTACTGGCCCTGAAGAATCAAGTCCAGAACAAAGAGTTATTTCTTTATCAACAACACACACAGAAGTTATACAAGTTCTAGGAGGCGAAAGTCTTTTAGTTGGTGTTGACTCATTCTCAGAAACTGAACTACCTATTGAAAAAATAGATGCATTTACTGTTACTGCTGAAGATTTAGTGGAATTAAATCCTGACCTTGTAGTGGTGGCTTTTGATTTCAACGGAATCATTGAAGGACTAGAAAGTTTAGAAATAAACTATGCTTTACTTCCACCAGCAAGAGATTTCGACGATGTATATACACAAATCGAAGAAATTGGAGCACTAATAAACAAATCTGATGAGTCATTAGAACTTGTTTCAGCAATGCAAAACGATGTTGAAGAGATTATTCAAAACTTTTCATCAGAAAACATAACTGTTTTCCATGAGATTGGATTTACTTATGGAATATACACAGTAAATGAGAATTCTTTCATAGGTGAAATCTATAATCTCTTGGGAGTAAACAATGTTGCTAACCTAAAAGAAGATCCGTTTGGAAGTGGATATCCCGAATTTTCAGAAGAAGAGGTCTTGGCTTCTAATCCAAATCTAATTGTTGTTGGTCATTCTGACTATCTTAATAAAGACCTCTCTACAAGACTTGGCTGGGAAGAGATTACTGCAGTACAAAGTGGAAATGTTTTCTTTTTAGATGAAAACTTGGCAAACAACTGGGGAGCCAGCTCAGTTGACTTGTTAAATACTCTATCTGCAATAGGACAATCCCAAGAAGATCCCGGAATTGTTTATTCGAATCTTTACTCTGAAGAGATACAAAATTCTTCAGTCTTTCAAAATAATATACTCTATCTAGTACTGTTTATCTTGATAGGTTTAATTGCTTATTCAAGAATGAGGCAGAAAGAAACAGTTTAAGGAGAAAAATGAAGGGTTATTCACAGGATTTATACATATTAGCTTTTGACCACAGAGGAACCATAACTAAAGGTCTTCTAGGAGTCGAGGGACGAGAGCCCACTGAAGATGAATCAAATAAAGTTAATGAAATGAAAAATATTATATTTGATGGTTTTTTAAAAGCTAAAGAATCCGGAATAACAGGAGGAGATCCCGCAATACTCGTTGATGAAACTTTTGGCCTAGATGTTCAACAAAAAGCAAAAGAAATGGGGATTAAATTTGCTGCCCCAGTTGAAAAATCGGGTCAAAAAGTTTTCGATTTTGAATACGGTGATCAATTTGGTGAAAAAATTAATGAAATTGGTGCTGATTTCGTGAAAATATTAGTCAGATGGAATCCAGAAGATGATGAAGAAATAAGAGCAACACAAGGAACTAGAATTAAAGAATTATCAGAATGGCTTACAGAAAATGATAAGAAATTTCTTTTAGAGTTTCTCGTTCCCGCTACAGAAAAGCAACTTGCATCTGTAGGAAACGACCAGGCGCGTTATGATTCTGAAATCAGACCAATGTTAGCCGTCAAAGTTGTTGAAGAAATGAGAGAAAGAGGAGCAGATCCTGATATTTGGAAAATAGAGGGACTCGACACAGCTGAAGACTGCGAGAAAGTAGCCGCTGCTATAAAAACTGGAGACAGGGAAAATGTTATTGCGGTAGTTTTGGGTAGAGGCGCAACTGATGAAAAAGTTAATGAGTGGCTTCGTGCAGGATCTTCTGTAGAGGGATACAAAGGTTTTGCAATTGGTAGATCTATATTTTGGAATGCTTTAAAGGGCTTCCATGAAGGCGAAATGACTAGAGAAGAAGCAGTAAGCGAAATTGCTGAATCATATCTTGGATTTCTATCTGTCTATCAAAACGGGAGTTAAATAAGTGTCAGCAGGCAAAGCTGTTATTGGACAATCAGGCGGACCAACTGCAGTAATTAACAGGTCGCTAGTTGGTTTTATCAAAGAAGCAGTAAACCACGATTTTGATGAAATACTAGGTGCAAAACATGGATTAGCTGGGATGTTAGGGGAAGACTTTGTTGACCTATCAAACCTATCCGAGTCTCAACTCTATGGAATTGGAAAAACACCGGCTGCTGCTTTAGGTTCAGTTAGGCAAAAGCCAACAGATTCTGATATTGAAAAATTAATATCTATATTCGAAAAGCAAAACATAAGAAATTTCTTCTACATCGGGGGAAACGATTCTGCAGAAACAGCAAATTTAGTATCTGAAGGTGCAAAAAACATCGGTTATGAAATGAAGGCATTCCATATACCGAAAACAATTGACAACGACCTTCGTGAAACTGATCACTGTCCTGGATATGGTTCAGCGGCTAGATTTGTAGCTCACGCATTTCAAGGTGATGACGCTGACAATAGAAGTCTTGGTGGCATAAAAATCAATGTATTAATGGGAAGACATGCAGGGTGGTTAACTGCGGCGAGTACATTAGGAAAATCCACTGAGGAAGATGGGCCACATTTAATTTATGTCCCTGAGAAAATTTTTAATATAAATACATTTTTAAATGAAGTTAAAGATGTCTATGACGCTCTTGGGAGATGTGTTATTGCAATTTCTGAAGGAGTCCACAATAAAGACGGAGAATACTTTTTACAAACATATGCTGACCAGACGGGATCAGGACTCGCTGGCAAAACAGATAGCCATGGAAATATTCAGCTATCTGGATCTGGAGCATTAGGAGATACCTTGACGAACATAGTCTCTGAACATATAGATGGAGCAAGAGTTAGAGCTGACACATTTGGATACCTACAGAGATCATTTATAGCTGATATCTCTCAAGTTGATGCAGAAGAAGCAGAGAGAGTTGGACAACATGCAGTTATTGCATCAAAAGAACTTGATAGTGGGTCTGTAATACTTAAAAGACAATTATCAGAAAAATATCATTGTGATGTGGAGGTTGTTGACCTTCATAAAGTGGCAAAACACACAAAAGATATGCCTGAAGAGTTCTTAGACAGCATAAAACCCTACGTTACAAATGACTTTTTTGAATATGCAATGCCGCTTACGGGTGGGATAGAGCCCAAAACTCAAATTTTTGTATAGATGTCCAAAATAATCCTATCAAGA
>ERZ802819.1626-NODE-1626-length-13610-cov-7.05629_pt1 | contig 13610 bp, 12 predicted proteins | sample MGYA00345647_ERZ802819 | MGnify/ENA primary metagenome ERZ802819 (study PRJEB30503, sample SAMEA104212355) | marine metagenome | biome: Westerlies Biome; feature: [SRF] surface water layer (ENVO:00010504) within the epipelagic zone...; material: water... | reverse complement strand
CACGCCCTATGAGATGATGAAACTACGCTGTTTGAATGGCAGCCATACTGCGCTTGCCTTGTTGGGCCAGTTGCATGGCAAACAAACGGTCAGTGTGGCAATCACCGATCCCTTGCTTGCCGGCTTTATTGACAGCCTGTGGTCACAGGAGATCATTCCCTCGGTCACCGTCCCACAGGGGCAGGACATCACTGCCTATTGCAAGGCGCTTGGCGCGCGCTTTTCCAACCCCCGGATCATTCACCAGACAGCCCAGATTGCGATGGACACCTCGCAGAAATTGCCGCCGCGCATTCTGGCGCCGCTAGCAGAAAATCTTGCAGCTGGGCGACCGATTGCCGGGCTTTGCCTTGTGATTGCCGGCTGGATGGCTTTTGTCCGACATCTGCACGATATGGGACGTCCGCTTCACGATCCACTCGCTGACCGGATAAATGGGATCATATCCACAACGCCTGACGGGGATGGCTATGTAGAGGGGATGCTGGGTCTTGAGGGGGTTTTCTCTCCCGCCATCGCCGGCCATGAATTGGTGATTGACGCTGTCTCCCAGTGGTATCGTCGGATCGGTGCCGATGGCATTGCCGCCTGTCTTGAGGATGCCGCCACCTTGGCTTTGGACAGCAGTAACAGGAGTGCGCAAGAATGAGGGAGTCATGGCGCTGGTTCGGCCCGCTCGACAAAATCAGCCTGCCTGAAATTGTGCAAACAGGGGCGTCCGGCATCGTTACGGCGCTGCATGAAATTCCCTATGGTGAGGTCTGGCCCCGGGAAGTCATAGCGGCGCGAAGTGCGCAGATTGCTGCCGTAGGGGGGTTGCAATGGGCGGTGGTTGAGAGCCTGCCGGTTGATGAGCGGATCAAGCGCGGTGAGGGTGATCTCTCGCAGCTCTTTGCCAATTATCGTCAGTCAATGGCCAATCTTGCGGCCTGCGGGATCAGGACGATCTGCTATAATTTCATGCCCCTTCTCGACTGGACGCGGACAAGGCTGGATGCGCCGGTGGCTGGCGGTGGGACGGCGCTACGCTTTGATCAGACGGAAATGGCTATTTTTGAGATTTTCATGCTCGGGCGTGAGGCAGCGGCCAACACTTATTCATCGGACATACTGGCCGCGGCATCCGCCCAATTTGAGGCAATGACCAAAGATGACAAGGATACATTGCTTGCCAGCATCATGGCTGGTTTGCCGGGGGCCTATGATCGCTATTCACTGGCTGAATTACGCCGCGCACTGGATCTCTATCAGGGGATGGATCATGCTGCTCTGCGGGCAAATCATCATCGGTTCCTGACAGAAATCATCCCAACCGCGGCAGAGCTTGGCATGCGCATGTGCGTGCATCCCGATGATCCACCGCGTGACATTCTCGGCTTGCCCCGCATTGTCTCAACCAAGGCGGACATTGCCTGGCTTCTCGATGCTGTTGATGAGAGTGCCAACGGGGTGACGCTCTGCAGCGGATCACTTGGCGCGCATCCCGACAATGACGTGCCGCAGATTGCCCGCCAATTTGCCCACCGGATCAACTTTGCCCATCTACGTAATGTCAGCAAGGAGCCGGATGGATCCTTTCAGGAAGCAGCGCATCTGGCCGGCGATACGGATATGGTCGCGCTCATCCGCATTCTTCTGGATGAGGAGCAACGCCGTAAACAGGCCGGGTCATTAGATTGTGATATCGTGTTTCGGCCAGATCATGGCCATGAATTGCTGTCCGACATCGGACGCGGCACGCATCCCGGCTATCCGCTTATTGGGCGCATGCGCGGCCTTGCTGAACTGCGTGGTGTGATCCACGCCCTGTCCCAAAAGCCGCTGTTCCACGGGCAGCAGGGGTGATGGCGATGCCGCTTTGTCTGGGCATTGGGGAATTGATGGTCGAGTTGGCACCATCGGACAGCCCCGATCATCTGCGCCGTGGATTTGCCGGCGATGTGTTCAACACGCTCTATTATGCGCGCATTCTGATGCCTGCCGACTGGCAAATTGGCTTTCACACGGCGTTTGGCACTGACACCCTGTCAGACGACATGATGGCCTTCATCACGCAGCACAACATCGATTGCACGAACACCCCGCGGATTGAGGGACGCAGCCCCGGTCTCTACATGATCACTCTGCAGGATGGTGAGCGCAGTTTTTCCTATTGGCGCAATATGTCGGCGGCGCGTCTGCTGATGCGGAGTCCTGATTTGCTGGCTGCCAAACTTGCCGATGCCCGGTTTATCTATCTTTCAGGCATTACTCTGGCGATTCTGTCGCCAGCGGACAGGCAGCTGTTACTGGAGATGATCGCACATGTCCGCAGCGCAGACCGCACGGTCTTTTTTGACAGCAATATTCGCGAAAAGCTCTGGCCGGATGGTGAGGAGATGCGAGTCGCGATCAAGGCGGCGGGCGCCGTCACCGATGTTGTCCTGTCGAGCCTCGATGATGAAAAACGCGGATTTGGCGATGCTGATGCGCCTGCGGTTGCCGACCGGTATCTTGGCTGGGGCGCGCAAGCCGTTTTGATCAAGGACGGTGCCGCGCCGAGCTTGTTGGTGAATGTGAATGATGCTGTGTGGTTCCCGCCTGACATGGTTCATCTGCCGGTTGACAGCACAGCCGCCGGTGACGCTTTCAATGCTGGCCTGTTGGCTGGCATGGCGGCAGGCAAGACCATTCGTGAGGCAATTCCGGGCGCTCATGCGCTTGCAGCGCAGGTGGTGCTGCATCCGGGGGCTCTTGTGCCAGCAGATATCATTCTCGCGGACCGCTGATACCACGGCCAATTTGTTTGCCCCGCCAGCTATTGAAAATCCGCCATCCGGTCCCATTTCTTTTGGTAGGGGGATGTATCGATCTGCACAGGTGGTGACGGATGGATTACGGTGAGTCGACCCCAATCTTCCATTTTGCTGACAATCTGGACCGTGCAAAACTGCTAACGGTTTTTGTCGTTCATGGCGTGGCACTTGTCCTGTTGTTTCTGATGTCACGGTTTCAACCCGAGTCCACTTTGGGGCGGGTGCGGTTGATCGCCAACAAGGGGATCCTCTGGATCGTGCTGGCTGTTCTTCTGGCGGCCCTGATCGCGATCGCCAACATTCTGGTCGGCAGATCCAGCGGTGTCACCACGGTGCTGATGTTCAATGCCGGGGTGGTGACGCTCTATGTCATCGAGTTTGCCATTCTGCTGTCACGTGGTTTTTTCAAGCGTCTGCTGGGTGATGAGCTGCCATCGGAGATTCTTCTGTTTGTCTGTTTCGTCTTGATGGTCAATGCTGGCTATTTCACGCTGATGTTCCTCAAGGACATTATTCTTTCCACCAGAATAGGCATCTGACGCATGGCATCCGAACCGCTCAATCAGGCGACTTATGACGGTCCCAACACCTGTACAATCCTCTCCAACACCGAGGGGGTCAGTGAGTTCCGCAGGAAATTTGTCTGCGTGAATGATAATTTACATGAAAACATGCAGGAGCACCCAGAAGTGCTCATGCTCTATGTGCTGACGGTCATTTTCATCATGATCTTCCTGAAAATTGTCACCCGGCCACGCCGCAACGCGGACGATTGAACAACCATTCGGAAATTCTTGTATTTGGTTAATCATGTTAGCTTGAGGTGTGGAGGCTTCAGGACGTGGTTGAACGTGGTTGAACGCGACTGTCCAGGCTGCCCCGTGACACTGGCTACAAGATCGTCTGCAGTGGGGTTTGCATATCGATGCTGTCATCTCGTTGATGACGGAATGCCGGTGTCAACTGATCATTTTCATAAAGCCAAATTAGGGGAGGGACTCATGAAAAGGACAATTTTATTGGCAGCAACTGCTGCTGGGATGGTGTTATCTGCAACGACAGCGCAGGCGGAAAAATGGGATATGCCGATGGCCTATGCGGCGACAAATTTCCATTCTGAAATGGGTGTTGTATTTGCTGACAAGGTGCGCGATTACACCGGCGGAAAGATCGACATAACGGTGCATGCGGGTGGGTCACTGTTCAAGGGCGGTGAAATCAAGCGTGCCGTGCAGACAGGTCAAGCTCCCATTGGTGAGCGGTTCATGTCGGCACATGCGAACGAAGCGCCGCTTCTTGGCTGGGATAATCTACCGTTTATTGCTACCACCTATGAAGAGAACAACAAGCTGTGGGAAGCCGCCCAAGACAAGGTTAACGCCCAGCTCGACAGCCTAAATCTGGTGGCACTTTAGACCTGTCCATGGCCTGGCCAGGGATTTTACTTCAACAAGGCCGTGACCTCCTCAGCCGATACCAAGGGGGTTAAATTCCGCTCCTATAATGCTGCAACGGCTACCTTTGCCAAGGAACTTGGTATGACACCGGTGCAAATTGAGGCGGCCGAACTGTCGCAGGCGCTTGCCACGGGTGTTGCCGAATCCTTCATCTCGTCCGGATCGACCGGTTATGACCGCAAGGTATGGGAACATCTCAGCCATTACTGCAAGGTCAATGCCTGGCTGCCCCGCAACTATGTGATCGTCAACAAGGGTGTTTGGAATAATCTTGATGACGGAACACGGTCCGCGGTGCAGAAAGCCGCAGATGAGACCGGCGCCGCCTGTGCCGCCAAATCAGCGCAGCTTGCCAACTGGTATTTTGAGCAGCTGGAGTCCAATGGCATGAAGGTTGAGGATGCCAGTCCAGCCTTTCTAAAAGAGTTGCAGGCCATTGGTGCCAAAATGCAATCCGATTGGCTGGCGGCGGTAGGCAGTGATGGTCAGGCGATCATTGATGCTTACAAAGCAATGTAAGCTGGCATATCAAGGCAAGGCTCCCCGGTTTCGGCTGGGGAGCCAGTCTTTCTGATAATGTCTGACTGGTCCTCTTATTTTGGCGTGCCGCTGTGGGTTTGGCTTTTTGTCCTGCCAACATTGCTGGCTGTTGGTGCGCGATTCAGCCGTCACCACATCGAACGGCCCCTGCGGCGTCTCTGGGCGTTACTGGATATGCTGTATCTTGGCTCAGGCGTCTGTGCCGCGATTTTTATGCTGTTGATCCTTTTACTGATTGCCGTTCAGATGACGGCCCGCTGGACCGGGCTGACATTTGAGGGATCGACTGAATTTGCGGGCTATGCGATGGCTGCTACCAGCTTTTTTGCCCTTGCTCATGCGCTCAGCCGCGGTGCCCATATCAGGGTGTCCATTTTTCTCAACATCAATCAATTCACCCGACTATGGCTGGATGCGGCGGCGACCCTTTTGGGGGCGATCATCGCCACTTATTTTGCGCGCTACGCCATCAAAACCAATTTTCTGTCAGCGCTGCTGAATGACCGCACGCAAGGGCAGGACCAGATTCCCCAATGGGTTGTCACGGTGCTCAAAATGTTTGGCACTTTCCCCTCGGAGTGGGCGGCACTCTGGCGAGCAAGTGGTGATGCCCTGATCTATACCCCGGTCTGGGTGCCGCAGATACCGATGTCGATTGGCACCGTCCTTTTGGCCATCTGCATGTGGGATCAGTTGATCAGACTTCTGGTTACCGGCCAGACAGCGATTCAGAGGGAAACCGTCGAATGACCGAACTATATGCGACGCTCATTTTTCTGTTTGCCCTGTTCGCGCTTCTTGGGGGGTCGGTCTGGGTCGGGCTTGCTCTTGTCGGCGTTGCCTTTATCGGGATGGAGCTGTTCACCTCGCGTCCGGCTGGCGATGCGATGATCATGACAATATGGACCGGCGCCTCGAGTTGGACACTGACAGCGCTCCCGCTGTTTATCTGGATGGGCGAGATTCTCTATCGAACGCGATTATCCGGGGATATGTTTCGCGGGCTTGCGCCATGGATGCGCTGGTTGCCCGGCGGTCTGCTTCATACCAACATTGCTGGCTGCACGATTTTTGCGGCTGTTTCCGGGTCATCTGCGGCGACCTTGACCACAGTTGGCAAGATGTCGATCCCTGAACTGCGCCGCCGGGGTTATCCTGAATATATGATCATCGGCACACTTGCTGGCGCAGCAACGCTAGGGTTGATGATCCCGCCCTCGCTGACGCTGATCGTTTATGGCGTTTCGATCAATGAATCAATCACCAAGCTGTTCCTTGCCGGGGTGATCCCCGGCCTTGTTCTGGCAGGTCTGTTCATGCTCTATATCATCGGCTGGCATTTTCTGCGCCCGGGTGAGCGGCCGCGCCCCGAGCCGCGGATGTCGATTGGCAAGATGTTCCATGACAGCCGCTTCCTCCTACCGGTGCTTGCCCTTGTATTCATCGTCATTGGCTCGATGTATTTCGGCTGGGCCACAGCAACCGAGGCGGCTGCGGTTGGGGTTATCGGGGCGCTGTTATTGGCGGCAATGCAGCGGTCGCTGACGTTTGAGACATTTTTTGCCAGCCTGATGGGGGCGACACGTACCTCGGCAATGATTGCACTGATCCTGATGGGCGCCTCTTTTCTGTCGCTATCAATGGGTTTCACCGGTCTGCCTCGCGCGCTTGCCGGCTGGATTGACGAAATGCAGCTCTCGCCGATTATTCTGATCGCCGCACTGACAGTGTTCTACATCATTCTTGGGATGTTTCTTGACGGCATTTCCTCGGTGGTGCTGACAATGGCGATTGTCGAGCCGATGATCCGGCAGGCAGGCATTGATGTCATCTGGTTTGGTGTCTTTGTCGTTGTTGTGGTTGAGATGGCGCAGGTGACGCCGCCCATCGGCTTTAATCTGTTTGTTCTACAGGGTATGACGCAGCACGAGATTTCCTATATTGCCCGCACGGCGATTCCGATGGTGCTGTTGATGGTTCTGATGGTGATAATTCTGGTTGTTTGGCCGGAGTTGGCGACCTGGCTGCCCGACAATATCCGCCAGCGGCCAAATGACTGATGCGGATACGGTCGTGACGTCTGATGCCCTGTCTCAGCCTGCTCCAGCTTGACACGCAATTTCCCCGCATTCCGGGGGACGTGGCCTCGCCTGATACCTATAATTGTGCGCTGGACATCCGGACGATCCCTGGCCTGTCAGTGGCGCGGGTGGTCTCCACCCACCCTGATCATGGTGATCTGTCGTTCATTGAGAACCATCTTTGTGGTGCGCCCGGTGATGTGATTGCCACATCCTGCGGGTTTCTCTCGATCTGGCAGACCCAATTGGCTGCGCGCAGCCCAGTACCCTTTCTAAGCTCGGCATTGTTGCAACTGCCAATGCTTGGCGCTTCCTTTGCGGTGGATGAAACGGCCATTCTGACTTTCGATGCTGACAGTCTTGCCGCCCCTGCCTTCACGCCGGTATTGGCAGGGTTCAGTGGGCCGGTCCTCGGCCTGCCGCCAACCTCTCATCTGCGCCGCGTGATTGCTGAGGATCTTAAAACGCTGGATCAGGCCCGCGCAGAGGCTGAATTGATCGACCTCGTTGCCGGGCTGCAGCAGACACGCCCGGTGCGTGCGCTCCTGCTTGAATGCACAAATTTACCACCCTACAAAGCGGCACTTCGGGCGCGATTTGATGTCGAGATATTTGATATTCTGACGCTGATCCATGCCACCAACCCCCATATGGTTAATGCCGGGTTTCTCTAGCCATCGTCAAAGATCGTTGGCTAGACAGCGGGCAGGGGATGATGTGGACAAGATTATGCCGGGCTTTGGCATGTCGGGATTGGACATGTCGGGATTGGGCATATAGGGGTTGAACAGGATAGGTAGCAGCCTTGCATGCAACTGCGTTGAAGAAGCTGTGCAACCGCTGTAGCATGTCTGGACGATCCGCAAGGAAAAGGCCGGTCGCTGCCGCATGGATAGCTACCGCGCTTTGGCATATCTCGCTTGATCAGTGTGAATGTTTTATGATGCCAGCTGGAATTGACATGTCGCCTGAGCTGACCGGCCGGCCATCATCAGCATGAGGACCGAATGACACCGTTTTTTAATGTTGAGGGGATTTACACCCCCGTTGTGACCCCGATGACCGCTGATCATGCGGTGAATTGGGATGCCCTTGCGAAGATTGTCGAAAATCTAATCGACAAGGGGGTGCATGGGGTTATCTCCGGTGGATCGACCGGTGAAAACTACGCCCAGACGGTGGAAGAGCGGATCGCTGCGGCGCTTTTTACCAAAGATGTCGTAAACGGGCGCGTTCCCTTGGTTGTTGGCACCGGGGCGATGATGACGCCTGACAGCATAGCCCTTGCCACGGCGGCGCGCGAAATGGGCGCGGATGCCATTCTTTTGGCCACACCACCCTATTCGGTGCCCACTGAACGGGAAAATGCGCTGAACGCGTTGGCCATCGACAAGGCCGCAGACCTGCCGGTGATTCTCTATAATTATCCGGGCCGCATGGGTGTTCATATGGGCGAGGAATTTCTGGATCGTGTTGGCCGGTCGCGTAACATCTGTGCCATCAAGGAAAGCTCTGGCGATATAAACCGCGTCCATCTGCTGGCCCGTGACTATCCGCATATCCAACTGTCCTGCGGCATGGATGATCAGGCTCTGGAGTTTTTTGTGTGGGGGGCGCGAAGCTGGATTTGTGCGGGATCGAATTTTCTGCCTGAGGAACATATTGCCCTTTATCAGGCGTGCGCTGTTGAGGGAAATTTTGACAAAGGCCGTCGGATCATGTCGGCAATGATGCCGTTGATGCGGATTTTGGAACAGGGTGGAAAATTCATCCAATGTGTCAAGCATGGGGTGACGATGAACGGCATAGACGCCGGCCCGATGCGCCCGCCGCTAAAAGGGCTGAACAAGGATGACAAACGGGCGCTGGAACAGGTGATCCGCGTGGCAAGAACCACGATTTCCGAGATTGAGAATGAACAACCAAAGGCAAAGGGCTGATTAATGGACCTGTTGACCCAAGAAGAATACCAAGCCATCGCCGATAATCTGGCGCTTCCCAACAACGCGTTCATTGACGGAAGTTACCGGCCGGCAGGCACGGGCAAAACCTTTGAGACGGTCAATCCAGCCACCGGCGCCAAGCTGGCCGAAATCGCGGCGTGTGACGCCAATGACGTGGATTTTGCGGTGCAAAAAGCGCGTGACGCATTCGAGGATGGTCGGTGGTCGCGGCTGCACCCCTCGGATCGCAAGGATGTGCTGATCCGGTTGTGCAAACTTCTGACCCGCAATGCCAGAGACTTGGCGGTTATGGAAAGTCTGGATAGTGGCAAGAGCATTTTTGATTGCGAAACCGTCGATATACCGGAGACCATCCATTGCCTGAAATGGCATGCCGAAGCGATCGACAAAATCTATGATCAGGTCGCGCCGCCCTCGGATAATCACATCGCGATGGTTGTGCGTGAACCCATCGGCGTGGTTGGGCTTGTCCTGCCGTGGAATTTCCCCCTTCTGATGCTGGCCTGGAAAATTGGCCCCGCACTGGCGGCGGGTTGTTCGGTTGTGGTGAAACCGGCCCTCGAGACATCCCTGACCGCATTGCGCGTTGCCGAGTTGGCAACAGAAGCCGGCATCCCACGTGGGGTTTTGAACATCGTGCCGGGTGGCGGCCCGGAAGTGGGTGAGCCAATTGGCCGCCACATGGATATCGACATGGTGTCCTTCACCGGATCCACAGTGACCGGCAAACGCTTCCTCACCTACGCCGCAGAATCCAATGCAAAGGAAGTGGTATTAGAAATGGGGGGCAAGAACCCCTGCGTTGTGATGGCGGATGCCGAAAACCTTGATAGGGTCGCGCAGCATGTGGTTAATGGCGCGTTCTGGAACATGGGTGAGAACTGCTCGGCCAGTTCGCGTCTGATTGTGCATCGTGACGTCAAGGACGCCCTTCTCGAGCGGATCGAAATCCATGCCCGTCACTGGAATGTGGGCGACACCTTGAGCCCGGAAACCCGCATGGGCGCCCTTGTATCAAAGGCGCATTTCGACAAGGTTTGCTCCTACCTCGATCACGCGGATAATGTGCTAATCGGCGGCAAATCCCATGACGGCGCTTTTGTCGAGGCTACCGTGCTGGAGGTGCCTGACAATAGCCATAAGTTGGCGCGTGACGAGATTTTCGGCCCGGTGCTGAGTGTCATCACCGTTGACGGATTTGACGAGGCGATCAGCATTGCCAATGACACCGAATATGGTCTGTGCGCGTCAATTTTCACCGCCAACACCAAACGCGCGATTCGTGGTGCGCGCATGGTGCGGGCCGGCACTGTCACCGTGAACAGCTTTGGCGAAGGCGATATTTCCACGCCCTTCGGTGGGTTCAAGCAATCCGGTTTTGGCGGGCGTGACAATGGTCTGCATGCCCATGATCAATACACCCAGCTAAAGACCATCTGGATTGATCTGTCTGATGATGAGGATGAGGCGATCGCCTGAGTGAGCGGAGGAGCGCCAGCAGATCAGCCGGGTTTTGCCTCACGGCAGGTTGAGCTGTGCCATGCGCCCCCATTCACAGTGTAAACCTGTCCGGTGATGAAGCCGCTTTCCGGCGCCGCAAGAAACGCCGCCAACGCTGCCACCTCGAATAGGCGGTCAATAGCTTTGGTTCAGCTCATCCGATGCCGGGATCTCCCGTTCGCGCCGGGCGATGTAATCCAGAAGTTCCTCATCTTTCGCTTCATCGAGTTTTGGTTCCTGATATTCCGACAATAATTTTTTCGCATAGCTCTGTGCGCGTTCGGTGATTTCGACACTCCCCTCAGCCTGCCATTGTTCAATAGAGTTGTTGTCGAACAATTCGGGCATGAAAAAAGCAGTCTGGAAATTTTCCAATGTGTGTGGATGCCCCAGATAATGCCCGCCCGGCCCGATATCTGGCACGGTTGCCAGCGCCGCGTCAAAATCCTGCCACTTCGGGCCTTCCGCCATGCGATAGGCCATGGCGCATTGTTCGGCATCGACGACGAATTTCGCGACAGAACAATGCATGCCCGCCTCGTTCCAGCCTGCCGAGTGCCAGATGTAATTGGCGCCCGCATGGATCACCGAAGACAGCGTTGTGGCACTCTCATACCCCGCCTGCGCGTCAAAGGTTTTGGCACCGCCCAGCGTGTTTGATGTGCGCCACGGTATGTTGTAATGCCGCGCCATCTGACCGATCATGAAGTTCATCAGCGAAATCTCGGGCGTGCCTGCCATTGGTGCGCCGGATTTCATCGAAACTGTGGATAGAAAGTGGCCATAGATCGCCGGTGTGCCTTTTCGGATCAGCTGAGTATAAGCAAGCGCTGACAGCGCCTCGGCATTTAGTTGCGCCACCGACGCGGCAACTGACGCGGGCGTATTGGCCCCTCCCAGAACAAAGGGCGAGCACAAAATTGGTTGACGGCGGGCGGCAAACGCCCGCATCGCGCCAAGCATGGTTTCATCCCATACAAGCGGCGAGTTGCCGTTGCAGTTTCCAGTGGTCACCGGGTTTTCCTGAATGAACTCCTCGCCAAACAGAATCGCGCACATATCCATCACATCCTCAGCGTTCTTCGGGCTGGTCGTCATCCCCATAAACATCTTGTCCGAATGCTTCATCGATGAATAGGTGATGCGCAAATGGCGTTGGCTGATCGGGTGATCATAGGGTTCGACAATGTGGTGCGCCGAGGAGTGCATCGCCGGCAACATATGGCTGAGCTTGTGAAACATCGCCAGATCATCAAGGGTCGGGTTACGGCGCACATCATCGATATCCCGCAAGAATGGCGCACCAGTCATCGGCACGAAAACTGAATGTTTGCCGCCCAGGCGCAGATTATTGGCCGGGTTGCGGGCATGATAGGTGAAGTCTGGCGGGATTGAGCTGATCAGTTCGCGCACAAGGCCGCGGTCAAGATAGACCAGTTCGCCCTTGATTTTTGCGCCGACGCGCCGCCAATCCTCCAGCGCAATTTCATCGCGGAAGTGGATACCGACATTCTCCAGAATGTCCAGCGAGGCGGCGTCAATCCGCTCCACCTGCGATCCGTCCATCACCTCACATTCGGGGATATTGCGTTTCAGGCCGGGCATCATCGTAAAATCATTTGCCGTGCGCAAAGCGCGGCGGGCTGACCGCCCACCTGTACGCGAACCAGTTATCGTTTTGGCCATGGCCCTGCCCCCACATCTTCAACCCAATATAACAGTTACACTGTTTGTCGAAGTCTGAAATTGCAAAGGATTTTTGCGGATAAATTTTTGCGGATAAATTTTTGTGGGTCAGATTTTTGCGGGTCAGTTCTTTTGGATCAGATTCGGTAAGTGCTTCCATCAATGTTGCCCGTCCACACCCAAAGGGCCAATAATGGGGTTCTGGCTGTGCGGATGGCATGCGGTTGATACGGTAAATGGTGAATGAAATCTCCCGAGGAGCCTTCATACCAGGCGTTGTTATCTTTTTGCCATTCTTGAGGTCCGGTTAATGCCAGATACACCTCTTCAGCGGCATGACAGTGGCTGGGGTAGGTGACGTTGGCAGCCTGATAAAGAAGCCCGGCGCGGATGTCTTCATGGGCAATTTGTCCGTCCGGGCCAATGATCTCGCAGACAGCCAAATGGCTGGCGATGGTATTCGGGATTTTTCCAAAGCCGGGTTGTCGCCACGCCAAATTTGGATTGGTTTTTTGAATGTTATGGACCAGATCCGCATGCGTGCCATGACCCTCCAGATCAACCGTCTCAAGAGATATCCGAGGGCCTGATGCTGGTGCGTCTTTAACGAGACGTGCCGATGTGACGGGTTTATCCAAGGCTGTTGCAACATGGTTGCAGATATGATTGCAGGTATGAAGGTCCGACAGACGCAAACTGACCGCCATTGATTGCAGCAATTCTGTAAAATCATCACTCATTGGAATCTCCGGCGTTACCAATGCCAATAAGGCTTTGCAATGAGCGATCAATCAGGTTGTACAGACCGGCTTGCGCCTTGCCAAGCTCCTGATTGGAGCCCCTGATGAGCGCCAGCTCATGATAGATTTTTGGCGAGAACGGCCTCCATACAACGCCATCATTCAAATCTGCTTTTCCGTTGGTTGGGTCGATAATTGCGACACCTCCACCTGAGGCAATGATGTTACGTGCAATCGCGAAATAATAGCTGGAAATGTGTTTCTCAACAGTGACATCTGCAGCGCTCAGCAGGGTATCCAACTGGCGATCCACCATATGTTGTCCGGTAATGGCAACCACTGATCGTCCGGCCAAATCAGGAGGCGCAATAGATTTTTGAGCGCTGATTGGGTCATCCCGATGCATCACACACACACATTCAAGATTAAAAAATTTTGCGTCCAGCCCGGCGACGGGAACAGGCGTGTCAATCAGGCCAATATCAATTTGCTTCGTGCTCACCCAATCGGCAATCTGGCGGGAGCTTCGCACAAGTATGTCAATGTTGACGTCACTATGTTTGTGTTGGTACGCCGCGATCAGTGACGGAAGAAAATTGATTGCCATTGCGCCGTTGGTGGCAATGCGGACACGTCCCGTTGAACCAGCACGGATTTCTGTCACGCGTTGCGTAATTCTCTCCAACACCAGCAATCCTTGGGCCATTTCATCCTGCAACAGTAGCGCCTCTCTGGTTGGGGCAAAGAAGCCACGATCACGCTGAAACAGCTTAAAACCGATGAATTTCTCCAGATTCGCCAGCGCAATGCTCACGGCGGGTTGGCTGAGATTGAGCTGTGTTGCGGC
>ERZ802819.1621-NODE-1621-length-13650-cov-30.2844_pt1 | contig 13650 bp, 13 predicted proteins | sample MGYA00345647_ERZ802819 | MGnify/ENA primary metagenome ERZ802819 (study PRJEB30503, sample SAMEA104212355) | marine metagenome | biome: Westerlies Biome; feature: [SRF] surface water layer (ENVO:00010504) within the epipelagic zone...; material: water... | reverse complement strand
AGAGAGGGAAATGTAGATTTATTAATTAAAAATGAAGATAAATATAATTTTAAAGTAGTTAAACCAGAACCACTAATCAAGCAGCAAAAAATAATTTCATCAACACTTATTAGAGGTCTTTTGGAAAAAGGATATTTAGAAAAAGCAAATAAACTTTTAAACAGAAAATGGACAATTAATGGAGTAGTTCAAAAAGGACGACAAGTTGGCAAAAAGATTGGTTTTCCTACATGCAATATAGATATTAAAGATTATGTTTTGGCAAAGCCAGGTGTATATGCGGTAAGAGTATTGGTTCCTAATAATTCCAAATATCTTAAAGGAATTGCAAATCTTGGATATAGACCAACATTTAATCAAAAAAAAATCTTACTTGAGGTTCATTTATTCAATTATTCTGGAAATCTTTATAATAAACTCTTATCAGTGGAGTTTTTAAAGTTTATTAGAGAAGAAAAAAAATTTAAAAATGTTAATCAATTAAAGTCTCAAATTAAAAAAGATTTAAATATTGCTAAAAAAACTAAATGAGTAATTCCCAAATAAACCTTCCTAAAACTGCTTTTTCAATGAAAGCTAATTTACCTGTAAGAGAGCCAGAAATTTTAGAATATTGGCAAAAGATTAACCTTTACAGGGAATTAAGAAATTCAAGCAAAGGAAAAGAAAAATTTGTCCTCCACGATGGTCCTCCATATGCAAATGGTAATATTCATATGGGAACTGCTCTTAATAAAATTTTAAAAGATATTATTGTAAAATTCCATCAAATGGATGGCAAAGATTCTATCTATGTTCCTGGATGGGATTGTCATGGGTTACCAATCGAGTGGAAAATTGAGGAGCAATATAAAAAGAATAAAAAAAATAAGAATGATGTTCCAATAGTAGAATTTCGTAAAGAATGTAGATTGTTTGCAGAAAAATGGATTGAGGTACATAAAAGTCAATTTAAACGTTTGGGTGTAGTAGGTGATTGGGAAAATTATTATTCAACTATGAGTTTTGATGCTGAGGCTCAAATTGTAAGAGAGCTCGGCAAGTTTTTAAAAGAGGGAAGTTTATACAGAGGTTTTAAACCAGTATTATGGTCTACTGTTGAAAAAACTGCTTTAGCAGATGCAGAAGTTGAATATCAAGATCATAAATCAGATACTATTTATACATCTTTTCCTATTAAAAAATCTAACTTAAAAGATCTTGTAGGTAGCGATATAATTATTTGGACTACAACTCCCTGGACAATTCCAGCCAATAGGGCACTGGCTTATAATGAAGCTCTTGATTATGTTCAGTTGGAATTAAATGATGATAGTGATTTTAAAAAAAGAAAAATTATAGTCGCTGAAGCCTTACTGCAGTCGGTCATCAATGATTGTAAAATAAAAAATTATAAAAAAATAAAGACTTTTAAAGGTAGAGAATTAAAAGAAACTATCTGTAATCATCCTTTTTTAGATTTAGGTTACGACTACGATATCCCGATGTTAGAGGCAAGGTTCGTAACAACTGAGCAGGGAACTGGTATTGTTCATTGTGCTCCAAGTCATGGACCTGATGATTTTAATTTATGTTTAAACAATGGAATTAAAGCAATTGAAACAGTTGATGGAGATGGCAAATATACAAAACATGTAAGCTTATTTGAAGGTATTCACATTTTTAAAGCAAACCCTATAGTAATCGAAAAACTTAAAGAGCAAAAAAATTTGTTATCAAACGGTGAATTGCTACATTCTTACCCGCATTCTTGGAGATCAAAAGCGCCACTAGTTCATAGAGCAACGCCTCAATGGTTTATATCCATGGAAAGTCACAAGTTAAGAGATAAAGCTTTAAAAGCAATTAATGATACAACTTTTTACCCTAGCAAAGGAAAAGAGAGACTAAGAGCAATGATTGAAACCAGACCAGACTGGTGTGTCTCAAGACAGAGAGTATGGGGAGTTCCTCTTCCAATTTTTGTAAATAAAAAAACAAAAGAAATCCTAATAGATGATGAAGTAAATGAGACTATTGCCAGTATTTATGAAAAAGAGGGTTCAGATTGTTGGTTTTCAGATGATCCTCAAAGATTTTTGGGAAGTAAGTATGAAGCAGAAGATTACGATAAATTGAGCGATATTGTTGAGGTCTGGTTTGACAGTGGATCTACACATTCATTTGTTCTTGAAAAAAGAAAAGACTTAAAATGGCCAGCATCAATGTATTTAGAGGGATCTGATCAACATAGGGGCTGGTTTCATTCATCATTATTAGAGTCATGTGGAACCAGAGGCAAAGCTCCGTTTGAGTCTATTTTATCCCATGGATTTGTTGTGGATGGCAAAGGGTTAAAAATGTCAAAATCTTTAGGAAATGTGATTGCCCCAGAAGATATTTTAAAAAAATATGGAGCAGATATATTGAGAATTTGGGTAGCATCATCAAATTATTCAGAAGATTTAAGAATTGATTATTCAATTCTCGACCAACATGCAGACTCTTATAGGAAAATTAGAAATACATTTAGATACCTCCTTGGCAATCTAAATGATAATTTTAATAATGTTGACTTTAAAAAGATAGATATAAATGAATTACCAGAACTTGAACAATTTATGTTGCATAAATTATATATTTTAGACAGTAATTTTAAAAAATATTTTAACAGTTATGATTTTCACAACTTATACAAAGAATTACTAAACTTTTGCACAGTAGATTTATCTGCATTTTATTTTGATATTAGAAAAGATACTTTATATTGTGATCGAGTAAATTCAAACAAAAGACAATCAACTTTATTACTGCTAAATATAATTCTTAATTCATTATTAAAGTGGTTTGCACCAATTTTATCATTTACTACAGAGGAAATTTATAGGTTATTATTCAAAGATAACAAAAGTATTCATTTAGAAAAATTTTTAGATTTTCCAAATAATTTTAAAAATGAAAAATTAAATCAAAAATGGGAAGAGTTAATCAAAATTAGAAATATTTGCAATATCAGTATAGAAGAAAAAAGAGCTATTAAAGAAATTGGATCAAGTTTAGAAGCAGATCTAAATATTCAACTAGATAAAAAATTGGAGAGTATTACTAAAAATATGGACTTTTCAGAGCTTTGCATTACCTCAAAAGCAGAAATTTCTTATAAGGAGAACTTCGAGTCTAGTGTACAAACTATAAAAGCAAAAGGAACCAAGTGTACTCTATGCTGGAAGATTAATGAGAATGGTTGCCATAGAGCTCATTGTGCCCAAAAATCTTAATGAGCATACCAAGAAATAATAAAAATTTTTTCATTAATTTAATAATTATACTTTTAATTTTTTTGTTGGATAGATTAACAAAGTTATATGTAATCAATTTAGATAAGTTAAATAGTGGATCGGAAATATTCGTATCAAAATTTTTAAATATTTATCTAATTTGGAATGAGGGAATAGCTTTTGGACTTCTTTCATTTGAAAAAGATAATTTATACAATGCTTTAACAGCTCTTATAATAATAATAATAATAGTTTTAATTTTTTTAATTTTCAAAAGTAGAGGTTTAAAAAAATATTCACTAATAATGATAACAGGTGGAGCTTTGGGAAACGTTTTTGATAGAATTTCCAACAAAGCAGTTCCAGATTTTATTGATTTTCATGTTGGTAATTTTCATTGGTTCATTTTTAATATAGCTGACATTTTCATAACAATTGGGGTGTTTTTAATGATATTATTAGAGTTAATTGATAATAATAAAAATAAAAGTTTATGAAAAATTTAATATTTTTTAGTCTAACAACTACATTATTAATATTTCTTAGCTCTTGTGGAGCTGTTAAAGAAGGTTTTGGTTCACCTAAAAAAGAAAATAGTGATGAGTTTTTAGTTGAAAAAAAAATGCCTCTCAAAATGCCGCCTAAATTCAAAGAATTACCAAAACCCAGTGAAACAAACCAGCCAAACAGCGTTAGTGATAACGAGATTAAAATTTTGATCTCAAATAATGAAAATAGCAACGTTGATCAAGTGCAAAACAAAAAAGTTAACAAAAACTTAAAAGAAACTTTGTTAGAAAAGATTAAACAAAATTAATGTTATCAGCTAATATAAAATTTAAATCTTTCAAAGTTAAAAAAAAAACCAAAAAAATTCAGAGCGCTTTAAATAAATTATTAATTAATCAAAACCCAGTTTTGAGGTCTTTAAGTACAAATTATAAATATAGTTATGATAATAAATATTTAAATAAATTTAAAAAATCTCCTAACTTTCGAATAATTGGTATGGGGGGATCAACATTAGGTTCTCACGCTATATACGATTTTTTAAAGCATAAAGTAAAAAAAAAATTCATATTTACAGATAATTTAATTTCAAGTCAAAAGAAGGATATGAAGAAATTTACTAACATTGTTATATCCAAATCTGGGAACACTACTGAAACAATTGTAAATGCCAATATTTTAATTAAAAAAAAAGATAAAAATATTTTTATAACAGAGGACAAACCAAGCTATCTGAATTTACTTGCAAAGAAATTAAGAGCAGACATTATTCATCACAATAACTTCATTGGAGGAAGGTATTCTGTTTTATCTGAAGTTGGCATGCTTCCAGCTGAGCTTATGGGCTTGAGTCCAAAAAAATTTAAACAATTGAATTTTCTTATAAAAAAAAAGAATTTTATTAATTCATTAATATCTAGTGTTTCTTCAACTTTATATTTTATGCAAAAAAGAAAATATAATTCAATAATAATTAATTATGACGAAAAATCTGAAAATTTATTTAAATGGTATCAACAATTAGTAGCCGAAAGCTTAGGAAAAAAAAATATAGGTATATTGCCAATTGTTTCAATCATGCCTCGTGATAACCACAGTGTGATGCAGCTTTATTTGGATGGCTTTAAAAATAATTTTTTTACTTTTTTTTATGTATATGACAGTAAATTTGATAAAATTAGAAATTCAAAAATTTTATTTCAACAAGATTATTTAAAAAATAAAAACTCAAGCAGTATTCTTTATGCCCAAAAGAAAGCCACAGAAAACGTATTTATTAATAAAAATATTCCCTTTAGAAGTTTTGAAGTCAAAAAAAGAGATGAGAAAACATTAGGGGAATTATTTTGTTTTTTTATATTAGAAACTATTTTAATAGGTAAAGCTTTAAATTTAAATCCTTATGATCAGCCAGCAGTTGAGTTGATTAAAAAAGAGACAAAAAAATTGTTAATTTAAAAATTTTAAAAAAATTATTTTTGAAATACCATATTTCTTTTCCTCAAGGATTTTAAAATTATCATTAAATGAAACTTTCTCGTTTTTATGTCTATGGATTATTATTATTCCTTTTTTATTTAGGATCTCTTCTTCTCTAATTGAGAATAGGAGTTTATCTAGATTTTTGTCTTTGTAAGGGGGATCTATATAAATTATATCAAATTTCTTTTTTAAACTTAAAAAAGCAGGTCTTCTGTAAATATCTTTTTCAATTATTTCATAGTTGGTTAATTTTTTTAAACTTTTTAAGTTTCTTTTTAATATGGGTAACACTCCTTTGTAATTTTCAAAAAACACAACATGTTTAACTCCCCTTGATAGACACTCGATCCCAAAAGAGCCTACACCTGAGAATAAATCTAATATTATTGAGTCTTCTAGATCAATTTGAAATTTTTTAGAATGTCTGATTATGTTAAAAATAGACTCTTTAGTTAAATCTTTTAAGGGTCGTGTTTCAGCATCTTTTGGTAGTAGTATTTTTTTTCCTTTAAATAAACCAGAAATTATCCTCATTATTTTATCACTTTATAACCAATATCTTTTCTATAAAAACCACCATCCCAATTTAATTTATTCAGGTTTTTAGAAATATTTTCTCGAGATAAATTAAAGTTATCTGATATTGAAACAAAGTTTAAAACTCTTCCACCAGTAGCATAAATTTTATTATTTTTTTTTATAGTACCAGCATGAAATAATAAGTTGTTAATATCAGAATTTATTTTTTCAATATTTGATATTTCTACATTTTTTTGAAATTTATCAGGATAGCCATTTGAGCAAAGTACAACACACAAACTTTTCTTATTTTTCCATTGGATATCAATATTTTGGAGATTCCCCTCACAGCACGCTATAAAAATATCTATTAAATCTGTTTCAAGTTTTGGGAGAATAGTTTGACACTCTGGATCACCCATTCGAACATTGTACTCAATTAAATATGGCTCATTATTATCAATCATCAAACCAGCGTATAAGAAACCCTTAAAGTTGGTCCCTAATTCTGACAAACCTTTTAAAGTTGGTTTAATTATTTTTTCTAATATTTTTTTTTCTAATTCTCCGGTAATCAGCCTGGATGGAGAATAGGCTCCCATACCTCCTGTATTTTTACCTTTATCCCCTTCTAGTACCCTTTTATGATCTTGAGCTGTTCCAAAATTTTTAAAAGTTTTTCCATCACTAATAATAAAAAAACTCATTTCCTCTCCGTAGAGAAACTCTTCAACTAACAAATTTTTAGCTTCACCAAATTTACCATTAAATATTTCATCAACAGCTAAATTAGCCTCAGATTGATCATTACAAATATACACACCTTTTCCGGATGCAAGATTATCTGCTTTAATTACAGTGGGGTATTTGGTTTCTGTCAAAAATTTTTTGGCATCATTTTTATTTTGAAAAATTCCAAATTTTGCTGTTGGAATATTATATTTTTGACAAAGATTTTTTGTGAATATTTTAGATCCTTCAAGTTGAGATGCTAATTTGTTTGGACCAAATACTTTAATCTTGAATTTTTCAAGGTAATCCACCAAACCATCTACCAATGGTTTTTCTGGCCCTACTATTATTAGCTCTATATTTTCATCTAAAATAAAATCTTTAATTATTTCAAAATTACTTAAATCTAAACTTATATTTTCACTTATTTCAGCTGTCCCTGCATTTCCAGGAAAACAAAATATTTTACTTATCTTATTAGAATTATTTAATGTTTGGCATATAGAATGTTCTCTTCCACCACTTCCTATTATTCCAACTTTCATATAAAGGTATATAAACTAAAAATGACAAAAAAATTAGCAAAAATAAAATATTTACCTAATAATTTTCAGATTATTGAAGCAGGCGACTATGTTGAATGTGCAGTCACTGGAAAGAAGATTGAAATTGAAAATTTGACTTACTGGAATGTAGAATTACAAGAAGCTTATTTTTCTTATAAAGAAGCTTTTGAAAAGCGAGAAAAATTGAGTGAAAAGTAATTATTATTTCCAACGATTATGAGACCAAATCCACTGAGATGGATTAATGATTACCATTTTTTCAAGAACAATATTTAATTTATCTGTAATTTCCTTTAATGAGGTTTCAGAGGAGAAGTGAATAGGTTTATTAATAGTTATTTTGAAATTGATATTACTAATTCTCTCAATGTGAATTGGTACAACAGGTATGTCAAATTTTTTTATTAACTGACCTGGTATTGTTGTGGTTAGTGCCTTTTTATTAAAAAAACCTGACTGTATTCCCTCAGAAACTCTTTGATCAATCATTAGAGCAGTTGAAAAATTCTTCTTTTTGAAGCCTAATAATTTTTTGACTCCCCCCAATCCCTTTTTTATCTGATTTTTACAAATATATTTTTTTCTTATTCTTACCATTATATTATTTATGAAAATATTATTTAAAGGTCGGTATATTGCAGCAAGTTCGATACCAGTTTTTTCCAAATGCATTGCCATCAGTTCAAAATTTGCAAAGTGCCCTGAAATAAAAACTACTGATTGATTATTTTTTTTTATTTCATTTAAAATTTCCTGGCCCTCTATTTTAATATTTGAGGCAAACTTTTCTCCTCTGAAGTCTTTGATAAACATATATTCAGCAAAAACCCTTCCATAATTATTCCACATTTGTTTTTTTATTCTACTTATTTCAATTGAGCTCATATTAGGAAATACAATCTGAATATTTTTCTCAATTATATTTTTTGATCTAAATAATGGACCAATAAACTCAAATAATTTACCTCCTACTAATGAAGATATTCTGAGCCCTAATAATTTAAATATTGAAAAAAAAATTATTACAAAAATAAATTGTGTAAAATATTTTAAGTACTTCATGTTAAAAGGTTAAAGTTTTAAGAAGTTTTTCTTCATCTATTATTTTTAAATCAGTTTTAATAAATTTTATTTCAGTTAGGTTTGGATTATTAATTCTTAGAAAATCTTTTTCTGTAGTTATAATTTTACAATTAAATTTTTGTGCCTCAATCAAAATATCATTTATGTCTTTTTCTGAGTAACTGTAATGATCAGGAAATTCAATCTCTTTTAAAATACTTAATCCACTTTTTTTTATCATAGAAATGAATGTATCATGATTACCAATTCCTGAAAAAGCAATGTATTTATCATCTATGCTAAATTGCTCTAAATTAATAGGTTCATATTTACCCAAATGTATTATTATATTGGGATTAATTTGTTTTAATTTATCTGTTAAGTTTTCTGAATTTTCTAGATTACCATTTAAAAAGACATGATTATAATTTTTTAAAATACTTATTTTTTCCCTCAGTGGACCAGCGGGAATCGTAAAACCATTGCCAATCCAATTAATATTATTAAAGCATATAAAACTTAAAGTATGAGATATAGATTCATCCTGTAAACCATCGTCTAAGATAGCCACTTCATAGTTCTCATTTTCTGCCTGTTTTAAAGCTTCAAGTCTAGAGTGAGAACTAAATAGTTTTCCGTAAGTGCTTAAAAGTTTTTGCTCATCAAGTTGATCTTTATAAAACTTTTTAATAAAACATGACTTTATATTTTTTTGAGCAAGTAATTTATTAATTTTTATACTCAGAGACGTTTTACCAGTTCCACCAAGGTAAATGTTACCTACACAAATAGTTTTAATTTTTAACTTTGTTTTAGATTTATTTTTAAATAGCTTCAGTGACTGTAAAATATTAGAAATTGGTAACAGAATATAAGCATATATATTTGGCTTTCTAAAATCCCAGAACTTAGGTTTTTTTAAATTCATTTTTAATTTGGGTATCTACTTCCTTAAGAGTATTTTTTAAAATTATTTTACCAATTTTATTTATCTTTAAACCTATTTTTTGGTTTCTTATAAACGAAATTGAAGAAGCTAATTCCATATAATTAGCAACTTTTTTTGAAATATTTAATGAATTGAGTAATTTATATACATCTTTGAAATTATCAATATTTTGTCCATGTAAAATATTAGATCCATACCTAGCTGCCTCTAAAGGATTTTGACCACCTCTTTTAATTACAGATCCTCCTAAAAAAACTGTAGAGGCAATTTTAAAAAATTTTTTGGTTTCTCCAAAAGTGTCCACTAAGTATATATCTAGTTTTTTAAAACTTTTTGATTTAGAGCTATGAGATACTATATTTAAATTAAATTTTGAAATTTCAGATATTATTTCGTTAGCTCTATTTATATGTCTTGGAATGATTATGGTAATTAAGTTTTTAATTTTTTTCTTTAGTTCTAAATGAGCTTTTACACAAAAAATTTCCTCACCACTGTGGGTGCTTGATGCTACCCATATTTTTTTATTTTTAAATTTCTTTTTCAAGCTTGGAGCGATATTATTTCTTTTATCATTATAGTTTTCAGAAAATTTTAAATTTCCAATATATTTAATTTTTTTAACACCTAGTTCTTTCAAAAAATTTTTGGTTTCTAAATTTTGAGGGTAGGCTTTTGTAATTAACTTAAATATCGATTCAGAAAAATATTTATATTTATACCATCTATCAAAAGATTTTTTAGTCAACCGAGCATTTAATAACAATAGGGGTATATTTTTTTTATAAAGAGCTTTAAACATCGCTGGCCATATTTCAGAATCAATAAAGATTGCAATGTTTGGTTTCCAATAATCTAAAAATCTTGAAGTTAAAAAAAATAAATCGAATAGATAAAATTGATGAATAGTTTTTTTAAATCCATATCTCTTTAATACTTTTGATGAACTTAATGTTGAAGACGTGACTAAAATTTGTGTAATTGATTTATCTTTTTCATATTTTTCAATTAATGGTATTACGCTTAATATTTCCCCAACACTTGCTCCATGGAACCAAATTAATTTTCCTTTTTTTTTCTTCTTAGAAAAAAAAGTATATTTTTCATAAAATCTATCTTTACTCTCTTTATTAATTAAGATTCTATAAAATATTAATACTGGCGAAACTAAGAGTAGTATTGATAATATTACTTGATACAAAAAAAACATTTTTACTTTTGAATTTGTTTTTCATAAAAATTTTTATACACATCAGATTTTTCAAGAAGTTCATCATGACTCCCTGAGTCTAATATTCTACCTTTTTCCATAACATAAATTTTTTCAGAGTTTAATACTGTTGAAAGTCTGTGAGCAATTACTATTGTTGTTTTGTCATGTATTAATTCTTCAATAGCTTTTTGAATTTTTTCTTCTGTATCGGAGTCTAAAGAAGATGTTGCCTCATCTAACAAAATTATTTTACTTTTTTTTAAAAATGCTCTTGCAATTGACAATCTCTGCTTTTCTCCTCCTGATAATTTTACACCATTTTCACCAATTTTTGTTTCAAAGCCATTTTCTAAGTTGTTAATGAACTCTTCACTCATCGATAGTTTTGCTGCTTGCATAATTTCTTCGTTTGAAGAGTCTGGTTGTGCATATTTTATGTTATTAAAAACAGTGTCATCAAATAGAGTGGTATTTTGGTCAACAATTGAAATTTGTTTTCTGAGCGACATAAGATTAATTCCAGTAAGATCTTGATTATCAATTTTGATTGATCCACTAATTGGATTGTAAATCCTTGGTATCATATTTAATAATGTAGACTTTCCAGACCCACTTTGACCCACTAAAGCAGTCATCTTCCCCCCATTAATTTTAAGAGATATATTTTTTAAAACTATTTTTTCCGGGTTTGAATTATAAGAAAAATTAATATTATCAAACGTTATAGTTCCATCTTTAATTTTGACATCATCACTACTTTCATTTTTGTTAATTTCATTTTTTATATCTATAATTGGTATAATTCTTTTTGCAGCTGATAAACCTTGACTGATAGCAATGTTGACTTTAGTTAAAGATTTAACAGGCTGGTATGCTAACATCATTGCAGCCAGAAATGAAAAAAAATTGTTAATATTTAACTCTTCATCAATTATTAGTTTTCCCGAGTAAAAAATTAATAAAGCAATCATAAATCCTGTTAAGACTTCCATAATTGGAGTTGATCTAAGATACACAGATCTAATTTTAATTGATTTATCTTTTAAGGCATTCACATATTCTTCAGATCTTTGATTTTCAAAATTTTCTCTTTGAAATATTTTAATTATTTTATGATTCTTAAATAAGTCCACAAAATATCTATTTAGATTACCAGATTTTTCTTGGGCTTCAGTTGCTACTTTGCCCATTCTTCTTCCAAGTTTTCTTGCGATTATTGTAGCTAAAGGAATCATTATTATTGCTATTAAAGATAGTTTCCAATTTTGAAAAAACATAACTGAAAGCAACCCGATTAATGTTAAGCCATCTTTAAAAATGCTCAAAAAAGCTTCAGCTAACATTCTTGTTATTTGATCAACATCAAAACTTAAATTTGAAATATATTTTCCAGTATGCCTACTTTCGATAATTTGGGTATCAGCATTAATAAATGATTTTAGCATATCGATTTGCAGCATTTTTTTTACTTCTTCAGATATTTGAATCATAATAATTTTAGCTTGATAAAGAGCGATGCCCTTTGTTGAGAATGCTAAAATAATTGCAAAAGGTATTAAAAAAATTAGAGTTCTATCTTTATTTAAAAACAATTTTTCAATGGCAGGATCTAATAACCAAGCGGTTGCAGATGTGCTTATGGCAACAAGAACTGAAAAAAATGCTGCTAATAAAATTTTTAACACATACTTACTTATGTAGTCCTTATACAACCTTTTGATTATTTGTTTTGTGCTCATTAAACTAATTTTCCAATAAGAAGATTTAGTAGAATTAACAAACCTAAAAAATTATTACTTTTAAATCTCTCAAAGCAATTATCAGGCAAGGAAGTGTTTAGTCTATAAATTTGAAATATGAACATGTGATAAACAGATAAAATCAAAAGTAAAAAATAAATAGTTTTAAAATCCATTAATATTCCTGTTACAACTAAAGATAAGGTGAAAAGAAAATACGAAAAAAATAGAAATTTTTTTGGATCATTTTTAAATTTAATTGAAGTTGATTTTACTCCTATAATTTCATCATCTTTGATATCTTGAAATCCATAAATTGTGTCGTACCCTAGTGTCCAAAATATGGCCCCTAAATAGAAAATAATTGGTACTAAAGTGATTTCATTTGAAATTGAAATCCAAGCTAAAATTAGACCATAATTAAATGTGATCCCCAAAAAAAGCTGAGGCCAATAAGTTATTCTTTTCATTAATGGATATGTAAATGCCAATGGCATAGATCCTAATGCCATTAAAATAGTAAATGTATTAAAATTAATTAAAACTAAAAATGCAATAAAGCATAAAATTGCAGAATAAATAACTGCCAATTTAATTGATACTTTTCCTGATGCTATAGGCCTATCTTTTGTTCTCTCTACTCTTTTGTCAAAATTTTTATCAGCTATATCATTTACAATACATCCGGCGGATCGCATCAAGATAGATCCAGCTAAAAATAGAAAACTATAAAAAAAATAATTTAATAAACTTGAGTTGAAATCATATGCGATCGTAAGCCCCCATATGCATGGCCAAAACAATAGCATAAAACCAATTGGTTTTTTTACTCTAGTAAGTTCTAAAAATAAGTTTAATTGGTTCATAATTTACTTGTAAATAACAAAGGCTAGTTTCATAATCAAATTGATTCGTATGAATATAGATTATACCGTTACAGCATTAATGTTTCCTGCAATACCTTTGTTAATGGGTGTTTACAGTAACAGGTTTCACACATTGAGTGCTTTAATTAGAAAAATTCATGATGCCCATGTTTTCGAAAAACACACTCCGCCCGAATGGAAAGCACAATTTATTAATCTTAATAAAAGAATTAGTCTTTTAAAATTTTCAATGGTATTTGCTGCATTTGGTTTTTTATTTAATATGTTGACTGTTTTTGGTCTTTATTTAAGCGAAATCTTTATAGCTAGAATTATTTTTGGATCATGTTGTTTGTCTATGATTATTTCTATTATTTTTTTTATTATTGAAATTCAAGTCTCTACTAATGCTCTAAAACTTCATATGTCAGATATGGATATATATGAGTAAGTATTTATTTAAGGTTTTATAACAGCCGGACCAGTAAGCAATCTACCTTCTAAATCTTCGTGAGCTTGTTTAACTTCATCAAGTGAATACTTTTTTGAAATTTCAATTTTAAACTTGCCAGATAAAACAGCATCAAAAACTTTTTTTGCTGACTCTAATAATTCTTCTCGTTCAATAGTGTAATGAGCTATAGAAGGACGTGTAAAAAATAAACCTTTAGCGTTAATATGTTTTTTTACATCAATAGTATCTACATAACCTGAAGCATTTCCAAAAGCTACCATCATCCCTCTGATTTTAAGTA
>ERZ802819.1612-NODE-1612-length-13679-cov-11.0015_pt1 | contig 13679 bp, 14 predicted proteins | sample MGYA00345647_ERZ802819 | MGnify/ENA primary metagenome ERZ802819 (study PRJEB30503, sample SAMEA104212355) | marine metagenome | biome: Westerlies Biome; feature: [SRF] surface water layer (ENVO:00010504) within the epipelagic zone...; material: water... | reverse complement strand
AAGTCTAATATTTTCTTAGTAAAACAGGCTAAGGTTTACACCCCATCTTTGAATCAGAATATCCTCCCTGGTGTAACAAGAAATTTTATAATCAGTCTTCTTAAGAAAAATAATATAGAGGTCTTTGAAGAGGAAATTTCTGTAGATTCAATTTATGAATGTGAAGAACTTTGGTTGACAAGTTCAACTAAAGAAATTCAACCCGTTGCTTTTATTGATGACTATAAAATTTCTACAAAAAAAACTGAACAATTAATTTGGAATAAAGCCCTGAAGCTTTTCAATCCATATTAGAAATCCAAAGCCAGATCTCTAATAGACTGCCAAGGATTCTTATCTGATAAACCTTTTATTGCGGCATCTATTTCTGCGATATCTTTAAGTGAATTTTTTATTTTAGAATAAGAAATACCATTAGAACGTTTAGATAGTAAATCTAAGTAATATCTAGGACCCCAAATATTTTTTGTAGTCCCTTGTTCCAAGACTTTATATAGATTGTTTATTTCTTTTGAAAGGGCCCACAATACAAGGGGAGGTTGTGTTCCTTCTGCTCTTAAAGTTTCAATGATTCTAACTGTTCTTTTTCTATTTCCTTCAAGAAAAGAATTAGAGAGATCGAATATTCCAAATTTTGAAGAATTAGAAATAGATTTTTCCATATTTTCTAATGAAATTTCTTGTTCTGAAAATAAAAGAGATAGTTTCATTAACTCATGGGATGCAGCCAGCAGATTTCCTTCTGTTTTCTCCGACAAAAGTTGAATGGCCTGTACATCTAAATTAAGGTTTAAGCTCAAGGCCTTCGTTTTAATCCAGCCGGGCATTGAACTTTTATTAACTGGTGGTTCAACTACAAAAATGCCACTATCATCTAAGGCCTTAGCCCAGGCACTGGTTTGTTGCTTTTTTTCAAGCCTTTCAGCTGAAATGATTAGCAGTTTATTTTCATCTGCATCAAGACAATAATCCTTGATAGCTTTTGAACCTTTGTTTCCTGGACCAGTTCCAATAAGTTTAACTTCAACTATTTTCTTTGAACCAAATAAATCAAAATTTTCATTTTCTGAACTAAGGAAGTTCCAATCTGTATCTTTAGTAATTATATGAGTTTGTTTATCCTCAAAACCAGCTGATTTTGCTCTCTTTATAACCTCATCAGTTAACTCAGAAATTTGAATTGATTCTTCTGCAAAGAAAGAATAAATAGGACCCAATTTAGTTTCTAAGTCTTTGATAAAGTGAGCTTTACTTAATTTCATTGGATTTAGTAGATGCTATAAATTCTATATTCCTTATCGCTTTTGCAATAAAGGTTTTGGTTACTGATTGAATCTCTTCTTCAAATGCCAGAAGATTTGACTGGTTAAAATCAATAAAAGATGAGTCTTCGAAAATATGCATTATCAAATTACCATCACCATTTCCTATTTGATATTTCAATTTATAATCTAATCTTACTTGTGTTGTTCTTGCACCTTGTCCAGTAGAACCAACAAATTGTTCTATAGAATGACTAATGATTTTGAGCCGCGAGTCAGAATCTGCATTTCTAGACAAAACATAATTCTTTGAATTAAGCTGATTTTCTAATTCTAGATTCAGTTCTGACTTTTTGGCATCATAATTTATAACTTGATTAGACAAACTTGTTGAGTAATTTCTAAGTTCATAGCCACACGAATTAATCACTAAAACTAAAGTCAGAAGTAATTTAATATCCAATGACTGTGTTATTTTCATATAACTATATTCAGTATCTTTCCTGGAACATAAATTATTTTTTTAACTTCAGAACCCTCTAAATGCTTTATTATTTTTTCATCACTTAGAGCCATAGATTTCACAGAATCATCTTCAGTTTCTTTATCTATTTCGATTTCAGATCGCAGCTTTCCATTTACTTGAACAGCAATTTTCAATTTGTCATCTATCAGCAAAGATTCTTCAATTTTTGGCCAAGACTTATCAATAATTGATTCTTGAGGATAAAGTTGCCACCACAGATGCTGACATAAATGAGGCGTAATTGGATTAAGCATTAATAGAATTGATTCAATAGCCTCGTTGGCAACTTTTCGCATTTCTGGACTCGCATTTGAGTCAAACCATTCTTGTGGAATTTCATTAGAGAGTTCCATTACAGCTGCTATAGCAGTATTAAAACTCTGTCTTCTTAAATAATCATCTTTTACTTTGGCTAAAGTCTTATGAATCTTTGATCGCATTAATTTCAAATCTTTAATTGAATGATTTACATCAATATCTTCGGGCAGGCCTGCATCTATATGCTTATTAACAAGCTTCCATATTCTGTTAATAAATCTATGGGCACCTTGTACTCCTTGATCAGACCATTCGAGAGATTGCTCAGGAGGAGCAGCAAATAATACAAAAAGTCTGACAGTATCTGCTCCATATTTTTCAATTAAACCCTGTGGATCAACCGTATTTCCTTTTGATTTAGACATTTTGGCACCGTCTTTCAAAACCATACCCTGGCAAAGTAAATTTGTGAAAGGTTCGTCTCCTTCAACCAGACCAATGTCTCTCATGCATCTAAAGAAAAAACGTGAATATAGAAGATGTAATACAGCGTGTTCTATCCCACCTATATACTGATCTACCGGAAGCCAGTAGTTCGCTCTATCATCAAGCATGGAATCATGACTATCAAAACTAGCAAACCTCGCGTAATACCAAGATGATTCAAAGAATGTATCAAAAGTGTCAGTTTCTCTTATAAGGCTTTTACCATCTTGATCGACGTTCAAGAATTCAGGCATATCCTTCAATGGAGAACTGACATCCTTGAATTCAACCTTGGAAGGTAGTTCAACTGGTAAATCTTTGGCATGGAAATTTTCTTCACCATCACTCAGAATTGGAATCGGTGCGCCCCAATATCTTTGTCTTGAAACTCCCCAATCCCTCAAACGAAAGTTAGTCTCTTTGTAACCACAGTTCATTGCTGTTGCCTTTTTTTCTATCGCATGGAATGCATCATCAAAGTTTAATCCATCAAATTCACCTGAATTAATGAGAATATTTTTTTCAATAGTTGCCTCTTGAATTTTAACCTCATCATGACTATTTTTTATAACCGGCAAGATGGGTAACTTGTACTTAGTGGCAAATTCAAAATCTCTTTGATCATGAGCTGGAACTGCCATCAAAGCACCAGAGCCGTAGTCACTAAGAACAAAGTTAGCGATCCAAATGGGTATTTTTTCTTTTGTGAATGGATGAATTGCAAATAAATTTGTAAAAATGCCCTCTTTTTCTTGTTTAGCAAATTCAGCTTCTGATACTTTTATCTTGCTCTGCTTTTCAACAAACTCTTTTATATCATTTCTTTTTGCAGAAAGATCTGAAATTAGAAAATGAGATGATGATATAGCTATGAAGGAAACACCCATTATCGTATCGGGTCTTGTTGTGAAGACATCAAGTACTGCTTCTCTGTCTTCGATACCAAAACTAAAATTCATACCTTCAGATTTGCCTATCCAATTTTTTTGTTGGATTTTTACTTGTTCTGGCCAGCCATCTAATTTATCTGTTCCCTGCAGAAGTTCTTCCGCGAAGTCTGTTATCTTTAAAAACCATTGCTTCAAAACCTTTTTTTCTACTTCTGCTCCTGATCTCCAGCCTTTTCCGTCTATTACTTGTTCATTCGCGAGTACTGTTTGATCTACAGGATCCCAATTAACTTCAGCCTCTTCTTGGTAAGCTAAGCCTTTTTCATGCATTTGAAGGAAGAACCATTGTTCCCATTTGTAGTAATCTGACTCTGAAGTTGCAAATTCTCTTTTCCAGTCGTATGCAAAGCCCAGCCTGGTAAGCTGCTTTTTCATGCTTTCTATATTTTCTGAAGTCCAATCTGATGGTTGGACCTTATTATCTATTGCAGCATTTTCAGCAGGTAGACCAAATGCATCCCAACCCATTGGCTGAAGTACGTTTTTCCCAAGCATCCTTTGAAATCTACTTATTGCATCGCCAATGGTGTAGTTTCTAACATGGCCCATATGAATTGATCCACTTGGATAAGGAAACATACTCAGGCAAAAGTACTTCTCTTTGCTATGGTCTTCGGTTACAGAAAACGATTCATTTTCTTTCCAATACTCTTGAACCTGATGCTCTATGTCTCCCGGTTCGTAAGGAAGATCTTTATCGGGCATTATTTTTCCTTATTGAGATTTTCTAGATAATTTATATTGAAAGTACCATTAATAAAATTAGGATCATTTATTAATTTTCTATGCATATCTAAATTTGTGTCTATACCTAGAACATACATTTCATCTAGAGCTCTTTCTAATCTGGCTCTTGCGTCTTCACGGTCATTGGCTCGACAGATTACTTTTGCAATAAGAGAGTCATAATATGGAGGAACTACATAATCTTTATACAGATGAGAATCCATTCTAACTCCGATTCCTCCAGGAGCATGATATTCAAGAATTTTACCGGGGGAGGGCAAAAATGTTTCTGAGTTTTCTGCATTAATTCTGCACTCTATGGCATGACCTTTTAAGATAATTTCTTCTTGTTTAATTTTAAGTTCTTCATCTCTTGCTATCCTCAGCTGGAGCTTTACTAAGTCAATTCCCGTGACACTTTCTGTAACTGGATGCTCTACTTGGATTCTTGTATTCATCTCAATAAAATAAAAATTATCATTTTCATAGAGAAACTCAAAAGTACCAGCACTTACATAATCTAATTGACGACATGCTTCTATGCACTGCTCATATATTTCTTGCCTTTTTTCCTCTTTAATTCCAGGTGCGGGAGCTTCTTCAATCACTTTCTGATGCCTTCTTTGCAAAGAGCAATCTCTATCTCCGAGGTGAATTATATTTCCATGCCTGTCAGCCAGAACTTGAACTTCAATATGCCTAGGATTTTCTAAAAACTTTTCTAGATAAACTGTTGAATCCCCAAAAGCTACTGCAGACTCCTGTTGAGTTAATTCAATTGCACTATCTAATTCTTCGGGCGAATAAACTATCTTCATTCCTCTACCGCCACCACCTGAAGCCGCTTTAATTATTACTGGATAACCAAGTTTTTCTGCTTCCTCGTGGACATTTTCATCTACTGCTCCGGAAGAGCCGGGAACAATGGGCAGGCCGGATTTTAAGGCAAATTCCTTTGCAGAAACTTTATTTCCCATCCTTCTAATGACTGAAGCTGAAGGGCCAACAAAATCAAAACCACTTTTTTCAACTTTTTCTGCGAAATCAGGATTTTCTGAAAGAAAGCCATACCCTGGATGTACACCATCCGATCCCGACAGCTCCATAGCACTTATTATCGCTGGTATGTTTAGATAACTTTGAGAAGAATCTGCAGGTCCTATACAAATCGACTCATCAGCCATTTTCACATGCATCAGATCTTTATCCGCTTCTGAATAGGCTGCGACAGTTGGAATTTTTAACTCTTTTGCAGCTCTTAGAATACGAAGTGCTATTTCGCCTCTATTGGCGATTAAAAGTTTACTAAGCATTATTTTGAAAGTTCAAAAAGTGATTGACCATATTCAACCGGCTCAGCATTTTCAACATTGATAGATAAAACTTTGCCAGAGAACTCAGACTTAATTTCATTCATCATTTTCATTGCTTCGACTATGCAAACCACATCTCCTTCTGCAACGATATCTCCAACTGATATAAAGGGCTTAGCACCAGGCGAGGCTGAGGCATAAAATGTACCAACCATTGGAGAATTTATTGAATTACTATCTTCTTTAGTCTCTTCTTTGGATTCAATTTCTTCAGGGATAATTTCCTGTTTATTATCTTGGGGTACCACTATAGATTGAGGTGCAATATTTTGAAGATTTCCATGACTCTTAACTAATCTAACTGACTCTTCTCCTTCTTGTATTTCTATTTCTTCAAGGTTTGAATTCTCCAACATTTCAATTAGTTTTTTTACTTTTCTTATGTCCATTCTGTCTCCTAAATTATCAATTAAATTTTTTCATAGCTTTAACTAGAGCTAGTTCGTAACCTTCTACACCTAAACCTGAAATCACTCCCTCAGCTATATCAGATAGGTAAGATTTCTGTCTAAAATCTTCTCGTGCGTATATATTCGAAATATGAACTTCTATAAAAGGAATGTCGACACCTGTTAATGCGTCTCTTAAGGCTATACTACTATGAGTTAAAGCTCCTGGATTGATTATGATGCATTTCACTTGGTTATCTTTCGCAGAATGAATCAAATCTACTAACTCATGCTCAGCATTGCTTTGATGACATATTAAATTACATTTTTTATCTTTAGAGATTTCTACAAGATTTGCTTCTATATCTTCTAATGTTTCAGATCCATATAAATCAGGTTCTCTTGTTCCCAATAAATTTAAATTGGGGCCATTTAGGAGCATGTAGTTTGTCATTAGGGTTTTATGAGGTATTTTCGACGATTTTAAATGAATTTATAAGAAAAAGGTATCAGGGTTTTAGAAATTTTCTAAATTGTCAACCTGAATCTCTTTACTTATTGGAGGGTAACAAAAACCTTTCTCATTGCATCCTTGATAAACTACCTTTACGGAACCAACATGTTCAGTATTATCTATTGTCTGTCTAACACTATTGTAGAAGACATCCACATTCCCAAAGTAAATATCATTTATGCGTATAGCCTCACCTTCCATTTTTTGGTTTTCAACAAGATCGGTATCTAAATAAGTTTTAAATTTATCTTTATACAAAAAGCAGTTTTCTTTAATAGTCCATGTAAGTATGATGCTTTCATCATCTTGTATATGAGCGCTAAAGATAAAAGCTTCATCTCCAGAAAGAACTTTATTGTTTGTAATTTTTTCTAGAAAAGATTCTGTAGACAAGGAGTAAGATGCTAACGCAAAGATAGGAACAATGACGAAATATTTTTTCAAAGTTATTTTTATAAGTTTTTTTACTTTTATAATCATCAGTTGCTCTAAACAAACTCCTCAAGATGTGATTATAAAGGATGCGCATCTATATGTTCCCTTAAAAGGTTCGATGATGACTAGCGGATACTTGAGTATGGAAAATACTGCAAATAAATCTTTCGAGATAACAGGAATATCATGTTCGTCATCCAGAGCTGAAATTCATGAAACAAAAGTAAATGCTACAGGAATTATGACAATGGAAAAAAAGGATACATTTGTTTTAAATCCTTTTGAAAAAATAATTTTTGTCCCCGGTGGTAAACATATCATGCTTTGGGGATTGAGTAACCCTACTGAGAACTATTTAGACTGTTCGTTTAATGTCTATGATGAAGATCCTATAAACTTTAAATTTACGGTACAAAAGCGTGGATAAAATATTAGAAATTAATAATTTAGTCATTGATTTTGAAACAAATGACTCAATTTTTAGAGCTGTAGATGATATTTCCCTTGCCATTGAAAAGGGCAAAACATTATCTCTAGTAGGCGAATCTGGATCAGGTAAATCTGTGACAGCACTATCCATCCTTCAGTTACTACCTGAAGGAACGGTTCAGTATTCTAGTGAATCATCAATCAAATTTGAAAATGATGAAATTATTGCTTGTCCTAAAAAGACCTTGTCCGCTTTGAGAGGTAATAAAATTTCTATGATATTTCAGGAACCAATGACATCGCTTAATCCTTATCAAAAAGTAGGCTTCCAGATAGATGAAACACTAATAGTACATAAGAAATTAACATCAAAACAAGCTAGAGAAAAGACGATTGATCTATTAAAAAAAGTAAAAATTCCTGAACCAGAAACAAAAGTTGATTCTTATCCTCATCAGCTATCAGGAGGTCAAAGGCAAAGAATAATGATTGCTATGGCTCTAGCAAACGAACCAGAACTATTAATTGCTGACGAACCAACAACTGCTCTGGATGTAACTGTTGAGAAAGCACTATTAGAATTATTATCTGACTTACAGAAAGAGTTTGGCATGTCTATTTTATTCATTACACATGATTTAAATATTGTAAGAAGATTTTCTGATGAAGTTTGTGTCATGAAAGAAGGAAAAATAGTTGAATCAGGGAAGGTTAAGGATATTTTTGATAATCCTAAGCATCCTTATACCATCAAGTTACTTAATTCCATACCTGGAAAGAAAGCGGAATTAAATCTTGAGAATGAGCAGTTGCTCACTGGTCGAAAAGTGGACATAAAATATCCGATAACCAAGAATATATTTGGCAAAACAGTAGATTTTTTGAATGCTGTAAAAAAAGTTGATATAACAATACACAGCGGCTCCACTACTGGCTTAGTTGGTGAATCTGGTTCTGGTAAGTCATCTTTGGCAAGAGCTTTGTTAGGCATTGAAAAGGCAGAAGGTAACATCATTTTTGATGGAAGAAATATACATCAGTTGAACTCCAGTGAAACAAGGAGATTTAAAAAAGATTTTCAAATAGTGTTCCAAGATCCTTTTGGCTCTTTGTCTCCAAGGATGACAATTGGAGAAATAGTAGGAGAAGGGCTGAGAGTTCATGAACCTAGTTTAATCAGAAGTGAGAGAGAAAAAAAAATCATTAAGGCTCTTGAGGATGTCGAATTAGACAAATCTTCTTTTTCAAGATTTCCACATGAATTATCCGGTGGACAAAGACAAAGAGTTGCTATTGCAAGGGCAATTATTTTGGAGCCTAAACTTATATTATTAGATGAGCCTACTTCCGCTTTAGATGTTTCAATTCAGATGCAAATATTGCATCTTTTGAAAGATCTTCAATCAAGACTTGGATTAGCCTTCCTTTGTATTAGTCATGACTTGAAGGTCATTAGATTTTTATCTGATTATGTTTATGTGATGAAAGACGGCATTATAGTTGAGGATGGAACTTCAGAAGATTTGTTTGAGTCTCCAAAACAAGCCTATACAAAAGAGCTACTAGCTGCATCATTGGCTTAATTTATAAGTTCCGTTGTTTCTAATTTATAATTCACCTTATGTCTAAAGATAAAAGAAAATATTCATCGGAGATTGTCGATGGCGTAGAACAGGCCCCTTCAAGAGCTATGCTGAGAGCAGTCGGTTTTGAATCTGAAGATTTCAATAAACCACAAGTTGGTATTGCTTCAACTTGGAGTATGGTTACACCTTGCAATATGCATATCAATCAACTAGCTGAATCTGCTGCGAGTGGAGCTGATTCAGTCGGATCTAAATCAGTTATATTCAATACAATCACTGTCTCTGATGGTATATCAATGGGCACTAAGGGCATGAGGTATTCACTTATATCAAGAGAAGTTATAGCTGATTCCATAGAAACAGTAGTTGGTGGTCAAGGCTTTGATGGATTAATTACGATTGGTGGATGCGATAAGAATATGCCAGCATGTGTAATGGCTATGGCACGGTTAAATAGACCATCGATTTTTGTTTACGGAGGTAGCATCAAACCAGGATCTAATCGTACCGATGTTGTGTCAGTTTTTGAGGCGGTAGGAAAACACTCTGAAGGAGCTATATCTGATATCGAATTATTAGATATTGAGTCAACTGCAATACCTGGTCCCGGCTCTTGCGGAGGAATGTATACAGCAAATACTATGGCTTCAGCCATTGAAGCTTTAGGTATGAGTCTTCCCAATAGCTCAGCTCAAGAGGCAGTTTCTTCAAGTAAACTGAAAGATTCTTCAGATGCGGGTGAATCGATCATGAATTTAATTTCTTTAGATTTAAAGCCACGCGATATTATGACTAAGCAGGCTTTTGAAAACGCAATTGCCGTTGTAATAGCCCTTGGAGGGTCTACTAATGCTGTATTACATTTATTGGCAATCGCCCATGAAGCAAAAATAAATCTATCTTTAAATGATTTTGAAAGAATTGGTAAAAGAACACCAGTCTTGGCAGACTTAAGACCAAGTGGGAATTATCTGATGTCCGAGTTGATCGAAATTGGCGGCATTGTTCCTCTTATGAAGAGTATGCTCGAAAAAGGTTTAATTGATGGAAATCAAATGACAGTTACAGGAAAAACACTTGAAGAAAATCTTTCAGACTATGATCATTATCCAAAAGATCAAAAAATAATTACATCAACAGATAAACCTATAAAAACAGATAGTCATTTAAGAATTTTGTATGGAAATTTAGCACCCTCTGGTGCAGTTGCCAAAATTTCAGGTAAAGAAGGTTTAAGTTTCCAAGGAAAAGCAAAAGTCTATAACTCTGAAGAAGATGCAATGGAAGGTATCCTATCTAATCAAATATCAGAAGGCGATGTCCTCGTTATTAGATATGAAGGACCAAGAGGAGCTCCAGGCATGAGAGAGATGTTAAGTCCAACATCGGCCATAATGGGCAAAGGTCTTGGTGACAAAGTAGCTTTCTTAACTGATGGGAGGTTTTCAGGCGGAACTCATGGTTTTGTTGTGGGACACATCACTCCTGAAGCATATGATGGAGGTCCTATAGCTTTAATTAATGACGGTGATCTAATCTCCATCGACGCTACAACGAACCAGGTAAATATTGATTTGTCTGATGAAGAGTTAGCTAAGCGAAAAGAGTCATGGCTATGCCCTGTGCAAGAAGAGGAAGGAGGGGTTCTAGATAAGTACAGGTCTCTTGTTACATCTGCTTCTGAAGGAGCAGTAACTACAAAAAAATAATTCTTTTAGAATCTTGATAAATTCACTATTTAGTCCAATAATAGTTTTTTAAATGATTCTTTGTAAATTCCAATCAAAAATATCCTAAGGAGGAAATATGAATGTTGTCACGCTGACGGATGACAATTTCGAAACCGAAGTTAATGCATCTGATAAACCTGTGCTAGTTGATTACTGGGCAACCTGGTGTGGTCCTTGCAAGATGGTAGGTCCAATTGTTGAAGAAATAGCTATCGAGTTTTCAGACAAAATTAAAGTAGGAAAATTGGATGTTGATACAAATCAAACTTCCGCTGCTCAACAAAATGTTATGAGCATACCTACACTTGCCATATTTAAAGGTGGTGAGTTAGTTGCTCAACAGGTCGGTGCACTAAGCAAAACCCAATTAACAGAATTCATAGAATCAAATCTATAAAAAAACTAGACTCTCAATACTAAGAAGGTTAGTATAAATCCATCAAAGTCTCTTTGGTCAACCCCTTCTCTCAAGCAATAACTTTATTTTATGCAATTAACAGAATTAAAAAAAATGCCGGTCGAACAGCTAATTGAGCTAGGCGAAGAGTGCGGCATAGAAAATGCCTCTCGAGCAAAAAGACAAGATATTGTATTTGGAATACTCAAGAGCAAAGCAAAGAACGGAGAAGATATAGAAGGTGAAGGTGTTCTTGAAATCCTTCAAGATGGTTTTGGTTTTTTAAGATCACCAGATTCTTCATACTTAGCTGGACCAGACGATATTTATGTTTCTCCAAGTCAAATTAGAAGATTTGGTCTAAGAACTGGAGACACAATTAAAGGTAAAATTAGATCACCTAAAGACGGCGAAAGATATTTTGCAATTCTTAAGATTGAAGAAATTAACTTTGAACAACCAGACAAAACAAAAAATAAACCCTCATTTGAAAATCTAACACCTCTCTTCCCAGATGAGAGGATGCTTTTTGAATTAGGAACTGGAAGTACAGAAGATTTGTCTTCCAGGGTTATTGATCTCACAGCTCCTACTGGGAAAGGTCAGAGGTCTCTTATAGTTTCTCCACCTAAAGCTGGTAAGACGCTACTTCTTCAGAGCATAGCTCACTCTATAGAAAGAAATAATCCTGAATGTAAAATCATGGTTCTCCTTGTTGACGAAAGACCTGAGGAGGTCACTGAGATGAAACGTTCCGTTAAGGGCGAAGTAATTGCAAGTACTTTTGATGAAGCTCCAACTAGGCACGTTCAAGTCGCAGAAATGGCAATCAATAAAGCTCGAAGGCTAGTTGAACATAAACATGACGTAGTTATTTTACTTGATTCTATTACTCGTTTAGCCAGAGCATACAATTCTACTCAAGCAGCTTCTGGAAAGATTCTAACAGGTGGTGTCGATGCAAATGCATTGCAAAAACCGAAAAGATTTTTTGGAGCGGCAAGAAATATAGAAGGCGGTGGAAGTTTGTCAATTATTGCTACTGCACTTATTGATACAGGATCAAGAATGGACGAAGTTATCTTCGAAGAATTTAAAGGAACAGGAAACTCTGAGATCAATCTTGATCGTAAAATCGCAGAAAAAAGAGTTTTTCCTGCGATTAATGTCCGTAAAACTGGAACAAGAAGAGAGGATCTCCTAACTTCTGATCTTGAACTAAGAAACATTACAGTACTAAGAAAACTTCTTAATGAGATGGACGATACAGCTGCAATGGAGTGGGTTCTTGACAAACTTAAGGATTACAAGACTAATGCAGAATTCTTTGAGTCTATGAAAAGAAAATAATATTACTCTTCTTTTCCCTTCTTTTTACTAGCTCTTCTTGAGAAAAACAACTTCTCAACTATTCCGATACAAAGCACAAAAATCAAAGTAAAAAAAGCTATAAAAGAGATCATCATTTCTGAGTTCACGATTATTTCTTTATTTAAAAACTCTATCTTAGTAGGAGAAAAAAGATTGAGAGAATCATTGAAAGTAATAACCAAAGTTATACATAAAAAAATAAGAATGAGGAACAATCTAGCTTTCATAGAGATAAAATTTTGTTTGTCCACCTTTTGATTGTTTCATTTGACCTAATTTGGTTTTGAGTGAATTTATATCAAAGTCCTTTTCGCATTCAATATAAATCAATCCATTTTTTGCTAGCAAGGCATTTTCATCAATTATATCCAATGATCTTTGAATGAGCTTTTCATGAAATGGAGGATCTAAAAAAATTAAATCAAATTTAGCATTTAAGTTATTAAAATTAATCGAAGTTGAGTTTGCATTAATAATTCTGCATTTCTTTTTTATTCCGAGTTGTTTTGCAACATCTTCAATTGAGTTACAAAGACTCTTTTGTTTTTCAATAAAGATAACCTCTTTTGCTCCTCTAGAAAGTGCTTCAAAACCTAAGGATCCTGTTCCAGCAAACATGTCGAGACAATTTTTATTATCAAGATCGTTTAATAACCAATTAAAAAGTGTTTCTTTTGTCTTACTCTCAGTAGGCCTCAAACTTTTATTAGGCTTAAAAGTTAGCTTTGTTCCTCTATATTTACCGGCAATAATTCTTGTTGTTGCTTGTCTTTTGGCCATATGAACAATATTATGCTTTTTCAAACCACTAGTAACTAAATTTGATCTGTGGTTTTCCAAGATGGAAGATTTAAAAAAAAGCTATATCAATGCTATGCGAGGTGTTACCTCAACTGTGAGTATTATCTCAGCCAAAGAAGATGATGAAAGACATGCAATGACTGCAACATCGGTAACCTCTTTATCGCTAGACCCACCTGCTATGTTAGTTTGTGTAAACAAAGATGCTTCTATACATAACATTATCAATTACGGGTCATCATTTTGTATAAATATATTATCTAGTAGACAGAAGGAGCTCGCAGAAGTGTGCAGTAAAAGCGAAGAAGGGGAAGCTAGATTTGAAGGCCAACTTTGGAAAGAGAATGATAACTTTATTTATGCGAAACAGTCTTTATCGAATATCTTTTGTGAGTGTTCTAACCTTATCGAACATTCAAGCCATACAATATTTATAGGAAATGTAA
>ERZ802819.1608-NODE-1608-length-13720-cov-15.4171_pt1 | contig 13720 bp, 17 predicted proteins | sample MGYA00345647_ERZ802819 | MGnify/ENA primary metagenome ERZ802819 (study PRJEB30503, sample SAMEA104212355) | marine metagenome | biome: Westerlies Biome; feature: [SRF] surface water layer (ENVO:00010504) within the epipelagic zone...; material: water... | reverse complement strand
CTAAAATTGGAATTACAACAGATTGCATTCCAACTGAAAGGCCAGAAATCATAACTGTTGCAGAACCGGTTTCACCTGATTCAGCAATCTTCTTAACAGGGTTACCACCTGTATAGTATTCAGTGATTAAGCCAATTAGGACCCCACCAACTGCACCACAAACTACAGCCCACCATACATTCATCGAAACGCCTACCATGCTGTTAGTTAAGAAGTAAGCCATAACAATAAATATTGCTGGAGCTAAAAGGGTTCCTGATCTTAATGCACTTGCAGGTGCCTTAGCAGACTGCAATTTAACAATTATGATTCCAATGATAGAGGCTATTAAGCCAATTGAAGTTAAAGCCAATGGAAACATCATCATTTCTTTAGAGCCTAAAGTATAGGCTATGGCGATGGATGCAATCATTGATCCGCAATAAGATTCAAAAATATCCGATCCCATTCCTGCTACGTCACCAACGTTATCGCCAACATTATCTGCAATAACTCCAGGATTTCTTGGATCATCCTCAGGAATTCCTGCTTCAATCTTGCCCACTAAGTCTGCACCAACATCAGCACTCTTAGTAAAGATGCCCCCACCAACACGAGAAAATAATGCTACAACTGAAGCTCCCATTCCAAAGCCTTCTAGGGCATGAACATGAGTTTCGCTAAAAAAATAAAAGAGGCCGCCTAATCCAATTAAACCAAGAGATGCGACGCATAATCCCATTACTGAGCCACCATAAAATGAAACGCTTAAAGCAGCAGCAGCGCCATCTTGCTGAGCAGCAGTTGCCGTTCTGACATTTGCTTTTGTAGCAGCATACATCCCAATGAATCCTGCTAAAGAAGAACATGCAGCTCCAACAACAACAGCAATAGCTGATTGAATGGAAAGAAACCTTGCAACCAAAACAACTAAAACCAAAACAAATATTAGTAAGTAGGTATATTCAGTCTTCATAAACTTCATAGCACCTTTATGAATTTCATCCCCTATCTTTTTAACCTGGTCTGTACCATCCGAATAACGCATGACCAAACTAAACACCACTAAAGCTGCAAGTAACCCGACAACACCCAATGCAGGTGCAATTAATATATTCATCCTTTCTCTCCTATAAACAAGGGTTAGATTCTATCAAATAAAATTTTATTTAATTAGTAATCAAGCCTTTGAATTGAAAATATTTTCATCCAATTGATTCTCTGTTTTGGCAACTATACATGCAATTGCGGCGTCACCGGTAACATTTACTGATGTTCTGAGCATATCTAATACTCTATCGACAGCAAGAATGATTCCTATTGCCTCGAGCGGTAAATTAAATTGTTGCAAAATTATAATTAAAGTAATGGTTCCTGCCGACGGGACAGCGGCGGTGCCTATTGATGTAGCTACTGCAAGAAGCACTACTTGAACATATTGAAACAGTGTTAAATCAATACCAGACATCTGAGCAATAAATACTGTTGCCAACCCTTGCATAATAGCCGTTCCATCCATGTTGATAGTAGCTCCAACTGGCACTACGAATGAAGCAACGTTCTGATTAACACCTAAATCTTGATTTACTGTTTTAAGGGTTACAGGAATTGTTGCTGCGCTCGAAGAAGTAGAAAACGCAAACAACGCAACATCTTTCATTTTTCTATAAAAAATTAATGGGTTTAAACCGCCCACAAACTTCAAAAATAAAGAGTAAGTAAAAGCTGCATGAAATAATAAAAGAGCAATAAGCAATACAACATATGCTAAAACATCCTGAAATATATCAAGCCCATCAGCAATAACAAATTTTCCGATTAGGCAAAATACACCCAAAGGTGCAAAGCTCATTATCATGACTATAAGCTGCAAAAATACCGTATTTAATTTGGCAAATGATTCGCTTAAGTTACCAGTCAAGTGATTCGTTTTATTTAAAGCTAAGCCAAATAAAATGCTAAAAAAAACTATAGCAAGCATCTGATTTTCTGCCATGGCTTGAATAATGTTTGAAGGGAAAATCCCAACAATGGTTGAGTATATTCCTTGGCCTTGAGGAAGAGAAGTTGGAGCCGCCATGACTATGTCAGATGAATAGTTTGATCCTGGTTGAAAGATAGATCCAGCAATCAAAGCAAGGGAAACAGCTATGCCTGTTGTTAAAAGATAAAAACCAACAGTTTTAAAAGTCAGCTTTCCTAAAGATTGTGAGCTACCCAATGAAGATATGCCTGTTACCAGAGAAAAAAAGACCAACGGGACTACCAAAAGTTTGAGGAGATTCATAAATATGTCCCCGCCCAGCTGAAAGATATATTTTTCTACGAAATCATCTGCGGAACTCGGAACAAAGTCGGTATAAAAAAGAAGAGAGCCAACAACAAAACCTAAAATAAGACCAATGAGTATATTTTTGGTTAGGTTTTTTGGAGCATCGATCATTAAATCTCTTCCATTTCAAAATCTTCCTTGCCAACACCACAATCTGGGCATAACCAGTCATCAGGGACATCGTCCCATGCAGTGCCTGGCGGAATACCATCATCCGGCCAGCCCAATTCTTCATCATATATCAGACCACATACGATGCATTCCCATTTTTTATATTCCATTATGTTTCACTTAGTTGATTTGAGTCCAAAAAGTCTCATTTAATAAAAATTAAGCAGGCTATAATATCAGATTTTAAAGATCTAATTCATGCAACCGAAAAGAATTAACAAATGGCTTAATCAATCAGATTTATTGAGTCAAACTGATAATAAAAAAATTCTGAGCTGGCTCAATGAAGAAGGGTCAATTACAAAAAGAATTTCTTCTAAAACCAATTTTAAGCTTGAGATACTGCAGGATGACATCGGCAATGCGCAGGAAGAAGAATATAAGGCATTGAATATTATTCCTGAAGAAGTTCGTATCAGAGAAGTAATGTTATATGGCAATTCAGTACCGTTAGTTTTTGCAAGAAGCATAATTCCAAAACCAGTATCAACAGAAGGATACCCTGGTTTAGGATCAATTGGATCAAAGCCTCTCGGAGATCTAATTTTTGAAAGTGATCTATTTATAAAAACCTATCGAGAATTTGCTGAGTTTCAAAATGATAGTAACGAAATCATCTGGGGACGCAGAACTCAATATCAAGTTAAAGGCTTCCCATTGAGCATTATGGAGGTCTTCTTATTCTAATGAGCAAGATGCTGGCTATTGCAGAATTGATGAGACTGGATAAGCCAATAGGCATATATCTTTTAATGTGGCCAGCATTATTAGCACTTGTAATTAGTTCTGGTGGCAGTTTAAGCTATCAAAACGTATTTATAGTTATTTTTGGAAGCGTCCTAATTAGGTCTATTGGCTGTGTAATCAACGATATATGGGATAAAGACTTGGATGGCGAGGTTGAAAGAACAAAAATGAGGCCAATTCCTAGTAATAGATTATCAATACTAGAAAGTTGGTGTATTTTTGGATTTTTAGGGATTTTAAGCTTATTTTTGTTAAGTTTTACTAATGCAAACACCATTTTTGTTAGCATTCTTTTTGGTTTATTGATAATTTTATATCCGCTAACCAAAAGATTTTTTATTGGACCCCAACTTTTCCTAGGTCTAACTTTTAATCCAACCATAATTGTTTACGCAATATCCAATGAATTAAATAATCCAACTATGATTCCTCTCTATTTTTCTCTTGCAGCAATGACAGTTGCCTTTGATTCATTTTATGGTTTATGTGATCTTGAAGATGATAAAAAGATAGGAATTAACTCAACTCCAATTTGGTGGGGATCCAAAACATTATTTTTAATTACTATTTTTCAATGTCTAGCAATTGCCTTATTGGTTATAGTTGGATGGAAAGCAAAACTAAATTTTTTGTGGTTTGCAGGAATATTTTTTTTCACTGGTTTTTATTTTTATCAGCATCACCTTGCATCTAAAAAAGAATTTTTTTTAGCATTTAAAAATAATCATTGGGCTTCATTATATTTATTAGTTCTATCGTTAATTTGTTATTCGTTCATTTGATGTCATCAAAAATTCAAAAAATTGATCTAAGAGACAAGCAATTCTCAATCGAAGCCCGTAATCCATTCGAAAATTTTTCTTACTTGCGAGCAATGGAAGAAAGTAATTGTGCATCTGAAGAATCAGGATGGATTCCAGATCATCTAGGAGAAACAAAGAATGAGAAACTTTTGAGCTTTATACCTCTTTATAAAAAATTGAATAGCTATGGAGAATTTATATTTGATCAACAGTGGGCAAACGCATTACAAAGAACGGGAAGAAAATACTATCCAAAGTTTTTAACAGCCATTCCATTCACTCCATGTGAAGGAGATAGAATTTTTGCTGAAACAAGGCATGAAAAATTTAAGTTAATTGATGCCGTGATAAATAAAATGAAAGAGGAAGAAGTAGAATCTTGGCACATACTTTTTCCAAACAAAGAAGGAGCGGCTATTTTTCGTGAAAGAAATTTCGTTGAAAGGTTTAACTATCGCTTTACATGGATCAATAATAATTTTAAAGATTTTGATGATTTTTTATCAATTTTTACCTCCCGACAAAGAGCTACAATTCGCAAGGAGAGAAAAAGTATTTCTTCTATGGAAATAGAATTTAAATGTAAGAAATATGATGAAATTACATTGGAAGACTGGGATATATTTTATAAATTCTATCAAAAAACTTATTACGAAAGAGCTCAAAATCCGTATCTAAATAAAGAATTTTTTAAAATATTAAATACCGCAAATCAGTTAGTTAAACCAATAATATTTTTTGCTGAATACAATGGGGAAGCTATTGGAGCTTCGCTTTGTTTTGAGGGAGAAAATACATTATATGGAAGGCATTGGGGAGCGACAAAAAATGTTAAAAATCTTCACTTTGAATGTTGCTATTATCAAGGAATAGAATATTGCATCAAAAATAATTTGAAATTCTTTGATCCAGGAGTACAAGGTGAGCATAAAATTAGGCGTGGTTTTCAACCACAATTGAGCACATCGTTTCACTATTTTTTAAAAGAAGATTTAAGGGATGCAATTAAAAGCTTCTGTGAATCAGAGAAACTTCAAATAGAAAATTACATTGAGGCCTGTAAAACATATACACCATTTAACAAAAATAATAAGATTGAATGAATGTATAAGACTTTGAAAACAAAAAATCATTTAACTACCTGTAGTGCAAATTTTACTAGACTAAAAAAAATACTAGGCAATTTTCAAAAGGATAGATACGCTTTTGAAATTCTTCATTCCAATAATGAGATTGAAGCTGAATTTTTAATTATCTCAAGAACTTCTCACACTCTGTCAGTCGAGGCAAAATTAAAAAATTCAGACGATCCATTCGTGAATTTTTTATTAAGAATTAATATTTACATTGATGCGCAATTAGCAGAGGTGATTTCATATCAACAAGAGAAACCTGTGCCATTTTTTGTCACTTCTCCTTTTTCACAATCCCAAGATGAAAAATATCAACAAAATAGAATTCTAACTGAATGGTTAGAGATAATTTTTTTGAATGGAGCTATTGATGCAAAAGAGATTACTTTATTGAATGACTAAAATTTTATATCTGCATGGATTTGCTTCCTCAGCAGATTCAACTAAGGCTGATCTGACTAAATCATTTATTGAAAAAAAAACAAAAAAAACAAAAATCCTAATTCCTGATTTGGATAATGATATTGAAGTAGCTTTCTATCAAATTGAAAATATAATTTCAGAGGAATCTATTACTGCATTTATTGGCAGTTCTTTAGGTGGATTTTATGGAACTTATTTTTCTGAAAAATATAATCTTCGATGTGTAAATATTAATCCTGCTGTTCCACCATTGAATATGTCCCAATATCTTGGTGAGAATACTAATTATTCGACAGGAGTTAAATTCATAATTAATAAAAAACATCTAAATTTCATAGATAAGATGTGCAAAGAAATTGAAAATGTTACTAAACCTAAGAATTTTATGACCTTAATTCAATCTAAGGATGAGGTACTGGATTACAAAAGGGCTATGAAATATTTTGCTGGTTCCAGAATTGAGCTGATGTTTGGAGGTAGTCATTCATTTGAAAATTTTGATGCAAGCTTAAATAAAATAGCAAATTTTCTTAATTTGCACTAAAAAAATACAATTTCTCTTAATTTGCACTATAATATATCATAAATTGCCCCTTAAATGTGCAAAATGGTTGGCATTATAATTGCATGTATATATAATAGTTAAAAATTTTTTAGGAGAAATAAAAATGTCAGATTTTAAAACATATGAATACATTTGGCTTGATGGTTATCAACCAGAGCCTTCTATGAGAAGCAAAGTTAAGGCAACCGCCTCAGCTACGCCGCCAGACTGGTCATTTGATGGGTCATCAACTCAACAAGCAGAAGGAGGAAGCTCTGATTGTTTACTCATTCCTGTTCAAACATATGAAAATAAAAACGGGCACGACATAGTTATGACGCAAGTTCAAGCCGCAGATCACACTACTCATCCCTCCAACTTTAGAGCCGCTGCTGAAGCTGTAGTTACAGACGAATGGTGGTTTGGATTTGAGCAGGAGTACTTTTTTACTGATCCTGAAACTGGAGATCCATTAGGTTGGGAAAATGGTGAGCCGGGACCTCAAGGACCTTACTACTGTGCAGTTGGATCTGGGAATGTAGCTGGAAGGGAAATTTCAGATGTTCATTTGGCAGCGTGTCTAGAAATGGGAATCGAGCTCACAGGAACAAATGCTGAAGTGGCACTTGGACAATGGGAGTACCAATGTTTTGGGAGAGGTATTAAAGCTGCTGATGATTTATGGGTTAGCAGGTATTTACTTTATAAAATCGCAGAAGAATTTGGAGTTGGTGTCAACATTCATCCTAAACCTAAAACAGGAGATTGGAATGGTTCAGGAATGCATTGTAATTTTTCAAATGAAGCCATGAGATCGAATGGTTCTGAAGAGCTCTTTTCATCAATGTGTGAAAAACTAGGTGAAGTTCATGCAGAAGGAATTGCAGCATATGGATCTGACAATGACATGCGACTAACTGGACTGCATGAAACACAAAGCATTGATCAATTTTCATATGGAGTAAGTGATAGAGGAGCCAGCATACGTATCCCTGTCTATACTGTTGAGCATAATTGGAATGGATATTTAGAGGATAGAAGACCTGCCTCAAATGCCGATCCTTATAAAATACTTGCTCACATCGTTGGCACACTTACAAAATAGCTTTAATTTTACGATTATTGAATAGATAGAAGAATATAGAGCCTCATAAACTATTTAAGAGGCTCTATTTAAATATACTAAAATGGATACCTCTGACTTCAAAGCACTTGATCATCTTAATACTGAGATCATTATCTTGGATGGAAAGAATTTTGAATTATTGTGGGTCAATGATTCTGCAAAAGCTGCAAATTGGATTGGTGATTCAACTATGTTTGAAGGAAAAACAATTTCTTCACTGCTAGATGATGAAACTGGAGCCCAAATAAATCAAATTTTATTAAAGGCAAGAAAAAATTCTGGCTCAGTCACTAAAAGAGATTTCGACATAATCCATTATTCTGGTTTATCAAGAACGGTTGATCTAACAATTACTTTCTCTGATAAGAAAAATCTTATTTTTATAGAGGCGGTAAGTATTGATAACCTCAATAAAATAATTGATTCTACAAAAAACTTTTCAACACAAAAAATTGCAGCCGGGCTAGCTAGAACTCTTGCTCATGAAGTAAAAAATCCTTTGTCAGGAATTAAAGGCAGTGCTCAAATCTTAAAGTCTAAATACGTGGATGACTTTTCAAAAAAATTCTTAAAAATAATTGAAGAAGAGACAGATCGACTAAATGAAATTGTTACGAGGATATTAACTCCAGCTAAAAAACCAACTTTTGAATATTTTAACCTTCATGAATCATTGCAAAGAGTCTTAGCATTAAGTAATGCAGAAACCCAAGAAAACTTAACTATTAATAGAGACTATGATCCCAGCATTCCTGAAATTTATGGTGATAAAAATTTGTTCATCCAGGCTTTGATTAACATAACTCAAAATGCAGTTCATGCTTGTACAAATTCTAACGTGGAGCCATGCCTTAGCATTCAAACTAAAATTGCATATAGACAACCTATAAATGGAACAATTCATAAAACTTTAGTTGAAATTATTATCAAAGATAATGGTCCTGGGGTTAGTCCAGAGATCAAAGATCAAATTTTTTTTCCTATGATTTCTGGAAAAGAAAACGGCTCTGGAATTGGCCTTTCTATCTCTCAAGATATTGTAAGAATTCATGGAGGCTCAATATCTTTTTACAGGAAAGATGAGCAAACGATTTTCTCAATATTAGTACCGATTTCAACAAGCATTCAAGGTGCGCAAATTGCCTAAAATCTGGATTGCTGATGATGATGAGGCTATTCGTATAGTTTTAGAGGAAGGCCTGAAAAGCACGGGTCTAGAAATTTCAACTTATGCTGATGGTGAATCATTGATCAATGCTCTTGAAGAAGATAAGCCTGATTTAATTATTTCAGATATAAAAATGCCTGGCATGCATGGATATGATCTTCTTAAACATATTAAAAATAATTATGAAAAATTACCAGTCATAATAATGACAGCATTCACAGATATGCAGGCAGCAATAGATGCGTATGGTGGAGGTGCATTTGAATATATTCCAAAACCCTTTGACCTAGAGGAAGCGATAGCAATAGTTAAAAAAGCACTCGATGAAAATAAGGAGGCGAAGCCAAAGAAGGCTTCAAAGTCAGAGATTATTGGATCAGCTGCATCCATGCAAATAGTGTTCAGATCTATTGGCAAATTAGCAAATACTACCGCTACCGTTCTCATTCAGGGAGAATCAGGAACAGGTAAAGAACTTGTTTCTAAATCATTGCATAAAAATAGTCCGCGTCATGATATGCCATTCATAGCGCTTAATATGGCTGATATTCCTAAAGAGCTTATTGAATCAGAACTATTTGGACATGAAAAAGGAGCGTTTACTGGTGCTGTTGAACAAAGAATTGGAAGATTTGAACAAGCAAATGGAGGCACTCTCTTCCTAGATGAGATTGGAGATATGCCTCTAGAAACTCAAACACGACTTCTTAGAGTTCTATCAAATAAAGAATTTTTCAGAGTTGGAGGAGATAAACCAATTAAAGTAGATGTAAGAATTCTTGCTGCAACTCATCAAAGCTTAGAATCATTGGTTGCATCAGGAACATTTAGGGAAGACCTTTATTATCGATTGAATGTAATTAGAATTGATGTCCCTCCTTTGCGTCAAAGAAAAGAAGATATCGGAGACCTATCAACAACTTTCCTCAAACGGCATGCAGATTCGCTAATGGATGATCCTAAGGTCCTATCACCTGAAGCACTGCTTGCACTTTCACAATATGATTGGCCAGGGAATGTAAGGCAATTAGAAAATACTTGTTATTGGATTGCTTTAATGGCTCCTACGCATAATGTAAAACTAGAAGACCTTCCTAAGGAAATAATTGATAGCGAAAAATCTCCTGAATTAGTAAATGATGATTGGGAATCAGGTTTCTCACAATGGCTAGGTGAAATTTACCAAAGTAACTCAGAAAATATGCTGGAAATAATTGAGCCTGCCCTAGATAAAGTCATGATTAATTTTGCGTTAGAGAAAACTGGTGGTAAAAAACAAGATGCTGCAAAAGTTTTGGGACTTGGCAGAAATACACTTTCAAAAAAATTAAAAGCTCAGCAAGCCTAGCTTAAAGCTTGACTTAAAATCCCCTCTTCATGCAATGCATGCAATTCATCACAGCCTCCAATGTGGTCATCTCCAAACCAAATCTGAGGTACAGATGTTTTACCGGCCTTAGATGCCATTTCAGATCTAAGCTTTGGCTTGAAATCAACAGAGATCTCTTTATATGGAACATCTAGTTTTTTTAATAATCGTTTTGCTCTAAAACAATAAGGACAAGTAAGAGTCGTATAAATAGTTACATTTTTCATATAAAAATCATAAATTATTTCAACTTAATATTCTGCGTTGTATTTCCGTTAACCTCAAACATTGCCTGTTCAAATGAGGGGGCAGAAAGCCTTCCCATTGCATTATTAGAAAAACCGAATTGTTCTTTTGGTATCCCAAGAAAATTTTTATCGATTTTTAAATTCTTATTTGCATCAACAAATAGAGCTATCGCATAAAACCCTGCTGGAAGGTCAATAACAAATACATGATTTTCTTTGGGCTTTATGTATGACTCAATTCCAGTGAATATTCCATCTTCTGATCTCTTTTCTCCCTTAACAGATTGATCATATGCATCTGACTTATCATAAATTGCCATAGACAATACCCCGGCTTTGGTTTGGCCAGATAGATTGATGGTCAGCTCATCCGCATACATTGAAAAAGAAAATAAAAGGAAGAATATTTTAAAAGGAAGCTTCACAATTTACTTGATTTTAACCAAAGGAAGCCCCTCTTGCTGCCATGAAGAGATTCCTCCCTGTAATACATGAGTCTCTTTGTAACCATAAGACCTCATTTTTTCACCTGCTAGGGCTGCATTTCTTCCCATTTTACAAATTAACACTATAGGATTATCTTTTTCCTTTAATAGTTCATCGTTTCTATTTTCAAGTTCATCAAAAGGTATGTTAACTGAGCCGGCTATGGCACCCATCTCGAACTCATTTTTAGGTCTAACATCAACCAAGCATGCTGAGTTTTTATTCACCAAGTTTGTTAGTTGATTGCAATCTACTTTGGGGCCTCCTCTTGTAGTTTCAGATCGAAACCACAACACAATGGAAAGAAATAATGGGACAGAAAAGTACCAATAATCTATTAAAAACAAATTGAATTCTAGCATTTACATATTATCGCTTAAAATATATTTTATGGTGAGGTTTATATTATGAAAGATCAAAATTTTTTAGTCCTTGTTCGTCATGGTCAAAGCGAATGGAATGCCAAAAATTTATTTACAGGATGGAAAGATCCTGGTCTTACGCCCAATGGAGAAAAAGAGGCGTTTGAAGCAGGCAAACTTATTAAAGCAAGAAATATTGAATTCACTACAATGTTTACCTCTGATTTAATCAGAGCACAAATTACAGGACAAATGATCCTAGCTGGCATAGGTCAAACGCATATTGAAGTTGTGAAGAATCAAGCACTAAATGAGAGAGACTACGGAGATCTTTCTGGTTTAAACAAAGACGATGCTAGAAAAAAATGGGGTGAAGAACAAGTTCATATTTGGAGAAGATCTTATGATATCCCTCCACCCGGTGGCGAAAGCTTAAAAACTACAGCAGAGAGAGTGCTGCCCTATTTTAATTCTTTGGTCCTGCCTATGCTTATACAAGGAAAAAATATTTTGGTAGCTGCACATGGAAACTCACTCAGATCTTTGGTGATGCAACTTGATAATTTATCTAAGGAAGAAGTAATAGCTTTGGAAATTCCAACTGGTGCCCCAATCATCTATACCTTTCAAGGTAGCGAAGAACCGATTAATAAGGAAAATTTATTTGAATAAAAACTTTCACAATATTTCTAGACAAATCTCTCAGTGGTATTTGGAACATGGAAGACATGACTTACCATGGAGAAAAAAAGTCACGCCCTATAGAATTTGGATCTCAGAAGTGATGTTGCAACAAACGCAAGTAAAAACAGCAATTCCTTATTTCAAAAATTTTATTAGAAAATTCCCAAATCAAAAAAAATTATCAGAGGCAAGTGAAGATCAGATCCTGGCAGCGTGGTCTGGATTAGGTTTTTATAGAAGAGCGAGAAATATCTTTGCTACAAAAGAAATCATTCGTGAAACTTATGGAAATAAGTTTCCTAAAGAGTTCAATCAAATTCTTGATATGCCAGGCATAGGAAAATCAACTGCAGGAGCAATCATGTCTTTAGCTTATCTAAAACCGCAACCAATTTTAGATGGAAATGTTAAAAGGGTAATAGCACGGCTAATAAAAAAAGATTTAAGCTCACTTAAAGAAACTGAGCTTTGGAAACTTTCTAAAGAATTGGTAGATGAGGACGATTGTTTTTCCTATACGCAAGGGATTATGGATCTTGGAGCAACAGTATGCACGCCCTCAAACCCTGCTTGTTTAGATTGCCCCCTGAATACTCAATGTCTATCAGCATTTAAGGTAATGCAGACTAAAAAAAGCAAAGCCGTTAATGTAAAAAAAATTCTTCCTATGAACTTATCACTTATTCAAACTAAAAAAGCTATTTTGCTTGTTAAAAATGAAACCAATTCTATTTGGAGTAATTTATGGCTGCCTTTCGAAAGCAGTCTATTAAAGGATTATGTCAAAGACTATGAACTAACCGCTTCACAAAAAATTAGACATGAGCTTACGCACAGAAGCCTTGATTTAAATTTGAATGTGTATTTATCTTCGAAAGAATCTGAAATAGAAACTAATCAGCAATACAGATGGATAAAAAAGGATAGAATAAGAGAATATGGACTACCAAAACCTATTAGCCAAATAATCAATGAACTATGAGTAAGACTGTATTCTGCAAAAAACTACAAAAAGATTTGCCTGCCATGACAGTCCCACCAATGCCAGGACCAAAAGGCAAAGAACTTATGGAAACAATCTCAAATGATGCATGGGAAGCTTGGAAGTCTCATCAAACAACGCTCATAAATGAGAAACATTTGGACTTATCAAAGGCAGACGATCGAGCTTGGCTTTTAGATCAAATGGAAAAGTTTTTTAATAACGAGGAAGTCGAACATGCCTCAGGTTTCAAAGCTTTAGATTAAGTATTCCACCAAGCAGTATCAGTAAAAGCTCTTATATCAATCTCATGAGTCCAAGCTGAACGATGTTGTTGAGATAAATAGTAGTATGTGTCCGCAACACTTTTAGGCAGAATCAACCCATCGTGCTCCATGCCCTTAGTCTCACGAAGTTGTTGGAATAATTCTTCGCCAAGCATCTTGCCTAATGTATCTGGTGCATCCACCATGCCATCCACAACAATGTGTGCAACATGAATTCCTTTGGAAGCAAATTCAGCATTCAAAGATTGACATAACATTCTTCTTCCACCCATTGCAGCCGCATGAGAGTGCTGATTTTTATTTCCTCGCATCGCAGCAGTGGCAGAAGTTACTAAAAATGTGCCTGAACCCCTTTCTTCCATAACTGGCATAAGCACTTTTGCAACTCTAAATAATCCTAAGTCTGCCATTCGCCAACCCCACTCAAACTCTTTTAATGTAGTTTCATGAAGAAGCTTCATACCAGTTTGTGCTCCAAGGTTGTATACAAGAACTTCTATTGGTCCAATCTCTTTTTCAATGTTAATAATTAAGTCTTCAAGCACACTCTCTTCAATTGCATTAATTAAATATCCAGTTGCCGAACCACCTGCTTTTTCAATATTTGAAACGAGTTTATCTAAGCCCTCTTGATCAGATCTTCTGCACAAACAAGAATGGTAGCCCTCAGCGGCAAACTTCGTCGCTACTGTTCCGCCTATTCCCGCACCTGCTCCTAAAACTAAACAAACTGGTTTCATAATAATTTTCTCAATGTTTTATATATTTTAACTAACTATTCTCCACCAAGCACAGTTCAGTTATAATTCTTCATCCTATTATGCCCAGATAGCTCAGTCGGTAGAGCAAAGGACTGAAAATCCTTGTGTCGGTGGT
>ERZ802819.1603-NODE-1603-length-13742-cov-7.94995_pt1 | contig 13742 bp, 9 predicted proteins | sample MGYA00345647_ERZ802819 | MGnify/ENA primary metagenome ERZ802819 (study PRJEB30503, sample SAMEA104212355) | marine metagenome | biome: Westerlies Biome; feature: [SRF] surface water layer (ENVO:00010504) within the epipelagic zone...; material: water... | reverse complement strand
GTGTCAAAAGCCTCTTAAATGGTTCATCAATATCAAATAGATTATTGTCCCTTAAGGCTTTGGTAAGAAATCTTGCATAAAGCAAATGCAAAATTGCGTGCTCTACACCTCCAACATATTGATCAACAGGTAACCATTTATTAATTTTTTCTTTTTCGAATGGCTTTGTTAAAGATTTGGATGAAGGATATCTTAAAAAATACCATGATGAACACATGAAGGTGTCCATAGTATCCGTTTCTCTACTCGCCAAATTACCGCATTTTGGACATGTCGTATTAATCCAACTTTTATTACTACCTAGAGAATTAATTTTATTAGAGGATATTTTAATCTCATTTGGTAATTTAACCGGAATATCCTTCTTATTTACTGGAACAGAACCACAATTAGTACACTTAATAATTGGAATTGGACATCCCCAATATCTTTGCCTAGAAATTAACCAATCTCTCAAACGAAATTGAATTTTATTTTCAGCCCATCCATTTCGTTCACCATGTTCTGAAATATATTTTTTGGCATCACTATTATTTAAGCCATCAAAATTATTTGAGTTAATTAAAAAACCATTATCCGTAAAAGCATTAGTTAATTCGCTGGTACTTTTATCTTTATCCTTAATAATTACTTGTTTAATATCAATAGAATTAATTTTGGCAAATTCAAAATCCCTTTCATCATGTGCTGGGACTCCCATAACAGCTCCAGTTCCATATTCATCAAGTACATAACTTGCTATCCAGATAGGAATTTCCTTTGAATTTATCGGATTTATAGCTATTAAATTTGTGGGAATACCAATTTTCTTTTGATCTTTATCTTTACTTTCTTGTAAATAGATTTTTAAATTTTCTAGTTTACTTAAAATTTTATTATCAGATATATTTTTAATTAAAGGATGATTAACTGATATTGCTAAATAAGTTACCCCAAATAAAGTATCAGGTCTTGTTGTGAATACTTGTATTTTTTCCTTTTTAAATTCTTTTATTTTAAAATTTATATTTGTACCTATTGATTTACCAATCCAATTTTCCTGCATTATCTTAACTCTTTCAGGCCACTCATTTAATTTTTCTAAATCTTGCAATAACTCTTCTGCATAATCAGTAATTTTTAAAAACCATTGAGTTAAAAGTTTCTTTTCAACTATCGCTCCAGATCTCCATGATTTGCCTTCTGAATCAACCTGCTCATTGGCTAAAACAGTATTATCAATCGGATCCCAATTTACCTCAGACTCCTTTTGATAAACAAGACCAGCTTTATGTAATTCCAAAAATAAAAATTGAGTCCATACATAATAATTTTCATCACAAGTGGCAAATTCTCTATCCCAATCAACAGAAAGACCTAATAATTTTAATTGTGATTTCATATGAGCGATATTTTGTTTAGTCCACTTATCAGGATTTATTCCTCTTTCTATCGCCGCGTTCTCAGCAGGTAAACCAAATGCGTCCCAGCCCATCGGATGTAACACTTCTTTGCCCTGAAATCTTTGAAATCTTGCAATTAAGTCTGTTATTACATAATTGCGTACATGGCCCATATGAAGGTTTCCTGAAGGGTAGGGAAACATGGATAAGGCATAAAATTTTTCTTTATTACTTGATTGCTCATCTGTATTATATAAGTTGTCGTCTTCCCAGATTTTCTGCCATTTACCCTCTATATCAGATGGTTTATATAAATTAGTTGCTCTTTTATCTGTATTTTCAGAAGTAATCACTTATTTTAGCTTTAGTAAAATATTATTTTAATATTGATTCTATAAAAAGAAATAGATTGTTAAAAGCTTTATTTTATAATTAAAATTTATTAGATATAAATTTTTAAATGAACAATATAATATTTGAAAAATATCATGGTAATGGCAACGATTTTATAATAATTGATTCCAGAAATAGTAATATTTACAAAAAATTTCTATCTGATAAAACAATCGATATAAAAAATTTATGTGATCGACAATTCGGTATAGGTGGTGATGGCGTAATTTTCATATTGGAACCTGATAGAAATAATTACGCAAAGATGATTATCTATAATTCAGATGGTTCGGAGGCTCAAATGTGTGGAAATGGTATCAGGTGTTTAGTTCAATATCTACACAATTCCAATAAAGGTTCTAATAGCGTTTCTGAATATAGGATCGAAACAAAAGCTGGTATAAAAATTGCTCAATATAATAATGGCGAAATTACTGTAAAAATGGGCAAACCAATATTAGAAACTAAATCTATTCCAACAAAAATAGATACAAAAATCAATTCAATTCCTTCATGCCTCTTTAAAGAAACGAATTTTGAACAACAGGGATATGCCGTGGGGATGGGAAATCCACATTTGATATTTTTTCTTCAAGATATCACTAAAATATCACTTTCACTATTAGGTCCAGTGTTTGAAAAACATGAATTATTTCCTGAAAAAACAAATGTTCATTTTTCCCAAATAATAAATAGAAATAATATTAACGTACTTGTATGGGAAAGAGGAGCAGGTGCAACATTAGCTTGTGGAACAGGAGCTTGTGCTGTACATGTGGCAGCATACAAACTAGGTTTATGTAATTCAAAAACAGTAATAAATCTACCAGGAGGTAATCTTATAATTAATTGGTCTAGATCAGAAGATGAAATTTTGATGACTGGTAATGCAAAAAAAGTTTTTTCTGGAACATATATTCTAAAGTAGATGGACAATAAGTATATTTATCTTGATAATGCATCTACTACTCCATTATCTAAGAATGTATTAAATAAAATAAATTCTACATACAAAAACTATTGGAGTAATTCATCCTCAACTTATAAATATGGAATTAGATGTGCGACATATTTAGAGAAAATAAGACTTAAAATAGCAAAGATATTAAATGCAAATACAGAAGATATTGTTTTTACATCAGGCTCTTCAGAATCGACATCATTAGTATTTAGTAATCTTAGTGATAAATATAAGTATGGAAGAGTTGTTATCTCTAATGTTGAACATCAAGCCACAATAATTTCAGCAAATAAGCTAAAAAGAAAAGGGTGGGAAATCTATAAATGGCCAGTTAATAGAGATGGGATTATAAATATATCAAACATTAATGAAGTAATTAAAAATAACACAAATCTTGTTTCGCTAATTTGGGGTCAGAGTGAAGTAGGCACTTTACAACCTGTCCAATTAGTTGGAACTAAATGCAAGGAATTAGATATTTTATTTCATATCGATGGGACACAGATATTAAGTAACGGTATTTTTAATTGGAAAGAACTTAACTGTGATCTATTAAGTTTATCCGCACATAAATTTGGAGGTCCTAAAGGCATAGGATTGCTATTGACGAATTCAAAATCTAGATTGTTATTAAAAAATAATGATATTTCACTTTCTCAAGAATATTCAATAAGACAAGGAACAACTCCTTTGCCATTAATAGCCGGAATGTATCAGTCAATAAAAAATATTAAGGGAAGAATTAAATTCAATTCGTATAATGCCGAGTTCGAAAATAATAAAAAAGTACTGCTTAGAAAATATTTTATAAATAAAATAACTAATAATCCAAATATTAAAATTACAGGTAGTAGTACTGAAAGACTTCCAAATCACATATCATTTCTTTTATTTAATAAGAAATTAGAACCAATAAAAGCTTATAAAGTTATTAATTATATGTCTGATAATAATGTAGCTATAAGTAGTGGTAGTGCATGTTCTAGCTCCTCAGGAAAACATAGTCTTACTCTTGAAAATATGGGATATGATAGTAATCAACTTTATTCAAATATTCGTGTTAGTTTAGGATCCATGAATAAGAAGTCTGATATAGATAGATTATTTAAACTTATTCAAATTTGTATAAAAAAATTCTAATGAATACTACTTATGTGTTACCTAAGGATCTTAATGATGCCTTAAAAAATCTTGAAAATTCAATAATCTCTAGTTTAAAACTATCAAGTTTTCGATTCACTGTTGAATTTAATTTCGAGGGATTAAAATTTAATAAAATAGGTATAACTATTTATAAGATTCTTGCCAATTATTATAATAATAAAAAAATAAAAAAAAATGTTTTTCTTACTTATTCTGATCCAGGAGCTGTAGCTTTGGCTCAGAGGGATTATCCAGATATTAAAGAAAATATTTTTACATTTAAAGGTTTTAATGAATCCATTTATGTCGATCAAGATGAATCAATCTTGATATCGATACTTCCTCAACCTTACGATTTTGATACATTCGAACCAATGTGTGATAACTTTAAAGGTTTGCATTATTCTTTAAATCCAAAATTTGAAGATGCAAATATTGGGATAGGAAGTGTAATAAGAGAAAGAAGAAAAAACTTTGTAAAAACTTGGTATAACGTTTACTTTCTTCAACCAATTGATAATGGTGCATTAATGCATTCTTATCCAAATAATTGGTTACTTTTTAAAGAAATTAATAAAAGATATTTATTTAAAAAAGAATTTGATGAGAGACCTGATAATGAAACTATTTTTGTAAATTTATAGTTTTGAAAGTTTTTAAAAATTTTTATTTTTATATAATTTTAATTTTTGGATTATTAAGTTTTCCTCTTTTAATATGGAATTTATTAAATACTCAAAAAAGTAAATTATTAAATAACATATATTTTAATTCTCCAGTAATAATTAGGAATAACAAAAAGTGTATAAAGTATGATGAATTATTATTTAAATCGCTTGATAAGACTTTTAGCGTATCCATTATTAATGAGAATGGTGTTCTTATAAGTTCATATAATGATGATATATCAAGAATACCAGCTTCAAATTTAAAGTTATTTAGTACAGCATATGTATTAAATAAATTCAAACCCTCAAGAAGTTTTAAAACGTCAATATTTAGAAAGGGTAATGATAAATATTATTTATTAGGTCAAGGAGATCCTGATCTTAACTATTCTGATATTTATAAATTACTATCTAATATCACTAATAATAACGTTATCAATCTGAATATCTTAGAAATAAATTCTAATTATTATTGGCCAAAAGGTTGGACATATATAGATAAGCAATATGATTACGGAGCTCCCATTACAACCTTGGCATTAAATAGCAATGAGAGTAAATATGAAAATATTGAATACTTAAAAAAGACTATAGAAGATTATATTTTTAAAAAATTCCCATATGCATCAATAAATATTGACATTTTAGATAATTCTGAAAAATATTATTTGAATTCATCTATTGAATTGGAAACAATTACTTCTAATCCACTATTGTCGTTGATAACATTAGCTAATTCCGAAAGTCATAACTTCACTGCAGAATCACTTTTTAAAAATTCATCAAATTCTTGGAATGAAAATAATTATTTAAAATTAAAATATTGGTTGAAGAATAGAGGATTAGAAGTTGATAATTCAACTATTTCAGATGCAAGTGGTCTTTCTAGAAACAATAGAGTGACAACAAAATTAATATCAGAATTTTTGAATAAGATGAAATATTCAAAAAACTTTAGTACCTTCCAGTCTTCACTATCAATTATTGGGGTAAGAGGAACTTTAGCTAAAAGATTCACAAACTCAGAATTACAAGGTAAGTTTTTTGGGAAAACAGGTACTTTATCAAATGTATTTGCGTTATCAGGATATCTATATAAGGATGAGAAACCTATAGTTATAAGTATTATTCAAAACTCAGAAAATATAGATAGGGATAAGACATTTACCCTTTTAAAAAACATATATAAATTGGAAGAATGTATTTAATCTTTTTTAAAATAATTCTTTAGATCTCTTTCTACGGAATCAGGTACCATATGATCTATTTCACCTCCAAATTTAGCAACCTCTTTAACCAAGGAACTACTTAAAAAACTATAGTTTGTATTAGTAGAAAGAAAAATGGTTTCTATTTCAGTATTAAGAGATTTATTTGTATGTGCTATTTGAAGTTCATATTCAAAATCACTCATAGCTCTTAGCCCTCTTAATATTAAATTTGCGTTAACTTCTTTTGCACAATCGACTGTGAGACCCTCATAGGAAATAACACTGATATTTGATAGATGAGATACAGCATTTTTTATTTGTACTATTCTTTTATTAAGATCAAAGGTTGGTTTTTTACTAGTATTTTCTAGAACAGCAACAACTACATTTCCAAATAATTTTTCAGCTCTTTGTATTATATCTAGATGTCCATTTGTTAAAGGATCAAATGTACCTGGGTAAAGTATTTTCATAATTTAATTATGATTAGAAATAATATTTGGTTAAAATATGTATATTAGGTAAATCAATTATGACATTAAATCTTGAAGCAAAAAAAATCTTATTAAGAAAAATTCCACATGGATTGTTTATTTGCGGAGTGAAAGATGATGAGACTAATGATGTAAATGGCTTTACTGCTAGCTGGGTTACACAAGGTTCCTTTACCCCTCCCCTAGTTGTTATGGCAGTAAGAGCTGAAGGATCCAGTCATGAAATAATTAAAAATACTGGAAAGTTTTCTTTAAATGTTCTGAAAAGTGATCAAAAGGATTTAGCAGCCGTCTTTTTTAAACCACAAAAAGCCCTTGGAGGAAGATTTGAATCTGTCGAATTTAATTTGGGAGAATTTGGTTTACCAATATTAGTTGATAGTGTTGGTGGTGTCGAATGTAAGGTTGTAGGAAATGTTATGTATGGTGATCATACAGTTTTTGTTGGTGAAGTTTTATCTGCTTATTTAAATAATGATGTTGATTCGTTAAATTTAAATTCTACGGGATGGAACTACGGAGGTTAGAAATTATAGATGACTAATCCTTCAACAAAAGTTTCTACTAAAGTATTAGATAAAAAATATAATTTTAAAATTGAATATAAACTTATTAAAAATAAGGACTTATTAAAATCAAGATTATCTGAAATACCAAAGTCTTCTGGTTGTTATCTTTTTAAAGATATTGATAATAATTTACTTTATATAGGCAAATCTAAAACACTAAGAAATAGGGTCAGTAGTTACTTTAATAATTATGCTGAACTGTCACCCAGATTAAGTCTAATGGTTAGACAAATAACTGAAATTGAAATTATAGTTACAGATAGTGAGTATGAAGCTTTAAATTTAGAATCAAATTTAATTAAAACTAATAAACCTTATTTTAATATTCTATTAAAAGATGATAAAAAATATCCATATCTTTGCATTACATGGAGCGAACAATATCCAAGAATTTTTATAACAAGAAAAAGGAGAAATAGAAATAATTTTGATAGATATTATGGACCTTATGTTGATGTTGGATTATTAAGAAAAACATTATTCATAATAAAAAAAATATTTCCGTTAAGACAAAGACCTCGTCCTGTTTATAAAGATAGAACTTGCTTAAATTATTCAATTGGGAGATGTCCAGGAGTTTGTCAAGAAATAATATCCTCAGAAGATTATAAAAAAACTATGAAACAAGTATCTATGATTTTCCAAGGAAGGAACGATGATCTAGAGGTTTTTCTAGAACGAAAAATGAATCAATATTCCAATGATTTAGAATTTGAAAATGCTGCTAAAATAAGAGATCAAATTTCAGGTTTAAAATTATTAACTGAATCTCAAAAAATATCGATACCAGACTCATCAATTAATAGAGATATTTTTGGCATTGTTTCTGAAAATAACATCTCTAGTATTCAAATTTTTCAAATGAGGTCTGGTAAATTAATAGGAAGAATTGGATATACTCAAAAAATTGATAATAGTGATGAGACAGAGATACTACAAAGAGTATTAGAAGAGCATTACATTAATGTTGAAGGAGTTGAAATACCATCAGAAATTTTATTGCAATTTAATCTTCCAAAACATAATACAATTGAAGAATGGTTAAGTGAATTAAGGCAGAAAAAGGTTAAGTTAATTATCCCAAAAAGAAATAAAAAGTTTGAAACCGTTGAAATGGTTTTAAAAAATGCAAAATTAGAATTAGAGAGGATATTAAATGGAATTCAAGATAATGAATCTGCAATAGAAGACTTGACTCAAATACTTGAATTAACTAACCAGCCGAGAAGAATTGAAGGATATGATATTAGTCATATACAAGGAACAGATCCTGTAGCATCACAAGTAGTCTTTATAGATGGTATTCCATCCAAACAAAATTATAGAAAATATAAAATTAAAGATCCCAATATATTTATTGGACATAGTGATGATTTTGCCTCAATTTATGAGGTTATATACAGAAGATTTAAAAAATGGTCAAAATTTAAAATTGATGGTGGAGACATTAGTTCGTTACAAGATAAGAAAAAAAGTACATTAGAAAATGATCTTCTAACAGATTGGCCAGATTTGATTATGATAGATGGCGGAAAAGGACAATTAAATGCAGCATTGAAGGCATTAACACAATTAGATCTACATGAAGAAGTTAATATATGTTCTTTAGCAAAAAAAAATGAAGAGATATTCATACCAGGTTTTTCAAAATCTCTTGATACTGATCAAAATCAAAAAGGACTTCTATTACTTCGAAGAGTAAGAGATGAAGCACATAGATTTGCATTATCATTTCATAGAAATAAAAGATCTACTCGAATGAATAGATCTCAATTATCCCAAATACCAGGTTTAGGACCTTCACGTATTAAAGATTTGCTTGAGCATTTCAATTCAATTGATGCAATTAGAATTGCAAGCAGAGAAGAACTTTCAAAAGTTAAAGGTCTTGGTATGCATTCAGCAAATGATATTTATAATTACTTTAATGAGTTATAAATATTGATTAATTTTTATAAATTTAAAATTATTCACTATTAAATAAGTATTTATATTGGTAATAGTTTATGAATTATATTTTATTAATTTGTCATCAGAAGCATATTTATGGTTTAAGTCTCTTCACATCATTGGTGTAATTGTATGGTTTTCTGGCCTTTTTTATTTAGTTAGGCTTTTTATATATCATGAAGAGTCAAGAACCATGCAAGATGATTTGAAGATTGCGTTTAATGATCAATATTCCTTGATGGAAAAAAGGCTTGCCAATATTATTACTACTCCAGGAATGATACTCGCTTTAAGTATGGCTATCTGTTTAGTAATTATGCAACCTGGATGGCTCAGTGAAAAATGGCTTCAGATAAAAATTTCTTTTGTTTTGGGCTTAGTCATATATCATGTTTACTGTTATAAAATAATGAACTCTTTACAGAATGGTACTTCAAAAATATCTGCAAAAAACCTTAGATTACTAAATGAACTTCCTACATTATTGTTATTTGTAATTGTCCTATTAGTTATTTTTAAAAATAATTTCCCTACCAGTATTGCGACATGGAGTGTATTTGGACTAATAATATTTATGCTTTTATCTATTCAGTTATATGCAAAGATCAGAAGAAAAAATGAAGAATCTCTAAAGAATGGATAAGCAAGATTTAATAAAAATAACAGCAAATATAAATAAAGAAAGCTGTCCAGGCTTAGTAAATTTTCATTGTCATACGAAATTTAGTGATGGGAGCTTTGATCCAGAACAATTATTAGATCAAGCCTTTATTAATAAAATAAAATTTATATCCATAACAGATCATCACACTGTTAAAGCACATGATTTTATTGAACAAAATAATATACTTGAAAAATATCCAACTGATTCTTTTAAACTAATTTCTGGAATTGAAATAAATTGTTTACTTCTTGGATGCTTAGTTCACGTAATTGGATTAGGAATTAATATAAAAAGTACACATCTAACACCTTATATTCAAGGTGAGTCCCCAATTGGAAATGATTTACACATCAATTCGGTAACAAAGGCAATCAGATTATCAGGAGGGTTATCTTTTCTTGCACATCCAGCGAGGTATAGAATTCCCTTTTATAAACTTATTCCTGAAGCTAATAAGCAGGGAGTTGATGGGATTGAAGTTTGGTACGATTATGATTTAAGAGAAAGATGGCAACCAAGTAATTTTGTATGTTCAGAGATAAATAAAATAACAGAAAGCCACAATATGCTTAAAACCTGTGGAACAGATAGTCATGGATATTCATTATTGGGCAGATAAACTAGTATTCGTTTTTCTCAATTTTGGCATCAGCCATATTAACAATCTTTTTTAAATTATCTAATATTTCTGGAGTATGGTCATTCCACATTTCTCTATTAATAATCTCAAGAAATCTTTGTGATAAATCTCGTAAGGCCCATGGATTATTCTCGATAAAAAACTTTTTAAGGTTCTCATCACATATCCAAGAATTATATATTTGGGTATAACACCAATCAGATACGATTTCCGTTGTGGCATCATAAGCATATAAATAATCGAGCGTTGCAGAAAACTCAAAGGCACCTTTATATCCGTTTTCCTTCATTCCATCAATCCATTTTGGATTAAGGACTCTTGTCCTAACAACTTTATTTACTTCATAGCTTAATTTATTTATTTTAGATAAACGAAATTTTGATAAATCACCATGATATATTTCGGGAAATTTGCCTTGAAGTTTATTTATTGCTGATGATATTCCTCCTTGAAATTGATAATAATCATCAGAATCCAAAATATCATGTTCTCTGTTATCTTGATTATGAATAACTACTTGAATATTTTTAAGCGCTTTTTCTAATTCTTTTTTATTTTCGATAGGTTCATTTCCATCAGAATATATCCATTTACTCCAGTTTAAATAAGAATCAGCAAAATCATTTATATTTTCCCAACTAGAATTAGATATAAGTTCTTGTAATCCAGCTCCATATGATCCAGGTGCAGAACCAAAAATTCGATTTAAAGAATCTCCGTCTTTATAAGATTCTGAAATTGGATTTAATTTTTTATCTTCGTCAAGTTGAGAAACTAATTTTATAGCTTTGTAAACTAAAGATATTAATTGAGGAAATGCATCCCTAAACATACCCGAGATTCTTAAAGTAACATCAACTCTTGGTCTATTAAGAATACTTAAAGGAATTATTTCTATATCAATGACTCTTCTAGAAGGACCATCCCAAATAGGTTTTACGCCTAGTAAATACAATATTTGACAAACATCCTCCCCTCCGTTTCTCATAGTAGATGTCGCCCATACAGAAATTGCTAATTTTTTAAGGTCTTGTCCATGATCCTGTTTATATAAATCAATTATTTGAGAAGCTGATTCACATCCAACAATCCATGCCGATTCTGTTGGTAAGCCTCTGGAGTCAACAGAAAAAAAATTTTTACCTGTAGGTAGAACTTCAGTTTTACCTCGTGTTGGAGCTCCTGATGGTCCGCTACTTACATATATTCCATTTAAAGCATTTATAAAAGATGCCTTCTCATTTACGGTCGATTTAACTATAGGTTCTAATATTTCTTTATGAATTAGATTAAAAAAATCTTTATGTTTTTTATCTACATTAAATAATAATAATATATTTTTATTTTCTAATATTTCTAATTCATTTAGAGTTATTTGGTCTTTGTAAAAATAATGATAAATTAAATATTTTGCTTGATTTTCTATAAATTCTAATGCTCTTCTAAAGCTATTGATATTATCTTTTGAATAATTACTAATAATTTCTTTATCGTTATCACTAAGAACTTGATCATAGTTATTAGTCCATGGATCTAAATCTAAATTAAGATTTGAAGAGATGTATTGGATTATCCCACTACGTTTTGAAGTTGGAACTCTTGCAATACTTATGATTAAATTAATTTCATTTATAAATTTTTGTCTACTTCCAAAAATGTGAAGACCAGTTCTTATTTGTGATTCTTTTAGTTCACATAGATATGAGTCAATTTTTTCAATTTTATTTGATTCGTCAAAAAATATAATATCTTTAAAATCGTTTTTAATAATTTCTAATATAGATTTTTCAATAATGTTTATTCGCTTAGAATTTAATAACTTAGCCTCATAGTATTCGTCTAAACATTGTTCTAAAATCGAGAGTTTTCCATACAAATCAGATCTATCTAAAGGAGGTGTTAGATGATCAATTATTGTTGAATGAGTTCGCCTTTTTGCTTGCGATCCTTCTCCTGGGTCATTAACAATAAATGGATATATATTTGGAATTGGTGGACAAATAATACTCGGGAAGCATTCATCACTAAGTCCTATAGATTTTCCTGGTAACCATTCAATAGTGCCATGTTTACCTATATGACAAATAGCATTCGAATCAAATTTACTTTCAATCCAATAATATTGGGCTAGATATCTATGGGGTGGTGGTAGATCTGGAGAATGTATATCTTTATTAGATTCAATATCGTAACCTCTTTGAGGTTGAATTAGTAAACATATTTTTCCAAATAAAAGACCATTAATCGAAAAACCTTGTTTTTCTAAATCTTGAGAATTAGATGGAATACCCCATCTATCAACGATAAGATTTTTAGGTTTAAGGGATAGTTTGTTCCAAAATTCTAAGTATTCATTTAATGATAAAAAATCAAGAGGTTTATTATTTTGAGATTCAATATCATTTGTTCTAGTTTTTATAAGTAACGAAATTAGTTCTGATGAATTTTTAGGTAATTCTCCAGAACCAAGATCATAACCTTCATCTTTTAACCAATAAAGAATATTAAGGACAGACTGCGGAGTATTTAAACCGACTCCATTTCCAATTCTTCCATTTTTTACAGGATAATTTGCAATTACTAATGATATCTTTTTATCAAAATTATTTAAATTGTTTAGTCTTAGATAATTACTTGTAAGTTTTGTTATCCATTTAATATTTCCAAAATCAACTTTGTAACTTGTAATTTTGCTACATAAGGTTCTATTTACAGAAATAATCTCTTTAAAAGCACAAGGTTTTGTTGTAATTCGTCCATCAAATTCTGGAATAATTATTTGCATTAATAAATCTGTTGGATTCATTCCAGTTGATGAGTGCAACCAATTATTTCTGGATTTATTAGAAGAGAGTATTTGAAGAATTGGAAGATTAAGTGTTTTAAAGATATTCAAATCATTATCTATATTTTCATTAGAACTATTAAGCGAGGAAGAAAAAGAGGTAGTTGTTATTAGTAGTCTTATATCTTCTTTTTTAAAAAGATTAATCAATTCCTTCTGAACATCATAATTTTTTAAAGTTGAAATGAATACTGTTTTAGGTGACAAACCATTACACCTTAGTTGAGATATTAATTCATTTGATAATTCAATTTCATTAGCTAAAAACAATGATTTATAAGAAATTATTCCAACCTTTAATCCTTTTTCATTTTTCCAATCATATTGATAAGGATCTGGATAGCTGACGTTAGAGATATATTTTTGTGGAATATTAGTTTCATTAGATGATAGATAACTTAAACAATGAAGAAATCTTCGATAATTCTCCTTTCCTCCTGACTTAAGAAGTTTACTAATTTTTAATGAAGTATCTAAATCTACGCTACTTAATTCATTTAGTGATAAATCCTCTTCATCAGTTCCAGAAAGAATTAAAAGAGTCTTATTAAGATTTACTTCTTTCCATTTTATTAATTGTTCAAGTCCATAACTCCATGTACCTTTATCACCAAACAATCTTAAAACAACTATTTTTGCATAATTTATTGTTTTTAAAAAATAATTATCTATTTGTGCGAATGTATTTAGGTTTGAAATTTCTAATGCTCTAAAATTATCTTGTAATAAAAGAAATTCTTTATCTTCAATTAAATCCGAAATTATATTAATATCAGCTTTTACACTTGTGATAAATATAAAATCAGCTTTAGGATGTTCTAT
>ERZ802819.1600-NODE-1600-length-13759-cov-7.45863_pt1 | contig 13759 bp, 14 predicted proteins | sample MGYA00345647_ERZ802819 | MGnify/ENA primary metagenome ERZ802819 (study PRJEB30503, sample SAMEA104212355) | marine metagenome | biome: Westerlies Biome; feature: [SRF] surface water layer (ENVO:00010504) within the epipelagic zone...; material: water... | reverse complement strand
CAACTTCAAATTGGATTAGTTAGAGAAAGCTTACAAGAACAAGAGATTTTAAAGAATCTTTTAGGCAAACTATACAAACCCTTAAAACTTTTAGCACCAATTTATAAAAATAATGGTTTTGCTGATATGCCGAAAATATTTCAAAACAACTTTATTGCTCCAAAAGCCTTTAAGCTTGGCTTGATTCTTTATGATTTATTAGGTGCAAGAAAAAGAGACAGGAAGCACAAAAAGATTTCTATTAATGAAACTGCTGAACTGTTTCCACTTTTAAAAAGAAAAAGTTTAAAAAAAAGTTTCATCTTTGGGGATGCGCAAACAGATGATGCCAAACTAGTTATGACCCTTCTTCGAAACGCAGTTGAAGAACACAAAGCAACTGCAGTTAACTATATGGAAATCATAGACATATCTACTATTGAAAATATTTATGAAGTTGAATACTTAGATAAAATTTCTCTTAAAACTTATAAATTAAAAGTTAGAAAAATAATAGCAGCTACGGGTGTTCATAATTTACCAGGAAACTATCAAAAAAAATCATCAAAAATGAAATATAGTGGAGGTGCCCACCTCATACTTAAAGGGGATCCTCTAGAGCTCCAAAATAATGCAGTATTACTTCCTAAGACGGAAGATGATAGAGTCATGTTTGTTTTACCCTGGCTAGGAAATACAATCGTAGGGACTACAGATACAAAAACTTTTTCAGGCACTTTGGACCGACCATTTGCAAACAAGAATGATAAAGATTATTTGGTTAGACATATAAAAAAATATTTTAATGTAGATGAGCTTACATACATATCTTCATGGAGTGGTGTCAGGGCATTGTTAGACAGTTCTTCTAATAGCACTAAAAGTATTTCTCGAGGGCATTTTATAAATTTGATTGAAACCGGCTTCATACAAATCGCTGGTGGAAAACTTACAGGATTTAGACTTATTGCACAAGAAGCACTTCAAAAAGTATTCAACAAGAAGTTTGAACTAAAAAAGTTAAATTTCGTTGATGATATTGTTAATTTATCTGATACATACACTACAGATGAATTTGAATTCACTGTTAAACACTATTGTGTAGCAAAACCTACAGATTATCTTTTAAGGAGAACCCACATTAGTTGGTTTAATGAAAATGGTGCATTAAAAACTTTGAAAAGAATTACTAATGAGTATTTCACAAATGAACAGTATGAAGAAAGTTATAAAGAGTTGGTAGAAGAGGGCTTAGTTAGTTAATTATAATTTGTGGTCATTAGGAATCCACCACCTATTAAGGCTAAACCACTCCACAAATACCACTTAGATACCGAACCTGGCAATAAAGTTAAATAGTTTAGAACAATTAATAAAACCCCAATGACCATCAATGAAGTCATAGTTATTACATACCATTTAGGAGAAGGTCCTTTACCTGATGACATTTGAGTAGAAATATTCTTTGATTGGGTCGGCCTACTATTTTTTGTTCTTTTTTTTGATACTGGCATAATTTACAACTTAATATTATTAAGAATTTATTTCAACAAGATTATTTTTCTTAATAGTAATTAACCCATCCTTTTCTAATGTACTGACAGCCTTTAAAAGCTTTACTTTATCTGTTTTAAGGTTTTTTTGTATCGTTTCTAATGAGGCTATATTTTCATTTAGTAATAGTTTTAACAAAGCTCCTCTAAGTTCCCTATTTGATCCTGAAAAAGTTTCTTTGGATTTTTTTATTTTCACTATATTTTTTTCACAGTTTTTTTCTAAAACACAAGTGCTACATAAAGGATTTTTGCTCTTACAAACCATACTGCCAAAATCCATAATTGCTTGATTCAAATCTCTAGAGGAAACTCTGTTTAGAAGTGGTTGTTTATTATTATGTACAAAATTTTCCACATTGTTTAGACCAAAATATCTTGAAAACACTCTATCAACATTTACATCCCTAGTTATTACTTTCTCACCATAAGCAAAAGACAGTATTGCATTGTTTGTATATGGCCCTACTCCTGGGAGGACCTCAAAGTTTGGGTATAGTTCATCAAATCCTTTTTCAGACAGTATTTTTGAAGACTCATAGAGCCTCCGGGCACGGTTATTGTAGCCAAGACCAGACCACAAAATTAATACTTTTTTGAGGGAAGAAGATGCCATAGTTGCTGGATTTGGAAACTCCTCGATAAATAATTTGAAATAGGTATTCGCTCTGTCTAATTGTGTTTGTTGAGATATTGTCTCCAAAAGAAGAATTTTCCACGGATCATTAGTTTCTCTCCAGGAGTAGTCTCGTTTGTTGTTGTTATACCAATTTAAAATATCTCTTTTAAATTTTTTTGTTTTAGTTTCCAAAACTCAACTCAACAAAACCCTCAGGGTCTACAAACTCACCCTCTTGAGGGGACTGTTCACTGACCCTGCCTCCAGTATCTCCACTAGCTGACGGGAGAAGACCAATATCTTGAAGAATATTTGAGGCTTCTTGGTATGTAAATCCAATCAGGTTAGGAACTTCAACTTTCAAACCGAGTGAAACAATCACCTTTATTATTTGATCATTAGTCACAAGCTCACCAGCTCTAGGTATAGTGTGCGAAACAAGTCCAACTGATACATTCTCCGAATACTCTTCAACAAACTCATATTCAAACCCAAGAGTTTCAAGAATTTGTATCGCATCTACAAGTGACTTTCTTGAGAGGTCACTTATTTCAATTAAGCTTGGTCCCGCAGAAATAACAAGATCTACAGTTGAATCTGGCCCCATTTTTGTTCCTGCAACTGGATTTTGGGAAATAATAAAACCTCGAGGAATATTGTCATCATTAATTTCCAACTGTTGTCCAACAACAAATCCACTTTCTTGTATAACATAAACACCTCTGGCAATTTCTAAATCAACTACATAGGGTATTGGAAAGGCTTCGGGTCCAACAGAAACAATTATGGTTACAAGAGTATCAGGATTAGTAATAGTATTTGCAGTAGGCTGTGTACTGATGACAAATCCTGCTGGAACAGATGAATCAGCAGAGTTCTCTATCCCTACAATAAATCCTAATTCTTGAAGATCATTAAGAGCTTGTGCCTGTTCACTACCAGTTAAATCAGGAATTTCTACTAAAGACGGTGCACCCCCATCGACAGGCAAACCTTCGAATATATTTGAAAGAGTCCAAACAGTTCCAAACACTAACATTATGGAAATCACCAATGCCGGTAGAGTAAACCTGAATTTTATTTTAGGATTTGTTAAATCAACCAGGTTTTCTTGAGTTTGATTAATCTGTATTTGTTTTCTTTGCTGAAGAAGCAAAGCTCTCAAATCTTCTGCAGATTTGAATCGATCATAGGGCCTCTTTTCAAGGAGTTTTAATACAGCATTTTCAAGCCCTTTTGGAATATCTTTTCTATATGTTGAGAGTTTTTCCGGTTTGTCCGTTAAATGTTTTGTTGCTGTTGCAATTGGTGAATCACCAGAAAAAGGAGGTTTACCTGTAATCAACTCATAGAGAACTGTACCTAGGGAATATAAGTCTGATTCAAAGGATACAGCCTTTCCTTGAGCCTGCTCAGGAGAAATATAGCTTGCAGTACCAAGAACAGCTCCAGTTTTAGTAATGTCACTCTCTTCATTTTGCAAGGAAACAATGCCAAAATCAGTAACTTTTACTTTTCCACTTGGTGTAATCATTATGTTGCCAGGTTTTATATCTCTGTGAACTAAGCCATGCTTATGCGCCTCTTTAAGCCCACTAGCTACTTGAGAACCTATATACAATATGTCGTTTAATCCCACAGTTCTGTTACTTGAAATAATAGATGTTAAAGTATTGCCTTCGATATATTCCATAACGAAATAAGGCTCGTCTTCAATTCCCCAATCAAAAATTTGAACAATATTAGGGTGGTTTAAATTCGCAGCGGTTTGCGCTTCTCTTCTGAACCTATCGACAAATTTTTCCTGACTTACATAATTTGGCTTAAGGGTTTTTATTGCAACAGTTCTTTGAAGCTGCCTATCTTTTGCTTTATAAACAAAAGCCATACCACCTTCTCCGAGGATTTCCTCGATTTCGTAACGGTCTTTTATAATTTGTCCTATTTTCATAACTAAATCACATTTATTATTATTGCTGAAATATTGTCTTTTGGGTTCTGTAGTAAAACTTCTCCAACTAAAGATTCTGCATTTATTCCATCTAGGAGTTTATTCTTTAAATACTCATCTCCAACTTCGTTGTAAATCCCATCTGTACAAAGAAACACGACATCTCCAGAGCTTAATTGGAAATCTTTATTCTGAATTGTTAATTTTTCTTTTGATCCTAGAGCTTGTGTAAGAACATTCTGATAACCTGGTACATTTTCATCTTCAGTCAGCTGTATCAAGTTTCTACTCGACAAAACATAACATCTACTATCTCCCACATGGGCTAACGACAGAGTTCCATCTTGACTGATTTCAACAACAGTCATTGTGGTGCCCATTCCTTTAGCATCATCATTGCTTGATTGGTATTCTAAAATATCTCTATTTGCAGTTTTTACATAATCTGTGATGCTGTCAAAATCTTTATACATCGTTTTAGATGCAAGATCACTTGCAACTTCCCCTTTTTTATGACCACCCATTCCATCAAAAACCCCAGCTTTAACGGATGTTCTAGAAGAACCCGACTCTAAAGGAAATATGGAATCCTCATTCTTTTTTCTTACTGGTCCACACTCACTTTTAACAGTCCAGATAAATTTATACTTTTTCATTCCTCAATAATCATAGTTGTGAAATGTATTAGTTTTCCTAGACTTAATAAAGAACTAAAATACACAGCGAAAGTTAAAAAACCAGTGAGACAATATGTTTATTAAGAAATACAAGCTTTACAGTTTATGAAAAGTAGCATAATTAAAAATTTTGGAATAGGTGTTGTATTAGCTGTTGTTTTATACACTGCCACATTTTATTTTCAAGAGTTCAATAGAGCCAATGAATTTAATGAATTTTTAGAAGATGCCTCAACTATTTCAGAGTTGCACAGTACAAATGCAGTTAATTTTAGAGAAATATTAGATTTCTCTGAAGTTGATAGAGAAAGCTTTGAGAGGTTGCTTGGTCAAATACAGTCTAATTCTCAAGAATCTTATCAATTATTGCAAAATAGCAATATTGATTTTACTTCTAAGGAGAAGCAGCTTTTGGAGATTGCTACAAGTAGCTGGCTTGATGGGGTCGAGCTTTTTCAGGCTTCAATTACGACACTGATAGACAATCCAACTACATTGAAAATTGAAGAATCAATTGCGCAGAGCATTGTTAGTTTATCAATTGGTGATAAAGCATATGCAGAGTTTTTATTCTTAATAAAGCAGAATGCATCAATAGATGGAACTTTTTTGCCAAATTTCTACCAAATTGAATATATTGGACTTGAGGACAATTCGTATAAGTTTGCTGACCTTCTTGTAGATAAAGCTAAGTCAAGTTCGGGAGGTTTATTTCTCCAAAAAAATCTAGCAATTACGGGCACGGAATTTACACCAATGCCCATTACCTTCACTGAAGATGGAGCAGCAGTACTTCTAGATGAACCAACAGCACTTCAAGTTGTCATTTCAAATGAAGGTAATGTAGAAATATATGATGTAGTTGTTCTAGTACTGGTTACAGATGAGTATGGAGAAACTGTATATGAGTTCCAAACAAAAATTAACTCTATTGGACCTAAAGAAAGTAAAATTTTTCTATCCGATACCATTAATATAGAAAAAGGTGTTGTACACGAATGGTTTGTAAAAATTGAAGAAATTGAAAAAGAAGAAGAGCTCACAGATAATTTATTATCTGTTTTTGGTTTTATTCCACCCGAAGGTTAATCAATGCTAGATCCTGCAATTTTAAAAAATGATATTGAAAGCCTAGAGCTTAATATAGAACGAAGAAACCTAGATATTGATTTGAAAGAGCTAACTGCTTTAGATGAACTAAGAAGAGAATTAAGATTTGAAGCAGAAAAGTTGAGATCTGAACAAAAGACTTTAGGTAAGCAAATCGCATCCGCAGATGAGAAAACTAAAAATGAATTACTTGACCAAGCATCACAGATGAGTGAAAAAGTTAAAGACTTATTCGAAAAAGTAGATAACGCTGACAAAAACTTTATGGATATTTGGATAAAAATACCTAATCTTATTTCATCCACCTCTCCTGACGGTACGTCTGATAAAGAGAATTCTGAAATTAAGAAACATGGTGAGATACAACATATTGAGAATCCTAGAGACCACCTTGAAATAGCTGAAAATCTAGGATTGATTGATGTACAAAAAGCCGCTGAAGTTTCTGGTTCTAGGTTTTCTTACTTATTTGGAGATTTAGTAAAGATTGAGTTTAATTTAGTTTTGTGGGCTATGCAGAAGTTATCTGATAAGGGTTTCAAACCTACCATTCCTCCAGTTTTAGTGAGAGAAAATGCACTTTATGGAACAGGATTTTTTCCTGACGACGCTGAACAGGTTTACGAAATTCCTAATGATGATCTTTATTTAGTGGGTACTTCAGAAGTTCCACTTGCTGCACTACACTCTAATGAAATTCTAGATACTACCGGCCTCCCAGTAAGATATGCAGGTTTTTCAACATGTTTTAGACGAGAAGCTGGTACCTATGGAAAAGACACAACAGGAATATTTAGAGTTCATCAGTTTGATAAAGTTGAGATGTTTTCCTTTTGTAATCCTGGTAAATCTGAAGAGGAACACGAATTTATTCTCTCAGTAGAAGAAGAACTCCTACAGTCCCTGGAGATTCCATATAGAGTTGTAGATGTTTGCGCAGGGGACCTAGGTGCTTCAGCTGCTAAAAAATATGACATTGAAGCATGGATACCAAGTCAAAGTACGTATAGAGAGGTTACTTCTTGCTCCAACACAACAAGCTTTCAAGCAAGAAGGCTAAACATAAGAGCAAAGTCAGAAGGAGAAACTAGTGTATTACACACTCTAAATGGAACAGCTATTGCTGTTGGAAGAATTTTAATTGCTTTAATTGAAAATAATCAAACTGAAGATGGGGAAGTGGAATTTTCAGATAATGTTGCGAATATTTTAGGAGTTAAAAGGTTAAGCAAGCAATAAACTAGAAACCATGCTTAATGCTAAAACAACATAAACAATTCTTTCTAATTTAGAATTTTGTAATAAAAAGTTTTGCAATCTTTCACCAAGTAAAAGCCAAAGAATCACACATGGGCCACCTACCAACAAATAGATTAAGTTCGCTTGCAAGTGTCCAATTTCAAAGGCAGTTAAACCTGAGACAGCCATTACTACACCTTTAGGATTAACCCATTGAAAAAGTGCGGCTTGTATGAAGGTAAATGGTTTTTCACCTTCTTGAATTTTTTTGTCGGAAGTTTTCGTTAATGCAATTTTGTAAGCAATATAAGTAATAACCACATATCCAGCATATTGAAGATATTCAAAAACCACTTCTGGAATATATGACAACAAGTTACCGCCAAGAAAAAATAAAAAATTAAACCCAAGCCATATCCCAAAAAAGTGCGGAAGAGATCTTTTTATACCGAATCTTATACCTGATGCCATAAGCATTGAATTATTAGGTCCTGGGGTAATTGATGTTACGAATGCAAATATTCCAAATTCAAGCATTATGGTATTGTAATGGTGTTTTTAATTAAGCATTGAAGAGAGTTGTTCCTATCTACATGACAATATTTCTTCAGTGTATTATTGAACTATATGATCTATAAAACTGATGAAGAAAAGATGGAAGTTGCATTAGCTGAAGCTAAGAAAGCTTTAGTAATAGATGAAATACCTGTTGGAGCAGCATTATTTGACAATGAACATAATCTAATTTGTTCAGCACACAACCAAAGAGAGTTAAAACAAAATCCAGTTGCACACGCAGAAATACTTGTTTTACAAAAAAGTGCTGAAATATTAGGTACTTGGAGATTAGAAAATACAACTTTGGCTGTTACTTTGGAACCCGATGCTATGTGTTCTGGAGCAATAGTATTGGCTAGAGTAAAAACTTTACTTTATGGTGCTGCAAATTTAAAAGCTGGCGCTGCTTACTCTCTTTACAATATACCCCAAGACCCTCGACTTAACCATCATGTAGAGATAAAAGATAATATTCTTTCCCATGAATCTGAAGCTATATTATCCTCTTTCTTTGACAGTAAGAGATAACTAAAATAGAATTTCAGGTTTTTTTTCGGAGGGATCGCATAGTCTGGCCTAGTGCGCACGCTTGGAAAGCGTGTAAGGGTTTATCCCCTTCGAGGGTTCGAATCCCTCTCCCTCCGCAAAAAGAAAGAAACCATCTGGAGGGATGGCCGAGCGGACGAAGGCGATAGTCTTGAAAACTATTGTATGTATTCCATACCGTGGGTTCGAATCCCACTCCCTCCGCTGACTTGGAGAGGTGACTGAGTGGCCTAAAGTGCTCGCCTGCTAAGCGAGTGGGGAAGAAATTCCCTCGAGGGTTCGAATCCCTCCCTCTCCGCCATGCGCCTGTAGCTTAACTGGATAGAGCATCTGATTACGGATCAGAAGGTTGGGGGTTCGACTCCCTCCAGGCGTGCTAGATCTAGTAGTTCCAGAGAGGTTCTTCTATATTCCAGTTAGTTTCATTACCCCACGTATTTAAATAAGTTACTTCATCAACGGGGTTTCTCTTAGCTACTCCCCACTTACCTAGTGGATAGCCAGCAGTAATAACTGCATCAATTTTCCAACCTTTATCATTCGGTATATTTAAAATTTCAAATGCTTTTTCAGGCTTAAACATTCCCAGCACTGTGGTTAAACAAGTACCTATACCGTGAGCTCTGCCAGCAAGCATAAGACTCCAAATTGCGGGGAATATAGAAGACCCAGTAGGATCATTTCTAGATAACACAACAAACATCGCAGGAACTTTATGAAAATTCTCTGAAAGCCAAGCTGCTGACTTAGTAATCCGAACTACTTGTTCAGCTTTCTTGTCATCAGTGACATTTGACGCTCCCAAGTCCGAAGTGCCTCCATAAAATTCTTTAACATACGAATTCCAAGCCTCTCTGTAAGAGTCACCTAATTTATTTTTGATTTCAGGATCAGTAACTATAATAAATTTCCAACCTTGACGATTAGAACCGCTTGGAGCCCTGATACCCGCATCAACCATTTGTTTTAATATTTCTTCTGGAATGGGATCTTCGCTAACTCTGCGCATTGCTCTGGTTGTATATAAAGCTTCGAAAGCATCCATTAGATAATCTTACTAATATAAATTAAATGGAAGAGAAGTTACTTAAAGAAATTAAAAATAATGTTGGCTATGTATGGATTAACAGACCTGATAAAAAAAATGCTTTAGACGCAGATGTTTGGTTTGGATTACCTGATATTATCAATGAGTTGGATAATGACGATGAAGTCCGATGCATAGTAATTGCGGGAAAAGGAGAATGTTTTTCTGCGGGAATTGATATAACAATGTTTATGTCAGATTTTCAAATTAATAAAGATATGTCATCTACACCAGCCGATAGAAAAAAGCTAAAGAAACAAATTCAAAAAATGCAAGATGCATTTACTGCATTGTCTAAAACTTCAGTACCAGTCATTGCACTAGCTCACGGACACTGTATTGGTGGAGCAACAGCTTTGATATCAGCATGTGACATAAGAATTTCAACAAAAGACGCGAGGTTTTCAATTGGAGAAACAAAGTTAGGTCTGGTCGCAGATGTAGGAGTCTTACAAAGGATGCCAAAAATTGTATCTAAGGGAGATCTTAGGGAGCTTGCATACACAGGTAGAATATTTGACGGAGAATATGCTGAAAAAATACGATTTGTTAGTAGTACTTATGATAATTTTGACGACCTGTATGATGCAGGAGTTCAGCTTGCCGAAGAAATTGCTAGTAATGCTTCAAATATCGTTCAAGGAACTAAACAAGTTCTGGACAAGGGAGAAGACCTTACAACACAACAAGCATTAGATTTTGTTCAGCTCTGGAATACCAGTTTTTTAATAACCGAAGACTTAAGAGAAGGTGTTACTGCATTTATGGAAAAGAGAAAGCCTAAATTTAACTAATTTTTTCATAAGCTGTGATAGCAAATCTATCTGTCATACCTGCAACATAGTCTATCGAGTTTGCTACATCACTTTGATCTTGAGCATAGTTTTTGGGAAGTTTGTCTGGATTTTTTTCAAAATGCATTACCAAGGTCTCTACAATTTTTTTTGCCTCAGATCTTTGGTTTAAAGTTTCTTCTCTTAGATACACTTTTTCAAACATAAACTCTCGCAATTCATGCATAATACTTAAAATCTCTTCATCCATTTGTAAATCTCCACCAGAAGATGCTTTAAATATTCCTGAAATTAAAGAATTAATCCAAGTTTTTCCTGGAGAACCCAATACGGAAGTGATGTTCTTTGGTATATCTCCCTCTTTCAAAACATTTGCTCTAATAGCATCTTCAACATCATGTGATAGGTACGCTATTCTATCAGCAAACCTACAAATTAATCCCTCAGGTGAATAGGGAGGTTCTTCATATCTCCAAGGATGTTTTTCAATTCCATTTATTGTTTCTTTTGTAAGATTAAGTGGCTCTATTACTGAAAGCATTTTGACAGAATTTTCTGAGTGACTCCATCCACCGTCTAGGATTTCATTTAAAACATGTTCGCCAGTGTGTCCAAATGGTGAATGCCCAACATCATGACCTAAACAAATTGCTTCAGTTAAGTCAGGATTTAATCCTAATGTTTTTGCTATAGATCTTCCAATCTGAGTTACATTAAGCGTGTGAGTCATTCTTGTAATAAAATGATCTCCATCTGGATTAATAAAAACTTGCGTCTTATGTTTCAACCTTCTGAATGTTTTTGAATGAATTATTCTGTCTCGATCTCTTTCAAAACATGTTCTAAAAGCATCAGGTTCTTCATCTTCATCTCTTCCTTGAGAGTTTGCTGCAAAGGTCGCATTACTTGATAAAGTAACACGCTCATTTTGCTCTCTCCAAATTCTATCTCTTAGAATAAATGAATCGTTCATAGTTTTACTTTACAAGTTGTAGTTTTCAAGTAAAGGAGATAATTCTTCCCAACTTTTTAAATCAACAGTGCCTTCCACAAATCTGTTGTATTGCCTAACAAATCTAAGTATTAGTTTTTCTGGTACATTTTCGACAAAGCTTTCTAACTGATGCGGTGCGTCATCAATATAAACGTCACAGCTAACTTTCCATTTGTCTTCAGTAAAGTGTATTTCTTTTGAGGGTATTTTATTTTCACCCAACCACATAAGAGTGTCATGTATTGACCACCATGGTTTTGATGAAATAATTACTATTTCATGACCTTTTAATGAAAGATCTACTAATACCTCAATTGCATTATTGTAAGTTTTTAAATTTCTAAAAATTGAAGCACCATCAATATCTTTTGCCCAATTCCAGAAGTCAACCTCTTCTTCAAAATGGGTTAAAGGCTTTGCAAGACCCCACTCTGTTATATCATTTTCACTTATTTTTTTACCGAAGTCTTTTTCATACTGTGAGGTCCACCCATCAGTGAAATCAGCAACAACACCGTCTAAATCTACACCTATTCTCATTTGACTTAGTTTAATTGTATAGTGCATTATAGAAAGGAAAGATAGTACCATTTATTGATATGCAAGAAGCCTTTTATAGAAAATATAGACCAGCTAGCCTTGAAGAACTAGTTGGCCAGTCAGATGCCGTACAACTTATTCAACAGCAGGTTAAAAATGACAATCTTAGTCACGCGTATCTATTTTCTGGGCCAAGAGGCGTTGGAAAAACTTCCTTAGCAAGAATAATTGCCACAACCCTCGGTTGTGACCCTGTTTTTGATATAACAGAAATTGATGCTGCTTCACACAATAAAGTTGATGACATAAGAGACTTGAACGACAGTATTAATTTTATTGCGAGCAGTCCAGGAAATAAAAGAGTTTTTATTTTAGATGAAGTACATATGTTATCAAATGCTGCTTCTAATGCTTTTTTGAAAACACTCGAGGAGCCACCAGCACATGTAATCTTTATCCTTGCTACTACTGAACCAGATCGGGTACTTGAAACTATTAAAAGCAGGACAACTCATATCGCATTTAAAAGGATTAGTAATGAAGAAATTGTTGAAACGCTTACAAGGATTGCAAAAAGTGAAAAAATTAAAATTGTCGACGAGGTTTTAAAATATATCTCAAACCAAAGTGAAGGATCTCTTCGTGATGCTATCAATCTCTTTGAACAAACCCACAACACATTTGGAGATAAAGCAAATATAGATGATCTTTATAGTATTTTAGGAAAAGTATCAAATGCAGATATGTTCAAAATTATTGAGTCAATAAATGTACAAGACACTTCAGAAGTTCTCAACATATTGCAATCCAATTACAACAAAGGATTACAACCTTTAGATATTCTAAATTCCTTAACTGGATTATTTAGAAATATATTCTATTTTAAGTACTTGCCTGATGACGTTAATTATTTAAACATTAGTGAAAATGAAAAAGACTTAGTTAAAAATTCAAATGAATACATAAATGCTAGAGAACTATCAAGAATCCTTGATATTCTTGATGAGCTAAATCAATCTATACAAAGTGCACCTTCTCAAGAATTAAAATTAGAACTATTTTTAATAAAGCTTATTAAACCCGAGTTAGCTTCTGATATTAAGTCTATTTCAAGAAGGGTAGATTTACTTGAAGGAGAAAGTACTTTAAAGCCAGATTCAAAAAAAGTACAAAAAGTAACGCAGGATACAAAGGAAAATATAGAAAATAAAACTACGAAAAAAAAAATAAGTGAAGAACCGTCAACTCCAAAATCTTCACCAAAAGATATTGGTAATTTTGATGTTTACTGGCCAAAAGTTCTTCAGAAGGCAAAAGAGGAATTAACTCCAAGAAAATACTCCTATCTGACCTTAGTTTCCCCAGAGATAGGTGATCAAAATAAATTAATTTTGCTTATTAATAAAGAAAATGAATATTTAATTTCAGAGTTAAATAAATCCAATGATATAAAAGAATTTATTTCGTCATGTATTGCAAAAATGATGGGAATAAGTATATCTATCGAAATTAAAGCTATTGATGGAACTTCCGAACGTTTAGTTTCAGAAAATGGTTTTCAGGATAATATAAATGAAGTCTTTGATATCAAAAGCATAGATTAATTTTCTTTAAGATTTAATTCACTTAAAGCAACTGTTATTCTTCTTGATCCTTGATTCTGAGCACTCTTACAGAGTTCAATAAAGCTTCTTAATTCACCGGTTCTAAACTTTTTCAATTCGTCCCCTGATTCCACTTTTATGTTACGTTCTCTTTCTAAAAGCTTAATTTCTATCTCTTTTGCTCTAGCTAGATAGGTGCTACTAACTTCAAAAAGTGTATCAACTCCATCAGCTATTGGAGGATTAATATGACCCATCAGCACATCTATATAGTCATTAATTTCTTGATGCAACTCTTGTGCACTAGATAAACCTTTTTTAAGTGGAAATTTCTGCATTATCTTCTTTTTGTAATATTAATATATTCAAATTTTAGCAAACGTATTGAAGCATAAGATATTAAAAATATTATTAACAAAATTATAAATGCACTAATAAACCCTGTAGTTGTGAAGAAGTGCTTAAGTAAAAACTAAACAATTAACAATATCAGAGCAGCTTGAGATAG
>ERZ802819.1598-NODE-1598-length-13762-cov-21.3314_pt1 | contig 13762 bp, 11 predicted proteins | sample MGYA00345647_ERZ802819 | MGnify/ENA primary metagenome ERZ802819 (study PRJEB30503, sample SAMEA104212355) | marine metagenome | biome: Westerlies Biome; feature: [SRF] surface water layer (ENVO:00010504) within the epipelagic zone...; material: water... | reverse complement strand
CCTGACTGAAGAGGTCCGGGTCGAAACAAGGCCACCAATGCAATGATGTCCTCGAAACAGTCGGGACGCAGATTTTTGATCAGCTCCTTCATGCCGCGACTTTCAAGCTGGAACACCGCCGTGGTGTCACCACTCTGCAGCATGCGAAAGACCTCGGGGTCATTAAGGGGCAGGCTATCAATATCTAGCGCCGTCTCTGCCCGCGCATCGATCATCTGGATCGCCCACTGAATAATCGTCAGCGTGCGCAGGCCCAGAAAATCAAACTTCACCAAGCCTGCTTCTTCAACATCGTTCTTGTCATACTGGGTGACGACACCGCCACCGTCTTCGTCGCAGTAAATGGGCGAGAAGTCGGTCAGCTCACTCGGCGCAATGACCACACCGCCGGCGTGTTTGCCCGCATTGCGCGTCACACCCTCGAGCTGCACCGCCATATCCCAGATTTCCTGCGCCGAGCTGTCCTCTTCAAGGAGCTGCACCAGCTGCTCCTCCTGCTCCAATGCCTTCGACAGGGTCATGCCCACTTCAAAGGGGATCAATTTGGACATGCGGTCCGCGAGACCATAGGGCTTACCCTGTACCCGCGCCACATCGCGTACCACCGCTTTGGCGGCCATGGTGCCGAAGGTAATGATCTGCGACACCGCCTGGCGGCCATAGGTTTGCGCCACATACTCAATGACTTCATCGCGGCGCTCCATGCAGAAATCCACGTCGAAGTCAGGCATCGAGACCCGCTCCGGATTCAGAAAGCGCTCAAACAGCAGGTCGTATTCGATCGGATCGAGGTCGGTGATCTCCAATGCATAGGCCACCAAAGACCCTGCACCCGAGCCTCTGCCAGGGCCAACCGGAATATCCTGCTCCTTGGCCCAGCGAATAAAGTCCATGACCACGAGGAAATAACCGGGGAAGCCCATCTGGTTGATGGTATTAAGCTCAAACTCAAGACGCTGACGATAGGGTTCCAACTGCTGTTGGTTCCATTCAGGAAACCGCCGCTGCAACCCCTCATGAGATAATCGGCCCAGGAACGCCTCGATCGTCTCTTCCTTGGGTACCGGATAGTTTGGTAGAAAAGGCTGGCCCAGCGTCAGAGACACCGAACATCGTCTGGCAATTTCGACTGAGTTCTCGAGTGCTTCAGGGATATCAGAGAACAACTCCGCCATTTCCTCGGCAGAGCGAAGGTACTGTTGATCCGAATAAGCGCGTATTCGTCGCGGATCATCCAACGTCCGCCCATCACCGATGCAGACCCGGGCCTCGTGGGCTTCAAACTCCCCCGCCTCCAGAAAACGCACGTCATTGGTTGCTACCACCGGGCAGTGATGCTCGGCCGCCAGCGCCACGGCTGCGTGGAGATAGTCTTCTTCGCCTGTTCGGCCTGTTCGCTGTAACTCCAAATAGAACCGGTCTGGGAAGCAGGCCTGCCAATCATGCAGCGCGGCGCGCGCATCAGCCTCGCGGCCATTCAACAATGCTTGACCGATATCCCCCTGCCGACCACCCGACAGAGCGATGACACCCTCGGCGTACTCCCGAATCCATGCCCGGTCCACCCTCGGCCTGCCCAAGTATTGCCCTTGCTGGTATGAACGTGACAGCAGCAGCATCAGATTGCGATAACCCGTCTCGTTCTGAGCGAGGAGACAAAGCTCATGGTGCCGATCCTCATCATGAGGATCTAGGACATGCAAGTCTGCCCCGACAATGAGTTTCACCCCCAGACTCTCAGCCGCCTTGTAGGCCTTTACCAAGCCAAAGAAGTTGTGGTGATCGGTAATCGCCACCGCCGGCATATCGAGCTCTGCCACGCGATCCAGCGTGGGACGAATGCGGAGCAAACCGTCAATCAGGGAATATTCGCTATGGAGCCGGAGGTGAACAAACGAGGTCATGCCTGAACGCTATCCCACCTGGGGGTCCGCCAGCAAGCGTCTGACGGGGCCAAAGCTTTTTCTGTGTGCGGGACACACACCCAGCTGTTCAAGCGCTGCCAAATGGACCTTCGTGGGGTAGCCTTTGTGACGGTCGAATCCGTATCCGGGGTACTGCTGATTGAGCGCCATCATCTCGCCGTCACGCTGCACTTTAGCCAGGATAGATGCGGCACCAATGCTGGGTTCGGTCAAGTCGCCTTTGACGATGGCACGCGCCTCATAGGGCCACTTGGGCAAGCGATTACCGTCTACCAGCACCAGTGACGGTTGTATCGGCAGCGCCTCGACCGCCCGACGCATTGCCAACAGTGACGCCTGCAAGATATTCAGCTCATCAATCTCCGCCACGGTGGCGCGTCCGAGCGCCCAGCTGACTGCCTCGTCCCGAATACGCTCAGCCAATACTTCGCGTCGCTCTGGAGTCAGCATTTTGGAGTCTGTGACGCCATCGGGGTGTGACTCCGCCAGAATCACAGCTGCCGCCACAACATCGCCAGCCAGTGGCCCTCGACCCACCTCATCGACACCCGCTACGAGGTGACCCGCTGTACCTTCAAAGAGATCAGCGGATGTCATCACTCCTTAACCAACGGCAACAGCGCATCGATACTGCGCTCGGCAAAGTTGCCGCCGATCAGCCCAGCCAATTCGTCGAATCGTCCTACCTGCTTCGCCCCATCACCCTCCAAGAGTCCCGAAACTGCGTCGGCAAGCCGCGAGGCAGTGGCATGGTGCTGCAGGAGCTCCGGGACAATCTCTTCACCGGCCAACACGTTGGGCAAACCAACATGCGGAGTCTTCACTAGGCGCGACAGGATGCCCCAAGACAGCGATGCCATGCGGTAACTAATGACCATTGGTTTGCGCAACAGCATCGCTTCGAGTGTCGCGGTGCCAGAGGCGATCATGATCGCATCGCTACATCGCATGACCTCACGCCCCTGACCGCGAATCAGGCTCACGGATAGCGACTTCGACTGAAGCACCGACTCAATCTGTTGGTGCCGCGCGGCATTGGCCGCCGGGATCACAAAATGCAGGTTGGTATGTCGTGCCTGTAGCAGCTGCATGGCGTCAGCAAAGACAGGCATCAAATGCCGCACCTCCCCCTCCCGACTACCCGGCAGCACAGCCAGCAAGGTTTTGGTGGGCGGGAGTCCCATGGCGACGCGCAGCTCTTCTGCTACCGGTAACTGCTGGAGCTCATCCACCAACGGGTGGCCCACACACATCGCGTCAATGCCGGCCTCTCTGTAGATATCCACCTCGAAGGGCAACAAGCACAGCATGCGATCGACCGACTCCCGGATACTTCGGAGTCGACCCCGTCGCCAGGCCCATACAGATGGACTGACCAGATGAGCAGTGGGAATCCCCGTCGCGCGCAGGCGGCGCTCTATCGGCAGATTGAAATCGGGGCTATCGACGCCGACAAAGAGGTCTGGCGTCACACGCTGCTGCTGCGCGATGAGCCGCCGGCGAATACCCAGCAGTTCCGGCAACCTTTTTAACGGCTCTACCAGGCCCATCACCGCCAACCGGTCTATGGCGCAGAGTGACTCAAGACCCTGTGACTGCATCTGGTCGCCGCCGATGCCTGTGATGTCGAGTGAAGTGCCCCGTTGCTGCCAGGCCCGCAAGATCGAGCCTGCGAGTAGATCGCCAGACGCTTCACCCGCGCACAGACCGAGGCGCAGCGACTCCTGTGACACTAACGAACGATGCCCCGTTGGGATTGTTTCAGTGAGTCGATCAGTATCTGGATACTGGGGGTCTCGGCTACCATGCTTTCGAGTCGTTCCAGGGCAGCGTCGAGCGTCAGACCTTGTCGATAGAGGATTTTGAACGCCCGTCTCAACTCTGATATCGCAGCGCTCTCGAAGCCGCGTCGGCGCAATCCCTCGGCATTGATCGTTTTCGCCTCAGCCGGGCTGCCTGCTACCGTGACGAATGCCGGCACGTCTTTGCCAATCGAGGTGCCCATGCCACTGAAGCTGTGCGCCCCGATCTTGCAGAATTGATGCACCAGCGTGTAGCCCGAGAGAATCGCCCAATCGCCAATTTCGACATGACCGGCCAGCGCCGTGTTGTTCACTAAAATGGTGTCGTTACCCACCAGACTGTCGTGGCCAATGTGGACGTAAGCCATGATGAGATTGCGATGACCCACTGAGGTCAGGGAGCGATCCTGGACGGTACCCCGGTGAATGGTCACGTTTTCTCTGATCACATTGTCATCACCGATATGCAGTTCGGTTGGTTCATCCCGATACTTCAAGTCGGGTGTCGCCTCCCCCACCGTCGAGAACTGGTAAATATGATTTCGCGCGCCAATTCGTGTGGGCCCTTTGATGACCACATGGGATTCGATCTTGGTACCCTCACCGATCTCAACCTTGGGCCCGATCAATGACCAAGGACCCACCTCCACGGATTCATGGAGGCGTGCGCCCGGGTCAACAATGGCGGTCTCGTGGATCACGGATCAACGATTGGCGCAGAGGATAGTGCCTGACGCCGCCAACTCGTCATCGACCCGAGCCTCGACCTCAAACTTCCAGATACCGCGTCTCTCGCTCACGATACTAGCGTACAGCATGACCTGATCCCCCGGCACGCAGGGTCGCTTAAAGCGCAGATTATCGGCCCCCACGAAGTAGTAGATCGAGCCGTCTGCTGGGGTTTTGTCCATGGTGACAAAGCCCAGAATACCGGCCGCCTGAGCCATGGCCTCAAGGAGCAGTACTCCCGGGAACACGGGCTTACCGGGGAAATGGCCGTCAAAGAATGGCTCATTGATGCTGAGATTTTTGTAAGCCTCGATGCGCTCACCCGGCTCTACCGACACCACCCGGTCAACCAACAAAAAGGGATATCGGTGGGGAAGTCGATTGCGAATTTCTTCAATGTCGAGTGTCACGCCTTGTCATCCTCTTGCTGATCGAGACCGGTGGCTTTCTCCAGTTCCGCAATACGTTTTGCCATCTGGTCTAATTGAGTAAATCTTGAGGCGCTTCTTAGCCAAGACCTGAGCGGTTGAATGGGCGTACCGGATGAATAGTGCCCCGCCTCGGTCACTGAGCTCGCTACCCTACCCTGACCACCGATGTGCACGTCGTCGGCAATCACGAGATGTCCCGCTAAGCCGGCCTGCCCTGCAATCACACATCGGGCGCCAATTTTTGTGCTGCCCGAGACGCCCACTTGCGAGACGATCACCGTCTGGCGGCCGACTCGCACCCCGTGCCCAAGTTGCACGAGGTTATCGATGATCACGCCATCTTCCACCACCGTGTCTTCGAGCGCACCACGATCGACCGTCGAGTTGGACCCGATTTCAACATCGTCGCCAATCACAACCGTCGCGAGCTGTTCGATTTTCACCCATCCCTCTGCGCTGGGCGCATAGCCAAAGCCATCGGCACCGATTGTTGCGTTGGGGTGAATCATGCACCGCTGGCCGATTTTCACAGCGTGACAGATCACGGCACCGGGCTTGATCACCGTATCGGCACCAATACTTGCGCCGTGGCCGATGTAAGCGCCCGCGCCAATCCAGACCCGGTCTCCCAGCAACACATTTGCCTCTACGCGTGCGCCCGCATCAATGGTGACATCAACACCAATGCGTGCGCTGTCTGCAACGGAAGCGTGCTCATGGATCTGCCCGCTGCTGGGCGGATGGTTATCGAAGATACGGGTCGCTTTGGCAAAGGCCACATAGGGCGTGGTGCTCAGTAACGCACAACCAGACCATGCCTCGACCCAGTCAGGGTGCAAGATGAGTGCGCCCGCGTTGGTATCGGAAACCTTGTGGAGATGTTTTTTTTCCGAGACGAAGCTCAGATCACCGCCGGTGGCGGACTCTAGTGCCGCCAGATTAGCGATGGAGCGCGCTGGATCCCCCCGGAGCTCGAGCTCCAAGACTTTGGCGAGCTCCCCGAGGGTAGTCATGGCGCCTACTCAGTGCCCAGTTGGTTCATCTTGTCCGAGACTTTCGCCGTGATGTTATAGCCTAGGTCGGCGTGGATGACCGCCTGCTGCTGGAGCAGAAGGCCAATCTGATCGGTCTCGATGATCTCGCGCAACACCTCTTGTGCCTGCGGCGCCAGTTCCTGCATCACGCGTTGAGCGTTCTGGGTCTGCAGCGTTTGCAATTTCTTGGCAACGTACTCGAGATCAGACTGTTTGCTAGCCATCTTTTGTCGGGCCGCGACCTGATCTTCCTCACTCATCGCAGCCTGGTCGCGTTGGAAATCTTTGACCAGTTGATCCAGCTCGGCACGCAGCCCATCAAACTGTGACTTGTCGGATGCGAAGTCTTCATTGGCCTCAAACTCCTCCAGTCGCTGCTGCGCCACATCGGTTTGCAGGATCGCCTGCTCCAGGTTGACGACGGCAATTCGGCCCTGCGCCAAAACGATTGATGGCAAAACGGCCATCAGCAGGCCTGCCAGCCACACACGTGCGTTCATTGAACTTTCTCCATTTTTTCTCACATCAGAAGCCTCGTCCCAGCGTGAACTGGAAGACTTCCCTTTCATCGATTGGGCTGGCATTCAGCGGCTTGGCCAAGCTGAAGGTCAGCGGACCAAAACCGGACAGCCACGTTACGCCAATGCCAACAGAGTAACGTAATTCACCTGCGTCGATACCAAAACAATTCACCTGATTTTCACGGCAATTTGTATTGAAAACGTTGCCTACATCGAAGAATAGCGCCGATCTCAACGAACTCCGATCTTTGATAAATGGCATGGGGAACAGCACTTCGGCGCTGCCCTCAATCAGCACGTTCCCGCCGAAGGGGTCTGGTTCGTTGTAGAACTGCTGGACTGGTATCTTGCCGGTCTCGGGATCAACCGTGTAGCCATAACCGCGACCGTCAGGCCCGCCAAATTGAGTGGGGCGACCATTCTCGTCAATGGCGGTGACTGCGGTGTTGGCGGTATAGACTGAGGGTGGTGTTGAGCGAGGGCCGAGCGTATTGGCTTCGTAGCCCCTGACTGATCCAAAGCCACCGGCAAAGAAATGCTCGTAGAAGGGCAATTCGCTGGTGTCACCATAACCATCGCCGTAGCCCAACTCGCCGCGCAGGTGCAGTGTGAACTCACCAAACAGCGGGAAATAAACCTCGCCGCGGTAGTTCAGCTTGTAAAACTCCAGATCGGACAATGGCACTGCGATTTCCAGCGATACCGACTGCGACGCACCGCGGGTCGCCAACTGCCCGCGGTTAAGTGTCGACTGCAACCAGCTACCGGTGAGGCTCCAGTTCAGATACTTGTCCCCGTTCAGATCTAAAAAGCCCTCGTTCTCTGGCGGTGAGAGCGCTGAAAAAGGCAGTGTGTCAATGGGTTCTAGCACTTCGGCGGCGGCGTAGGTGCCGTCGGCCTGCACCGTTGAGTAGTACCAGTACTCAATTTCGGGGGCGAGCCGTGGACTGGCCGAAATCTCCTGCACCGCGTACTGACCCGATGTGATCTTGGTGTCAGTAACCCCCAACGAGAAACCCAGCCGCTGCGTCTCGCTAATGGGGTAGCCAAAGTTCATGCTGCCCCCCCAGGTATCCGTGGTGTAACTCGCCACGTTGATCTTGGAGAGGTCGGTTTTGCGATAAAAGATGCCGAATCCGCGACTGACACCGTCTTCCGTGAAATAGGGGTTGGTGTAGTTGAAGCTGATCACGTCCTGATATCGGGAGGAATTCAGGGAGACTCCCACTCGTCGACCGGTCCCCAGAAAGTTGTTCTGCTGAAGATTTAGCCCAAGGATCAGACCCGCGTCCTGCGCATAACCCAAGCTGCCGCCAATCGAGCCAAAGGACTGCTCCTCAACCGCAAAATCGACATCAATCATGTCGTCAGAGCCGGGCACCTCGTTGGTCTCCACCGTGGCCGTTTTGAAGAAGCCTAGGCGCTCAAGTCGGATACGGGACTGCTCGATGGCCGCGGAAGAGGCAGGGGCTGACTCCATCTGACGCATTTCCCTGCGCATGACATCATCCATGGTGGTCATGTTGCCCGCGAAATTGATGCGCCGAACGTAGGTGCGCTTGCCGGGGTCGATGAAGAACTTCATGACCACCGTGCTGTTTTCTTCGTCGATCTCGGGCATGCCTGTGACCTTGGCAAAATTGTAGCCCTCGTTACCCAGACGGCGAGTCAGGTAGTCCTCAGTGGCGGTCACCAATTGCTGGGAGTAGATCTGTTCAGGCTGCACGATAAGGAAACGATTGAGGTCTTCCTCGGGCAATACAAGGTCACCGCTTAACCCCACCTCGCTGACAGTGAACTTGTCGCCCTCAGTCACGTTCGCTGTGATGTAGACCTCTTCCTTGTTGGGAGAGACCGCCACCTGCGTAGAGTCGATATTGAACTGCAGATAACCACGGTCCAGATAATATGAAGACAGCGTCTCCAAATCCGACGTCAGCTTTTCTTTGGAATATTTGTTGTCGCTGGTAAAAAACGAAAACCAGCCGCCGGTCTTGAGCTCGAACAGATCGATCAGGTCCTCGTCCGAGAAAATAGTATTGCCCACCACGTTGATATGTTGAATCGTGGCCACCGTTCCCTCGTTCACATCGATCGCGATCGATACACGGTTGCGGGGCTCAGCGATGACCTCGGAGTCAATGGTGGCGTCGTATCGGCCCTGCAACACATATTGACGCTGCAGCTCGAGTTGCATTCCTTCAAGCGTAGAACGCTGGAAGACCTGCCCTACGGAAAGGCCTGCCCCCTTGAGTCCATCCAACAGCGCTTCGGTCTCAATGGCCTTGTTGCCGTCGATGGTGATCTCACTGATGCTGGGACGCTCCGCCACGACCACCACCAGCACGCCGCCGTCCCGCGCAATCGAGATGTCATCGAAATTGCCCGAGGCAAACAAACTCTTGGCCGCTGCGCGCACGCCAAAGGTATCCACCGTATCGCCAACGCCCACCGGCAGCGCCGCAAACACACTCCCCGGCGAGATCCTCTGCAGGCCTTCTACGCGGATATCCTGAATGACAAAGGGCTCGGTCTGAGCCAGCGCCAACTGTCCGCCACCAAAAGAAGCCAGCAGCGTGACCAGCAGCGTAAGAAGTGCCCCGAGGCGAGTGCCTCGCTGCGTATGGTGATGTATTAGCTGCATAAGGTGTTTTCTGTGAAACCTGTTCGCACAGCGCAAAGCAACACGCCAGATTGCGCGCTTGGAGCGCCCGGGCGAGCGTCGGTGGTTGTGAAACAGCCTGTCATCCTGCGCCGTCAGAACTTCGAGAAATCATTATACAGGGCAAACACCATGATGCTCAGCACCAATACCAGCCCGACCTGATAGCCCGCCATCTGAATCCGATCCGGCAACGGCTTGCCCAAAATCGCTTCAAATCCGTAAAACACCAGGTGTCCGCCATCTAAAACCGGTATCGGCAACAGATTCAGGGCACCTAAAGATACGCTGAGTAGCGCCAAAAACCCTAGCCAGGCCACCCATCCCGCCTCCGCAGTCGAAGCCGCGACTTTGGCAATCGTGATGGGCCCCGAGAGATTACTGGGCGAAATCAGTCCCTGAAGCATTCGGCCAATGGACTTGAAGGTAAACACCACCAACTCACCGGTTCGCTTCACCGAAGCCACCAGCGCCTCTGCGGGCCCCCGTTCAAAGTGACGTTGCTGCGCATCCGGAATCACCGGTAGAGCCACAGACATGCCGACCGCGCCGATACGCTCTCCCTCTGCGACAGCGGCTGCCGGCGTCACCGACAGACTCTGACGGGTGCCCTGCCGCTCGAACTCCACAGCGATGGCTTGATCGGGTCTCGCGCGAACATAGGTCACCCAATCCATCCACAGCGGGATCGCCTCCCCGTCTGCACTGAGGATGAGATCGCCCTCCAGAAAACCGGCCTGCGAGGCGGTCCCATTCTCCGTCAGCCCGCCCACCACGGGGAGTACTGGCGGCATGCGAATCGTGACGCCGAGCGCCCCGAGAAGATCGGGCTCTTCTTCACCTTTAAGCCACTGGCTGATGCGCGCTTCAGACTCGGTCACCATATCTGACCCCGGATAGCGGGTCGCCAATATCAGGGGGCCCGAATCCCCAAGCCGCTCGAGCAAGGCGAAATTGACCGTGGCCACGGTCGGCGTTTCCCGGCCATCAATCGCAATAATTTCCTGACCGGCCTGCAGTCCCGCTGCCTCGGCAAGCGAGTTTGGTGCCACCGTGGCTATTTCAGGCACGATGCCGACTTCCCCTCTTAGAAAAAGCCCCCAAAACACCAAAATGGCCAATAGGAAATTGGCTATCGGGCCGGCGGCGGCGATCGCAATGCGCTTGCTCACCGGTTGGCGGTTGTGCGCGCGGGGCAGATCTGCCTCGGCGATCTCGCCATCGCGCTCATCTGCCATGCGCACGTAACCCCCCAGAGGAATCGCGGCGATCACATATTCCGTGTCGTCCTTCCCTTGCCACCGAAACAGCGGCCGACCGAAGCCGATCGAGAACCGCAAGACTTTCACTCCCGCGCGGCGCGCCATCCAGAAATGGCCGTATTCATGGAACGCCACAACGATGGCAAAGGTTGCCAGCGCGATAAAAATAGTTTGTAGGGTATCGAGCACCGGCACGTCCTAGGATCCTGAGCGAGTGAGCCCACTCGCTATCGATTGTTGCGCAGCCTCCCGCGCCATTTGATCAAGTGCTTGGACCGCGTCAAGGCTGTCAGGTTCCGCCAAATCAGTCGCTTTCAATGCGGCGTCAATCACTTTGTGGATGTCTGTAAAACGGATCTCGCCGGACAGGAACGCTGCCACGGCGATTTCATTGGCAGCGCTGAAGACACACATACCGCCGGGCTGGGTAATCGCCCACTGCGCCAAGGCTAGGCAGGGAAAGGCTTCCAGATCGGGCGCTTCAAAATCCAGACGCCCCGCGCTAACGATATCCAGTGCCTCTACGCCCGCATCGACTCGCTCAGGCCAAGCAAGACAATAGGCGATGGGCGTTCGCATATCCGGTTGGCCCAATTGCGCCAAGACCGAGCCATCGCGATAGCGAATCATCGAGTGCACGATGCTCTGGGGATGCACCACAATCTCGATCTCATCCGGGCTTCTATCAAACAACCAACATGCTTCGGCCAGCTCCAGACCCTTGTTCGCCAGCGTGGCGGAATCGACTGAAATCTTCTGGCCCATCGACCAATTGGGGTGGGCGCAGGCCTCCGCGGGTGTGACAGCGTCCAAAGACGATCTGGATCGACCACGGAACGGTCCTCCTGACGCCGTCAGTATGATTTTCTCAACGTCCGCCATATCAGGGCGACCGTCAGACGCGACCGGCAAACATTGGTGCATGGCATTGTGCTCACTGTCTACCGGCAACAAGGTGGCTCCACCTTGGCGGACCGTCTCCATGAACAGGCCTCCAGCACTTACCAACGCCTCCTTGTTGGCGAGCAGAATTGTTTTTCCGGCTCTGGCAGCGCTCAGCGTCGGGCGCAGGCCTGCAAAGCCCACGATCCCGGCGACAACAGAGTCAACATTGGGCTCAGCCACCAAGTCATCTAGGACCCCTGCGCCAGACTCGACCGTCACCGCCGACAGGTCTGTAAGCCTCTCGGCGAGTGCCGCCGCGGCGTCCGGGTCCCCCATCACCGCATGGGTTGGTTGATGGGCTCGGCACAGCACCTCCATATCGTCCACCGAGCGGTGGGCAGACAGCAGCGTGACCTGATAGCGATCGGAGTGTCGCCGAATCACATCGAGGGTAGACCGCCCTATCGACCCCGTCGCACCCAATACCGCTATCCGACGCATCAATCAGTAACCGATCAACAAAAGGCCAAGAGCGAAAACAGGCGCGGCGCCACAGATACTATCGAGGCGATCCAACAGCCCGCCGTGGCCCGGCAGCAACGACCCGGAGTCTTTCAAGCCCACTTCCCGTTTAAGTAGGCTCACAGTCAGATCCCCGACCACCGAGGCCCCTGCCGTGGCCAGTCCCAGCACCATGAGTGAGCCCCAACCTAGGTGGAGTTGTGACAGGGGTAGGTTTTGCCAGATCAAGGTGGCCAATAGCGCCACACACAGCATGCCCCCCCAGAAGCCCTCCCAGGTTTTGGCCGGACTGATCTCGGCGGCCAGTGCGTGCTGCCCGAAGCGCCGACCGGCAAAGTAGGCACCGATGTCGGCTACCGCCACAGTCAGTATCAAGAGGAACACGATAAAAGGTCCGTTGATCAGTGTTAAACACACGGCCACAGCAAGCCAAGTTGCAGTGAGCATCAGCCACCCCATCACCGCGCGCACCCACGCGTAACCCCACAAGCCGCGGCCAGCGGAGTAGTATTTAAGCCCCACTAGCATGGCAGACCACAAGAGCGCGGTAGCGGCCAGCCAGGGCCGAGCGTAGAGTGACGCTTCGGGGCCATCAAGCGCCAAGCCCATCCACAGCGCACCGCACAGTAGCGGAATGATGGCTGCATAGATCGCTCGGGAAAGCGCTCCCTGCGCACCCACCAGTGCCGCCCATTCCCAGCCACCGGCGGCGGCCACCAGGGCGAAAAGAATCACCTGCACGGGATAAGGTGCAAATAATAGGGTCGCAATGAGAGCCCCCGCGAGAACCAGTGCTGTGATCACCCTCTGGCGGAGCATCCGTTTTTCTCCAGGGCGCCGTTAGTAGCGATGTAACAGCGGGCGCACGCCAAAGCGCCGCTCCCGCACCGCGTAATCAGCCAAGGCAAGGTCCAATACGGTTTCGTCGAAATCGGGCCACAGGACTTCGGTAAACCAGAACTCGGCGTAGGCGAACTGCCACAGCAGAAAATTGGAGACGCGTGTCTCGCCCGCTGTGCGGATACAGAGATCCGGGTCGGGCAATTCCGCCGTGGCGAGTCTCTGTGAGATCGTGTCTTCGTTAATGTCATCAGTCGACATCTTACCCGAGGCCACATCACGGGCGATGGATTGGGTCACCTGAGTCACATCCCAGCGACCGCCATAGTCAAGCGCAAGGGTGAGCGTTGCCCGATCCCCTGCTGCCGTCGTTTCCTCGACCTTCGCCATCAATCGCTGCAGGCGAGGACTGAACCGGTCTCGTCTTCCAATCACCCGCAGACGCACCCCGTCCGAGGCCAACTTGGCGACTTCATTGCGCAGGTAACGCGAGAGCAGCGCCAGTAGCGCCCGCACCTCTGCCCTCGACCGACCCCAGTTTTCGCTGGAGAACGCAAACAAGGTAAGGTACCGGATACCCCGGGACTCGCAGGCCGATACGATCTCTCGGACCACCTCAGCTCCCGCCCGATGCCCTGCCACGCCCGGGTAGCCCTCCCGGCGCGCCCAGCGGTTGTTCCCGTCCATAATGATGGCGAGATGGCGAGGTACGGTGCGGGGCTGAATATCCGATGCTTGCACGGGCGCTTTGTCTCAGGACTCAGATGGCCATGAGGTCAGTTTCTTTCTCGCCCAAAGCGGACTCGACCTTGGCGACATAGTCGTCGGTCAGCTTTTGAATGACGTCCTGCCCGCGGCGTTCCTCGTCCTCGGAGATCTCTTTCTCCTTGAGTAATTCCTTCAACATGCCGAGACCATCTCGCCGGGCATTGCGCACCGATACGCGCGCGGATTCCGCTTCGGCGCGGGCCTGTTTGATATAGCCTTTGCGAGTCTCTTCGGTCAGCACCGGCATAGGAATGCGAATCACATCGCCAGCGGTTGCGGGGTTCAACCCCAGATCTGACTTCAGGATGGACCGCTCGATATCTGGAGTAATCCCCTTATCGAACGCCACCACGCTCAGGGTCCGGGCGTCTTCGATATTGA
>ERZ802819.1594-NODE-1594-length-13793-cov-11.4819_pt1 | contig 13793 bp, 17 predicted proteins | sample MGYA00345647_ERZ802819 | MGnify/ENA primary metagenome ERZ802819 (study PRJEB30503, sample SAMEA104212355) | marine metagenome | biome: Westerlies Biome; feature: [SRF] surface water layer (ENVO:00010504) within the epipelagic zone...; material: water... | reverse complement strand
GCTGCTTTCTTTTTTGCAGCTTTCCTTCTCACAGCTTTTTTCTTAGTGGCTTTTTTCTTCTTAGGAGCTGCTTTTTTCTTAGCAGCCTTTCTTTTAGGAGCCGCTTTCTTTTTTGCAGCCTTCTTCTTTTTAGGCGCTACCTTTTTTGCAGCTTTTCTTTTCTTAGGTGCTGCTTTTTTCTTGGCAGCTTTTTTCTTTTTTACAGCCATTATAGCCTCCTTACTTTTTACACTTACTAGTAAGTATAAAACGAATATTTAAAAATATTCATTTTCTTAAAAAAACTTTAAAAAAGTATTTAATTAAGTCAACATTTTATTTGTGGTAACTTCTTTTCATTAAATGAATCAAATTGAAATAATTTTAGGTCCAACAAACACAGGTAAAACTTTTTATGCATTTGAACAAATGTTTTCCTTTAAAAACGGTGTTTTTGGTTTCCCTTTAAGGCTTTTGGCAAGAGAAAATTATGATAAAGCATGCAAACTTTATCCTATAAATCAAATTGCATTAATAACTGGAGAAGAAAAAATAATTCCCCCAGAAGCAAAATATTTTTTTTGTACTGTCGAATCAATGCCAGATGATTTTTTTGAATTTGTTTGCGTAGATGAGATTCAATTAGCATCTGATTATGAAAGAGGACATATTTTTACTCAAAGACTCTTATATTCTCGTGGTGAGCAAAAAACTATTTTCTTGGGTTCTCTTACTATGGAAGAAATTATTCGAGAATTAATTCCTGATGCAAAAATAATTTTCAAAAATAGATTTTCTGAATTAAATTTTATCGGTCATAAGAAGATACAAAATATTAAACCTCGATCAGCAATTATCGCTTTTAATTTAATTGGTCTTTATGAAATTGCTGAACAGATAAGAAGTTTAAAAGGAGGTGTGGCACTAGTCGCTGGTGCGCTTAGTCCTAAAACTAGAAACTCTCAAGTTAAATTATATGAGGATGGAGAGGTCGATTATATTGTAGCCACTGATGCTATAGGAATGGGATTAAACTTAGATATTAACCAAGTGTATTTTTCTGGTCTTGATAAATTTGATGGGAAATATGTCAGGCCTTTAAACGATATGGAAATAGGCCAAATAGCAGGAAGAGCAGGTCGCTATACTAAATCAGGATATTTTGGTTCCACGCTTGGAGCTAAGTTTACAAATTTAGAATCTATAGAAAACATTCAATCTCATAAATTTGAAGCTATTAAAAAAATATTTTGGAGAAACCATCTTTTATCATTCAAGTCAGAATATGAATTAGTAAATTCTTTAAAACAAAAATCTGATAATCACCGATTAATTTTAAAAAAAGATGCAGAGGACCAAAAATTTCTATTAAGATTTTTAAAAGATAATAAGACAAGTTTTAAATTTGACAATCCAGAAACACTTAAACAATTATGGAATATATGTCGTATACCAGATTATCAAAATATTTCTGATGAAAAGCATATTGAACTGTTAACAAAGATATTTAAGGAGCTCATAAAAAATAAATGGACTTTAAGTGATAGCTTTCTAGAGCACCAAACTTCATATTTACAAAATTATAATGGGAGTATAGATGACCTTATATATAATTTAAATGAGACTAGAACTTGGTTATACATCACTAACCAGAAACATTGGATAAGTAACTCTATTTGGGTTGAAACCGTTAAAAATATAGAAAACAAACTATCTGAAGAGATACATTTAAGTTTAATGCAAAAATTTGTTGATAAAAACAAAAGTGAGATGATTCAAAATTTAAATATTAGTAAAAAAAATATTTCTTTAACTGATAATAGATATGTTAAGATAAAAGAAGAAATAATAGGAGTTATTAGAGGTTTTAAAATCTTTTTTGATGAAAAGTTTAAAGATATTTTAAATAACAACTACCAAGTAATTATTAAAGAACAAATTTTTCCATATATGTCTTTTAACGTCGATACTTTTATTGCTGCCCCTAACGAAAGTTTGTCAATCAATTCAAAAGTAGATGAGAAAGGAAATTTCCAGAATTTATATCTTCAATGGGGAGATGCAAATGTTGCAATATTTAAAAAAGGTAAGGACCTCACACACCCAATTTTAGAACCCATCCTAGACGATCAATTAATGTCACCAGATTATATTAAGAAAATTGGAGAGAAAATTCAAAGATGGTTTGAGGAGACCTACTTGTCTAAATTGGATTTATCCGATCAATTAAAGAAATTCAACTCTAAACCAGAGGAAAGAAGTTTCATTTTTAAGATTATTGAAAACCAATATAATTTTTATCAAATAAATATACTAGATGAATTTAAGCTTATTGATGAACCTCAAAGAAAAGAAATCCATTCTCTAAATTTTAGACTTGGAAAAAACGTTATTTTCAACTCTGAACTTATAAGACCTGAATATATGAAGCTAAAGTTTCATCTATGGAATTTATATTATAATGAAAGCTTAAATATTGATGAATACATTCCTAAAGATGGGAATGCCACTCTTAATATTCAAAATAAATTAAATGAAGACCTAATCACTTATTTAGGCTTTGTCTCCCAAAATGATTTATTAATTAGACTCGATATTTTTAATGAATTTGAAAAACAACTCTTTAAAAGAGAAAATAGAGGCCCTTTTTCACTTCCGATGGACTTATCTAATCTTTTAGGAATTAAAAAAGATAAATTAATTAGTATTTTAAAAAGCAGGTCTTTTAATATTCAAGACATTGCAGAAAATGACTTAGTTATCTCGAAAAAAATTAAAGCTAATAAAACAATGGAGTTAAAACAAAATAACAGCAAAAAAGTATTGAAAAAACCTTTAAAAAAAGTAAAAAAATCTACACCAAAAAAATTATTTAATAACCCTTTTGATCAATTAAAAAATATAAATGCTAAGTAAATTCTTCCAATCCTTTAATGAAAAAGAGGATAAAAATGAGGATCATTCCTTTGAGTCAGATCTATATAACCTAATTTATGAAATTATCATTGCAGATCATGAAATTACAGAACAAGAAATTAATTTGGCCTCTGAGTTAGTTGAGTATTATTTTAAAATTCCAACTCTAAACAATAAAGAGCAATTTAATAAACTTGCTGATCAACAACATTTTAACACCGACTTATCACAGTTTTCTTATAGGCTTAAAACATCTTTAAGTTATGAACAAAGAATGGATGTGATTTTAATTTGTTGGCAAGTATTAATGGTTGATGGTAAAGAAGACCAGTTAGAGGTTTCCACTGCTAGAAAAATATCAACCTTGCTTGGTCTTGAAGATAAGGATTTTATATTAATCCGAAATAGAGTAAAAGACAGTCTATGACTTACCTAGTTAATGATAAGTGTATTAAATGTAAATACATGGATTGTGTTGAAGTGTGTCCAGTGGATTGTTTTTATGAAGGTGAAAATATGCTTGTTATTAACCCTGATGAATGCATCGACTGCGGTGTGTGTGAACCCGAGTGCCCAGCTGAAGCGATTATCCCAGATGACTTGGATGACGGTACAAAATGGTTAGATGTAAATGAAAAATATTCACAAGTTTGGCCTAATATAACTACAAAAAAAGATGCCCCTGCTGATGCAAAACAGTGGGAAGGGGTAGAAAATAAATTTGAAAATCATTTTAGTGAAAAAGGAGCTGATTAATGCCAGTTAAAAAAAAAGCTACAACAAAAAAAGTAACCAAAAAAACTACAAAAGTTAAAACTAAAAAAATTAATGCAAGTAAAAAAAAAAGCAACAACAAAAAAAGTAACCAAAAAAACTACAAAAGTTAAAACTAAAAAAAAAGTTGAAGTCAAAAAAAAGATACCTGCTAAAAAAAAACAACCTATAAAAAAAATACCTAAGAAAAAAGTAGTAAAAAAGGTAGTAAAGAAAGTAGTTAAAAAAATTGTTACCCCAAAAGCTCCTAAGATTAAAAAAGTAATTGTTCCACAAGAATTTAAAGCAGGAGAGAATATTGTTTACCCTACCCACGGCGTAGGAAGAATTCTTACTATAGAAAAGTTCCAATATGATTTAGTGGAGGAGCAATTATATGTAATTCAGTTTTTTCAAGACAAGTTAACAATCAGAGTCCCCTTTGCAAAAGCAAAATTAATTGGTTTAAGAAATATCACTAGTAAGCCTTCTATGACTAGAACACTTTCCGTTTTAAAGCAAAAACCTAAAATTAAAAAGGCGATGTGGAGTAGAAGGGCTCAAGAGTACGATCAAAAGATAAACTCTGGCGACATAAAACTTCTCTCAGAGGTGGTTCGTGACCTATTTCGAAAAGATGATCAAACTGAGCAGTCTTATAGTGAGCGCCAGATGTTTCAGGTAGCTTTTGAGAGGTATACAAGAGAATTTGCTATATCTTCGAGTTTGAAGTTCGAGGAAGCATCAACAAAAATATTAGAAATTTTAAATAAAAGATAAATTAATTAGTTTCTTCGTCTGTTTTATCAGTTGGAATATCAATGCTGATATCTTCCACTAGATTATCAGTATCTTCGGTCTGAGTTTCAGTCTCTTCTGTCTCTTCGATTAAGTCTTTTAGTTCATCGTTTTCTTTAGTTGTTTTGGTAGGTGCTGCAACAGTAATTCCTGCTTTTCTTCCTCTTTTTGGCTTTGCTATATTTACCGCCTCTATTGATTTACCGCACTCTGGACAATTTATTACATCCTGATAAAAATCGTAATACTTTACGCTACCACAAGGGCATGTTCTTTTGTGACCTAAATCGATTTGCTCTTCTTGCATTGTGGGCAGATTTATACATTATTATTGTAATTTATACAAATTTTTATTATGTTATCGCTCTAATATGGCAGTTCCAAAAAGAAAAACCACACCTTCTAAAAGGAATATGAGACGCTCTCATCATAGAGCGGGCACACAGCTTTTTGCAGAAGACAAAAAATCAGGCGAATTGAGAAGACCCCATCATATTGATCTCAGTACTGGCATGTACAGAGGAAAGCAAATTATTATTAAAAAAACCAAAAAAGAAAAAGATGCTGAGGGTCAAGCACCAGTCAACACAGAAGAAACTACAAAAACTATTGAAGCACCAGCTTCTAAATAACTAATCTCTAATTACTTTATATATTGAATTTTCCGAGAAGCTCTGTTGATAAAGCTTTTTTTTTAATTCATCGGTTTCTAGCTTTGAAAGCTTTTTTCTTACTATAAATCTTTTTAAAATATCTAATTCTAAATCTGGATTTTCAGAGACTTTCTTTGAGACATATTCATCAATTAAGCTTTGTTCAAATCCTTTTTGATAGAGTTTATTTTTTATTTTTTTGATAGAAAATAAGGATTGCTCATAATAATGAAATACTGTTTCAATAAAGTGCCTCTCATTTATAATCTTCAATTCATCTAATTTTTGTATGATATTTTCAATTAGTTCTTGTTTAGAGATATTTTCTGGAAAAATAACCTTTTGATAAGTTTTTTTATTTCTGAGTTTTTTTTCTAGTATTTCAGAAATTTTTTTTTTAGTAGCTGGATATTTACCTAAATATTTTAGTGCCTCATTATATAAATATTCATCAGCTTTTTTTTTCATAGTTTATATTTTAAGAATTATTATTATGAAGTACATAAACAAAGGCGCTTGTAGCTCAGTAGGATAGAGCACCAGATTCCTAATCTGGGGGTCGCAGGTTCGATTCCTGCCAAGCGCGCCAAAGAAAAAATGATATTAATTTTTTTCGTGTAAGAAATCTAAAAGTCTGTCTAAATATTTCTCATCAACATTATAAGCTTTTTTGTAATGCTCTATACAATAAGGTTTTGTTGGAATATTTTGACATCCACAGTAGTGAAATCCCTCTTCAAGTGGATCACCAATTGGCCATTGACAAGATTTAAAGTTACCGGTGCCAACAATACTCTTTTTAAAACTAAATTTTTCCCTTCTTCGAACAGGCTCTTTTCTTACCGTACTTTGGGAAGATGAATTACTGGTTTCCCTGTACATGGTTACAGAAGAAAATTGTTGATTTTGAGTTGATTTTTTTCTGGAGTTTTGACGTCTCTCAAGGCCCAGTCTAAAAGCCTTACCAATAACGGCATTTTTAGTAAATCCAAGCTGCACACCAATCTGGCTTGTAGCAACCCCTTCATTCCAAAGCTTTTTAAGATCTTCTACTTTCTGGTTATTCCAAGACATTTTTTATATACCTACTCTATTTAGTTCCTTATATGGGTAGTTTTATACTATATATAGTAGTAGTAATCTAGCCTAAAATGATTAAAAAAATGTGAATAAATATGAAATCTCTTAAAAATCTCAATTTCGAAAAAATCCAAAATGTTGGGATCAGAGTCGATTTTAATGTGCCCATTGATAAACATTTTAAGATAACTGACAAAACAAGATTAGACAGGGCAAAGGACACGATCAATTTTATTAAAAATAAACAATGCAACATTCTTCTTCTTTCACATTTTGGAAGACCAAAAGAAAACTTCGATGACAAGTACTCTTTCACAAAACTTATTGATCAGTTTCAGGAAATCTTAAAATTAAAATTAAATTTTATAAGCTATGAAAATTTTTTAGAAAACGGTCTTGATCAATTCAATTATAATAGGCCTACCACAACTCTTTTAGAGAATATAAGATTTTTCGAAGGTGAAATAAAAAATGATTTAAGTTTTAGTAAATCAATTACTGACAATCTAGATCTATATGTTAATGAAGCATTCTCTGCTTCCCATAGGCTTCACTCATCAGTAAACCAAATGGCTAAAAATATTTTATCTACACCTGGTTTTAATTTTGAAAAAGAAATTAATGCTATAAATGATATCAAAAAATCTCAAAAGAAAAAATTAGCTATAATTGGAGGTTCAAAAATCTCAACTAAAATAAACACACTTTTGTCTTTAACGACTTCTTGCTCAGATATTTTTATAGGAGGAGCAATGGCTAATAATTTTCTAAAATATAATAAGTTTAATGTTAGTTCTTCTTTAATTGAAGAGGGTGCTGAACGAATGATTGAAATGATTTATAGCTCTGCAAAACAAACAGGCTGTGAAATCCATCTCCCAGTTGATGTAATGCTTGATTCAGATCAAAGTGTATTAGTCAATGAACTTGACAAAAACACTGAATTTAAAATTTTAGATATAGCCGACTCTTCTCATATTGTTTTAGAAAATCTTGTTAAAAAAAGTGATATTATTTTGTGGAATGGCCCCATGGGAATGATTGAAGACCACAAATTTTCGAAGGGATCTATTAATCTATCTCACCTTCTTGCTAAAGCTCAAGCTGATGTTGTTATTGGTGGTGGAGATACAATCTTAGCCATCAATATGGCAAAAGAAAAATTTGAAGACTTTTATTTTGTCTCAACTGCCGGGGGTGCTTTTCTTGAGGCACTAGAGGATAAAGAACTATTGGGAATTGAAGCTCTTAAGGCTGATTTATAAAATGTTTTTTTAGAAACGGAATTTGAATTATAGTAAAGACAATTGTAATTCCCATAATACCAAAGACTTTAAAGTTAACCCAAACATCGGTTGTTTGAGTTCGCCAAACGATTTCATTTAAAACAGCTAGAAGTACAAAAAAGCTGGACCACATTTTGTTCATTAGCCCCCACCCCTCATCAGTTAATTTTAAAGAAGAATTCAATAATAATTTTAAAACAGGTTTATTAATAATTGTACTTCCAATTAAAACGATAGCAAAAAGTGCGTTTATGATTGTGGGTTTCATTTTAAAAAATATTTCATTTTTAAGAAAAATACTCAGGCCACCAAATACAACTAAGATAACTGTACTTACTAACATCATTGTAGAAATTTTTCTTTCTTTGAAATAGATAGCTATGAGAGAAATAAATGTAGCCACTATTACAGCAGCTATACTTAAATAGAGATCTTTATCTGATTTATAGTAAACAGCAAAAAAAACAATTAAGGGAAAAAATTCAAATAGCTGCTTCATATTATATGAGTCTATCTAAATATTCTTCAAATTGAAACTCTCTTAAGTCGCTCATTCCTTCACCGTACCCTTCAAATACAACAGGTATGTCAAAATCATTTATTATCGTTAGAAGAGCTCCATATTTAGCATTAGAGTCGACCTTATTTAAAATAATTCCATCTAATGTTATATATTCGCGAAACCCCTCAATAATATGCTTGGATGCAAGTCCGGTATTAGCATCCAAAGTCAAAAAAGTTTGAATTAAATTAAATTGATCAGATTTCTTTGAAATTATATTTGAAATCTTTTTTAGTTCTGCCATTAAATTTTTATTGTTGTGTTGTCTTCCAGATGTATCAATTATCACAACATCATTTTCTTTCATTTTATCAATACCTTGGAAAATGACAGCTGATGGGTCCTCCATATTATTACCCTTATGTATGGGTACTTCAAATTTTTTGGTAAAATGCTCGAGTTGATCTATAGCTGCTGCTCTGAATGTATCTGCTGCAATAACAGCAGGATTTAAGCCGTTTTTTTGAAATAGATTTATAAATTTACCGATGAATGTTGTTTTTCCTGACCCGTTATTACCTGCAATTACATATAAGCTCTTGCTTTGAGGAGAAAAACCGCCAAATTTTTTCTCTGCAAATTTTGTTAGTAGCTCTTTTTTAATAACTTTTTTAATATCTTCTTCCTTTGATGTATTGTCTTTTATTTTTGAAATTATTAATTCAGCAAATTTTGGCTCAACACCATTTTCAAATAAAAGATCTTCTATTTCATCAACATTTAATTTTTTTTGAAAAATTTTTTTTAAAAAAAACATTAAACTCTTACAATTTCACCAACCGGTACGCCAACTAACGGAACCTTATGTTTGATATAGTTTTGATCATATCCAACAGCTAATCCTAAATTTAATTCCTCAATAAGAACCTCTCTTGGTAAGGAAAGTTTAGATTTTACTTTTTTTAAAATTAACTCACCTAGTTCTCTTAAATTTTTTGCTCTTTTCTTAATAATTAATTTGGAAACCTGAGGCATTCTTGATGCAGGGGTATTATTTTTGGGAGAAAAAGGAAATATATGAAGGTGAGATATTTCATTTTCTTTTAGTAGTCTATATGTATTGTCAAACATTTCATCTGTTTCTGTAGGAAATCCAGCGATTATATCTGCACCAAATGAAACATCTTCTCTAATTTTTTTACAATGTTCAACAAATTCAAATACATCTTTTGCGTTATGTCTTCTTTTCATTCTTTTAAGTATCATGTCATCACCAGATTGAATACTGAGGTGAAGATGAGGCATCACTCTTTGATCCTTCAATACTTCATCAAATTGCTCATCAATCTCTACACAGTCTATTGAAGATAGACGTAGACGTTGTAATTTAGTTTTATCTAAAATATCTAAAATTAAATTGCTCATGCTATATCGGTGCTCAAAATCACTCCCATAGTCAGATATATCTACTCCTGTCAAAACTATTTCTTTGACTCCGTTCTCGACAACTCTTTCAACTTCGTCAATTAAGTAAAAAGGATCAAAGCTCCTATTATTACCCCTTCCAAAAGGAATAATACAAAACGTACATCTATGATTACAACCTTGTTGAATTACAAGGCTTTCTCTGATGCTAAGATTGTTTGTATCTAAAGATGGGCGGATGTCTTGAGGTGAATCAAAGATGTCCTCTTTAAAATCAATTTGGGACTCTTCATTAGACAAAGATATCCAGGTTTCTGATTTTAGCTTACTGATATTATCAATAACTTTATCAACTTCAGTCATTGATGAATATTTATCAGGTGATATTTGAGCGGCGCACCCTGTCATTACAATTTTTTTATCAGGATTTTCTTTTTTAATTCTTCTAATAGTTTGTCTTACTTGTCTTTCAGTTTCATTTGTAACTGCACATGAATTTATAACAATTATATTTTCATTATTATTAGATAGTAATTCCTCAATTTTCTTTCCTTCAAAATTATTTAGCCGACATCCAAAATTTACTACCCTAGACATTTATATATTAATGGTTGATTTATAAACTAATTCAGCTGGACCTTGAAGATATACCATCTTATCTTGAATTTCTGTTTTTAACCTTGATTGTTCTGTAATTACCACAATTTTAGAGGATACAATATCGTTATAGTTTAAAACAAATGCTGTTGCACACGTTCCTGAACCACAGGCAAGTGTATGCCCGCCACCTCTTTCCCAAAATAATACTTTGATTTTAGATTTATTGAGTACCTGAACAAAAGTAATATTTGCCTGATCAGGGAAAATTTTATTTTTTACAAGTAAAGGTCCTAGATGATTTAATTTAATTGATACTAAATTTTTAACTAACACCACACAATGGGGATTGCCAATATTTGCTGTCATTATTTTTACTAATCCAGGTATTTTAATACCTTTAATATTAATACCTTGGGTGTCCATTTTTTTTGATAAAGGTATTTTCTGCCAATCTAAAGTTACTTCTCCAACATTGATTTTGTATTCTTCTTCAGTTTTTTTACCGTGATGGATAAATTTATGACTTTTGATAATTACGTTTTTAATTTTCTTTTCTTCAACTAAAAATTTATAGACACAACGTAGTCCATTTCCACAATTTTTTCCAAGTGAGCCGTCTGAATTATAAAAAGCAACTTGATGGTACGCTCCAACTTTTTTCAATAAAATCAATTGATCACAGCCTATGCCAAATCGTCTGTCACATAGTTTTTTAATAATTTTTTTTGATTTTCTAATTAAATCAACGTTTTTATCTATTATTACAAAGTCATTTCCTGCCCCATGAGCTTTCATAAAAGGTATTTTCATAGACCCGCTATAGTGATATAAAAACTTCACTTAATAAAGGAAAAATTAGTCGGCCGATGAGTATCATTCGCCGATTTTTTTTATTTTTTAGATGCTAGAAAATATAACAAATAAAATAACTGGAATTTTTCAAGGCCTCTCAAATAAAGGAGCTATTACTGAAAAAGATTTAGAGTTAACTTTGCGTGAGGTGAGAGTAGCTCTATTAGAAGCAGATGTTTCTCTAAGAGTCTCTAAAGATTTAATTAAAAAAATTCAAGACAAAGCGCTTGGCCAAAAGGTAATTGAAAATGTTCAGCCAGGACAACAAATTATTAAAATTGTTAGTGATGAGCTTACAGAAATTCTTGGCACACAAAGCAGTGAACTAAATTTTAAAAACAAACCCTCAATCTTTTTAATGTGTGGTTTGCAGGGTGCAGGTAAAACAACATCGATTGCAAAGCTTGCCCATTACTGTCAAAATTCTCTCAATAAATCTGTAGCACTAGTATCAACAGACTTAAGAAGACCCGCAGCGATTGAACAACTACGTATTTTATCTCAGAAAAATAATATTCAATTTATTGAACCAGTTAACCAAAACATAAAAGATATTGTCAATAATGCAATGGAACAAAGCAATAAACTTTTATCAGATATTCTTATAATCGATACCTCTGGTCGTATCAGTACGGACGAGGAATTACTTTTAGAACTAAAAACTATTCACGATATCGCAAAACCACAAGAAAACTTACTTGTATTAGATTCTATGATGGGTCAGCAAGCTTTAAGTGTTGTAGAGTCTTTTAACTCCACAGCCCCTCTTACGGGATTTATCTTAACAAGACTGGATGCAGACCCAAGAGGAGGAGTTGCGCTCTCAGCAAAATATCAAACAGGTTTGCCTATTCGTTTCTTTGGATCTGGTGAAAACATTGAAGATTTTGAAGTTTTCCACCCAGAAAGAATTGCTTCAAGAATACTTGGCATGGGAGACGTTGTATCACTAGTTGAAAAGGCACAGAAAGACTTTGATGAAAAAGAAATGGAAAGTCTGCAGTCCCAGATGTTGAGTGGGAAATTTAATATGAATGATCTTTTGAAGCAATTTTCACAAATGAAAAAAATGGGAGGTATGTCTGGACTGATGTCACATATGCCAGGTGTAAGCAAAATTAAAAATATGATGGAAAGTGGAGATTTTGACGAAAAAGTTATTGATCATCAAATAGCAATTATTTGTTCAATGACTAAAGATGAAAGAGTTGACCCCGACTTACTAAAAGCTTCAAGAAAAAGAAGAATAGCAACTGGGTCTGGAAGACAAGTACATGAAGTCAATAGGCTTCTCAAACAATTTGAGCAAACTAAAAAACTTATGAAACAAGCTCAAAAACCAGGTTTTGCAAATAAAATTAAAAGTTTATTAGGCGGAAACCAAATGCCAACGATTGATTAAATATAGAAGGGAGAGATCATGGCGACTAAAATAAGACTAGCAAGAGGGGGTTCAAAGAAAAGACCTTTTTACAGAATAGTGGTGGCTGATGAAAGAGCACCTAGAGATGGTAATTTCATTGAAAAAATAGGTAACTTTAATCCAATGGTGCCGAAGGACCACAAAGAAAGAGTTATGCTAAGCAAAGAAAGAGCTGAGCACTGGTTAAAAGTAGGAGCATTACCAACAGAAAGAGTTCAAAAAATTCTCTTTGAATTAGGAATGATGGAAGCCCCAAAAATAACTGAGAAGACGAAAAAACATTTACCAAAGGCAAAAGCTCAGGAAAGAGTTAAGTCTAAAGAGGAAGCGGCATTAAAAGCAGCTGAGGATGCAAAAGCTGCTGAAGAAGCGGCAAAAGTAGAAGCAGAAAAACCTGCTGAAGAGACATCCACTGCAGATGAGCAACCTCCTGTTGAAGAAGCTGCAACTGAAAAACCAGCTGAACAAGAGGTAAAATCAGAAGAAACACCAGAGCCTGAGGAGAAGAAAGAAGAAGCCCCTGAAGTGGAAGAACCTAAAGCAGAGGAGGTTTCAACCGAGGCTGCTGAAGACAAAACTGACGATAATAAAGAGGAACCTAAAGAATAATTTTCTTGTGACTTCCTTTAACAAAAATTTCATTCAAGTTGGCGTAATTGGCAGACCCAAAGGAACTAAGGGTCTGCTAAGGTTTCACAGTTTTTTAAATGATGATCGTGATGTAAATCAGTTTAAAGAATTTTATTTAGACGACGAAAAAATTATTGAATTAAAACTCGTCTCTTTCGATAAAAAAAGCCCACTTATAACAATCAATGAGATAAACAATAGGACGGATATTGAAAAGTTTGTTAATGAAAAAATTTTCTTAAAAAAAGAACAATTATCACCTGTAAAAGGTAATGAATATTACTTTCATGATTTAGAGGGATTAGATGTAATGGACAATAAAGACCAGAAAGTAGGCGAAGTATCTTCAGTCGTGAATTTTGGAGCAGGAGACTTACTGGAAATATATTTTACGAAGAGCATGAAAAAAGAATTTTTTAGATTCACAGAACAAAATTTTCCTTTGGTAAACATCAAAGAAAAAAAAATAATAATTAAAAATTAATGATCACATTTAATATCCTCACTTTATTCCCAGACGCTTTCCCTGGTATTTTACAACATGGTTTGCTAGGCAAGGCTCTTTTAAAAAATCGTTTTAAAATCAATACTATCAACATAAGAGACTATAGTGATCTGTCTGCTAACTCTGTAGATGATAAACCATTTAGCGGCGGTGCAGGGATGATTTTAAGACCAGATATAATTTCTAAAGCTATTGAGGCAAACTTTAATAAGGACGAGCTAGATACCTTTACAAAGATTTGTTTTTCTGCCAAAGGCAAAAATTTTTCACAAAACGATTTAATTCAAAATAAGTCAAATCAAAATTTTATTTTATTAAATGGTAGATATGAGGGAATAGACCAAAGAGTGATTGACTATTATGAATTTCAAGAGATCTCAGTAAGTGATGT
>ERZ802819.1590-NODE-1590-length-13819-cov-8.86486_pt1 | contig 13819 bp, 7 predicted proteins | sample MGYA00345647_ERZ802819 | MGnify/ENA primary metagenome ERZ802819 (study PRJEB30503, sample SAMEA104212355) | marine metagenome | biome: Westerlies Biome; feature: [SRF] surface water layer (ENVO:00010504) within the epipelagic zone...; material: water... | reverse complement strand
TGCCAAAACATGCCCTGGAAGGCCACATTGAGAATTGTTGGAACGGAAGGAGCCTCTGGCAGCGTTGGCCACGACTGATACAGCAGTTTCTGGTATGCGGGGACAAGACTCGTCTGCCAGTCATGGCAATGAATAATATCAAAGGCATGAGGCTGTCGAGCAGCCACCTCAAGCGCTGCTCTTGAAAAGAAGATAAATCGTTCAGCATTATCGGCATAGTCTTCCGCGCCACCATAGAGGGTGTCTCGATCGAAGCAATGCGTATTCCCTATGAGAAAAACATTATGTTTTTGATCCGGAAGGGAACATGAATAAATAGTAGCTTCAAGATTTCGCTGCCCAACGGGAACGGAAAACTGCATATCCGTTTTCTGGATTGGCAGATTTTTTTCAAAAACCTCACGATAGGCTGGTACAACGAGCGTGCAGTCACAGCCCGCACGCTCAAGCGCATCTGGAAGCGCACCGGCGACATCGGCAAGCCCCCCAGTCTTGGCAAAAGGTGTTGCCTCGCTAGAAATCTGCAGTACCCGCATCCGGACAGTATTCTCCTCAGACGCTCTCTCCTACCGATCATGAACGAAACCCGCTACCGTGTAGCATACCCTCCAGCCTTAGAGATGACTTCCTCCGACGGTGTTCGATATGCCACTTGTAAACCCCGCTAGCGTATTTAATCTCCGATTTCCCTGTCTTTGGAGGGAACGGCTCTGGCCTCCAGCAGAAAGCCATATCGACAAGTCGTGCTCTCTACCGCGGCTGGCAGGACTAGCGGGCGTGCCTGATATCCTCGAAATTGCCATCGGCTGGAACGAAGCAGGATTCGGTATTCGTGCACAAGTTGAAGGACTTTCAGGGAATCGCTGGTGTCAGCCAACAAAACCTGAAGATAGTGACGGACTCCATCTCTGGATTGCAACTCGTCCAACGGGTGAAAGTCACCGCGCGGGCCGTTTCTGCCGACGGCTCGCTCTTCTTCCAACTGGTGGTGGAAAATCTGCGGACAAACCGGTAGCTGTTGCTGCGCAAATTCCACGAACGAGTGAAGAGGCCTCCCCGTTGCCTCCTGAGGCAGTTTTCATTGAATCAGTCACATCCGAAACAGGGTGGAAAATAGAAGCTTTTCTCACAGCTGCCGCGCTTCCAGGATGGGACCCCGAGGAAAGCCCACGACTTGGTTTTTTTGCTGCAACCGTTGATCGACGTCTTGGAAAGATACCTGCCTTTGGGACACCCGAATTTCCTTGGGAGAGTGATCCAACAACCTGGGCCGAATTACTACTCACCCGTTAAGGAGGAAATGGAAATATTTTTTATGACGGAAAGTAAGGACTACCCTACAGAAGGCTTCCTGGCTTAATGAGATCGCTTAGTAAGGAACTTCCAACGAGTCGTTGAATGACTGAATACGAAGCCGAGCAGGTGGCAAACTCTTGTGAAAAATTTTCCCGTATGGCTTGGTAATCATTCGAGGGTCAAGAATAATTACTCGCCCTGTATCCTCTCGGGTGCGGATCAATCGGCCAAAACCCTGCTTCAGTTTGATCACTGCCTCAGGCAATTGGTATTCAGCAAAGGCATTCCCACCAGCCTGTTTGATGGCCTCGATGCGAGCGGCAATAAGTGGGCGGTCAGGCACCGCAAACGGAAGGCGTGGAATAATCACCTGAGTGAGCAGGTCACCAGGAAGATCAATACCCTGCCAGAAGCCATCTGTACCAAGAAGTACTGCCTGTGGGGTACTACGAAATTCTTCCAGCATCTGTCCACGAGAGAGTCCGTCGGCCTGACTCACGAGTCGAATCTTGTTACGAATACAAAATCCAGCAAGTTCACCCGATGCGCTGGCAAGTGCTTGATGACTTGTAAAAAGCACCATTGTCCTGCCTTGCTGATCAACCACAAAGGAACGAAGCATTTCTGCGACTGCCCGATCATACTCGTGTTTACTACTTGGATCTGGCAGCCGGTTTACAAGAACAAGTTCTGCTTGTGATTCATAATCAAATGGACTGTCTAACTGACGCTTGATTGCTGATTCGACGCCAAGCCTTTCGCACAAATAATGAAAACCGATCTCTTTGGCATCATGTTCGTTCTCTGTATCAAAAGTATCATCGAATGCCTCGCTTTGAGTTCCTGTTGAAAGCGTCGCGCTGGTGAGAACTACTGTATCTACTTTGCTGAAGAGATCTCTCCGCAAAACACCACTCACATCAATCGGTGAACTTGCCAACTTTACACGTGGTGCACCACGGCGACTATTTGCTAATTCAACCCACCAGACACTTCCGGGGTCATCCTGTTCCAACCAGAAACGAATTGACCCAGCCTGTGATGTCAGACGATCGGCGAGTGACTGAAAGTCTTGTCTTTCGGCATCGCTTGAAAGCCGATCAGATGCTTTTCTTATCTTCCGTCCTAACGACAAAAGAACCTCTCCTAACGTGTTGGGAACAAGATTGGGCTCTAAGATTCGCCAAGGCCCGTCGCCACGATCCGCAACAGCGTGAATTATCCCAGAAAAAAAATCCTCCGCGATACGGCGAGCCTGAATAACATCTGGCCGTAGGTCATCAAGTTTATAGTGCACCAGCAGACCACGATTTGTCCGCTCGTTATAGAGACGCGAAAGGAGCCGCTCAGCCGCAATACTCGACAGCCCAACACCGAGGTGGTCACTGGCGACCGACTCGACCATATGTGCTTCGTCTAAAATGACAATGTCATACTCAGGAAGAAGGCTTACTCCACTTCGACGCAACGCAAGGTCTGAGAAGAAAAGAGCATGATTCACAACAAGGACCTGCGCATTATTCATACGCCTTCGAGCTGCAAAATAATGGCAGTCACTATACCGGGGGCAGGTGCGACCCATGCAGTTTCCAGAGTCGCTATGAACTTCATCCCATACTGAACTGCGCGGAATTGTTGGCAGATCTGCCAGGGAACCGTCACGTGTATTTCCTGACCACTCAAGAAGTCCGTCCAGCTCTGCGACTTCTTCATCATATTGAAACAGACTTCCCTCGCGCTCCTTCGCAAGCTCCATCCGACGAAGACTGATATAATTCCCACGCCCTTTGACCAGCACGGCGGAAAACTCATGTGGCATGACTGCCGATACCAACGGAATATCTTTCTTCACCAATTGTTCTTGTAATGCAATCGTATGAGTCGCGATGACGATCCGACGAGGCCGCTTCTCATTTGTCTTTTCTGATTTTTGATCCTCATGTCCAGTTTGCTGCTGTTGCTCCGGCTGGTTCTCTTCTTGATGGGCCTGATCTGCTGTAGCCGCCAGCACAGCGGGTATGAGGTAGGCAAGGCTTTTGCCGGTTCCAGTCCCAGCCTCAATAATTGCATGCTTTTTTTGATCAATTGCAGCCGCAACGAGGTCAGCCATAACAATCTGCTGGGGGCGGGGTTCCCAGCCCGGAATACGAGCAGCAAGTCGACCGTTCGGCGCTAAAAAAGACGAGGGTGAATCCATACGAACAATCTACACGGAAAGTAGAAACGCCTGATGAGAACGGTTGGTAGACTACTCTTTCCTGTTTTGCAGATACAGCAGATACATTTGGGCCTTGAATAAAACCGGTAAATCCTCGACGCATACGACAGATATCATTATGAGTGAAAAATCAGACGGAAAAGCCTGGGGTGGTGTCTTCCGCGTACCAACAGACCAACGAGTTGAATCCTTCTCGGAAAGCATTTCTTTCGACCAACGGTTGGCTGACGACGACATTGACGGATCGATCGCCCACTCACAAATGCTTGCTGAGTGCGGGTTACTCACGCAACCCGAAGCAGATGCTATTCGCGAGGGTCTTGAAGAAATTCGAAAAAATATTCGTGAAGGGACATTTCACTTCACTGCCAGTAAAGAAGATATCCACCTTCATATCGAATCTGCACTTACAGAAAAACTGGGGGATACTGGCCGGAAACTCCATACTGCACGAAGTCGAAATGATCAGGTCGCTACAGACCTTCGTCTCTTTTGCCGACGTGCGATTGATCGTATAGATGCCGGTATCCTTGAATTGCAAAAAGCATTTCTTGAGATGGGTGGTCGAGAACATGATCTCATCATACCCGCGTACACACACCTTCGACGCGCCCAGCCTGTTCTTGCAGCACATCAACTATTAGTGTGGTGTGAAAAATTTGATCGCGATCGACAACGACTTGCTGATTGTCGACAGCGGACAAACATTATGCCGTTAGGTTCAGCGGCACTCGCCGGTACAAGTCTGCCAATTGATCGGTCAAAGACACAGACAGCACTTGGGTTCGATGCAATCGCTCCAAATAGTCTTGATGCTGCCAGCGACCGAGACTTTGTCTGTGAGCTTGCGTTTGTTCTCTCACTGACCGCAGTGCATCTCTCCCAATGGGCTGAAGAGTGGATTATCTACAGTACTGATGAGTTTGGCTTTCTCAAACTCCCGGAAGCATTCTGTACGGGCAGTTCCATCATGCCTCAAAAGATTAATCCGGATGTACTCGAATTGGTGCGTGGAAAGTCTGCACGAGTGATTAGTAACGTTCAGCAAATTCTTGTATTACTCAAAGGACTTCCAACTGCCTACAACCGAGACCTGCAGGAGGATAAGGAGGCTGTCTTCGATTCAATTGATACGCTCGAAACGATGCTTGGTGTCGCTGCACCGCTTGTAGCTGGCACACATTTTGATCGAAAACGGATCGGTGAATCAATTGAAAAAGGACATCTTGATGCAACGACCCTCATGGAGGCACTCATCGTTGAAGGTGTGCCGCAGCGGACCGCACACGAAACCGTTGGCAAACTTGTACGACTTGCCCTGACAAAAGGGTGCAGTCTGGCTGAACTTACTGATGATGCCTGTCGGGCAGAATATGACGGCTGGAAGGCCTCTCTACGGCAGGCTTTGGGGTCCTCACGGGCAGTTGAACGGATGGTGAGTTTTGGCTCGACCGCTCCGGCTTGTGTTGCCGAACAACTTGCTGCGTGGCGGCAGAAACTGGAGACTGCCGCGAAGTAAGTTCGTTAGTAGTGAAGGACGACACGTGGCTAGAAAAGGTTGGCTCACCTGGTGGTTGTCTCTGGGGATTTTTGTGGTCCTGTCTGCCCCAGCTTTTACGGAAACAACTGAGGGCAAGAAGCGTTCGAACCCACTTGACCCTTTTCAATGGGCCGTTGTCGATTCCCTGAGATACCCGAAACGGACAACGCCCCAGGAACTCCTTGAGGCCGCAATACGTGCCGCCTCTGTTGAGGCTCTTGATCCCACCACAAAGTTTCTCGAACAATTTGATGAAGCCTTGGCAAAAGAGCCTGATAAAGAAGCGGCTCTTGCGCACCTTGGTGAGTCTTTCCAGACTGCTGAACTGAGTCGCCTCGAGAGATTTCTGAAGCAAACCGCTCAGCCCGAACAGGCAGATGCGGTAGCGTTCCTCATTGATGGCATGCTAAACGCTGCTCAGAAAAGAAGAACTGATACTTCGAGGCTGAAACAAGCTGCTGTTGATTTGGGTTCTGACAATGTTTTCGCGCGGCAACAAGCGGCTACGACGCTCATGGAGGGCGGAACATATGCACTTCCAATGCTGGTTGGAATTCTTATGGAAACAGTTTCTGCTGACGACGAAACACCGTTATCCAAGACAGATTTTCGGACAAGGAAGCTTGCTGAAACAATTATTGAACAGCTGGGAGAAAGAGGTGTTCGAGCATTAACATCTTGGCTTGGCTCTGATGATATTCAACGGTTCCCAGGAATCATTCATGCTCTAAGCATCCTCGTTGATTCCGGATGCTTACCAGCGGGGGAGAAAACGAATCCTAATGCAGCTGCAAACTTAGATTTGGCAAGTGTTCTCTTTGCACCAGCTTGTATTCCTGAATTCGGTGAAACAACACGAGTGGCGGCGTTGCAACTCTTGGTCAAACTTGAACAACAGGGTCATACTGACTTCGGTGGCAGGCCGTTTACTCAGGACCTTGCCTGTCAGATGCTTACCACAAAACTTGATCAACTCCTCACGCCAGCCGGCATTCCAGTTCCTGACAGCCTTACCGAGGGTGAAGCCTCGATCACGAGCCCAAGGCCGACAGTGGAGCAGTATCTCTGGGTCACACAAACAAGCCGACCTGAGATTCGGTATCTGCCGCCTGTCGCTTGTCGAAGCCTTCGTGCTGGACATATTGCACGAGATCTTTCTGGACTTGGATGTGTACATCCACGCACCGTACGTCTCGTGCTTTTAGCGCAATCCGAAGCCCTACTCGTTTTCCAGAATGACCATTTTTCGGCTTTAAATACTCTTCCGACTGAAGCGATAACAGAAACGTTAAGCGGGCCGGATGGTTTCTCAACAGAATTAGCAGCAGAAGTCCTTGATGGTGCTCTCGACCGGTCTATGCCACTTGCTGCCGCAGTAGCAGCGAAAGCAATACGTGAAGTAAACGTAAGTAAACCAGCGACTATTTCTACAATTCGGCCGCCCCTTGTGCGAGCGTTGGCTGCTCCTTCGACACTGGTTCAATTCGAAGCTTCACAAACACTGGCTACCGTTTCACCACACCTTCCTTTTACGGGATCGAGTCGGCTCTTTAATCGACTGCTCTATTTTGCATCCTCACGTGGTACGGACCAAGTTCTCATTACATATCCAAATCATGACACTGCTGAGTTGCTCAAAAGTAGTGTTGCCCAATTTGGATTCGAAGCATCGATTGCTTCAAGCGGCCGTTTATGCGTTCAAGGGGTTCGACAATCACCAGATGTCTGTCTGGTGATCCTTTCTGCTCGTCTACCGGATCTGGGTGCTCCAGAAGTTGTCCAATTATTACAACAAGAATCACTCGGTGAGCAAGTACCAGTACTTGTGATACTTGACCCTCTTGATGACGATAACGCATGCCGTCGACGCACCCGCCTTGTATTGAGTCTTGCTGATTTTGAGAACGCCCTGTTAACAGACAGGCTCGAAAGTCAGTTCTTTCCCTCTATCCATCAGCCAGGAACAGCGGATGAGTTCATCAGCCCGCCACGATTCCCAGAGACACTCACTCGTATCGCTGGCCCACAGGCGATGGATCAAAGCTGGCGACAAACACAGGCCAACCATCGTCTTCAGCGTGCCCGTTTAGCCATTGATACGCTCACTCAACTCAGCACCCTCGGATGGGATGTTCGGGGGGCTTTAGCTATCGCCCAGAATGGCCTCAGGCATGCAGAAACGTTTGAGCCGTCGATGCGATTACTGGCAAACATGCCCAGCCCGAATGCCCAACAGGCACTTTTTGATTTGGCGTGGGCACCAGATTTAGGCAAAAATGTTCGTGAAATGGCAGTCGGGGCTCTCGGTGAAAGCATTCGATCCCACGGCATTCTTCTGACAAACAGTACCTTACGAATCATCAATGATATGTACAATATCTCGAGTCGAGGAGGTGATTCTTCGATAGACCATTCCCTCGTTGCCCTTTTCCGACTGCCAAGACAATCAGCGGCTGCAGATGCTCAGGAAACCAACTGACGACTACCCTCAATCTATAGCAGGCTTCATCGGAACAAGTCCTGCCATGCAAGAGGTCTACGCCATGACCCACCGCGTGGCAGCCTCAACTGCATCGGTTCTCCTCGTTGGTGAAACGGGCACGGGCAAGGAACTTATTGCACGAGCCATCCACGAACTTTCCCAGCGCGGAAGCGGACCATTTGTCCGTGTAAACTGTGGAGCTCTGTCGGAGAGCCTTTTAGAGAGTGAGCTCTTCGGACACGTCCGCGGCTCCTTTACCGGGGCCGTGGCAAACCGAGCCGGCCGGTTTGAAGCCGCGCATACAGGCACAATTTTTCTCGATGAAATTAACTCCACGACACCAAAACTTCAGGTAAAACTGCTACGCGTATTACAAGAACGTGAATTCGAACGTGTTGGGGACACCGAAACCATTCAGGTCGACACTCGTGTGATCGCTGCAAGCAATCGAGAACTTCTTGATGAAGTTGCAAAAGAAACATTCCGAGAGGATCTGTACTATCGACTGAACGTGGTACCGATTTATCTACCACCACTTCGTGGAAGGCGGACTGATATCCCCTTGCTTGTTGGTCACTTCCTGGAAACTTATTGTCGTGAAAATGCACGCGATACTATGACCATACATCCATCTGCAATGGAAGCACTGACCCGACATCATTGGCCGGGTAACGTTCGTGAACTACAAAATGTTGTTGAACGATGTGTCATCATGTCCGACAGTAGTGAACTTACACTTGACATTTTACCACCGGCATTTCGTGGCGGGCAGCCTGCTGTTGCCATGCCTGGCCGTGGCGGTGACCTCGACAGCCTTGCACGTGATCTTGTTGAACAGGGCATGGCATCCGCACCAGACGGCGATGTGAATCTATTTGATCGGGTTGTCAGTCGTGTTGAAAGAGAACTCATTGCCCAGATGCTTGCAGCCTGCGATGGCGTCCAACTCAAGGCAGCTGCAAGATTGGGAATTAATCGAAATACGCTAAGAAAGAAGCTGCTCGAGCACGGACTCGACGAGTCAACTGAAGAATAACTGCTTCCGACAGCCGTCCATATTTTCAGCTCAGGTGGACTGAACACCAGACGCCCATGTATCGTGTTTCCTAGGCTTCAGCCATCTCACGAGCATGATAGCTTGACCGAACAAGCGGTCCTGATGCAACTTGCTGAAAACCCATGCGCCGGGCAACATCGCCAAGCTCATCAAATTCATCTGGATGGACATATCGATCAACTGGCAGACTGTCGAGTGTCGGCTGTAAATATTGACCAAGGGTCAGGAAATCAACGCCGTGACTCAATAAATCAGCAAACACCTGAAGCAACTCTTCTCGGGTTTCTCCAAGCCCCAGCATCAAACCACTTTTCGTCTTCGTGCCTGGCATGATTTTTTTTGTATCCGCAAGTAATGTCAGTGTCCACTCATACACGCTCTTGCGTCCGCGGACTTGTCTGTAGAGTCGCGGCACCGTTTCAGTGTTGTGATTAAAGACATCAGGACGACTCTCAAGGAGTTGCTCGAGGGCACCTGGCTTGCCAATAAAATCAGGAACAAGCACTTCGATTGATGCCCCGGTTGCCTGCCTGACAGCTTCAACGGTTCTCCGGAAATGTTCTGCACCACCATCAGGCAAATCATCACGTGTTACACTCGTGATCACTACATGTTTTAAACCAAGACGTCTTGCTGCCTCAGCGACTCGCTGCGGTTCATCATCTTCAAGTTCTTCTGTTTTCCCTTTTGGCACTGAGCAAAATCCACACGGACGTGTGCACACGTTGCCGAGAATCATGAATGTTGCTGTCCCTGAAGACCAACATTCTAATCGATTGGGACATTTCGCGGACGAGCAGACCGTTTCCAATTCAAGCTCAGCAATCAGTCCGGCTGTCTCTCCATGTCCACCTCCCTCACCAAGATTCTGCCGCAACCATGGCGGGAGCCGCCGTGAGACGAGCATCGAGGGTTCTTGAGAAGTTGAACAACCAGATTGCTCTGCAGAAGTTTGCTCGTTGAGTATTGGCAACAGACTTACGGTATTCGTTGAAATTATTTGATTCTTCGACACGGATAAATCCTCAGGCACTCTTATTTGTTCGAATATGCGATCGTGTTTCACTATTTTGAGAAATTGGTACGCCAGACTGAATGGAGACATCTCCACACCCAAATGCATCTGCCAATGACCGAACAATCGCGGTGCGGGCATCTTGTATACGTACCTTACGCCGGATCTCCGCTTGCACTGATCCCATCGTACGCTTCTTGATACCTGTGGCGACAGGCACCGTATCAATCCGGCGATAAAGCCCTAAATCAGGACAAACATTCACAAAACCGCCGTGCCAGACAACTCCCCGACGAACCGCAAAACTGACAGCAGCAAGTAACCCTGAGCGACCAAAAATTCCTGGCTGACGTGAGTCACGAGCCGTTGAACACCTGAGGCTTTGAATAGCTGATTCGAGACCAAACTCAAATCGTTCAAGGAAACCACCAACATCATACGATGAAAGGCCAAGTTTTCTCAGAGGAGCAAACATGGCAATGCCAACCTGCCCTGGTCCGTGGAGTACAGCACCACCACCACGACCGACGAAACGTACTGCAATGCCTTTCCTTGCCAACTCATCAGAAGAAATATCAATGTCGATGTGTGACCCAAGCCGCCCAATCGTAATACCGGTGGCTGGCTCATAAATCACAAGTGTTGGAGATCGCCCATTTGGCTCTGAAACATCCCAAGCAATCCGCTCGGCCATGCTTTGATAGGCCTCTTGCTGGAGACGTCCTGCAAGCCACACACTCAATGGTCGCTGACTTTCACTTGAATCGTTCCAAGAATTCTTGCCGTGTGACGACATTATAATCGCCCTTGCTTCTTCGAAACTGCATCAAGAAGTTGCGGCCAAGGCAACCGACTCCAGTACAGAGGCTCAGCAAGTGATGAAGGCATCACGTGCCGTTGATCATCTGGCGCAAGTCCTCCTGTCTCTGCTTCTTCAAGTACTCGATCGACTGTTGCACTCAAGTGATCAAGCCAATCCGGCACTTCAACTCCCGCGCCAGTAGCCACACCAAGAAATTCTTCGGCGTGTGTCTCGAGTTGACTACCGGCACCGGCAGGCTGACCAGCAAGAAGTTCTCGAACGGCGGGCTCAACAAGTGATTCGAGTTCGTCCTGCTCGAGCATGGAAGTAAAGGGCCGTTGCACTCGATCAGAAACACTGGCCAGACGAACACCTGTCTTCTGCTGAAGTGCTGACAACCGTTCAATCAGTTCATTTGCCGTGCCTTCGGTTTCTTCCTCCATCCGTTGCCTCCAAGCAGATGCAGCCTCAGTCGCACCACTCCGCACAAGTACCCGATGAGCCATACTTACAGGACGAAGAGTCCAGACAATTCTTTCGTACTCTGCTTTAATTCGAAGAAACTCAAGCAGCACATAAAGATAGTCACCTCGATCAGATTGTGTTGTGGTCGAATTCCAATCTCTATATTCCGAATGATTCTCGGCAACACTCTCCAGAACGAGTCGTAGTCGACTCGTTGCTTGTTTTAGTGAAATCTCACCAGTATTGATTGCTTCAATTAACTTGTCCGGGTGAGTCTTGTTGTATTCATCATCTGAATCAGAGTTCCGCCAATCTGATCCCGAGGCATTTTGTTCAATAAGATGCTCAAGAAATGGACGGACGCCACCACGGAGCACACTTCGCAACGATGGTGGCGTAAGGAGATGTTGCGTGAAGAGTCCAGCACCATAACGCTCAATAAACTCCTTAATGATACGAAAGGATTTATCCTCTCGCACTCTCTCCAGCACAGAAAGCCGAAGTTGCCGAGCATGGGTAGTCCACGTTTCTAACAATTTGGGAATGAGAATAGCCAGTCCATCTAAAATTCTTTGTGTTGTCACAACACTTGATGGCTTGGACTCACCAGGTCCTGCTACCGGAGCACTTGCTACTATTCGACCTACAAGTGCGGTTGTCGCAGCTTCAAAAACCCTATCAAATTCACTGACGCTTGCTGCTCCTGGTGGACGCCGACTTTCCAGTTTTTTTGCCAGACGGACCAGACCAATTGTTTCTTCAACAAGACCTCGGCGGGGCAACACCGAAACAAGCCTTTCCAGAAGTCGTTCTCGCATTCTTGCTGCAAATACGCGATCTGCCCGACCACCCCGTGACAAAGGCACATAGAGCACTGTCTTGCCACGTAGATGATACCGAATACATTCCATCTGCTGATGAATCATTTGTTGGTCATCCATGAACACTGCAGCCAGTAACTTTCCAACCGCTGGTTTTGGAATCTTTCTGGAAGGATCTCGCTTTCCATCCTCTGAAGAAAGTGATGTTTTTTGGACAGTACCCTGAGCAATTGCAATTCTGGCTGAGAGCATCCAGATTGTTTCACCAGTTTGGAGAGCCGCCTCAAGAAGTCTTTCTGCGGCTATATCGCGTTGCCAGCGGAGACGATCAAACTCTGCAGCTGTCATTCCAGGTGGCTGCTCCTGATCCCGAGCAACAATATGCATTGCCGCACGTACCATAGCCCGGCGCAGCCGCCTCAACGTCTGTCGCCAACCCACAAAGGAATCAATCTCAGCAACTGCTGTGTGGATACGGCCGGCAGCGGCATCGAGACAACCCGTGACAACGGTTTGTCGGAGCATAACAATGACACCAGTTAAGAAATCAGCAGCTTCCTCCACCGCCACAACAGGGTTTGTAGCACCGGCAGGAAGATCAACGTCGAGCATTCCACCATCTGTTCCATCGTCTGTCGAGTCCTGCCACACCATGGACTCGTAGGCCGATGCAACACTTTCATCTGCACCAATCTGATCGTCATCCGTCTCATCAGGCAATGGAGTCTCTGATGTATTTCGACTCAAGGGTTCTTGGCCTGATGCAGCGATATCAATCATTTCAGTGAGGCCAGCCGTGTTTGCTTCAACTAATTCAAGGAATCGTCGTACACGAATACAACCTGAATCACTGAGGTCCGTAAGCGCAGATCGAAGCCATCGATGGGCTGCTACTAACCATGAATTTCCGGAGTGATCAATTTCATCTCCTTCAAGCAGTGTTATCCAATGCACGAGCAATCCCATAGCTGCATCAAAGTCCTTCTCTTGCAGAAGGGCATCAGCTGCTGCCGCATGAGTTCTTGCGGATGAAAAATCAGCAACTGCGTCTCGCCAAAATACAGGAGATAATGGAACTGGGGCAGTTGCTCGTCGTTCTTCTAACACGGCAACAACTTCTCGGGCAGATTGGAGCATTTCAAGACCGGATAGATACGTTATGCCACCAACTGAGGTTGTCGCATATTGATCCCACCAAGATGCTAATTCTTCAACCAAACTACTGGCTTGATCTGAGATCTTTTTATTTGACTCAAGGCAGGATCGCTGCCACACCATACAAGCACATTCAAGGAGATTACCGACACTCCCAATCAGGTCATCCACTCGTGAATCTGGGAGTGCCTCTCCGCCCGGCTCATGCAGTGGGAACTGGCCCGCAAAGCCAAGAATATTCCATGGATCAACCAATGCCCCGCAGCCAATTCCTCGGAGGAGAAGATCTTTGGCCTCGCTGAGGGTGTCAACCGCCCTTTCGAGAGAATCTTCATCACCACGACGAGCAAGCCCCTGGGCGATAACGATACGACTTGTGATCCTCGCAAGCATTCGTGCACTTGCTGCCGGCACAAGACCCACCAAACGCTCAGCTGCATCTATTCGCCCAAGACGGGCAAGAACCGATGCCAGAGTTACACTCCCAACTTGCCGTGCGCGTCGGTCTGCAAGAAGCATATTAATGTGTCTTCGCACGCCGCCAAATGGCTGCTGTAGGCTCTGGGCCTCTTTTTCAAGGCGATGGCGATGATTGTCAGGAAGTCGAGTTATCAGCCAACGATAAAAGTTATCCCGGTACGCAGCAATCCGAGGAAGAAGGTCTGCGAGAGCCAGGCCAGACTGGACAGCACCAGGCCCACGACCGGAGAGCCCGGAAGCCATCAGCATGACACCTGCCAACACAGCTGCGGATTCCTGCTGTAGTTCTTCAACCGGCACGCCAGGCTGGGCTTCAGCTGACCACGATAAAATTCCTTCGAGTGTCGCCTGCTGGATAACAAGGCGACGATAGTAGCCTCGTTCATCAATACACATCGGGTCCCAAAGGCCAAAAAGATAGTTTGGACGGCTGGCTGCTGGATGTAAAAAATCAAAGGCTCGAGGATCGACTGACAGTTCAGTTAATA
>ERZ802819.1582-NODE-1582-length-13857-cov-7.94066_pt1 | contig 13857 bp, 8 predicted proteins | sample MGYA00345647_ERZ802819 | MGnify/ENA primary metagenome ERZ802819 (study PRJEB30503, sample SAMEA104212355) | marine metagenome | biome: Westerlies Biome; feature: [SRF] surface water layer (ENVO:00010504) within the epipelagic zone...; material: water... | reverse complement strand
AACGTACTTCGATTCGATTGTCCCCTTACTAATTTTTTTGGCAGCTACTCTCTTCGCCGTACAGCCATACCTATCAAAACATCTGTCTAAAAAAGTTGATGGCAAAGAACCGCATTCCACAGAACACCCCAAGACAAAAACATTGCTACTCGCGGCAACTCTTCAGTTTTTCATGGGTATGTACGGTGGGTATTTCGGTGCCGGTAATGGAATCCTCATGCTCGCTGTACTGGGTGGACTTGGCCTCGGAGATACGCATCGCCTGAATGGATTCAAAAACTTGCTTGCAATGGTCATTAGCGCATGTGCTGCACTTACTTTCATGTTAACCAGTTTTACAAGCAGTCCGATCGTTGCATGGCCTGAGGTTGGAATTATGGCTATCGCTGCCATAATTGGCGGTTTAGTTGGAGGACGACTCGCTCGCCAATATCATCCAAATACAATTCGAAAATGTATTGCAGTGATCGGTTATGGATTAGCCGGCTACTATTTTCTAACGTGACATCTTCCGATTGTTCCGTCAAAATAAACGAACACCGAATAAAATGATTGTTTCCTCTGAAAATCTTTCGAAGTCCTACGGCACGTTCCGTGCGCTTACAGACTGCAACATATGTGTGGAATCGGGTGAAGTTTTCGGCTTCCTGGGACCAAATGGGGCTGGCAAAACAACCTTCCTCCGAACGCTCTTGGGTTTTATAAAACCAACCTCAGGACAGGCTTGCATCGCAGGCTTTGACTGCTCTTCACAGTCTGTACGGGTCCGAGAAAAGACAGCCTACCTGCCTGGTGAAGCACGGCTCTTTCGCCGCATGCGAGGACACCATGTGCTCGATTTTTTCTCTCGCCTACGAGCAGATTGCGATCGAAAAAAGTGCTCCGCGATTGCCGAAAGACTCCAACTCGACTGCCAAAGACAGGTTTCACGAATGAGCACCGGCATGCGGCAGAAACTCGCTTTGTCTATGGTTTTGGCAATTGACTGTCCGTTGATCATTCTTGATGAACCAACAGCCAACCTTGATCCGTCCGCTCGGGCCGAAGTTCTTGAATTAGTTGTAGAGGCTCGTAATACAGGAAGGACAGTTATCTTTTCTTCACATGTCCTTTCGGAAATTGAGTCGACGTGTGATCGTGTTGTCATTATGCGAGCCGGTCATATTGCCCACGAACAATCAATTGCAACTCTTCGAAGACGGCATCGCATCTGTGCACAACTCACTGGCCCGCTTACCCAAATACCAGAGAGTCTGACAGGAAGCATCTCAGTCGTGCAAGAATCTGCTAGTGATGTTGTTCTGGAATCGACTGACTCTCTCACCCGGGTACTTGACTGGTTGTCTGGCTTACCACTTAGTGAACTCAAAATCGAACCCGTAGGACTTTCAGTTGTGTACGACCGTTATCATCGAGAAGACGGTCGGCATAATGACACTGCCTCGCTCCCTCATCACACCTCGCCTTCCTCACAAGGAGCATAAATCTATCGTTATGTGGAATACTGCAATCTGGAGGAAAACATGGGGAGACCAAGCACTGCTCGGTTTAGCATTTGCTGTACTGTGGACTGCTTTCCCATGGCTTTACATTGGTCTTTCTGCCCAGATCGAAATGAATGCTTTTCAGGATGTTCTTCTTCGGGCAATTCCTGAGGATTGGCAGAAAATGTCTGGGGTTCCTTTTTCAGAAGTGGCGACTCATGTCGGCAGGGTAGCGTTGGCTTTTGTTGACCCGGTTGTCGTACTCACTGCAACGGTCTGGGGAGTCACACGTGGTAGTGATGCTGTGTCTGGCCAACTCGAACGCGGGACCCTTGAAATGATTCTTGCCCAACCAATTCGTCGAAGGGCTCTGTATTCGACCCAAGCATTCGCAACTATCTGTGGAGCTTTCTGTCTTTGCACAATCTTGTACGCCTCAGTTTTTACGGCCGTACAATTCGGCCCTTGGTCGGGAAAGGTGGACCCGCTTCATTTCCTGCCAGCTACTCTCAACGTCTTTGGGCTCATGGTGTGCATGAGTGGTTTGGCTACAGGTGTGTCGGCATGTGATAGTTATCGGTGGAGGACAATCGGGATTCTCTGCGCGTTCTACGTAACTTCGCTCCTCACAAAACTTGTTGGCCGCTTGAGTGAATCATTGAGCTGGGTTGGGTATCTCTCAGTCTTCAACGCCTATGAACCACAAAGACTTGTTGGAGGAGTCTGGTCTGACTGGCAGCTCCTGCTCCAATACAATGGAATTCTTTTGGGAATTGGCATTACCGGCTACGTCATTGGGGGGTATATCTTTAGCCGTCGTGACCTTCCTGCACCGCTGTAAACGCACGATAGTTTGGACTCCAAAAATTAGCCTTCGGGTGAAACGAAAGAATCGGCTACATTTTTTAATTCCCTACCACTCGTTTTCCACCGATCTTAAACCTTATAAAAACACTTTGTTTCCAAGGAAAAGCTGTATGCAAACGCCTCGTTTCCTACTGAACTGTCGGTCTACTTTTGCAAGTCGACAAACGGCTTGTTTAATTTGGTTCACAACTTTTTCCTGCTGCATAGCGGGCCTTTCTGTGGATATGTCTCCGGTTTGCATCGGAGCAGAAACAGAGGCTGAAAACACTGAGAAGAAAGACCCTACTAGTAATGAGGGCCAACCTGATCTCGATGCTGCGATTGAACAGAAATTATCAGCCCAAAGCCTTGATGATTATGAGCGAGTTATTGACCTCTGTCGCCGTGCGATTCGTAAAGGTCTCCCGGAAGGTTCGAAAGACTTTGCCAACAACCTCATCGTCGGCACGCTTATCGACCGCTCTGCAATGCTCGTTGATGCGATATTTGATGCTCCACGCCCAACGCCGGATTGGCCGAGAATGCGTTCTTTCGCAATGCGTGATCTTAACGAATTAGTGAAACGCGACCCCAAACTTGGGATTGCACATCTCATGATTGCTCGACTCCAAGCCCTGCCAGGAGGAAATCCGGATGAGGCAACAAAGTCAGCCAACAAGGCACTCAAATTTCTTTCCCCCGATCAAAATCCTGTTGAATTAGCAGAAGCTCATATTGTTCAGGGCAACTTACTCAAAAATGGGCCAGAGCGAGCCGCTCACTATGACAAGGCTGTTGCGCTTGCTCCAACTGATACTCGCTTCCGTCGTACGCGAGGGCTTTTCAGACTTCTTCGAAACGAATTCGGACCGGCACGTGAAGATTTTATTGCCGCTTTAAAACAGGATCCAAATGAGTCCGGCGTGTACGAAGCTCTTGGCATGTCGTACATGATGGACAATGAACTCAATGATGACGAAAGACTAGAGGAAGCCAAGAACGCGTTCGATAAAGCAATCGAGATTACTCCTGATTCGGTCGCACCGCGGCTTCAAAGAGCACGTGTACTGGCGATGCTAGGAGAACAACCAGGGGCCATCGCTGACCTCGATAAGGCCATTGAAATATCTCCCCAAAAAGCCGTGCCACTTGTTCTGCGAGCTCGAATTCAGCAGCAATCCGGAAACCTTGACGCTGCTGCGAATGACTTGGCAAAAGTACTGAAAGATCAGCCTGGTAATGCAGCGGCACTAGAACTTCGTGGGCTTATGGCTGCTGATTCTGAAGACTACTCAGCAGCCATTCGTGACTTCACAACCATTGCGAAGCAAGACCCGCCCGACCCACTCGTGCTGGGCCAACTGGGAATGTTGCATCTTGCCGCAAAGCAACCTCGGGCGGCCATAGACTGGTTTGGAAAATCACTCAATCTCAACAAGACACTCTTTTTAAGTTTACGAGGAAGAAGCGACGCTCTTATTTCCATTGGTGAACACAAAAAGGCTGCTCGAGATCTCAAAGCTGCATTAAAACTGCATCCAGAAGACTCCGGTGTACTTAATAACCTTGCATGGCTTTTCGCGACATCACCGGATGATGATCTTCGGGACGCAACACAAGCAATCGAACTTGCTACCAAAGCCTGTGAAGAAACAGAGTGGAAAGCCGCACATATAATCAGCACACTAGCAGCCGGATATGCCGAAAGCGGTGATTTCAAGAAAGCCTGCAAGTTTAGCCAGAAAGCACTGGATGCCGATGCTGGAAAGGGTGGTCTCGATGAACAACTTCAAAAAGAGTTGAGCAGTTATGAAGAAAAAAAGCCTTGGCGAGAAAAACAAAGTATGGCTGAAGCAGAACTTCAGGATGATGAAATACCACCGGATGACTTAGAAGAGAGCTCCGAAAAAGAGAATATCGGTAACAGAAAGAAGCAGCGATCGAGCCAAGAGGAACCACGCAGGCCCTTTGACTAGTCTTTCTGACTACTGGTTACGAAATCGCTCCACAAACGCTGAGTAGTCTGCAGCAGTATCAATGCCATTTGCTGCCTGTTTAATCGCCACTGCAATCATTGACGTACCGGCCTCAATGAGCCGCAACTGCTCAAGACTCTCAAGGTCAGCTAACGGTGATTCTGGCAGACAAGTCCACTTGTCGAGAACAGATCTTCTGTATGCATATACGCCAACATGCTGCCAAAATAGAGGTGGTGTTTTTTTAAGTAAATCATCATGCCATTCTCTTGCTGCCGGGACCGCTGCGCGGCTGAACGTAATTGCTCGCCAAACCTGTGGGCATGATTCGAACTCTTGCTGAAGAGATTCGTTTGTCCAAGGTGTTAGCTCCGCCTTGACCACAGACGGGTCATGAAGAGCATCCTTTTCACGGAGTGGCGTTACAAGTGTGGCCACATGTGCCTTGGGATATTCTTCCAAACAGGTAATGGCGGCGTCGATTGCTGAAGGGACCAACTCTGGTTCATCACCTTGCAGATTTACAACAATATCGGCATCTGGCAGGGACGGCAGTGCTTCAACTATTCTCGCTGTTCCACTCGTTGCATCAGGAGATGTCATAATTGCCTTGCCACCAAAACTCTGCACCTCTTGCTGAATCGTGTTGCTGTCGGTGACGACAAAAACATCGATGGCCTTCGATACTTTGGATGCGTTTCGCCACGTGTGCTCAATGAGCGTACAACCCGTCTCATTTAAAAGCATTTTGTTTGGCAGTCGCTGACTCGCTAGCCGTGCTGGAATAGTGATGACTGCTGAACACTTCATATTGCAAATCTTTTGCGACAAAATGGTACAGGTTTTGTTGTAGCTGCTAGGCAGGGTGGCTTAGTGAAAGTGCGCAGACTCCAGACCACACCCGCAATGATTAGAAATACGCATATTCTCTTGAGTTGAAAAGACGTATTTCATTGAACCCTAAAACGACTTTAAGGTCCTATGAGATTTATCTGCCCGGAGAACGTGATTATGTGTGGAATTGTTGGCTATATCGGTTTTCGACGCGCTTGTGAACGTATTCTTGAAGGCCTACAACGGCTTGAATATCGTGGCTATGATTCCTCCGGCGTTGCTGTACTGGACCACGAAGGGCATCTTTCTGTTCAAAAATCTGCCGGCAGACTTGCCAATTTAGAAGCGCTTATTACGGAAGATCTACCAGATAGTTCTATCGGTATTGGCCATACTCGATGGGCAACGCATGGGCCTCCAACAGATGGCAATGCGCATCCTCATCTTGGGGGTGGCTGTGCGAAAGGACAGGGACCCTCAGTGGCCGTAGTTCACAACGGTGTCGTTGAAAACTACCACAGCATTAAGGCCAGACTCGAGGTAGAAGGGTACGTCTTCCAGTCTGAAACTGATTCAGAGGTGATAGCACATCTGATCGACAGCTGCCTGAAGCAGATCCTTTCAGAGGGACCGCGACTGACTGATGACGTCACAGACTCTCCTTTTGTGGTGGCTGTTCGTGCAGCGATCGGCCATCTACGGGGCACATATGGACTACTGGTACTTTTCCAGGATCAGCCCGATATCTTGGTTGCTGCAAGACTAGGGAGCCCACTCGTTATCGGAGTCGGTGATGACGAGTTCTTTATTGCAAGCGACGCAAGCCCACTGGCCGGTCATACCGACAGGATTGTTTACCTAGCTGACCATGAAATTGCTGTCATCAAACGCCAACAGCTTCGAGTTGTTCACCGAGATGCCGGAAGAATTGAGCCGACTGTGCAGCCTCTTTCACTCGACGCAAATGATGTGGGCATGGGCGATTATGCCCACTTCATGCTCAAGGAAATCCACGAACAACCAGAGACTGTCACAGCAGCGATGAGAGGTCGAATTGATCGAGATGATGCAACGTCGATCTTCGGTGGCCTCAATCTCACGCCATCGCAGCTCCAGAACATAAATAGAATCGTCCTTACTGGATGTGGTACGAGTTGGCACTCGGCACTTGTTGGTGAATACCTGATCGAGGAGTTTGCACGACTTCCTGTTGAAGTTGAGTACGCGAGTGAACTTCGATACCGCAATCCGCCACTTGATAAGGGGACATTGCTTTTCGCAATTACGCAATCTGGTGAAACGGCTGACACACTGGCTGCGTTGCGAGAAATGAAACGAAAGGGCCATTCAACTCTTGCAATTTGTAATGCAATAGGAAGCACCATCGCTACAGAGGCTGACGGCGGAATCTATTTGCATGCAGGACCAGAAATTGGTGTAGCAAGCACGAAAGCTTTCACGAGCCAGTGTGTTGTTCTCGCAATGCTCGCCTTGTATTTCGGGCGATTGCGTCACATGAGTTACGAACAAGGTGTAGTGTTTATTGATGCACTCGAACAACTTCCAGAACTCATCAGAAAAGCACTGGCAGTCGAATCGACTATTCGTGGTATTGCTGAGCGATACCGGAATGCCAACACGTTTCTTTACCTTGGGCGACAGTATAATTTTCCACTTGCTCTAGAAGGAGCACTCAAACTTAAGGAAATTAGTTATATCCATGCTGAGGGTTATCCCGCAGCAGAAATGAAGCATGGCCCCATCGCACTCGTCGATCCGCTTACACCGAGCGTTTTTCTCATTCCTAAAGACGCTGTCTACGAGAAAGTTCTTCTTAACCTTGAAGAGACCAAGGCACGAAAAGGCCCGATTATTGCCATCGTCAGCGAGGGAGATGATCGTGTCCATCACCTTGCTGATGAAGTAATTGAACTGCCTGAGTGCCCTGACTTTCTTAATCCGATTGTTGCATCGATCCCCCTTCAGCTTCTCGCTTATCACATTGCCGTATTTCGCGGATGCGATGTTGATAAACCCAGAAATCTTGCCAAAAGTGTCACTGTAGAATGAATTGCACGGCGAGGACGTATCAACCTTCTCACGAGAAATGTTTTTCTGCCAATAGTGCAATTTTGCGACCAGGTGAAGTCATTGGAAATTTTTGAATTTCCAGCGGTGATAGCCACCGCTGGTGCCGGCGAACCGCCGGGCGTTGCGATGCCATTTTTGATAGAATCTGACAGGTTACCTTATGATTTGTAACGCTATAGTCAATGACACCTAGACGACGCTGACGACCGCATGCTGTCATTCGGTCAGGAATGGCACGTGGAAAATCCCAAAGCCCTTCCCACCACTCTCCAGGCTGCCGACGTACCACAAGGAGTTTGCCTTTGTGTACTAAAACATAGGCCTTTTCATTGATTTTTTTTGATGATTTCCGCGTGGGCACATTCGGTATCTGATCAACGCTACCACGTTGATACGCCTCACAATGCTCAGCCAGCGGACATGTCTCACAGCAAGGACTCACTGGTGTGCAAACGATTGAACCTAAGTCCATCAGTGCCTGATTAAATGCCCCGGCCCCTCCATCACGAGGCACAATCGCCGCGGCAATATCCCAGAGTGGCTGATCATCTTTATTTCCTGACAATGGTCGGCCGTAATGAGTTAAACGTGCTAAAACGCGACGAGAGTTTGCCTCAAGAATCGGCTCAGGTAGATCGAATGATATCGATGAGATAGCTCCGGCCGTGTACCGCCCAACACCAGGAAGTTGACGCAGAGCACATGCATCGTGAGGAAATATACCTTCGTGATCAGACACAATAAGCTTTGCAGCCGCATGTAATTGGCGAGCTCTTCTGTAATACCCAAGGCCCTCCCAATATTTCAAAACAACTGCTTCATCGGCTTCAGCAAGATCGAAAACACTAGGGAATTTTGTGACAAACCGATGGAAATAATCCTTTACTCTCTCCACTTGCGTTTGCTGGAGCATAATCTCACTCACCCAGACACGGTATGGATCCGGAGAACGCCGCCAAGGAAGATCTCTTGCGGTGCTGTGGTACCACTTAAGCAGCGAGCGAGAAATAGACTTTCTACGCCCTGCCCATTGATCAGGATCAAAGCTTGCCGAGGGTTGCTTATGTTTTTTGTTCACAGAGCCCACCCATACTTTTTTTGCATGCTCAACGTACCTTACATTACAAAATAAGTAATGATCTAAAAACAGCCGCTACGACCTACTACTACGTGCCAGATGTCAATCACCACACAACGGATATCAAGAGTGTGTGCAATTAGAATTTTCTACACAATGTCTCGACGACATTACCGTCACTGAAGCAATGCCTACTCTCAGTACAATAAAATTATGACGCGAAGAATCAGTCTCGGTGTTGAGCAAAAACTCTTCAATTACCTTGGCGTTGCCCCAGTGTGCTGTGCTCACTGTAGAGAAAAGTCGACGCAGAATCAGCAGTCGTCTATTCCGGAAGAACCTTTGATCTCTGCACGCAAACATCAAAAACAACCGTTCACACACGCCCGATGCCATGTACCACCCTTCAAGAAAAAAGTTTTTCATCGAACCACCGAATGGCTCGTACACTATTGCTTTGCTACGAACTGTAATGGAAAGGCTTATCGTGTAATTCAAATGATCCTTATTTGTATTCCGAGTTATCTTTTGGGCTTGTCTCAACGTGCTGGAGAAGTTGCATGAAATCAGGAAAGTTCATCGTCTTTGAGGGAGCAGATGGATCTGGAAAGTCATCGCAGGCAAGTGCCCTCGCCGACTGGTTAGAGCACGCGGGCTGCCAGGCTGTCTGTTGCCGTGACCCGGGTTCGACGCCGTTGGGAGATGCAGTGCGGGACGTTTTACTTCACCGGAAAGAACTTCGCCTCGATCCCGAGGCTGAGATGTTTCTCTACATGGCATCTCGAGCTCAATTAGTTCGAGAAGTTATCCAGCCTGCCTTGCAGAATGGCGACTGGGTTATATCCGATCGTTTCCTCATGAGTAATATTGTCTATCAGGGACATGCTGGAGGCCTTGATACTGAAGCCATTCGGGAGGCTGGTAAAATTGCAACATGTGGCATCCAACCTGATTTAACACTCGTTCTTGATATTGATCTCGATACAGCATCAACAAGGATGAATCGACCTTTAGATCGTCTCGAAAGCCGAGGGGATGCGTATCGTGAAAAGGTGCGGAACGGATACCGCATTGAAGCCCAATCAAAGAACACGGTTCTTATTGATGCAACAGGGACTACAGAAAAAGTTCGAGCACAGATTATTGCCGCTACTCAATCTTCATTTACAGACATCCTCAACTACTCATCGGAACTGTGATACCACCAATACTGCACGACGGGAAACTAGGAAGAGAGACTCATCTAATGTCTTGGGAAGGAATTGAGGGGCACGATCAGATAGCCAATCGTTTTTCATTGGCGGAGGCAGCAGGACGCATTGCAGGAAGTTATTTATTCGTCGGGCAGGAGGGTATCGGCAAGGCTACATTTGCAAAAGCTCTCACGATGGCCCTAGCGTGCGAAGATTCAGGAAACAGTCTTGCCGCCTGCCATAAGTGCAACTCCTGCATTCAAGCACTTGCCGGAACGCATCCAGATATTGATATCGTACAAAAGCCTACTGAACGAACCACGATTCCTCTCGAATCTTTGATCGGCTCTCCTGAACAACGACTACGCGCGGGCTTGTGCTGGCGGCTTCTTCTACGGCCACAACTGGCGTCAAGAAAATTCGCAATTCTTCTAGACGCAGATCATCTTTCAGAGGAGGCCGCTAACTGCCTGCTGAAAACACTTGAAGAACCACCTCCCGGAGCCGTTATCATTTTGGTAGGAACAACTCTTGAAAGACAGCTACCCACTATTCGATCTCGGTGCCAGATTATACGCTTTTCCACTCTGTCCGACGGTATTATCAAGCAGGTTATCCAAACAGAACAGCAGCAAAATGGTGAAGAGTTAACAGATTCAACATTGGCAGAGATTGCCCGCATTGCTCAGGGGAGTCTCTCGAAAGCAAGGCTCTTCCTCGATGAAGAGCTCACATCATTCCGAACAAAACTTTTCACAATGCTCTCAGAAAAGCCCCTGCGTGGAGTTGATCTCACACGTGAAACAATTGGCATTGTCGAAGCAGCTGGGAAAGAACCTTCTCTTCGACGAACTCGACTACGCCTCGTTCTGGACTTATCAATTGATTTTTTCCGAACAAAGCTCCATGTAAGTCATGGTGTGACCTGTCCTGCAGAAGAAATTCTTGACTCTACAATCAGTGCCTGGAATGCGTCACCAGAAGAAATAACACAATGCCTTGAGCACTCATTGGATGCACGGCAGGGTGTAGATAGAAATGCGAACTTAGGTATTCTAGTTGATGCCTGGACGGCAAAGCTTGAGCGAGCATAGCGCGACGAAAAGCTCTCTTCCCTGCCTGAGTTACCTTGTTTCACTCAAGGTACCCTTCAGTTGTGAATTTTTATCGATTTTCTAAGTGATAATCATTTTTCCGATGATTTCTGTCGATCCAATCTTTCAGGCGGTGGCCTGAGCACTGCTCCTGATTACTAGGTTGTCACTCTGGTACCAAAAAGCGGTACCGGTGATTTTAGGATTGACAGGTATGTCACAGAAGCAAGCTTGTGCTATTTTCGCGACGTCGTTCTTAGCTGGACTTCTTGTCACGGCTGTGGCTTTTCAACCATTTAGCAGCACATCAGTGGATACTCCTTATTTTGGATTTCCTGGTGAGTCCGTGGATCGTACTGCTCAGAATAATCAGGCTGTACCGGGAGTTATTACAGACGCCCAATCTTCACCACCGCAGATTACCGAGCCACTTAGTCTTTCTAACCTGCCAAATGAATCAGCAGAGTCTTTTAGTAATTCGCTCCGAGACCATCTTCTGACACTCGGTGAAATACACACAAACACGACCAGCTTTCCTCAAGCAGTAATGCTCTCCACTGAAGAAATACTTTCTCTGGAGAATCTTGCAAAACGGGCTGACAATGGTTCTGTCTCTGTTACTGCATTCAATGGAATCCCCGTTTCCGAACCAACAGAGCAAACAAAAGATTCACTCCAACCATTTGAACTTGATGAGCCGGCAAGAGACTCAGGAGAGCAATTCGTACAATCGCCAGTGAATGAAAATCGGAGTGCATTAGAAGCACAACCCGTTATGGAACGGGAACCTGATAACTCTGAAGCACATGCGGCCGACATTGCCACGTCAGTCGTTGCTGAAAAGCCAGAATCATTGGTTTCGAATGATGATTCGACATATCTGAAAACGCAGCCTCTTGCTTCTGCACTACAGGCCGCAGCCGATCGTCCAGCTCCGAAACCGATGGACACACAGGGCCATGTGAGCGCTGATACGAATGTCGAATCACCAGACTCACTGCGGTCTCTTGTTTCGCGTACACAAGTTTCAAGTACACAAGTTTCAAGTACACAAGTTTCAAGTACACAAACGGTTTCACAGGATCACCCACAAGTTGAAGCCAAGAAAGCCGCTCCGACTCCAGAGTCTTCTCAAGGACCATCTGACGCCGTAGTAAAGGGCCTCCAAGCAGCGGCTGTCGCGCTCGACAAAGTAGAGAAGACGGTACCTGTGCAAAGTCTTTTGACACGAACTTTGGGGCAATCAACCGCAGAACTTCCACCTGATGAGAATTCCAGCAGCAAGGCGATTTATCCATCCAAGACGGAGACCAAACTGCCTCTCTCATCAGCGAATACGAAGAAGATTGAGCCATTTTCAGCAGAATCAACAAAAACGCTTCCTTCGCTGCCGCAACCCAAACGTTGGAACAATAATCCTGATGTGCGTCTTACCCCTCGGTACGCTCGACCACATACAGAAACTGCTCCAGCTCCTCCGCTCCAACTCGAGCAGGCCGGAAACCCACTTGCAACACATCCAAAGAACTTCAATTCGGACCAGCACCTATCATCTGATAAAGCCTGGGTCAATCTTGACGAGGGCACATGGTCGGAAGCCATTACAAGTACAAAAGTAGAGTCCCCGGTATCGTCGGATACACCACGGGAAAGAATTGTAAAACGGCTGTCCGCGGAACGCACAGCAACTGCATCACCATCGCCACCGAACGCACCATTACCGGTTTCAAATCCTCTTAACAATACAAAGGGGACGTCCGCTACTGAACCTCAGCCAGAGCCACCAATAAAACGATTTATTGAGAGATTCAGGCCAGCGTCAGGGCCAACGCCGGGGGAACGCATACGTGACCGCATCAGTCAGAATATCAAGCGATTTGAAGCCACTACACTGGCAACAGCCACATCACCAATAACCGCATGGCCACCACCAACAGAACTCTTGCTTGAGCTTGATGAACTGGCCGCGGATAGCCCTCCGCGGCCATCGTCATATAAAGACATTCGTAAATGGGTGGAACAGACGGCGTCCATTTTTTCTTACATTGCGACAACTCGTGGTCCACATGATCTTCAGGCGAAACCCGCTCTTATCGCTCTGGAAAAATGCTTCGATGATGGGATGGCTCTGGCTGACACTCTTCCCGATATTGATCATGCAGTTCAGATTCGGCGAGCCGCCTTTGCCGTTAAACGCCGAACAAAAACATGGCATGCCGCTGCAATTGTTTCTGAGGGACTCACAGAACAAACAGATGCTGAAAGAAAAACACTGGATGACATCTCTTCTCTTCTTGCATCACTCGAAGACTTCGAGGTGAATTCAAATGCCATACGTGCTACAGAAGTCCGACAGGCTCTCTCAGCGGTAGAGAAGTCAGAGTTATTACAATTCGACACACTTCGCGAGGCAGTCATTCATCACTATGCAGCACCAAATTTTCGGGTCGCTCTCGATGAAGCATTTCTCACAAGACTGATGCCGGAATCGCCAAGCCAAACCGAAACAGTACGAGATGTCATTCTTGGAAAACCCGTTCGAGGTCGACGCGTGGTTGAGCAAATAACATCTGTTGACCTGACTCCCGATGCTGATGAAATCTGCTTTGACCTCATCGTTGACGGCCACGTTTCAACCTATGCAATAACTGAAACCGGGCCGATAGCACTTACATCAAGAGGATCCGGCCAATTCACCGTAAAAAAACCGATGAAAATTTGTCGTGAGGGTCTCATCGCAGGCCGATCGGTAGCTTCGGCGTCGAACCGCGCTCGGCTCATGAATGTTTCTACAAGTTTTGATTCTGTACCACTCATGGGTTCCTTACTGCGGACACTTGCTCGCAATCAACATGCAGACAGTCTCCCAGAAGCAAATCGAGAAGTCGCTCAAAAAATTGTCTGGCAATCGTGTCGCAAGACAGACAAGGAGTCAGAGGAAAAATTTACAGCACTATCAAATCAGATTGAAGACAGCTTCTGGCAGCCACTCGTACGACTTGGCCTCAGTCCGACTCCATTTATGGAAACAACAGAAGACAGGGCTACACTTCGGCTGCGGCTCAACGCTGACACCCAGCTGGCGGCTCATACCCCTCGGCCTCGTGAGCCAGATGGAACACTCTTCGGCTATCAAGTTCATGAATCAACTATCAATAACGCATTTGAACAACTCGGGATTAAGGGCCAACAACTTACACTGGAAGAACTCTTTATTCACGTACAACAACAGTTGGGTTTGGAACAAAAGATTCCAGAAGA
>ERZ802819.1574-NODE-1574-length-13892-cov-11.355_pt1 | contig 13892 bp, 9 predicted proteins | sample MGYA00345647_ERZ802819 | MGnify/ENA primary metagenome ERZ802819 (study PRJEB30503, sample SAMEA104212355) | marine metagenome | biome: Westerlies Biome; feature: [SRF] surface water layer (ENVO:00010504) within the epipelagic zone...; material: water... | reverse complement strand
ATTCTGGAAACTTTTCTACTAGATTTTTTGTGGGGACTTTTCGGATTTGCCTACACTTCCTACATTCTTTACTCTTTTTTGCGATGAAGAAGTTTTTATAAATAACACTCACCTCAACGTCGTATTTATAATTACTAACTTGATAAGCGAGATCAGCTTTAAAACTAGTTTACACAAACTATCGCCACAGAAGATTTAAGTAATTACTATCATATGCTTAACCACATTATTCAGTGACACTAATTGAAAACTACTAAATACCACAAATCTCAACGGGTAATACAAACCAAAACTTCATACACAAACTGAAACCCTATCTGTGTAACACCCCATATATCACTACCAGTACACCCCCACTGGCCCACGCATAGGGGGGATAACTTAAATTACTGTTGCTAGATTAGTTAAACTTTTCCCCAGCCATTACTGACCAGATTACTGACCATTTTGCGCCGTATTGCTATGAACTCAGGACTACTGCTATCAATGAAATCAGAGTGTTAGCTGAATGCTGGCGGATGGGGTATCAACACAACTCACTTCGTCTCCGCCAAAAACCTAAATAAAAACAACAATTTAACCCGCTTCCCCTTGGGGGCGCGTAAGTTGCGGTTTGTGCGTCAAAGTGCATGAAAGTGCATGAGAATGCAGAGCATGATGGCAAAAAACTGGCAAAAAATATGTTAAGGGATTTCGTTAAAGAACGATCTTTGCGGTTTTTATCGGGTAGCAAAAGAGGGAATAGATTTTTTGCGTTCATCCAAAACGGACCTTACATCGATTGGATTGACCCTATTTTTTGTTGCTGCGGACTCTTCGCAAAAACACGGGTTTGAATTCAGGATAAATTTTAAGTGCTTGATTCTGATTTATATTGATCCATACTCGTGCTGGAAATGATGCGTGGGTCATGAATGTGACAAAGGTAATTACATTCGCTAGCAGCAAAGGTGGAGTTGGAAAATCTACGCTATGCATCAATCTCGCGGCATATTTTTCAAAAGCTGGCGCCTCTATCTCAGTAATTGATACGGATAAGCAAAAATCCTCCTATGACTGGATTGGTGAGACGAGCGATAAATATTTATCTAAGGTTCAAGCTGTTTATCTGGATGATGAAAACAAAATTGAACAATATATCGCGTCCTGTGAATATGATTTAGTGTTTTTAGATTTAGGTGGTAGCGTTGAAAATTCGCTTGCTTTCGGCTTAGCGATAGCAGATCTCATTGTTGTACCTTGTAGGCCATCACGGGATGATTTAATTGGTCTGGGTTGGATAGTAAAACTTGCAAGAGACGCAGCAGACAATTTTGAAGACGTGAATGCTCATGTTTTTGCTGTTTTAAATGGAATAAATCGTAATTCGCTCGTTTATTTACATGCCCGTCAACAAATAGAAGAAGAAGGCATAAGTTTACTTGGAACCTCTTTAAGTCAAACAGTAGCTTTTGCTGAGGCAAATATAAATCGGAACTCTGTGTTAGGGACTAATAGTAAAGCTTCTGATCTGATATGTAACATTGGCAAAGAATTAGCTAGAGAGCTTGGACTTTTTGCTTAAGTTTGGAGTTGAAAATTGGGAAAAAAACTTAAGAAAATATCACCGTTAGCGACCGTAGAGAAAAAAATTTCTGATGAAAAAATAAAGAGCGATAACAAAATACCAAAATCTAAAAAAGAACAGATAGCTTCAAATGATCTCTCTACCGTAGCTGTGAAGCCATTAAGCGAAAATGAGCTTTTAGTTCGTGAAACACAGCAGAACCTCAACGAGAAAGCTACCAAGCGCCTTGATCAAGCCCCTTCTCTACACGGGGTGTCGTTTGCAGAAACTGGAACAATTTATAACGACGATATAGTGAAATCATCTGAGCCTTCGTACCAACTTCAAGACTCAAAACAAAATTCTAATAATAAACCAAGCTCTCAAGAGGATTATTCAGAGCTTTTTATTTTTGAAAGATTCGCTCAGCAGTTTGCTCTACCAGTGCATAATGTAATTGAGATAATCAGAGATTTTGATGAAATTAATGATTTTCCGCTGAAACTCACAGGTTGTATCGGTTCAATAGTGTATCAGAACAAATTGCTACCCGTCTTTGAATGCTCAATGTTATTAGATAACTCTTTAACGAATTTTGATTCAAAAGAGGGAAGTTTTTCACTGGTCAAAATTGAAGTTTTGGGCGTAGAGCTATGCTTTACCATGGATAAGTATATAGATGTCGTTGCTGGACAACGGATTCCGTTTTCTAGCTCCTTAAATGAGAACCATCTGTCAAACGAGATTAGTTTCATAAAAGCTTTATTGGGTTATCGAAGCTCTAGCCTCTTTATCATTAACTTAGAGCAAATTTTCACAGTTCTGCAAGGAAAACTGGGCACCCAAGAGTTGATCGGTCGAAAGATTGATGAATTTGATGCGATTGATGGAAACGCGCTTAATTCACATAAAGAATACATGTATGCAAAAATATATGATTATAACTTTGTTATAGAAATTGAAAGTATACTTGAAGTTGTAGAGGGTTGCGACGTGACCCCTATATACGATAGCAATAGCTTCGTAAGGGGCTTGATAAATTTACGTGGGCAAGTGGTTGCGTGCCTTGATATATCATCAGACCTTGATCGCGAGCAGATCGTTATCGATGAACGTAATAAATATATCGTATTAAAGTATAACAGATATGAATTTGCACTTTGTGTGCACGACGTAATTGGAATAAAGTTTTACGATCCAGGTACTTTTAAACCGTCTAATTCGATTTTGGCGGATGATATTGCTAAACTTTTTTTGGCTGTAAGTGAACAAAATGGTGTTACGATTCTACACCTATCTCCGGAAAGTGTTGTTAAATCTTTAAGTTTGCTCAAATATGGGAAGGCTGTCGAGGATCAGGAGTGAGGTACTTTTAAAAAATTTAATAGGTAACGCGCTTCCGTTTGCATATTCTCACACTTGGAAATTTATTGCTTATTTGGTTTTTTTGAATTGTAATGCATAATGTTATTTCAGCAGGGGAAAAGACCTAAATATGTTTAAACTTAATTCTATTTTTACTAGAACTTTGAACTTAGTAGTATTGTCTTCTATTGCGTTGATATCTCTGAGTTTTTACTTAGGGCTTTCGATGAACTTGATTGGACAAAAAGTCCACGGCCTTTCTGTTTTTGATATGCCTCTTTTAAAATACAGTAACGAAATAAGAGAAAAGCAGATGTCGGGTCAAAATCGATTAAATCAGGCAGCCTTCCAATTGGGTCTAGGCAAAAAAGAGAACTTTGAGCAATTGATTATTTTAGCTAATGAAGATTTTGAAAGCGTTTCTGCATCAATAGACGAAGTTACGCGCATATTCGACGGCACTGTCTCTGCATCCACTGGAGGAGATGAAACTAATTTAGTGGAGCATTTAGCTGAAGAACAAAAAGCGTCTGTTCGTGAAATGGCCTCGGTAATTAACCAATTAGGAGTAGGTATTAATGGTATAAAACAACTATCACAGGAGTTTGTTGAAGAATTGGTAGAGTGCACTGGTTGGGACGAATGCGAGCACTCTGAAAATTTAGAAACTTTAGTAAAATTGTTGGATGAAAGGCAGCAACAAATTGGTGATAGACTACAGGCCTTCAATTCATCGGTTGAACAACTTACCTCAAGCAGCGTTTTGATTGCTGAAAAAGTGGAAGAAACAGCGCTCAGAAATATTATAATTGCCGCTCTCGTTGCAATAACGTTTACAGGTGTTTTAGGCCTACGATTAGCAATGAGCATGAAAAGACGATTGTCAGGATCGGTATTTGTACTTGATACCATGGCAAAAGGAGATCTTTCGGTAAAAATTGATACTTCGGGTGCAGACGAAATTACATCTATGTTTATGGCTATGGCGAGAATGAGAGACGAGTTGACATATGTCGTGCAAGAGTTAATCGAGCTTTCTGTGAAACTTACAAAATCAGCTGATGAACTGAAAACAGGTGCGTCTGTAGTTTCTGGTAACACTAACGAACAATCTACTGCTGTGCAGCAGACATCCTCTGCAATGCAAGAAATCGCAGCCTCAATTCGTCAAAACGCAGAAGCTGCATCGAAAAGTGATGACATGGCTTCTAGTTTGTCTGAAGAAGCTGGGCATTGCGCGCTAGTCATGGAGAAAACTGCTTCTTCTATGAGAGACATTACTGAGAAAATATCAGTGGTAGAAGAAATAACCCGCAAGATTGAATTGTTAGCGCTTAACGCTTCCGTTGAAGCTGCCAGAGCCGGGGAACACGGTAAAGGTTTTGCCGTCGTAGCGGCAGAAGTGTCTAAGTTAGCAGAACTAAGTAAACAAGCTGCTAATGAGATTCAGATTTCGTCAGCAGAAGGAAAAGAACTTTCCGAAGAAACTAATAAGCTACTTCGGGAATTGTTACCTGAAATTGATAAAACAAGAGATTTGGTGCAGAGCATAAGTGCTGCATCTGAAGAACAGTCGACAGGAGCTAATCAAATTAATACAGCAGTTAGCGACTTAGATCAGGCAATACAAAGTAATTTAAACGTTTCAGAAAAATTGTCTGGATCAGCTATTTCTGTTGCTGATTTTGCACCTAAATTAAATGATCTAACCTCCTTTTTCACTTTAGAAAATATTCCCGATAACGACGAGAAAATTGGCAAAAAAGAAGAAACAAAAAGAAAGGTAAAACCAAAATCAGATGATGAAAAAAAGGATTTAGTTTCGGATGATTTTGGGAATTTTTAGATTATCAGAAAAGCTAATTTTGATGAAGCGATATAAATAATGAAAGAGATATCGATTGATATCTTAGATTTAGTGAGCGAAGATCGCGACATAGAGCATCTTCCCAATTTTGAACAAGATGACTATCTGGTAAATGATTTACTCGATAATCTTCTCGAAGCTATGCCTTTGGTTTTGAACATATTGAAATCTAAAGGTGACGATTTAGAAGAAGATTATAGCGTTGCTTATCGTAAATGTTACTTCTGCTTGGGCATGTCAGAAATTCTTAATTGTAAGAAACTGATACATCTACTTCGAATTCTCGAATTTATAGTTGATTATGGCCGGATAAAAAAAGATTTTTCAAAATATTCTATGATTTATGTTACAGAACTGATTTTTAAAACTTCTGAGAAAATTTTAAAAGATTTAGCAAAAACTGGGAGTACTTCAATTGACACCTCTGATATTATTTTAGAGTGCGATTCTTATATACGTCTTCCGTTAGAGGCGCATATTCAAGAAAGTAATTCAGCGCAAAATGAATATCTTGACAATGATAATCTTTTAAAACCGAAGCGAGAAAGTAATTACGAAATTAACGGCGACAATTCTGAGATCCCTGAGGATTTAAAAAATAATGTCTCCAGTGATAACTTAAAAATTATTGATGAGGTGGAATATCTAAATTTTTCGTCAGAAAAACTTGAATTAGTAAATGATTTTTGTGATGAAGCATTTGATAATCTGCAGAAAGTTGAATTAGCTTTAGTGGAGGTTGAAGAGAGTCCAGACCAGCGCGACAAGATAAATGAAATTTTCAGATATATTCATACTGTGAAGGGTGGTTCTAAGCTTCTTGAAGTCAAAAAAATAGAAATTTTGGCTCATGAAATGGAAACTTTATTGGACGACCTTCGAACTGCGAAGTTAGGTTGTTCGGAAGAAATTATAGATACATTAATTGAAGGTAATATAGCCCTTATTGAGATGGTTAGTTTCGTTCGAGATATGAAGCCACTTGCAAATAGTCTAGATTATTTAGTGAATAAACTTCTATTGGTCAGAGAAAAAAATTTAGTCAGTCGAAAACCCAATATGCAAACTTCTTTAAAAAAGGAAGTCAACCAAGTTAAAATTAGTGATAACTCGTCTATTGATAATAAATATAGAGAGTCTATTGCGGAAGAAAATATTCGGGTTCCTGCAAGTAAACTTGATGACGTTCTAAATACTGCTTCTGAGGTTTTTATAAACCGGATTCGTTTACAAAATGATACAGAGGCATTGTCTGGTTCTCTTTACTTTTTGGAAAAATTAATAAGAAGCTCAAGGCTGGAAAGGATTTCGGACGATGTGAAATTAATAGGTGAAAAAATTGTTGATCTTGAACTTGAAATTATCTCTCAAAATTTAGACTTAGACATAAGGCGTAGTAAGTCCGGTAGAATTGTTAAGCAAATAAGAGAGATCATCAAAACAGATTTATTTGTTAATTTAGAAAAAATTCCCGAAGATATTCGCCTAAGTTTGCGTAGAGTAGAAGAATTTAAAAAGCAATTACAGCAAAATGTTGATGATTTGGAGGGCTTAAGTGGTCGACTTCAGACCGGTGCTATGGGATTCAGAATGGTTCCAATTGGTAATTTGCTGAACCGTTTTCCAGCTCAAGTAAGAGATTTGTCCAGAAAGTTAGGAAAGAAAGCAAAACTCACTATCTTAGGCGCAGACACTGAATTAGATAAAGTATTGATTAATCAGTTAGCAGATCCGTTGTTACATATTGTTAGAAATTCATTAGATCATGGTCTTGAAAGTCTTGAAAAAAGAAAAGCTTTAGGCAAAGCAGAAGTTGGAGAAATCAAAATCAGTGCTTATTATCACGGCTCTAATGCGGTGATTGAAATAGTAGATGATGGCGCGGGTATAAATAAGCCCGCTCTGATCAAAAAGGCACTAAAGAGCAAGCTTATAGCAGATGAGGATGTAGAAAATCTTTCTGAGAAAGAAATATTTGATCTTTTATTTGAACCGGGGCTTTCCACAGCATCACAGGTGACTGAATTATCTGGACGGGGCGTGGGTATGGACGTCGTAAAGACCGCAATATCTTCAATACAAGGCAATATACAAATTGAAAGCGAAGAAAATTTTGGAACGAAGGTAACAGTACAATTGCCGCTGACACTTGCAATAGTCGGCGTGTTATTAGTTTCAGAGAATGGACATAACTTTGCCTTCCCCGTTTTAAATGTAGTTGAAGTACTTTCAATTGAAAGTGGAAGTCTCAAACAGGTTGGAGACAGCCTCGTATTTAATTACAGAGGAAAAACTTTGAATGTTAATGCACTTTCAAAGTTTTTAGACTTTCCTCCGAGTATTTTTGACCAAGAAGAACTTCTGATAATTGTGTTATCTGATGGAGAGCAAAACCTTGGAGTTATTGTCGATGAGATTAAAGGACAACAAGAGGTATTAATCAAGCAATTTGGATCACTTTTATCAAGTATTGAGTATGTAATGGGTTGTACAATTTTATCAGACAGTAGCCTGATACTAATTTTAAATGTGTGGGAACTTATCACACATGGGTCAGATACACCGCTTCGATTAGAGAATCAAGAAAGTGGCCGAAAAAATAGAAGGTCTTTGCGATCCGTACATACTGTGCTTGTGGTGGATGACTCTTCTTTGCAACGAAAACGTTTAACTAATATGCTAAAGCGCGTGGGTTATTCAGTGGAAGCTGCAGTTGATGGACACGACGCGCTTCAAAAATTAAAAACTAATGATTTTTCAGTTTTGTGTGTCGACATAGTAATGCCCTTAATGGATGGATATGAATTTATTGAGAAGATACAGACCGCGGATAGTGTGATAGATCCGGTAATATTTCTCATTACCGGAAAAAAAATAACTGAGGGAGCTGAACGAAGAAGGCTAGATGCATTAAAAGTAGCTGGCCTTTTTTATAAACCGATTAACGAAGAAGAAATAATCAATGCTATTGACAAGGCTTGCTTGAATTCTGCCATGTGAAGAAAGACGTACAAATGAGTTCTTCAAAAAAAGTTGACGAGGACAAGATTAAGAGTTCGCACCTCAAGTTGCTGGTGTGCATTGAAAATAAAAGCTTTAGATCCTATCTCGAACATAAATTTTCAAAAGTACTCAAGTTTGAGGCCATTTTTATCGATAAATCTTCGATAGCGAATGCGATAGCCGAAAACCCAAAAGCGATACTTATTCTTCAGTCTGAAATAGAAGAATATCAACTCCTTGAAATTGCGGCGAGACTTAAACGAGTATTCGCAGGTGAAATCAAGATTATATTTCTCTCTTTAGAATATAATTTGCATCAAGAAGCATCAACTATTGTTGATAAATTTGTGCAATTCCCGGTAGCTATTGAGGAGCTTTTGTCTATTGCTGATAGCATATACTCGCCACAAAAGAAAGTTCTGCTAATCGATGACTCTAAGCTAGTACATAGGACAATAGTAGCTGATTTAATTGGAGCAGGCTTTGAAGTATTTCAGGCATATGATGGAAAAGAGGGATACGAAAAGGCAATAGAAAACCTTCCAGGGATAATTATTTGCGACATTGAAATGCCAAGAATGAATGGTTACGAAACATGCAAAGCAATTCGAAAAACGCAAAGTTTGGTGGACACTCATATAATTATGTCTAGCACCTTGGGCTCTGCTGCGGATCAGAAGAGAGGCTTTGAAGTAGGTGTTGATGAATATATTACTAAGCCAGTTGTAGTAAGTGACTTAGTTAATAGAATAAACAACGTTTTCAACAGTAGTGCCTCGGGAAGAGAAAATATATTACTCTTAAGCTCTGAAGATAGTTTGTCAAAAGGAATGGTAAAATCTTTAGTTCATCAAGGTTTTAATGCTAAGATTGTTGAAACAATTAAATCGGCAATAAAATCTCTAAGCAAGGTATCATGTGATTTAATTATATCCGAAATTGAGCCGTTAGATGGGTCGATTATAGATTTGTTTAACGAATTGCGTTTGCTCGGTAAGAAAAACCTGCCTGAAGTTCTGATAATGACGTCAAGAGAGTCAGATGCTGATGCAAAGATGGCACTTAATTCAGGAGCTACGGGCGTAGTTACTAAACCATTTACCATGGAAGGTTTATTGGCGGTCGTCGAGCGTACCTTGGCTGATAGGCGCTCCCGAAAAGAAAAAGAACAACTTGCAAGGTATGTATCCAAAGCTTCCATGAGAGTTGCTATAGAAAAAACGATTTTAGGCCCTGGTGAGGATAAAGCTCGCGCGGACAAAAAGTTAGCAAGTGTTTTTTTTAGCGATATCGCTAATTTTACGGCTCGTTGCGAAAGATATACAGCAAAGGAAATTGTTGAACAGATAAATTTATTGTTTGAAGTAATAACCAAGGTGATAATTCGCAACAATGGCGATATCGATAAATTTATCGGAGATGCCTGTATGGCGTTTTGGCTCGACGAATTTACTACTTCTTCAAGCTCGGCAGTCTTGCAAAGCATAATTGAGATGCAACGAGAAATTGAACAAATGAATCATGAGCATCCACTTTTGCGCGACGACCCGATTACCGTCAGAATGGGAGCCAATACTGGTGAAGTAATTTTATGTGATATTGGCGCTGCTGAAGCGCGTGTCGACCTAACGATTATAGGTGACACCGTTAATGCCGCGGCACGATTAGAGTCCGCTTCAAAGCAGTATGGTGTTACAAATTTAATAAGCGAAAATACGTTTTTTGAGAGTGGAAATCAATTTGCAGCAAGACTGATTGATAAAGTTCGTGTTAAGGGAAAATCTCAACCATTGGTTTGTTATGAGCTATTAGGTTTGAATGAAAACCTCTCAGAACCGAAAAAAGAATTAAAACAGCGTTTTGATTTAGGATTTTTAAAGTATCAAAATGGAAATTTTGATGAAGCTTATGATTATTTTTTAGAGGCGTCGAAAATCGAAGTTGGACAAGATGAAGCAACGTCTCCCTCAAAAATTTATTTAACAAGGTGTGAAAAACTTATGGAAAATCCCCCATCAAATTGGGATGGCATTTGGTCCCTAGATGAAAAGTAGCTAAATGGCCAGTGAGGATACTTTACCTAGAAAATACTATGAAATAACATTTTTAATCCATGAAATATTTGGGTTAACAATTCCCGCGAAGTTTGACGCTCGTCAGAGAAATTCTCTCTATGAATTGTTTCAAGAAGTTAGTATTGATCAAATAATTCTTAATCTCAGGGATTTTAACAAATCAAAGTTGACTTCAGAACTTTTTCAACTGATCAACATTTTTACTGTAAATCATACTTTCTTCTATCGAGAACATTTACATTTTGAGTTTTTAAGAAATGAAATATTGGCTGATTGTGTGGAAAAGTTTGGCATACATGCCGACAATGAGTTGCGTATATGGAGCGCCGCTTCTTCCACTGGTGAAGAGGCTTACTCACTACTGTTTTCTATACTTAAATTTAAGAAAAATAAAAAATTTAATTTCAGATTCAAGGTTTTGGCGACCGACATAGATTTATTTGCTCTTAAGTCCGCAAAAAGTGGCGTATTCTCTATCAAAAAACTTAAAAATATTTCGCAATCTGACAAGTCTAATTACTTTTTACAGGTTGATGAGGCGAATTTTCAAATAAAGAGAGAAATAAAGAAACAGGTTATGTTTAAGTGGTTGAACCTCAATGCTTATGATTATCCAATGCGACAGAAATTTCATGTAATTTTTTGTAGAAATGTATTAATTTACCTTTCCAAAAAAAGCCAACGACATGTTTTGAAAAAGTTGATCAAATATCTTCATCCAGGAGGATATTTAATTTTAGGAAGTGGTGAAGCATCAAATGTAATAGAAAAGCAGTTGCTGCCACTTGGTAACTCAGTGTTTCGGAAAAAATAGCTCTATGGTCGAACGTGAAAAAATAAAATTACTTGTAATCGAGCCTAATGCGCTAATACGTCAAACTTTAAACAAGTATTTTATTAAATCTCCAAACTATAAAGTGATATGTTCAGTTTCAACTATCAAAATTGCGTTGGAAAAAGCGAAAAATGTTATCCCAGACATAGTAGTCTTTGATTGTGTAGATTACACTCAGGATGATATTTTGATCTGGGAAAAAAAATTTGAAGGTGTGTCAGTGCCCGTTTTATTTTTTTCAATGCAATCAGAAGAGAAGTTGTTCAAGCTTGCTACGTTGCTTAGATGCCTTGATTGGATGAAAATTGATAAGCCCGATCGCAATTTAGAAAGAGAAACTATTGGCCTTTTACCCAAATTTGAGGAACTTTTATGGAATTTGGTACTTTCATCGCGTGTTCCAATTAAATATTTTGATGTTGCCCGTCCCACTGATAGGATGCCTTATCCCAATAAATTCGAACGTGTGATTAATTCATCCATTAAAAAGTGGGGCAAAAATACTGCTAAAATCATTTCAATTGGCGCTTCAACAGGAGGTACCACAGCACTTCTCAATATCCTTTCCAAACTTCCAAAGACGACTCCTGGTATTTTGGTGGTAATACATATGCCAGGTCGCTTTACCGGTGCATTTGCAAAACGATTAAATGAACACTGTCAGATCGATGTTTTTGAAGCACAGGACAATCAAGAGGTAAAGATGGGACAAGCATTAGTTGCTCCAGGTGATAGGCATTTGAGAATTCAGCGGACCAGAACTGGCTTCATCACAAATCTTGCTGGAAGCGAACTACAAAACGGGCATTGTCCATCTGTAGATGTCTTGTTTGACTCAGTTGCAGCTGAAGCTGGCGGTTCTTGCATCGGCGTATTGCTTACAGGCATGGGAAAAGATGGTGCGATGGGTTTGGCGAAGATACATCGTTGTGGCGGCATTACGCTGGTTCAAGATGAGAAAACGTCTGTAGTTTTTGGTATGGCAAAAAGTGCAATCGAATTGGGCGGTGTACAAAATATTCTGCCGCTGAATGAGATCCCAGAATTCTTGAAGCAAAGTCGCTATGAATAATTTATAAATTACGAGTTTAAATTTAATTTTATCTCGATAAGCTTTTAAATTTCAGTTTTAAAGCAAGTATTTTGTATAGATATTAATCTACATAAACGGGCTTTTACGTATTCAGAACAGGTGACAAGAGCTATTTGTGCATCTATGGCGCGCAACGCTGAGAAACGTGATCCGATTGTCACCCTGTTATGTTCGATCCCAATATGCAGAACTGTCTTGCGATGATCTGCCAGTGTTTTGCCATGATCTTTGATAAAATTGAACGCGTTATAGGCCTTATTATCGTCACGCTCTGGGTATCTGTAGGCTACGACAATATAGCGTCCTTTCTTTAACAACGCCCAAACGTTGCGCAAAGGAGCCGTGTTGTGCCTCAGCGCATCAGTGCATCGCTTTGCTGACATTGTAGTCGGGCAAAAACAACTCTGGAAAACTTACGAGGCTGGCGTTGTCTGTCGCATCATGTTGATTTTGCTTCTGCTGAGGTCATAATTGGGAAGACAAAAAACGGTGACCCAGCAATAGCGTCTTTAGTTCAAAGGTAGGTCGATATAATAAAGGGTTTGCCAAAATATAAAAATGGGCAGTTGTTTGGTAATAAAAGTAGAAATATACTGTATGGCGCACTTCGGCGGTCATGTGCCAACGTAGGTATAAAATACTTACCTACGTATCAGCCTGGGCGTCATAGTTTTGCTACGAGTTTACATCAGAATGAAGGATGGTACAGCAGGCAGATCGCTGATGTGGGTGGATGGAAATCCCCCAGAGTAGTCGATGAAACATACATTCATATCAACGAACCCGCAAAGAAGGCGGCTGAACTCATTGGCAAAAAACCGGCAAAAACACGGGTAGGGAATTTTTAAGTAATTGATTTAAAATCATTATTTCAGCCTGAGAGCTCCCCTGCTAAGGGAGTAGGCCCGAAAGGGTCTCGAGGGTTCGAATCCCTTCGTCTCCGCCATAATCACTTTAAATATTGATATTTATCAATGTATTAGAGTGATTTTGTCTTTTTCGCCCCCACATTCGCCCCCACAAATCTTGATTATTGTTTGATATTTTGGCACGTGCGCGCGCCTGTGCGTCGGCGCGTTATTTTCTGGGTTAGAGGGTGATGTAATTACTTTCTGACGATTAAATTCATGCGGCTTAGAAAGCCCATCGTTAGATCTTTAGGCTTTGAGGGTAGTACAGATTTTATAGCGGCGCGCTTTATTTGAGGCTTGTCTTTAAATCCCTACTGAAACTCTTGATGAAAAAGCTTGCGCTCTTGAGCTGTCATTGCGGAAACTTTTTTGCCAGCTCAGAAAACACCTTCAAGTTTTGCGCGTATTCTATCCGATAAATCTACGGGTATGGCGCTCACGTAGTCTGTCTCAGCAAAAGCAACGAAGTCTTGCCAGCTTGTGACTACTGTAGGGAATCCTTCATCTAAATCAGTTCGCTGTGGAACGCAGATAATCAACTTATCGGTAACGCCTGCCGTAAAATCGTCTAATACGACGCTCAAAACCTCTAAGTTGATCCGCTTAACAAGATCAGACGCAACTGCCATCGAGAAACTGTAAGCTTTTAACTCACTTAATGTCAGAGCCAACACAATATCAGTCAAACTATAGCGATTTGAGCCTCGGATGATCCGTTTTGCCTCTATTGGGAGGTGATAACGCGCAACTTCGTTAAGAAATATGCGTGGATCTGGATAATGAGCAGCCATTGCCAACTCTTTAGACGAATATACCATATGTGCCTCAATATTGATGCTTAAAATAACGATAATATATCACATTTAGTGATTTTAGGTAATAGCGCTATTGGGCAAATATGAGTGCTGCCGCCTTGTTGAAAGCTGCACGCTGCCTGCAAGTTGCGGCCTGAACGTACCCGTGACAGGCTGACACTAGAGAACCTTTTTGTTATGAACTCTGACCCGATCTTAAAACCTGAATGGTCAGATCGTTGGTAAAGCGAACAATCCCAAACATACTTGTTGCGAATGGATCCGCTGTAGGTAAGGTATCGATAAGGCGTTTTATTGATGTTAATATTTATTAAACGTCCACCTACGTTATTACTTTGTCTTTTCTAGCGCTTTCATCATGCTCAGATACAAAAACAGCACT